>JAEEGL017446113.1_pt1 | contig 17464 bp, 17 predicted proteins | sample 9134231 | NCBI WGS metagenome assembly JAEEGL01 (sample SAMN16246548, study PRJNA631951) | gut metagenome | biome: gut microbiome; feature: rumen; material: fiber-attached | host: Bos | place: Iran: Karaj | collected 2018-10 | reverse complement strand
TTGGTAGAGCACTGGTCTCCAAAACCAGGTGTCGCGAGTTCAAGTCTTGCCGCCCCTGCCATTTTTTGTGTCGTCAAGACTTTCACTCGCGGAACGTCCCAAGGGGTAAACGCGAGTTCAAGTCTTGCCGCCCCTGCCATTAATTCCGTTTCATTTTTTGTATATGATATATAATAGAGGTATGCGAGTATTATTCCTTCGACATACTCTAGAAGTTCTATTTGTTTCAATTTTGTGTTTATATACAACTTTTCTTTTCTTAACTGGGATTTATTTTAATTATCGTCCGGAGGTAGAAGATACCTATGCGCCCGTTATTAATCTGCTCGGTAGCGAGAATGAGACGATTGCAGTTGGTGATAAATACATAGATTTAGGTGTAGATGCCTATGATATTGGTGGTGAATTTGAACTTAGCATAGTTGGCGAAGTTGATCCAAATACTGTTGGTGATTATGAAATCAAATACACAGCAATTGATGATTCTGGCAATACTACCAAAAAGGTTCGCAAAGTTCGCGTGATTAAGCCTACTGGCACAATTTATCTAACCTTTGATGATGGCCCAAGTGAACATACGGGAAGACTTCTCGATGTATTAAAAAAATATGGTGTAAAAGCAACATTCTTTGTAACTGGTCGCGGTGATGATACGTATTTTAAACGTGAATATGATGAAGGTCATACGGTTGCACTTCATACCAACACCCACAATTACGCGTACGTGTATTCTAGTATTGATAACTACTTCAGTGATTTAAATACTATTTCAAACCGTGTAAAAGCCCAAACCGGCATAGAGTCTAAACTGATTCGTTTTCCAGGTGGTAGCTCGAATCTCGTGAGTCGCCGCTATGATGGTCGCACGCGTATCATGAGTAAACTCGTAAATGAAGTTACTAAGCGCGGCTATACTTATTTTGACTGGAATGTAGATTCAAATGATGCTGGCGGCGCAAAAACTGCTGACGAAGTTTTTAATAATGTCACTTCTAGATTAGTCGGGGGTGGAGATTCTGTCGTGCTCCAACATGACGTAAAAGGTTTTTCTGTAGATGCTGTTGAGCGCATTATAGAGTATGCAAACGCACACGGTTTTATCTTTAAGAAACTTAACGCCGGCTCCTATACGGCTCATCACGGCGTGAACAATTAAGAATTAGCGTAATCTATTGCAAGATTAATTAATCTTGTGCTACAATATAAGTATTATGGAAGGTAATAAAACTAAATCACGTGCTCTGCTTGTTTTCGGTGCGCCTTGCAGTGGCAAAACTACATTCGCGACTAAGTTCGCAAAAAAATTTGGGTTGGCATTCTATAACTTTAACGAAATTGCAGTGAAGGGTGCGTTCTCGCGTCCAAACGTACTCCTAGTTCTAGAGCAAATTGCCAAGACTGGTGCTACGATTGTAATCGAAGGTGGTATTGGTACAGAAAAGAAGCGTGATGAATTTCGCAAGGTTCTTACTGATTACGGATATGATATCTCTCTTATCTGGATCCAGACGGATGTAAACACCCTTAGAAATCGCATGAAGAAACGTTTCAAGACTGTAGCCGAGGCAAAGGTTGCCTTTGACGATGCTACTGCCAAACTAGAAGCCCCTTCCGAGGCTGAGAAGCCTATTATTCTTTCTGGCAAACATACATTTGAAACTCAAACCAAACACGTCCTTGCTGGACTTGCCGATGGTAATTAATGATCCCGAATTTGGCGAAGTAATAGTTCGAAAATCACCGCTATCTAAAAACATTAAATTTTCGATCTCTACTTCTGGACGCTTGCAAATGTCCGTTCCAACGTACACTTCTGATTTTCTTGCCAAAAGATTTTTAAACGCTAATCGCAAAACCATCCGCGAAAAGTTACCTTTAAAAGATCCATCGTCCCAAAGGACGCGTGATTATCAAAAAAAGCTCCTTATGAAAAAGGCAAAAGACTACCTTCCTTATCGCCTTGAGTATCACGCAAAACTATATGGATATAAATATAGTAAATGTAGATTAACACACGCAAATACTAGGTGGGGAAGTTGTTCTTCTAATCGCACAATTTCTCTAAATATTGGACTTATGAACGTGCCAGAACCTTTGCGTGATTATGTGATTTTGCACGAACTAGCACATCTAAACCATATGGACCATTCAAAGGCTTTTTGGGCCGAAGTAGGCTCACACGACAAAAACTATAAAGCCCACGAAAAAAAGCTCAAAATGTTTAATCCGGGTGTTTAGTACTTAATCGTAAAAGTCGTACCAAAGCCAACACGGGATTTTACCGTAAGATGCTCAGTACATAGGTTTTTGCAAGTTGTTTTATCAATTGTAGTACCAGAATCGGTAATAGTAATCTCGCCTTTTTTAACAGTCAGTTTAATACGGCCATTTTTGGTGCGAGAAATAGAAGATTTTAATCCCTTTTCAATATCTTTTTCAACTCTAGCTTTGTCGCCAACTTTAATTGTAGTGTCTGGAAAATCTAGGTCAAATGTAATACTTGCCTCTCTAAATTTTGGCATGTACTTTTTTATGATGGTTGAGACTGAATCGGATATCTTTTCCATATCAAAATTATATCACGTAATTAAATACTTATGCTATAATTAAGAAAAGGAGGTCTATTGAGACTGAGGTGGAGATTTGATTACCAGACTGTGATGGCAATTATTTGCTTTGCTATTTTCACTTTTTGTATGCTCAAATACTTCGAACCGGCAGAAGCTATTTCTTATAAAATCTCTGGTAAAGTTTCTATTCCTGCGATTTCTTTTGAATCTGATGTGACTAGGCTCAAAATGGAAAATGGAAGGCTAAATACCCCAACCGATATCGTCGGCAGTTTTAATAGATATGAGAATAAAACACTTCTGATGGGGCACTCTAGCACTGCTTTTTCTGGCCTAGAGAACGCACGAATTGGGCAGGAAATACATTATAACAATCATATATATAGTATATATAGTATCGAAATCGCCGAACGTGATGTAATCGACATGGATGAATTGTTAAAAGATGATGGCGTCGATTCGCTCGTTCTCATGACCTGTACTGGTAGACTCTATGGTAACGGCGATGCTTCGCACCGTTTAATTATTTTCGCGCGTTAATTTAATTGCAAAGCCGCCACCGGCTGCCATATAAATATCTAGTGATTCATTTTTGCCGACATGCTTGGTGTCAATTTGGTATTCATACGGGTCACCACGGAAATGTGCGGTAGGTCCATCTGCGTAAATCTCAGCTTTATATACGCCTTCGTCTAGAAAATCTAGATTAACCATAACTCTTCTTGGGTTTTCATTCGTGACGCCGCCAACATACCAGTCCGAACTCGCTCGATCTTTTCTGGCTACAATATAATATTCACCGATTTCACCAGCAAGCGGTACGGTCTTTTCAAAATTAGTAGGGACATCTTTGATAAATCTATATAAATCTGAAAAACGGTTTTCATAGATAAATGGACGATCTGCCGCCATCGTCATACCTGAATAAATCGTCACAAAATATGCAAGCTGACGAGTAACAGTTGTAGCCATACGCTTAACATTGTTTGTGATATCTAAAATACCGTTGGTATAATCCATGCCACCTGCAAGCAGCCTCGTAAATGGCAAAATACAGGCGTGAGATGGGCTGATTGCTCCACCTTCATATTCTTGTCCACGTGCGCCTTCACGAGAAAGTAGATTTGGCCAAGTGCGCTCGATGCCAGTATCTTTGATTGGCTCGTGAATATCTAGACAAATATGTTTTTTGGCGGCGAGTTCGACAGTTTTTTGATAATGCCTTACACCGAGCTGAGAGTGATGATATTCTTTGCGCCCGTTGATTGTCATCATACTGCCGGCATAGCCAGTTTTAATATAATGGATATCATTTAGAAGATAATAGCTATAGGCTGATTCAAGTTGGTTTTCATAATTATCAATATAGCCAACTGTCTCGTGGTGGCCTACGATCTCAACGCCTTTTTCTTTGGCATATTTTGCCACTTTTTCCATGTTGAAATCTGGTGTTGCTACGGTGAATTTATTATTAATGCCGTTTTCGAGCCAGTCGCCTTCCCAACCTTCATTCCAACCCTCGATTAAAAGACCACTAATGCCAAGTCGCACTGCAGCATCGATATATTCCATAGCGTGTTCTGTAGTGGCACCGTGACGAACTCCTGGTGCCCAAGTCCACTCACCAACATACATTGCCCACCAGATGCCAATAAATTTCAATGTCTTTACCCATGAGAAGTCACCTGTTGGCGGATCGTTTAATAGATATGTCATTTTGTTAGTAATAAGACCAAGTGCAGAATCAGCAATCATAATTACGCGCCAAGGGGAAGAAAACGGCAAAAGTAGATGCGCCTTGGTGCCGTCTGACAGAGGTGTAATGTCTGACTGCAATATATGTGCCGGGTTTAATTTAATCGTCATTGAACCATAGTCATATAGAGCTGCTTCGTGAATAGAAATATAGTAGCCGGTTGGTGTGTGCATAGTGAGTGGAGTATGTACTGAACCTGGGATTTCAAATACTAGACATTTTTCGTAATTATATTCGTAGCGATCTGGCTGGAAGGCAGGAATTTGCCAAACGGTCGAATTTACGTCTACATTAAACTCCGTACATTCATCTTTAATAGTAATTCTTTGGAATTTTGGCTGCGGTGGGATTTCATAGCGAAAAGCTACGCCGTCATCAAAGACGCGGAAGCGAACTGTATAAATACGGTTTTCATTGATGTCTTCTGCAAGATAAAAAGCAGCCTCGCTGTATTCATTATTTAAGTATCTGTCTTCACCCCACAAGGTCTCAACGGTTTCTTTAACTTTTTTGGATTGCATACGGACCAGCTCTAGTTTGCCGTCTAGCGGTGTTTCACCGCAGATCACAAAACCAAGCCTAGATGGTTTGATGATTAGTTTATCGTCTTTGTAAACATAATATACGACTTGAGAATTTTTGAGCACAAAATAGCATTTTACGCGTTCATTCGGAGAGCTGATACATTCAAGAGCCTCACCCTTTTTTCGCCATTTTGCCCACTTAAACATAAGATTATTATATCATATGCTATAATATTTATATGGCAAGAAAAAAAGGTGGTAAGTTAAAACTTTCTATTATTTCTTTAGTCTGCTTTCTTTTGATTTTTGCAGGCACGTTCTTTGGAGTTCAATTCTTTACTAAAACTGGTATTTTTAGAATCCCGGGTGTCGTCTATATAGATGGCCCATTTGACGACGAGCTAGAGCAGAAACTTAGTTCTATCTTCACTGAAGAAGTTGATCTTGATAAGGATGTCCATATTTCATCGTATAATTCTTTTTCAAAGACTGATTTAGCTGAAGGCGAGTTTGTTTATAAGATTTATGTTCCTGTTTCTGATTTTTATGATCTTACAACTGGCATCACGGCTGAAACCCCTGATGAATTATTTACAAACGAGTCCGGCACCTTTTCATTAATTGATTTTAATGAACTAGATTTTACGAAACATTTATTAAAACTAAACGATGCCTACTATCTAGATGACCTCGAAAATGGCGCCGTTTATACTATTATTAAGTTTGAATCCGAAAAATATAGTGAAGAGATTTCACCTTTGATTGGCGACACATTTGTCACTAATATTCCTACTAAAGAAAATGTTCTCACTTTTGCCCAAACTGGCGTAACTGCACTTTCTCGTGGCATGAATCGTAAATTATATTCTGTTGGTGATGCAAAATTCTTTGCCGCAGGAATTAAAGACTTCTTGTCTTCATTTGACCTAACTCATACCTCAAACGAGTCTTCATTTACAAACTATGCCTCTGCCGCGAACATTTGTTCTGATCCTAGATTTATTGATACGCTCACCGAAATTGGGCTTGATATTGTTGAGCTTACAGGCAACCATAACCAAGACTGTGGTGATGCTGCGGCTAGCTCCACAATTGATACTTACAACGAAAAGGGTATTATGATGGTTGGTGGTGGTAAAACTGCAACCGATGCTGCGAAGCCTCTAAATATTAATGAGAAGGGAACTGGCATTACTTTTCTAGCCTACAACCAATCTACTGGTGGTGCGACCTATGACAACACTCCAGGCGCTAACCAATATTATGAAGAAAATGCTGCTAAGGAGATTGCGGCAGCAAAAGAACGTGGTGATTTTATTATTGTCGATATTCAATATTATGAATGTTCTATGTACGCTTCAACCTATGAAGATGCTACCTGTGACCGCGCTAACTCTTCGGCTGGTAATCAGATTGCATTCTTTAGACATCTAATCGATCTCGGTGCTGACGTTGTAGTTGGTACTTCCGCACACCAAGCGCAAACCTATGAACTCTATGGTAATGGTGCTATTTATTATGGCCTCGGTAATTTATTCTTTGATCAGGTTTGGTGGCCTGGCACGACTAGATCTTTAGTTCTAGGACACTATTTCTATAACGGAAAATTACTCCAAACTAAATTAACTGGTACAGTTTATGGCAATGATATGCAAACTAAATTACTCGACGAGGAGACAATGAAATGGTGGTTAAACCGTCTGCAGAGCGTAAAACCTTAGCGCTTTCAATTACTTTTGTTCTTGCCGCAACTGTTGCGATTGTTGGTGCTTTTATTATAAAAGGTATCCTTACGCCTCCTGCTGAACCCGAAGAGCCTGAGACTCCTATATACCCTGAACCAGAAGTTGAGCCAGTATATACAAAATTCGACTTCCAACCCGTGATTGACCAATTTATTAATTCCACTACCGGTAATCGTAGCGTGATTGTCTATGATGTCGAACGCGATGAAATCGCTGGTGAATACAACCCTGCTCAGGCCTATAACACTGCTTCTTTATATAAGCTTTTCGTTGTTTATGAAGGGTATCGCAGAATTGAATCTGGCGTTTGGGATGCAAATTCTAAAGTAGGTTATACAGGTAGGACTGTGCTAGATTGTCTCGATCTTGCTATTCGTGAATCATATTCTCCATGTGCGGAATCTCTCTGGGCAATGATTGGTCATGCTGAGCTTGATGCGATTATTAAAAACGATTTTAAGATTATGAATTCAAATATCTCTGGATTATCTTCAAACGCAAATGATATTTTGTCTATTATGAAGATATTCTATTCTCATACTGAAATTTCAAATGAAACATATGTCGCCAAGATGAAAGATTCGTTTTTGAACCAACCGCCTACTACCTATAACTGGCGTCAAGGGCTTCCTAGCGGTTTCTCGCGTGCAAATGTTTATAATAAGGTAGGCTGGGATTATAATCCATCTATTAATAACTGGAACATCTATCATGATGCAGCTATCGTTGAATTCCCAGAAGAGGGCCGCCACTTTATCGTGGTCGTTATGACAAACCGCGTATCACACCTCAAAATCAAAGAATTTGGCACAAATCTAGAGAACTATTATTACTCTACAAATTAGTAAGTACTAAAGAATTGTGACCAGTAAGTCTTATATTCTGAGTCGAGGTCGAAGTCAAAACCGACGGCAAGTTTGGTATATTCTGGGTTTAAGATATTGGCGCGGTGACCTTCAGAACCCATCCAAAGCGCTACAACCGTAGCTGGGGACACGGCAGCATTACCGATGGCAAGATTTTCACCACTTACATTGCCTTCTGGAGCTGGGCAGATTGTAGACCAGCTACTGCCATCTGGACGAGTGTGGCTATATTCTGTTTTTGATTCAATTGCGCGAGTTTGAGCCCCGTCTTGGCAAGTATCACCCCATGCAAGTTGCCCGAGCGAATTCTTGGTACGAATTTTATTCACTAGCGTCAAAACGTCATGCCTCCATTGTTCAATTGGTGGCATTTTTACTGTGACAGTGATGGAATCTTTACGCTTACCATCATATGTACCAGCTGTTATAGTAGTAGTACCAGCTCCTCTTACGACAGGATATTTACACGTATTACTATCATAGCCTAGCCAAGTTCTAGCCGTGTTATAAAAGCCCGAGATTACGCTTGGGTTTGATGTCTGCCAATACATATCGCCAAGGTTCGTGAGCCCACCTCCAACGCAAATATCAATGTCTGGAGTGGCATAGATCGTAATACTTGATTCATTCCACAACTCGCCGGCTGGGACTTCGGAATTATCATACTCGTGGCTGGATGTAGTGACATAATCGTCATTACCAAGTTCATAAGTCGTATTTGAAGAAGCTGCAGAATCTGAAACGGATTCAAGGAGCGCGAGTTCATCAGACTTGTCGTTTACGATGTCCGAACGCTCACCTACCACATGGAACTCGCCACCCTTAAAGAAGATGGCACCAGCTACCAAAGCTCCCGCAAGCACTATCGCTGCTGCGTTCACGGACAGCAGGATGGTCATTTTGGAATTATTCTTTGGAGCTTCTTGCATTAATCGTCTTTCTCGTTCGTTTCGTTTGATTTGCTTTTACTGGTGATAAGAGACTTTACGAAGTTGCTCAGTTGGTTCACCGCCGGCATAAGGAGCATCATAATTAAAATCATGACGAAGTTTAGTACGATTACTTCTGTGCTAGGTGTTGCCCCGCGGAACATTCCCGTAAAGACGATTGCGAATATAATCATATATAAAATTGCAAGTGATGTCAGAATTACTACGTATGACAATACACGAAGCATAGCTGAATTTAGATTTAAATTTGAATAGCGAAGGGTTGTGTAATAAAAGCCGATGATCATAGCCGAAAGCGCGAGTGGGCCGAGCCAAATATAATCCCATGTACCTGTCAAAGGTAAAATGAGATCAGCAATCAAAGTAATAATACTGGATGCGCCAAAGCTAACCATAATAACTACATCGCCAGTTGGCTTTTTGTTTTGCTGCTTTTTGAAGTAGTGACGAACGAGTGCTGTCACAACCGCCGGAACAAGTGTTGCAAAGAATACCACATATGAAATATATAGTGGTCCCACGTTGATATCTACAGTATTGCCAGTTGGAGCCAAAGTAATATTCGAATACATAAGCTCAGGCTTAAAGGCGATTAGTGATGCAACAATGCCGCCGAATATAGTAAATAATAAAGTTACTAGGCGGCCATATTTTTGTTTCCATGACACATATGCCAGGAAGGCAACGTCTAGGAGGATGGCACTAATGAATGTAAGCTTTACGGATAAATCTACTACACCATTATCATATTTAGTTGAAGATAAGAAGATTGAGATTGCAGTCATCCAAAGCGTGGCAAAGATAGTTGCGAGCAAAAACCAAAAAGCCTTTACTTTATATCCTTTGCTCGACCCAAAGAAAATAACAACGCCAGACAGAATCGTCAGAATCGAAACTGCTGCGAGTAATAATACAATCAACTGCACTAGACCTCCTTTTTTACAATTATAGCATAAACTTGTTATAATACATACATGGATATCAAGAGTTTTGATAGGGTCGAAAAGAAATATATCATTGATGAGAAGCAGAAGAAAGAGATGCTTCTAGCTATCGATTCCGTGATGGGCAAAAGCAAGTATTTCGAATCCAAGATTTTTAATATCTATTTTGATACGGACAATTATGATTTGATTATTCAGTCGATTGAAAAACCAGAGTTCAAAGAAAAGCTCCGTGCTAGATCTTATGGCGGGTTTGATAAAGTTTTCTTTGAAATCAAAACTAAGATTCGTGGCAAAGATAATAATAATGGCTATAAAAGACGAGTTTTAATAACGAAAAAAGATTACGAAAAACTAGTCTCTGGTAAAAAAGACATTATTGCTCTCGCCGAGAAAAAAATCGAAGAGCCAAGTGATATTCAAATTGCTAAAGAGGTAGATTATTTAATTAAACATTTTGATTTAAAACCAAGAATTCTAGTTTATTATGACCGCATCTCATATGAGAATAAAGACAGTCTTCGGATTACTTTCGACGAGAACCTCAGATTTCGTGACGAAAATTTAAAATTCACTAAAAATTCGAAGGATAAACACTACTTTAATGACGAAAAAAATATTATAATGGAAATCAAGGCAAATGGTGTGATGCCTTTGTGGCTAGTAAAAAAACTTTCTGCCGTCAAAGTTTATCCAACTAGTTTTTCAAAAGTAGGAAGTGCTTACAAAAGTTTAAGAAAGGAGAAAAATGTTTAATACAATCTTTGACACGACCACTGCAGGGCTTAGCGTAACTACCGCTCTCATATGTGCTGGTGTCGCATTGGCACTAGGTGTAGCCATTGCGCTCACACACATGAAGACCTCACAAACCACCAAAGGTTTTTTGATTACACTTGCAGTACTCCCACTTCTTGTGATGGCCGTGATGATTATGATTAACGGCAACCTCGGCACATCCATCGCTATTCTCGGTGCCTTTTCTCTTATTCGCTTCCGTTCTATTTCTGGCAGAGCTAAGGATCTTCTTTCCGTCTTCTTTGCAATGATGGTAGGGCTTGCTCTAGGTATGGGACACGTCCTTTTTGCGGTAATTATCACCGCGCTTGCTATCTTTGCTATCCTATTCTTTTCTTTCACCTCTATCCTCGAACCAAACAGACAAGAGCGCGTGCTTAAAATCACTATCCCAGAAGACCTTGATTACGATGATGTATTCAAAGATGTATTTAAAAAATATGCAACTCGTGCCGTTTTGATTCGCACTAAGACTGTGAATATGGGCAGTTTATATGAGCTTACTTATGATATCAAATTGAAGCATGGCATTAAAGAAAAAGCTTTTCTTGATGATATCCGCACTAAGAACTGTAATCTAAAAGTATTGCTCTCTCAACCTGTTCTAGAAGAGGATATTTAATGAAGAGATATGAATGGTTAGTTTTGGTAGCCTTCGTGGGCGGGCTGATTGGTCTTGGTTTTTTGATTAATTATAACCTTGGACAACCTGCCGAAGAGACCGCTGTCGGTGCAATTAACGTAGATAATGGCGACATAGATATTGATTGGAATAGATATGATCACTTTGATTATAATCTTTCTGAGTCTATCACTATTTACAAATCCGGCACATACCACCTGACCGGCAAAATTACTGATGGTTCTGTTAAAATTGATGCCGAAGATGGTTTTGTTAAGCTTATTTTAGACAATGTTTCAATTATTAGCACTAAAGGCCCGGCTATTTACTGTACAAATGGCGACACTGTTGCTTTTGAACTAGTTGGTTATAACTATCTAGAAGATGGAGCAAAATATGACGAGAGCCTAGACAAGGACACAAATGGCACCATTTATTCTAAGGCAGATTTATCCTTTGCTGGTGAGGGAACGCTTAGCCTAAAATCTAATTACCAAGACGGGATCGTTTCTAAAGACGATTTAAATATCAGAAACGGTACATTTATTATTAACGCCAAAGACGATGGAATTCGCGGAAAAGATGGCGTACTAATTACTAGCGCCGATATCACGATCAACGCCGACGGGGACGGGATCAAATCAACCAATAGTGATGATGCCGGCAAGGGATTTGTTTATATTAAAAATGGCGCACTTTCTCTTAGTGTTGGCGATGATGGCATTCATGCAGAGAAAACACTTCTCATTGATGATGGCGATATTAATATCACTAAAAGTTATGAAGGGTTTGAGGCGCCTTCCATCACTATTAATGGCGGCAACATCGCTATTAATTCTAGCGACGACGGGATTAATGCTGGCGCTGGGACAAGTGAATCTAATACTCCTAGACCGCGCGGGATGATGGACGCTGACGAGAATTGCACTGTTACTATCAATGATGGCAATGTCTATGTCAATGCTTCTGGCGATGGTATTGATAGCAATGGTTACATTTATATTAATAGTGGTAAACTCGCCGTCGACGGCCCAACTAATAATGGCAACGGAGCTCTTGACGCTGGTATTGAAATCGTTACAAACGGTGGGGAAGCGATTGCGGTTGGTTCTAGCGGCATGGCCGAGAGCTTTGGCACTAAATCTAGCGTACCAAACATCAGTATATATTTAAGTAGTTCTTACAAGGCTGGCAGCAAGATTTCTATAAAAAGTGCCAGCGGAAATACTATTTTAGAGCACACCCCCGCTAAAAACTTTTCGCATATTGCCGCTTCTTCTAAAGAACTTGTGTTAGGTGAAACCTATAAATTATATATAAATGACGAACTTGTTTATACTGCAACTTTGAATTCAATTTCGACAAGCAATCGAAGTGCGGGAAACCGCCAAAACATGCCACCACAACGCTAATTCTATGATAGAATAGTATATATATGTTGGAGTTACGTGGTGTAACCAAGTCTTATAAGACTGGTGGGATTAAGCGTGTTGTACTAAAGAAAGTTAGTATTAATTTTCGTGCCAATGAATTTGCTGCTATTCTTGGTCCTTCTGGCTCTGGCAAGACCACACTTCTTAATATTATCGGTGGGCTTGATAAATATGATGCTGGCGATCTTATTATTAATGAACGCTCCACCAAGAAATTTAAAGACAAAGATTGGGATTCTTATCGCAACCACCGTGTAGGTTTTGTTTTTCAAAGCTACAATCTAATTCCGCATCAAACTGTTTTGCAAAACGTATGTCTCGCCCTCACTCTTTCTGGTATTTCTAAGCGTGAATCTATTAAACGTGCCAAAAAAGCGCTTCACGATGTGGGTCTTGGTGAACATATTGATAAACGCCCTAATCAACTTTCTGGCGGACAGATGCAACGCGTGGCAATAGCACGTGCGCTTGTAAATGACCCAGACATTTTGCTTGCTGACGAACCAACTGGTGCTCTCGATTCCGAGACCAGTATTCAAATTATGAACCTTCTAAAAGAAATTGCAAAAGACAAGCTCGTAGTAATGGTGACTCACAACCCAGAACTAGCTGATGAGTACGCTACCCGTATTATTACACTAAAAGATGGCGAGATTACTTCGGACTCCGATGTTTACGATGGCCTTGCTGATACTTCTATTGATGCCGATACGTCTAAACGCAAAAGCAAAAAGACTAAAATGTCTTTTATCACGGCACTGACTTTGTCCTTAAATAATTTGATGACCAAAAAGGCACGCACAATTCTAGTTTCTGTGGCCGGCTCAATTGGCATCATTGGCATTGCTCTAATCTCTGCCGTATCCACTGGTTTCCAAAACTACATTGATTCGATTGAGCGTGATACGCTTACATCTTATCCACTTGCTATTATGAAAGAATCGACCAACTTTACCGGCATACTTCTTAGCCTTTCTGGTGACGGCGAAAAAACTGACGACGGCAAAATTCATGAAAACCAAGTAATTACAAACACACTTGGCGACGTTACACAAAATGATCTTAAATTCTTCCGTAATTACTTGAATGAGCATTATAGCGAAGTCGAGGACGATATTAGGTTGATTGAAAATGAATATAATATTGACCCGATGATTTATACTATTGATGCTACGGATGAGCTTGCAAAGTTAAATCCAAATTCGCTTTTTACTACCATTCTTGGTGACAATACTTTGATGACTTCATATTCTAGCCTCACGTCCGTCTTTAAACAATATGAACTCGAGAATATGAAAAACGATACAGACATTGTGGCTGGGCGTTTCCCGGAGAATTATAACGAAATTGTCGTAGCGCTTTCTAATCCTTCTGAAATCAACGATCTTTTAACTTACTCACTTGGTTTTCATGATACTGACGCGCTGAATAACACAATCACCAAAATTATGGGCGGGGAACGAGTGGCCGTTGAAGAGAATCCACTTGTACTATCCTATGACGATATTCTGTCCCGTGATCTTCGTTTGGTGCTTCCGGCAGATACTTATCAATATAATTCTAAATATAATGTCTATGAAGATATGTCGAACAAAACTGAATTTATGATGGATGTTTATAACAATAAATCTGAAAAACTAAAAATCGTAGGTATCGTAACTCCAAAATCTAATATGCTAGCACTAGGGAACGGCGTGCTATATCTTCCAAGTCTCGTCGAGCATATAATTGACGAATCCGCCAAAACCCAGATTGTAAAGAAACAACTAGAGAACCCGAAAGTTGACATCTTTTCTAATACAAGGTTTGGTTCAACTAATAATAACTATAGCTTTAAGTTTGAAGATTTAGTGACTGTAGACGAGGCTGCTTTGTCAAAGGCATTTGGTGTTGATATTGACCAAACTACTATATCAAACAAGATCCAGGAATACATTAATAATATTTCTAATGATATATCAGTTGACACTAAGCCGGCTAAGGACGCCTTCGTTAATAAGTTTGGCACCATTGCTGCGACTACAGCGCTCAAATATAGCTCGCTCTCGGACGAAGAAAAAGCCGCACTTATGAGCGAGGAGGCGATGAAAGCATTTATTGGCTCAGTTGTTGACGAAGTTGGCTTTAATGATATTACTAGTACCTATTATGTTCCTGCAAGCGTGCTTAAAGACCCATTTGTTGGGCTTGTCGCAGGTTTTCTAGCTTCCGGTATGTCTGCCGAGGATTATATTTCTGGCGTGCCACAAGTAGTCGCTATCGTTGATAGTTTTGCCGTAAATATGACCAATGCGAAGATTAAAACAGAGGTCTTAACCAAGGTTGGTGACCTTTCCAAATATCTCACAAATAGTTTTGCGAACGCCTTTCATGTAGATCCGAATGCCATCACTAGTGCATTTAGACTTAACTTCACACAAGACGAGCTCCAACGCGTTGTGTCTGCGATGTTTACCAAAAAGAAGTCTACGCTCGCTACAAACCTTGCACTTCTTGGTTACCAAGCTAAAGACGAGCCAACGCATCTCTCATTCTACTTCAAGAGCTTTGATGGTAAAACTCACTTTATGGAGTGGCTTGATAGCTATAATGAAAAAATGAAAGCAGCAGGGCAGAACGCCAAGGCAATTGAATATAGTGATACTACAGGTATGCTGATGTCTTCAGTTAAAACCATAGTGGATGCAGTGAGTTATGTTTTGATTGCATTCGTATCTATTTCGCTCGTGGTGTCTTCTATCATGATTGGCGTGATTACATATATCTCAGTGTATGAACGCACAAAGGAAATTGGGATTTTGCGTGCAATTGGTGCCTCGAAACATAATATTTCTAGCATATTTAATGCCGAAACGTTTATTATTGGGCTTCTTTCTGGCTTGTTTGCGATTGGTTTTTCTTATCTGATTATCCCAATAATTAATTTGGTTTTGCATCACTATACTGGTGATGTTCCGCTTTCTGCTACTCTCGCCCCTAATACTGCACTATTTCTAATTGTTCTTAGCGTAATACTTACACTTATCGGCGGATTCATTCCTGCTCACTCTGCGTCAAAAAAAGATCCGGTCGAGGCACTCCGGAGCGAATAAAAAACCCGGCCGCAAGGTCGGGTTGTTTTTTCGGAGGTTAAGAGAAACTTGGCCATGTCTGTCTCATTCCGTGCATTTCTTCTTTTACATCTTTTGGAATATACTTTTTCAATCTCTCGATTTTTGTAAGCTCAATTATGTCTAAAATTTCTTTAGACTCTTGAGCGGCAAAGTCAGCTCTCATGCCTGGACTTTTATATCCATAGTATGATTCCACGTAGTCGTATACTTTTTCTCCAAAAACCCCTTTAAAGACTTGTACTATATCTGCCAGTTTTTTTCGGTCTCCATAGAACGAGATCAGTTTTACGCCATATTTTGTATTCGACCTCTCGAGTACTGTAGCGATATCTCTCATCTGTTTAAGCTGAAATTTTTCGTTGCCTTCCCAAAACGCATCCACATATAAGAATAACCTGTCTTTTATAGGGTTAAACTCGGGCGCGTTTTTTACAGAGGAATACTCTCTCTTCATTTTTCCATCTTTTAGTTTGAAAAATTGAACATAATAGTTATTGCCTTCCTTCGTTTTCTTTTCCTCAAAAAATCTAGCCAATTCCTGAGGATACTGTAGCGTTAAAAACTTCTTTGTGTCATCATAAATCCAAATAAATACGTTCAAAATCTCACCCCCTACCTTCTACTTCTTCTATGATCCATCTTGCTATTCTGTGTGCATATTCATTCATAATGACATCACAGTCGTCCGTAAGACAATCAACACGACTCCTGATGCTGCTCCCAAAGATTCCTTTGAATTTTTCACGGGCTGCATTTTGCAATTCCGGGCCACCATATCTTGTATATAACTGCACGCGTTCTTTTCTTTTTTCTCTAAAAATAGGCGCATATTCCAGTTTCATTTCTTCAAGGATATTATCATACTTACCCCGATATAGACCACAAATAATGAATAATTCATCTTTTTTGGGGTCATATTTAATTGCTTCGTTTGACGAATAAAGCCGTACGAGTTTTTTCTCGTCCGAGACTGAATAAAACTCTACGATGTAAGTATCAAACATGAATTGTTGACGGGATTGCAATGCTTTTTTGAGAAGCTTCGGATAATTATACCTGGTGACACGTTCTTCTATTGGATCAATAATTCTAACAAAAACATTCATATTTTAACCTCCTTTTTAAATTTCTAGCCTCTATTTTCTGGCTCTAGTTTAGTATCAATATTATATCATTTTTTTGTTACCCGGTCAAATGAAAAAACCGGTGCATTGCACCGGCTTTATTTCTTGAACCTTGTCTCAATTTTGTTTCCACAGTTGTCACATTGATAAATGTATTCTGTGTGGTACCACCAACTATAATCGCTTTGTCTAATTATTGATTCTTTGTAGACCCAGTTGCCTCCGCAGTTTCGGCAATGCCCATCATTCCAGTGTATCATCTGCTGAATAAATGGAGCTGCTATTACTGTTATAAGTATAGTGATTATTCCTATGATGGTTAACACTTCAATTGATTTAATTTTCTCATACATCCAGTTCACCCCCTTTCAAGCTAATCTTTTTCTGGATCGTAGAATTCCATCTGATAAGGGAACGATTCAACGTAGCCACATTTGTCACATCTGTACACGTATGAAGTCCAACTTTGTCCAGCAATCATTTGCTGATATTCATATTTGCCCCCGCATTCAGCATGAATGCCATCATTCCATTTTTGCATAAGCTTTGATCTATCTGACTCTAGTCGATACTTCCCAAGAATAAAGTAAGCAGGAATGAGGACAAACACAATAATAACGATTATAATAGCAGTATAATGATCGGTGAACCACTCATCGAAATTCCTCATTTTCTCTTTTACCTCTTCTTTATACAGTTTCTTCTTCATGAGACCCCTCCTTTTAAAAATACTAACTCCAAAACTGGAGTTCACTGTAACTATTTTAATTATATCATAAACACTTTAAATTGTCAATCTCTGGGCACAAAAAATGGCTAGGGCGGAAGGATGGCGGCTCCGCTTCGCTACGCCTAGACCTCGCTTCGCTCGGTTCGAACCCTATGGTTGAACCCTATCTTTAATCAAGATAAAAAAATATAACCCTACGGGTTATTTTTTTCATCTTGGCTAGGGAGGAAGGATGGCGGCTCCGCTTCGCTACGCCTAGACCTCGCTTCGCTCGGTTCGAACCCTATGG
>JAEEGL016227452.1_pt1 | contig 17464 bp, 13 predicted proteins | sample 9134231 | NCBI WGS metagenome assembly JAEEGL01 (sample SAMN16246548, study PRJNA631951) | gut metagenome | biome: gut microbiome; feature: rumen; material: fiber-attached | host: Bos | place: Iran: Karaj | collected 2018-10 | reverse complement strand
GGCAGGGCGCCGTCCCTAAAGGACTGGCGTCACATCCAGTGACGGCAGAGGAAGGACGCGACTTTAGTCGTGTGAGGCTTCACCAATGCAGCGAAAATGATTGCAAAACCTGCAAGGAGACCGATCCCCAGCAAAACCGTCCCGATCGTATTAAGCGATTCCATATTGAACTTTTGTGCTGCAAATTGACAACCGGCTTTTACGATCACAGAGCAGCCTGCGATGACCGTTCCCAATCCAACCTTCCTGCCAAAGGGTATCCTGTCTTCTTCGCTTACTCGCTTGCGATGATAGCTGTGAAGCATTGTAATATTTCCTTTCATATTCTGGATACCGACAACGATAATGATTATACCTACAATCACCGGAATTAAAACCGAATCCATTGAGATAGCCTCCTTTCATTACTGCTGCTGTGTGTATTCTTTCCCAAACTGTTTAATTCACAATTTCGGAGATTGATGCATAACAGGTAGATCGTACCAAGCGTAGTTCTGCGCTTCAATCATCTGGAAAAACTGCCGATTTGTCGACATTCTAGCATACGGGTATTATAGTTTTCCTACCGATAACGGAATAGATTGCTGCCGTCATCTGTAAGCCCGTCTTTGCATCCTGAAACCATGATTCGATCATTTGCTTCAGTATATCATAAATGAAACAAAAAGAGAGACCTTTGCGGTCTCTCTTTCTTGGTGTTGGTGGAGCATAGGGGGATCGAACCCCTGGCCTCAAGATTGCGAACCTTGCGCTCTCCCAGCTGAGCTAATGCCCCGAAACGCTTTATTATCTTACCGCAAGAGCGAAGACATTTCAATGAATATTTTTGTAATTAAGTGATTTTCTGATATAATCATAAAGATATACAAGAAAACCACAGTGTCCGGCTCATGGGAGCCGGAGAAAGAAAGATTATGCTTAAACGACTGTTGAAATGCGTGAAGGGATACTGGTTCTATACTATCGCCACGCCGCTTTGCGTGCTGGCGGAGACCTTCATGTCGGTCCTCATCCCGTACAAGATGGCGGATCTGATCGACAAGGGCGTTGAGGCGGGCAATATGCAGGTCATCAAGGAGACGGGGATGGTGCTTCTTCTGTACGCGGCGATCTCCATGGCCTTCGGAATAGCTTCCGGCATATTCGCGTCCATAAGCTCCTGCGGCTTTGCCACCAACATACGCCACGATATGTATTACAGGATACAGACCTTCTCTTTTTCCAACGTGGACAAATTCTCGACGGCGGGTCTTGTGACCAGGATGACATCCGACGTCACCAGGCTTCAGTTCGCCTTCAATATGGCCACCCGCATGGCGGCGAGAGCTCCGGCGAGCATGATATTCGCCCTCATAATGTCCTTCAGGATAAACAGGAAGCTCCCCTTCGTATTCCTGGCGGTCCTTCCTTTCCTCGGATTCGGACTCGCAATGATAATGAAACACGCCATGCCTCTTTTCAAGAAGGTGTTCGAAACCTACGACGACGTCAACAGGACGGTCCAGGAGAACGTCAGAGGCATAAGGGTAGTCAAATCCTTCGTAAGGGAAGAGCATGAGAAGGAGAAGTTCGCAGGAGTAGCGGGTCTTTTAAGAGACCTCTCCGTAAAGGCCGAGAGGATAGTGGCCGCCAACGCTCCCATCATGTACGCTTCCATGTACGCCTGCTCCCTTGGAGTATGCTGGCTTGGAGCCAAGTTCATAGTGATAGGAGACATGACCACGGGCCAGCTCATGAGCACGATGAACTACATCATGCAGATACTCATGAGCCTCATGATGCTCTCAATGATCTTCCTCAACCTGACCCAGGCAAAGGCCGCAGGAGACAGAGTCGCCGCGGTCCTTACGGAAGAAGCGGATATCAAGAACTGCGATGATCCTGTTACCGTTCTTGAAGACGGCTCGGTGAAATTCGAAAACGTCAGTTTCGCCTACGCAGGCGGAGGCGACTGCCTTAGGAATATAGACTTCGAGATAAAGTCCGGCGAGACCATAGGAGTGATAGGAGGCACAGGTACCGGAAAGACCAGCCTCGTTCAGCTCATACCCCGTCTTTACGACCCGCGTGAAGGCGCGATCTACGTAAGCGGACACAACGTGAAGGATATAGATCTGAAGACCTTAAGAAGCAGCGTCGCCATGGTGCTTCAGAAGAATCTTCTCTTCTCGGGCACTGTAAGGTCCAACATGCTCTGGGGCAAGGAGGACGCCACCGACCAGGAGATATGGAAGGCTCTGAAACTCGCCCAGGCGGATTCCTTCATAAGGGCTCTGCCTCTTGGCCTCGACGCTCCCATAGAGCAGGGAGGCTCCAACGTATCCGGAGGACAGAAGCAGAGGCTCTGTATTGCGAGAGCCCTTCTTACGAGCCCGAAGATACTGATACTCGACGATTCCACCAGCGCCGTGGATACGGCCACAGAAGCCGCCATAAGAAAAGGCTTTAAGGAATTCATGCCCGAGGTCACCAAGATCATAATCGCTCAGCGTATCTCGTCGGTAAGGGACGCCGACAGGATAATAGTCATAGACGACGGTATCGTAAGCGGTATCGGAACCCACGACGAACTCCTCAGGTCCAACAGGATCTATCAGGAGGTATACGAATCTCAGACGAAGGGAGGTGACTTCGATGAGCCGCAGGCAGATTAAGGAAAAGGAAGCTGAAGAAAAGAAACAGCAGGAAAGCGCAGGCCCGGTAAGAGGTCCCGCGACCAACGGAAAGATGAGGTTCGAGGCGGATACCGGAAAGCTTCTCGCGAGAGTCTTCTCGTTCTTCGAGAGAAAGCACGTCGTAAGGCTCGTGCTTGTCGCCTTCTGCGTGCTGGCTTCAGCCCTCATAAGCGTAAGATCCTCTCTCTTCCTGGGAGAGATCATAGACGACTGCATCAAGCCCATGCTGACCCAGGAGAATCCCGATTTCGCTCCTCTTAAGGCAGCCATGCTGACAATGGCCGGGATATACGCTCTTGGGATCATGGCCGTTACCCTCAGGGCTCTCCTCATGGTAGACGTGAGCAACGGAATACTGTATAAACTAAGGACCACTCTTTTCGGCCACCTTCAGACCCTGCCCATAGGATATTTCGACACCCATCCCTACGGGGACGTCATGTCGAGATTCACCAACGACATAGACAACATAAGGCAGCTCATATCCCAGTCTCTTACCGAGGTCCTTGAGTCTGCCGTATCCATAGTGTCGGTGTTCATCGCGATGATCACCCTGTCATGGAGACTGACCCTCGTGGTCATAGGCACCATCGTTGTCATATACTTCGTAAGCATAGGAGTGGGAGGGGCCTCCGCCATGAACTTCGGTCTCAGGCAGACTTCCCTCGGACTCATGAACGCCTTTACCGAAGAGAACCTCAACGGTCAGAAGGTCGTCCAGGTGTTCTGTCACGAGGACGCCATCAAAAAGGAGTTCGACGAAAGAAACGAAGACCTCAGGAAAACCTCGGTCAAGGCCAATTCCCTTGCGGCTATACTGATGCCCATCAACGTGAGCCTCGGAAACATACAGTACGTAATACTGGCCATAGTCGGAGGATACTTCGCGATCAACGGAAAAGGAGCCCTGACCCTCGGAATGCTCGCTTCCTTCCTCACTCTTTCTAGAAACTTTACAAGGCCTGTGACCATGATATCCCAGCAGGTCAACGCTCTGGTCATGGCCCTTGCGGGAGCGAGAAGGATCTTTAAAGTCATAGACGAAGAGTCCGAAATTGACGAGGGATACGTGACCCTTGTTCCCGCCGTGGAAAAGGAAGACGGAAAGCTGGAGGAAGCAGAAGAGCCTACCGGCACCTGGGCCTGGAAGTATCCCCATAAAACCAGCGGGGAACTGGAATACGTAAAGGTCAGGGGAGACGTGAGATTCAACGAAGTCGACTTCAGCTACGTGCCCGAAAAGCAGATACTCTTCGACATCTCGCTCTTTGCAAAACCCGGCCAGAAGATAGCCTTCGTAGGCTCAACGGGAGCCGGCAAGACGACCATTACGAACCTCATAAACCGCTTCTACGACATAGAGGACGGAAAGATAAGGTTCGACGGTATTAATATTAACAAGATAAAGAAGGCGGATCTGCGCCACGCCATGGGCATAGTTCTGCAGGAGACCAATCTCTTCACGGGAACCATTGCGGACAACATACGCTACGGAAAACCCGGCGCCACCCATGAGGAGGTGGTGGCCGCGGCCAAACTGGCTAACGCCCACAGCTTCATCATGAGGCTGCCTCAGGGCTACGATACGGTCATTTCCGGTACGGGAAGCCAGCTGTCCCAGGGACAGTGCCAGCTCATAGCCATAGCCAGAGCCTCCATCGAGAACGCTCCCGTCATGATACTCGACGAGGCGACTTCAAGCATAGACACAAGAACCGAATCACTGATCCAGAAGGGTATGGACAGTCTCATGGCAGGAAGGACCACCTTCGTCATAGCCCACAGGCTCTCCACCGTACAGAACGCCAACGCCATCATGGTCGTAGAGGGCGGACGCATAGTGGAAAGAGGTACCCACGAGGAGCTCATGGCTATGAAGGGAAGATACTACCAGCTGTATACGGGTTCGGCGCATTAGAGGTGATAACATGTCTGAAAACGGAGTTTTCGCATCCCAGATAGACAAAATAGCCAAGGAAATGCAGGATGCGGGCGACATTTCCACCGAGAGCAGATACATAGGTCTCGGGGACATAGTGGAGGATTTCATAGAGCATTCCTTCGTCGCTCTTTTTCCCTATCATTTCGGAAGCAGCAGGGACCGTTTCGTTCCCAGGGAAAAGAGAACCTGGGAGCTCATGCGCGCCTTCGACGCGCTGACGAGGGCTCTTGGTTTTCTCACCGAGGATTCGGGGAAAGCAGAAAAGCTTGCCCTTGAGGTCATAGAAAAGTATCCCGAGATACTCAGGATAGTCGAGACCGACGTGCAGGCTGGCTACGAGGGAGACCCGGCGGCCAAGAGCACCGACGAGATCGTGCTCACCTATCCGGCATTCAGAGCCATAACCATATACAGGATAGCCCACATAATGTATGGTATGGGAGTAGATATCATCCCGAGGATCATGACCGAGTACGCCCACAAGATCACGGGCATAGACATACATCCGGGGGCGAAGATAGGAAAGTCCTTCTTCATAGACCACGGGACAGGAGTCGTCATAGGGGAGACCACAACCATAGGAGATCACGTGAAGCTTTACCAGCACGTGACTTTAGGGGCAAAGAGCTTCGCCGTTAACCCCGACGGAAGCCTCGTAAAGAACCTTAAAAGGCATCCGGATATAGGGGACGACGTGATAGTCTATTCGGGCACCTCCATATTGGGAGGCGGCACCCGTATAGGAAACGGATGCGTCATAGGAAGCAATCTGTGGATCACCGATTCCATCCCGGACGGAGTGACTGTGAGGACTCAGGAGGAAGCGGACGCTTACGCAAAGTAGGAATGCGAAATATATACGGAAACAAGGCGATTTTAGGCTTCGCCTTGTTTCTTTTTTTTGCCTGAAATGGTAAAATTAAAAGGATAGTGCTGAAAAAGGCTCATCTTCATATTTAGTTTTCTTTTTATTAACATATTTTTTGGGAGGAAACACATAATGGCCAAAAAAATGAAAACCATGGATGGTAACAGCGCCGCCGCATACGTGTCGTATGCGTTCACCGACGTAGCCGCCATCTACCCCATCACTCCGTCTTCTCCGATGGCAGAATCAGTCGACGAGATGTCTGCCCACGGACAGACCAACATCTTCGGTCAGAAGGTCAGAGTCGTGGAAATGCAGTCTGAAGCAGGCGCAGCGGGAGCCGTTCACGGATCCCTCGCAGCCGGAGCTCTCACGACTACCTATACCGCGTCCCAGGGACTTCTTCTGATGATCCCGAACATGTACAAGATCGCAGGAGAACTCCTTCCCGGAGTCTTCCACGTAAGCGCGAGAACCCTTGCGGCTCACGCCCTGTGCATCTTCGGAGACCACTCCGACGTAATGGCCTGCAGACAGACGGGATTCGCACTCCTTTGCTCCAACTCCGTTCAGGAGGCTGAGGACATGGCTGCCGTAGCCCACCTTTCGGCTATAAAAGGGCAGGTACCGTTCCTTCACTTCTTCGACGGCTTCAGAACTTCCCACGAAGTCCAGAAGATCGAGCTCATCGACTATGAAGACCTCAAGAAGCTGGTCGACATGGACAAGGTAAAGGAATTCAGAAACAACGCTCTCAATCCCGAACACCCCGTGATCAGAGGAACCGCTCAGAACCCGGATATCTTCTTCCAGGCGAGAGAAGCCGCTCAGCACTACTACGACGCTCTTCCGGAGATCGTAGCCGAATACATGAAGGAGCTGGGCAAGGTAACGGGAAGAAAATACAGACCCTTCGACTACGTAGGCGCCAAGGACGCTGAAAGAGTCATCATCGCCATGGGCTCTGTTTGCGAAGCTGCCGAAGAACTCATCGACGTTCTGGTAAAGAAGGGCGAAAAGGTCGGACTCGTGAAGGTCCACCTCTACAGACCCTGGGCGCCCAAGTACCTCAAGGCCGTTCTGCCCAAGACCGTTAAGAAGATCGCGGTCCTCGACAGGACCAAGGAACCCGGAGCTCCCGGAGATCCTCTCTACCTCGACGTATGCTCAATGTACAGCGGCGTAAAGAACGCCCCGGTCATCGTGGGCGGAAGATACGGACTCGGTTCCAAGGACACGACGCCCGGAATGATCAAGGCCGTATTCGACAATCTCAAGAAGGCCGCTCCCAAGGATAAGTTCACCATAGGCATCGACGACGACGTATACGGAACTTCCTTGAAGCCCGCTGATATCACCACGGAACCCGAAGGAACGGTACGCTGCAAGTTCTGGGGTCTTGGTTCCGACGGAACGGTCGGCGCAAACAAGCAGGCCATCAAGATCATAGGAGACAATACCAAGATGTACGCTCAGGGTTACTTCTCCTACGACTCCAAGAAGAGCGGCGGAATCACCATTTCCCACCTGCGCTTCGGAAAGAACAAGATCAAGTCCACCTACCTCATCACCACGGCCGACTACGTAGCCTGCCACAACCAGGCCTACGTACATCAGTACAACGTTATCGAAGGTCTTAAGAAGGGCGGAAACTTCGTTCTCAACTGCAACTGGAGCGATAAGGAGCTCGACGCGAACCTTCCCGCATACCTCAAGCAGTACATAGCAAACAACAAGATCAACTTCTATACCATAGACGCCGTTGCAATCGCAAAGGAAATAGGACTCGGCAATCACATCAACATGATCATGCAGTCCGCATTCTTCAAGCTTGCCGACGTCATCCCCATGAAGGACGCCGTAAGATACCTCAAGGAATCCATAGAGCACGCCTACGGACGCAAGGGCAAGGAAATAGTAGAGCAGAACTGCCAGGCTGTAGACAGGGGAGTGACCGGACTTCACAAGGTCGAGGTCCCCGCATCCTGGAAGACTGCGGAAGACAAGAAGGCTAAAGCCTCCAAGAACCCCAAGTTCATAGACGAGATACTCGTTCCCATGAACAGACAGGAAGGAGACAAGCTGCCCGTCAGCAAGTTCCTCGGAATGGAAGACGGACATTTCCCCAGCGGTACGGCCGCCTATGAGAAGCGCGGAGTCGCCATCAGCGTTCCCAGATGGGATCCTGAAAAGTGCATACAGTGCAACCAGTGCTCCTTCGTATGCCCCCACGCGACCATAAGACCGGTGCTTCTTGACGAGAAGGAAGCCGCAGCGGCTCCCAAGAGCTTCAAGACAATTAAGGCTACCGGCAAGGGTCTCGAAGGACTCGTTTACAGAATGCAGGTATCTCCTCTCGACTGCCTCGGCTGCGGAAACTGCGTTGATATATGCCCGGCAAAGGAAAAGGCCATCACCATGGTTCCTCTTGAGGAAGAGCTCAAGGAAGCTTCCAACTGGGAGTATTCGAGAAAGGTCAGCGAGAAGCCTCAGGCGATCAAGGCCACCGTCAAGGACAGCCAGTTCAGAAATCCGTACTTCGAGTTCTCCGGCGCCTGCGCAGGCTGCGGAGAGACTCCGTACATCAAGGTAATAACCCAGCTCTACGGCGACAGGATGATGATCGCCAACGCTACGGGATGCTCCTCCATCTGGGGCGGTTCAGCTCCTTCGATGCCCTACACCAAGGACGCGAACGGCAGAGGACCTTCATGGGCCAACTCCCTCTTCGAGGATAACGCTGAATACGGCCTCGGTATGGCAACCGGCGTTCGCCAGAGAAGAGAAGTTCTCCAGGGAATAGTGAAGGAACTCTGCGAGACTGCGGAGGACGGATCCGTAAAGGAAGCCGCCTGCACATGGCTCGAAGGCTATGCCGACGGCGAAGGCTCCAGAGAGCGCTCCGACGCACTCCTTAAGGCTGTAAAGGACGCCAAGCTCACCGGAAAGGCCGGAAAGCTCGGCAAGGAAGTTCTTGCAAGAAAGGACGACCTGGTAAAGAAGTCCGTATGGTGCCTCGGCGGAGACGGCTGGTCCTACGATATAGGCTTCGGCGGCCTCGACCACGTTCTGGCTTCAGGCGAAGACATCAACGTACTCGTATTCGACACCGAGGTTTACTCCAATACCGGCGGACAGGCCTCGAAGGCCACTCCGACAGCGGCTATCGCAAAATTCGCCGCTTCCGGAAAGAAGATAAAGAAGAAGGATCTCGGAATGATAGCTGCAAGCTACGGCTACGTATACGTCGCCCAGTGCGCTATGGGTTCCGACAAGAACCAGTTCCTCAAGGCTGTCAAGGAAGCCGAGAGCTACCACGGACCTTCCCTCATCATCTGCTACGCTCCCTGCATCAACCACGGGATCAAGGGCGGCATGACGAGGACCCAGTCCAACGAAAAGGACGCGGTCGCCTGCGGATACTGGCAGCTCTACAGATACAATCCTCTTCTGGCTGCAGAGGGCGGCAACCCCTTCACCCTCGACTCCAAGGAGCCGACCGGAAGCTTCAGAGACTACATCATGAACCAGGTTCGTTACTCAAGCCTCGTGAAGGAATTCCCCGACACGGCGGAAGAGCTCCTGTCCATGACCGAAGCAGACGCGAAGAAGAGACTTGCCGGATACAAGAAAATGGCCGAGCAGTAGGTCTTGAAAAGAAGCTGATAAGCTGAAAAGAACAGAAAAGGGAACCCTTTAAAGGGTTCCCTTTTTAGCTGCTTATACGTAAAGCGGTATCTATTCTTCTTCAGCCTTTTCTTTTTCGTTTTCTTCGAGAAGGGCTATGGCTCTTGCGTACTTCGATCTGTTCTCGGGCTCGAGGCCGTATTTTTCGGATATCTCTTGGGTGAGGAGAAGAACGTCGGAAAGCTCTCCCGAGTAAAGCTCAACTTCTATTTCGGAAATGGCTTCCTCCTTTTCTCCGGCCGCCACCTTTCCCTCGTCAATGGCTATCTCCATGACGCTGCCGCCGTAGTGGACCTTCGTGCGCCTTCTGGTGACTTTTGTTACGAAGAGCATTTCCAGTTCTTCGTCTCCTATGAGGTCGCTCATCCTCTCTCCGTCTATGCTCTCTTCGAAAATATCTACCGAAGGAGCTATGAGGCAGCTGTCCGTATCTACCGGGATGTTGACCTCCTGGTGCTCGTAAAGGCCCTGCACCACCTTGCTTCCGCCCCATTTGATCGTAGCGAAACAGATGGTCCCCTCGCAGCGCACCCTGAGGGCTATATTGTTCTTTTTGAGAACTCTGCCCGGGGTGTCGTAGTAGGCGCCTTCCATCTCCGCGGTTTCCGGACTGATCGGGTCTCCGAAGCTGCCGGAGAGCACGTCCTCCCAGATGAGGTCCGCGGTTTCTCTGTCTTTAATTGCGTACTTGGTTTCCTGTTCCATAATTTGAGATGCGGTGATGATATTAACATGGAAAATTATTCTTTGCAAGCACTTTATTTCTTTGCAAGGATATGGGTCTTGTGATATAATTTTAACTTGTCTCATTATGGGATATTAAGGAGGAATATTTAATGAAAGCAGAATTTTTAAACAGAGAAGGAAACAGCGCGAAGTTTTCCGTTGAGTTCACGGCAGAGGAATTTGAGGCCGCTCTCCAGAAGGCTTATCTTCAGGATAAAGGCAAAATCTTCGTGGACGGATTCAGAAAAGGAAAGGCTCCGCGCAGCATCATAGAAAGAAAATACGGAGAGAGCGTTTTCTTTGAAACGGCCATCAACAACATGGCGGAAGAAGCCTATCCCAAGGCGATAGACGAGCTCAAGCTCGAGCCCGTGGACAGACCCTCCCTCGAGTTCGGTGAGGAAAAGATAGAAAAGGGCAAGGGATTCAAGCTCTTCTTTACTGTGACCGTATCTCCCGAAGTGGAGCTCAAGAAATACAAGGGACTCAAGGTCGAGTTCAAGCCCCAGGTGATCACCGACGAGGACGTGGACGTTGAGGTCGACAACTTAAGATCGAGAAACGCAAGACTCGTCAGCGTAGACAGAGCGGCTGAAAACGGAGACACGGTGGTCCTCGACTACGCAGGTTTCGTCGGAGACGACCAGTTCGAAGGCGGTACGGCGGAGAAGTTCTCGCTCAAGCTCGGCTCCGGAACCTTCATTCCGGGATTCGAAGAGCAGCTGGTTGGAATCAAGGCCGGAGAGGAAAGAGACGTAAACGTCACCTTCCCCAAAGAGTATCAGGCTGAGAACCTGGCGGGAAAAGACGCCGTGTTCAAGTGCAAGGTCCACGAGGTACAGTACGAGGAGTTCCCCGAACTCGACGACGAGTTCGCGAAGGACGTATCCGAATTCGACACCCTCGAAGAGCTGAGGAAGGATATAAAGGAAAAGCTCCAGAAGCAGACCGAAGACAAAAACGAATACGAAGCAAAGAACAAGGCCGTGCTGGCCCTCTGCGACGCCAACGAGCTCGACATCCCGGAGGTCATGATCCAGGATCAGATCGACCAGATGAAGAACGACTATCTCCAGAGACTGGTCAACCAGGGAGTATCCCCCGACGCGGTAAGAGATTATCTCAAGAATGCCGACCAGCAGCTCAACGAGATGTACAGACCCAATGCCGAAGCAACCGTAAAGTCCACCCTTCTCGTTCAGGCGGTAGCCGCGAAGGAAGGAATCGAAGCTACGGAAGAGGATCTCGAGAAGGAATACCAGAGCTATGCGGATACCTACAAGATGGAGCTGGATAAGGTGAAGGAATCCCTCAAGGGAAGCGAAGGATATCTTAAGGAAGATATAGTATACAGAAAGACCGTGGACTTCATCTACGAAAACGCTAAAGTTACGGAGCCCAAGGAAAAGAAGGCTAAGAAGGAAAAGGCCGAAAAGGCGGAAAAGGCAGAAGAGTAATGAGCAATTTAGTACCCGTAGTAGTAGAGCAGACCGCAAGAGGCGAGCGCTCCTACGACATCTATTCCAGACTGCTTAAGGACAGGATCATTTTCATAGACGACGAGATAACGGACGCGACGGCGAGCCTTGTTGTCGCGCAGCTTTTATTTCTCGAATCCGAAGATCCTGACAAGGACATCAACGTGTATATAAACAGCCCCGGCGGAGTCATCACGGCGGGCATGGCCATCTACGATACCATGCAGTATATAAAGCCTGACGTATCCACCATCTGCGTAGGAATGGCAGCCTCCATGGCCGCATTCCTCCTTAGTGCGGGAACAAAGGGAAAAAGGTACGTCCTTCCCAACGCGGAGGTCATGATACATCAGCCTTCCGGCGGAACCCAGGGCCAGGCCGAGGATATCAAGATCGCGGCGGAGCATATACTCAAAATACGCGGAAAGATGAACAGGATAATGGCGGCTAATACGGGCCAGCCTCTGGAAAAGATTGAAGCGGATACGGATAGGGATAATTATTTGGACGCCGAAGAGGCCGTAGCCTACGGTCTGGCAGACAAGGTGGTAGAGAAGAGATAAATGCCTAAATACGATAGATCCAAGGAATTGGTGTGCAATTTTTGCAACAAACCCCAGAGTATGGTAAAGCGCCTCATTGCGGGGCCCGGAGTGTACATCTGCGACGAGTGCGTCGCGATGTGCCAGGATATTCTGGACGATGAATTCGGAAAGATAAAAGAAGAGGCCAAAGTCGATTTCGACGGACCTCTTCCCACCCCTTCCGAGATAAGAAAGGCTCTTGACGATTACGTCATAGACCAGGACAGAGCCAAGAAAATACTCGCGGTGGCCGTATACAACCACTACAAGAGAGTGAACGGACTGACGGAAAAGAAAAAGGACGAGCTTGACGAGAAGTTAAGAGACGTTGAAGTCCAGAAGTCCAACATCATAATGATAGGACCCACCGGGTCCGGAAAGACTTTGCTTGCCCAGACTCTCGCAAAGCTTCTTGACGTGCCCTTCGCCATAGCCGACGCTACGGCTCTCACCGAGGCGGGCTACGTGGGCGAGGACGTGGAGAACATACTCCTCAAGCTCATACAGGCAGCCGACTGGGATATAGAAAAGGCCCAGAGAGGCATAGTCTACGTAGACGAGATAGACAAGCTGGCAAGAAAGACGGACAACCCCTCGATAACGAGGGACGTATCCGGCGAGGGAGTGCAGCAGGCGCTCCTCAAGATACTCGAGGGTACGGAAGCCAACGTTCCTCCCCAGGGCGGACGCAAGCATCCCATGCAGGAGTTCATAAAGTTCGATACGACCAACGTGCTCTTCATATGCGGAGGAGCCTTCGACGGACTGGACAAGATAATACAGAGAAGAATAGGGGAGAAGACCATAGGCTTCAACTCCGAAGTCGTATCCGTAAAGAAGGACGATCCCCACATTCTGGAACAGGTCCAGGGAGAGGATCTTCTCCACTACGGTCTCATACCGGAATTCATAGGGAGAGTTCCGGTCATAGCGACTCTCGACGAGCTGAGCATTGAGGCTCTTATGAGAATAATCTCCGAGCCCAAGAACGCTCTTCTCAAGCAGTACAAGAAACTCCTTGCCTACGACGGGGTGGATCTCGAGATAGACGACGCGGCGGTCAGAGCCATAGCGGAAAAAGCTGCGGCAAAGAAGATCGGAGCAAGGGGACTCCGTTCCATCATCGAAGAGGTGATGACCGACGTCATGTACGAGGTTCCTTCAAGGAAGGAAATCAAAGAGATAAGGATAACTAAAGAGGATATTGAAAAAGGGAAAATAGCGATATGAGCGAACTGATGCCGATGATCCCGCTGAGGGGTGTCACTGTGTATCCTAATATGGTGGTCCATTTCGATCTGGGAAGGGAAAAGTCCATCATAGCTCTGGAAAGAGCCATGATGATGAACCAGACCGTATTTCTTGCCGCCCAGAAGGATGCGAATACGGACCTTCCCACCGTGAAGGACGTATACAACATAGGGACCGTCGCAAAGGTAAAACAGATGCTGAAGCTCCCCGGAGACAGCGTCAGGGTCCTTGTAGACGGACAGTACAGGGCAAAGCTCGACGAGGTGAACCAGGAAGTACCGTACTTTCTGGTGAGCGTTTCGGGAATAGCCGAAGAAGACCCGGAAAACCCGGGCGCCGACGTAATAGCCCTTATGAGAACGGCCATGGAGCTTTTCGACGAGTATTCGGAAAAGCATCCCAAGCACGGAAACGAAAACGCTGTGAGCATAGATACGGTAAAGCAAGGAGGAAGACTTGCCGATACCATAGCTTCTCTCATGCAGCTATCGGGCGAGGACGCCCAGAAGATACTTGAGCCAGTAGACATAAAGAAAAGGCTCAGGATTCTCATAGAAATACTAAAAAGAGAAAACGAAATATTGAAGCTCGAGGACAAGATCCACTCCAAGGTGAAAAACTCCATGAACAAGAATCAGAGGGAGTATTACCTAAGGGAGAGGATAAGAGCCATACAGGAAGAGCTGGGAGACGGCGAAAGCACCGAAGACGAGGCCGAAGAGTGGAGAAAGAAGCTCTATGAACTTAATCTTTCGGAGGCTATAACCAAGAAGATGGAAAAGGAGATCGAAAAGTTCTCCAGAATGCCCTCCAACTCACCCGACGTGTCCGTGTCCAGAAACTACATCGAAAGCGTTCTGACCCTTCCGTGGAACGACGCTTCCGACGAGGAACTGGATCTTCTCGCAGCCGAAAAGATACTCGACGAGGATCACTACGGCATGGAGAAAGTCAAGGACCGCATAGTGGAATTCCTCGCCGTAAGGCATCTTTCGGAAGATAACAAGGCTCCCATACTCTGCCTCGTGGGTCCTCCGGGAGTCGGCAAGACTTCCATAGCCAAATCCGTGGCAAGAGCCACCGGAAGAGAATTCGTCCATATGTCCCTTGGCGGAGTGAGAGACGAAGCCGAGATCAGGGGACACAGAAGAACATATATAGGGGCGATCCCCGGAAGAGTCATGACCCTCATTAAGGAATGCGGAAAGAACAATCCCGTCTTCCTCTTCGACGAGGTCGACAAGATAGGCATGGATTTCAGAGGAGATCCGGCTTCCGCTCTTCTCGAGGTCCTCGATCCCGAGCAGAACAAGGAGTTCGTGGATCACTACCTCGAGGTGCCCTTCGATCTTTCAGGCGTTCTCTTCATAACCACAGCCAACGACACGGATACCATCCCAAGGCCTCTCCTCGACAGAATGGAGGTCCTTGACCTTTCCGGATACACCCTCGAGGAAAAGACCCAGATAGCTCTCAAATATCTTGTGCCCAAGCAGATTAAGGCCAGCGGCCTTACGTCGAAGCAGATAAGCATAAGCAAGAGCGCCGTTACGGCCATCATAAACAACTACACGAGAGAGTCCGGCGTGAGAAGCCTCGAGAAGAACATAGGCTCCGTATGCCGCAAGGTGGCGAGAAAGGTCGTCGAGGGCGACGATACGAAGCACAGCGTCACGGGAAAGAATATAGAAGACTATCTGGGAAAGAAGAAGGTCTTCTACGACAAGCTCCTCGGAAAGAACGAGGTGGGTGTGGCGACGGGCCTTGCTTGGACCGTGGTCGGAGGAGAAACTCTCTTCATAGAGACCGCAGTTCTTCCCGGACAGGGGCATATACTCCTCACCGGACAGCTGGGCGACGTTATGCAGGAATCCGCCAAGGCGGCCATAAGCTATATAAGAGCACACCAGAAGAAGCTGGGAGTGGATCCCGACTTCTACAAGGATAAGGATATACATATCCATATCCCCGAAGGCGCCGTTCCCAAGGACGGACCCAGCGCCGGAGTCACCATGTGCACGTCGGTGGTTTCCGCTCTTACGGGAAGACCCGTAAGAAAGGACGTGGCGATGACGGGAGAGATAACTCTGAGAGGAAAGGTCCTTGCCATAGGCGGCTTTAAGGAAAAGGCTCTGGCTGCGCACAGGATGGGGATCAAGAAGGTCCTTCTTCCTGCGGACAACAAGAGGGATATAGACGACCTTCCCGAAAGCGTGAGAAACGATATGCAGTTCGTTCTCCTTTCGACCATAGACGACGCTCTGAAAGAGGCTCTGGTATGACCATCAAATCGGCAGAATTCATAACCTCAGCCGTAAAGCCGTCCCAGTATCCGGAAGCCGGGCTTCCCGAGATCGCTTTCGCGGGAAGATCCAACGTGGGGAAATCGTCCCTGATAAATCTGCTTCTTAACAGGAAGGCTCTCGCGAAGGTGAGTTCGTCTCCCGGAAAAACCAGGACCATCAATTTCTTCAATATAAATAACGGAGAGTTCAGACTGGTCGACCTGCCGGGCTACGGATACGCGAAGGTCTCGAAATCCATGTCCGAGGACTGGGGAAAGATGATGGAGACCTTCCTTACGAAAAGGGAAGGGCTTCTGAAGGTGGTTCAGCTGGTGGATTCCCGCCACGAACCCAGCGCCCAGGACAGGCAGATGTACGAATTCCTCCAGTATTACGGACTGGACGGAATAGTGGTGGCGACCAAGGCGGACAAGCTGTCCAAGAACGAACTCGCTAAAAACCTGGCCCTCATAAGGAAAAGCCTTAAGATGGAAAAGGACGACGTGCTTATCGCGACCTCTTCCTTAAGCCGCACGGGTACCGAGGAACTGTTAAATACAATAGAAGAAATTCTGTTGAAAAATAAGGGAGATAAAAATGATTAAGACAAACGAAGTGCTGATCACAAAAGAGCAGCTCGAGAAAAGGGTCGCTGAGCTGGGCGCTCAGATATCCAAGGACTATGAGGGAAAGACCATACTTCTCATAGGCATACTCAAGGGATCCGTCCCCTTTATGGCGGACCTTATGAGGCACATCGACGGAGACGTCGAAATAGACTTCATGTCCGTATCTTCCTACGGCAGTTCCACGAAGAGCAGCGGAGTCGTAAGGATCATAAAGGACCTGGACAAGAGCATAGAGGGAAAGGACGTCATAATAGTGGAAGATATAGTGGACTCAGGTCTTACTCTTTCCTATCTTAAGTCTCACCTTCTTAGCAGGAATCCCGCTTCTCTTAAGGTCTGCACCATGCTGGACAAACCGGCGAGAAGAAAAGTTGAATTCAAACCCGATTACTGCGGATTTGAAATAGAGGATAAGTTTATAGTCGGTTACGGTCTCGATTTCGATCAGAAGTACCGTCACCTTCCATATATATCATGGATAAAAGAAGAATAGATAACAGGAGGTTTTATTCAATGGGTTATCAGGTTCCGGTTGGAATTTCCAACAAACACATCCACCTTTCAAGAAAGGACATGGACGTTCTTTTCGGAGAAGGATCAGAACTTACGAAGAAGACCGATCTTAAGCAGCCCGGTCAGTTCGCCGCACAGGAGCAGGTGGTCATCGAAGGTCCCAAGGGAAGCGCAAAGCTCAGAGTACTCGGACCCTTCAGAAAAGAGACTCAGGTAGAGCTCGCAATGACTGACTGCAGGACTCTCGGACTTTCCGCTCCCATCAGACAGAGCGGAGATCTGAAAGGCACCCCGGGAATCAAGATCACGGGTCCCTGCGGAAGCGTTGAGATAGATCACGGCGTCATCGTCGCTCTTCGCCACATCCACCTTTCCGCCGAGCAGGCAAAGGAAGCAGGCGTTGTCGATCAGCAGATCGTAAGCGTAAGAGTGGGCGGTGAAAGAGGACTTACCTTCGACCAGGTAGTCATCCGCTGCGGAGACGCTCATACGGCGGAATTCCACGTCGATACAGACGAAGGAAACGCAGCCAAACTGGCCAACGGAGACATGGTGGAAATCATCCTCTAAAGTGAGAAAAAAAGTCATAAAAAAAGTTTGAAAAACTTAAAAATAGTTGTTGACAAGCAATATCTATAAGACTATAATCTCAAATGTTCCGCCTCTTTAGAAGAGGCGCTGAATATGTACCTTGAAAACATCAAATAGTGTAGAAAAACAAAGTCAAGAGAAAGAGATCAAGTTCTCTTTCAAGACTAAGTACAAAAACAATCAAAACCAAAAGTTTGATTGGTAAGGAACTAGAAATAGTTCCCTGTACAATTCC
>JAEEGL015294937.1_pt1 | contig 17464 bp, 18 predicted proteins | sample 9134231 | NCBI WGS metagenome assembly JAEEGL01 (sample SAMN16246548, study PRJNA631951) | gut metagenome | biome: gut microbiome; feature: rumen; material: fiber-attached | host: Bos | place: Iran: Karaj | collected 2018-10 | reverse complement strand
GTTGCATGCTTTTTACCGTTACCGTTTATGCTCTTTGAATTGTTTGTAGCACTGATTCAGGCACTTGTTTTTGCCCTGTTATCTTCTACTTACATAACTATGTCCGTTCAGGAAGAACATTAGGGGTAAAGGGGTAAAGGGGTAAATATATATCAAGTATGAAAGTAACTATTAAATAAATAATAATAAAAAACGAAAGGAAAAATTATGGCAGCAGAACAAATTTTTGACGCATCAAGATTAGGTGCAGGTATAGCAGCATTAGGTGTATTAGGTGGCGGTCTTGGTCTTGGGATTGCTACTAAAGGTGTTTTAGACGCTATTGCAAGACAACCTGAAATTAAAGCAGAAGCCTTCAAAAACTTCATTATCGGTGCAGGTCTTGCTGAAGCAACATCTATTTATGCGTTATTCATTGCACTTTTGTTAATCTTCTCATAATTAAAGAAAGGCAGATAAAAAGTGTTAGAATTTAATGCAACATTTTTTGTTGCAATGTTTAGTTTCATCATTTTTATGATGATTATGAATTCTATTCTATATAAACCGCTTGCACGTATTCAGAAAGAACGTGCAGAACTTATACAGAATGAAAACGATGCAACAAAATTAACCGAAGAAAAAACTGAAAATTTAAAACAACAGCAACAGGCTAATATCGACAAATCCCGTGTTATTGCGAGAGATAATTTTAACAAAAAAGTTTCCGAATACAAAGAAAGAAAAGAAACTATATTATCTACTGCAAGAGATTTGGCAAAAAAAGATTTAGCAATTGCTAACGCTGAACTTGAAGGCGATGAAAGAGAGGCAAAATTATTGCTTAAATCTCAAATTAACGACCTTGCAAATGCAGTTGCGTCTAAAGTATTAGGTTATGAAACAAAAGTGGAAGGAAGTGATTAAGAGAATTGCGTTAGTGAAAATTATACGTTCACTATTCACTATTCACTATTCACTTATAAATAAATGATAGAAACATTATTAACAATCTGGAATAAAATTTTATTATCTAACCTGTTCAACTTTGTGTTGATGTTAGTTCTTATAGGCTGGCTTATTGATAAATTTGATATAGGCGGTGCGCTGGAAAAAGGCAGAAAAAGTATTGAGGACAAAATAAACAACTCTAAAAAAGAACACGAAAATGCTCTTCAAAACTTGTATGCAACACAAGAAAAAGGGGTTGAGATAGATAAAGAGATTCTTGATATTATTGACAAATCAGCAAAAAATGCTGTTATTGTCGGTGAAAAACTGGTTGAAGATGCACAAAAACAATCTGAAACTTTTGCTAAAACAACCCAAAAAGCCATTGAAACAAATATAGAAAAGTTAAGACTAAATCTTACGAATGAAACGGCTAAAACGGCTATAAATAAAGCAAAAAATCATATTGAAAAATTACTGATAGAAGACAGGAACTTACACTTAAAATACATAAATGAAAGTATTGAATCATTAAAAGGTATAGAGTTATAAATGAATGATATAGTCCAAATAAAAGACTTAATATATGAAATAAGAGGGCATAGGGTTATGCTCGACTCTGATCTTGCTGATTTGTATGGGGTGGAAACTAAAGTTTTAAACAAATCTGTAAAAAGAAATATTAGCAGATTTCCACAAGATTTTATGTTTCAATTAACAAAAGAAGAATTTAATAACTTGAGGTTCCAAAATGGAACCTCAAACAAAGAACATGGTGGCAGACGTTATATGTTCCAATTAACTGAAGAAGAATATTCTTCTTTGAGGTCACAAATTGTGACTTCAAAAAAAGGTAAAGATGGCAGACGTTATATGCCGTATGTTATTGTAAAGAATACGAAGCAAATAAACAAGAAATTTATAAAGCAATAGATTTATTAATGGACAGGACAAAACCTGCGAAAGTAGGGTTCATAAAATAAAGGAAATAAAATGACTAAAGCAGAAGAAAATGAATATAAAGTTGTAGCAAAAAGATATGCAAATGCTCTTTTGGAATTTGCAGGTAAAGACTTGTCTAAAGAAGATTTGTTTAAACAAATAAAAGATATTCAAACCTCTTTAAACAATTCTGAAGATTTACAAAAAGTTATGTCTTCACCTATTGTTTCAAATGAAGAAAAAAAGAATGTTATATCAAAAATATTTGAAAATAACATCAGTGAAACAGTTTTAAATTTTTTAAAACTCCTCATTGATAAAAACAGATTTAATATTTTTAACTCAATAGTAAAAGAGTATAAAAACGAAATAAACAGACAAAACGGATTATTAGAAATAAAAATAACCTCTGCTATTGAATTAAACAATAATGAAAAAGCAATGATAAAAGTAAAATTGCAAAAAATAATGAAAAAAGAAATTGAGTTGGACTGGGCAACAGACAGCGATTTAATCGGAGGTCTTGTATTTGAGGCAGGAGATAACATTGTTGATTGCTCACTACAACACAAATTACAGGAAATAACAAAAGAAATTACTATATAAAGAAAGGGAACAAAATGTCAGTAATCAGTCCTGATGAAATTAGTTCGATTATAAAGAACAGCATAGAAAACTATGGCGCAAAGACAGAAGTATCAAATGTCGGGAGCGTATTGGAAATAGGTGACGGTATTGCCCGTGTTTACGGTTTACGTAACGTAATGTCAAACGAGTTAGTAGAGTTTGAAGACGGAAAAGGCACATTAGGTATTACGCTTAACCTTGAAGAAGACAACGTGGGTGTTGTAATTTTAGGTGAATATACCCATATAAAAGAGGGTATGATAGTAAAAACAACAGGAAAAATTGCATCCGTACCTGTAGGTGACGGGCTGATTGGTCGTATAGTAAGCCCGACAGGCAGAGCATTAGACGGCAAAGGAGATATTATCTCTGATAAAACAAGACCTGTTGAAAGAGTAGCACCCGGTATTGTAGCAAGAAAATCAGTGCACCAACCTTTGCAAACAGGTTTAACCGCTATTGATGCTTTAACACCTATCGGTCGTGGTCAACGTGAACTTATTATTGGTGACAGACAAACAGGCAAAACCGCTATTGCTATTGACACAATTATTAACCAAAAAGGTCAAGACGTAATCTGTGTTTATGTTGCTATCGGTCAAAAAGCATCAACTGTTGCTCACCTTGCTAAAACATTAGAAGACCATGGTGCAATGAACTATACAATTATTGTGTCTGCAACTGCAAATGAACCTGCACCTATGCAATATCTTGCACCATTTTCAGGTGTTGCTATGGCTGAAGAGTTTATGGAACAAGGTAAACACGTTTTGATTATATATGATGACTTAACAAAACAAGCGCAAGCCTATCGTGCGATGAGTTTGCTTCTTCGCAGACCACCGGGACGTGAAGCATACCCTGGGGATGTATTCTATCTACATTCAAGATTGTTAGAACGTGCTGTTAAACTATCAGATAAATTAGGCGGTGGAAGTATTACTGCTTTGCCTATTATTGAAACACAAGCAGGTGACGTTTCAGCATACATTCCGACTAACGTAATCTCTATTACTGATGGTCAGATTTTCCTTGAATCATCTTACTTTAACGCAGGTATCAGACCTGCTATCAACGCAGGTATTTCTGTATCACGTGTAGGTGGTGCTGCTCAAACCAAAGCGATTAAAAAAGTCGGAGGTAAATTGAGATTAGACCTTGCTCAATATAGAGAGTTAGAGGCTTTTGCCCAATTTGCATCAGATCTTGATGATGCTACTAAAAAACAACTTCTTCGTGGACAAAAACTTACGGAAGTATTAAAACAGCCTCAATATCAACCTTTAAGTGTTGCTAAACAGGTTTCTATTCTTTTTGCAGCAAACGAAGGTTTCCTTGATAATATCGAAAACAAAGATATTACAGAATATAAAAAAGGCTGGTTTGAACATTTTGAAGCAAATCTTCCTGAACTTATTCAAAAACTCAATGCAGGTTCTAACCTTGAGGATGCTGATGCGGAAGAATTACGCAAGGAATTAACAAAATACAATAATAGTTTATAATAAGTGAAAAGTGAAGAGTAAATAATGAAAAATCTTCATTATTTACTCTCTCTGTCACCTTAACAAAGGAACAAAAATGCCAAATTTAAAGGATATTAAAACAAGAATAAGCAGTGTAAAAAACACCCAAAAAATAACAAGAGCAATGAAAATGGTTGCTGCTGCAAAAGTTAAAAAGGCAGAATACACAGTAAAGGCAACAAGACCATTTTCTGGTGAATTACTTGTTATGTTCAAAAGAATGTTAGCAACAATCGGTGAAAAAACAGAGTTTCAGGATAATGGTGAAAAATATGCCCGTGCTATAAACAATTATCCTGCACTACTTACAAGACGTGAAGTAAAAACAGAAGGTATTATTGTTATAACATCTAATAAAGGTCTTGCCGGTGCTTATAATGCTAACATTGTAAGAGCAGTACTGAAACGTATTGAAGAAAATTCCGGAAAAGGTATAGAAACAAAACTTTATGTTGTTGGTCAGAAAGGGGTTTCTGCTCTTCAACACCAAAAAGGAACTAATATTGTAAAAAAATATATTGCTGTAATGGATAACCCTAATCCACCGGGGGCTATTGTTATTGCAGAGGATATTGCAGAAGATTATGTTAACGGTGATATAGATAAAATCGAAGTTATTACAACAAGATTTAACAATATGATGTCTTATTCCGTTCAGCACTGGGAATTATTGCCTGTTGAAATAGAATATGATGAAGAAGAACATAAACTTGATGCGTTGATGGAATTTATTCCAAGTCCAAAAGCAATATTAAAAGAAATTGTTCCAATGTATATAACAAACGAAATTTATCAGGCAATATTAGAGGCTTACGCAAGTGAACTTGCATCCCGTATGACTGCAATGTCTGCTGCTTCAAATAACGCAGAAGAAATGATAAACGAATTAACGGTTGCTTATAACAAGGCACGTCAAAGTGCTATTACAAACGAAATTATCGAAATAGTATCAGGCGCAGCCGCTCTTGAAGGGTAAATATTTTTTTAATTAATTTATTTGAAAAATATATAAAAACAGCCCGTATTTTTACATATTTTTCACTCTTTACTTTTACTGAATTTCAAATTATTATATATATAGCATAACTAATGGAAGAAAGAGTATGGAACCTGATTTAAGTAAATTATATAATGATATAACACCTACCAAACAGAGAGGTAATAAAGAAAAATTCAGACCTGCAAGAACATCAAAATTTTGGTTATGGGTTGCAGACAGGTTTTTCTACGGGTTATTGGAAAAACGTTTTTGCGCTTTCAGATACAAAGGATATGACAATTACTTAAACAGAGATGAAAACTATCCTACAATATTTTATGCGCCACATACAAACTGGTGGGATGGAATAGTTGGTTACAATATTTGTAAAAGGTTATGCAAAAAAGAAATACGTTTAATGATAGAAGAATTAAACAGATTTCCTATATTAAGACGTGGCGGAGGATATAGCGTAAATAAAAAATCAGCGCAAACTGCTATGGAATCATTAAAATATTCTGTTAGAGTTCTAAAAGATCCAAAATCTATTTTATACATCTTCCCACAGGGAATAATAAATCCTCCAAATCACAGACCTATTGTTTTCCAAACAGGACTTGCTTATATTTCCCAAAAAGCAGTAAAAGAATACGGAAAAGTTAACCTTATACCTATCGCAGTTAATTATTACTTTTTAAGAGATAACAGACCTGAAGTCTGGATAGAAATTGGCGAAAGTTATTTGTTAGAAGATGATAAAAAAGACAGAAAAGAGTTTTCTGCTGATTTGGCAAAAAAACTGGAAGAACTTTGCGATAAACAAAACCTTGATATATCAAATGCAAAATTTGACGGATACCATACTCTCTTCCAGCAAAAACTGGCATGGTACAGAGAATTTGAACAAAAATTAAAACGAATAAAAAACAGAAAAAATAAAGAACAATAAATAAAAGCGGTAAAATAAATTACCGCTTTTACTTTTAATTTAATAAGTATTTTTCCTTACCCGTTTAACCTATCTAATCTGAACAGGCATAGCAAGATAAATATAATCTTCCTCATTATCGGGTTTCAAAACTGTTGCAGAAAGATTTGTATTCATACAAATAATAACATCTTCTGCATCAAGATTTTTAAGAAATTCCAACAAATATTTATAATTAAATGCTATCAAAATATCTTCGCCACTATATAAAATATCAATGTCTGATTGAGATTTACCTGATTCTGGTGCATCGGCCGTAAGGCTTAAATTATTTTGAGTAAAATTAAATTTAACTATATTTGTTTGTTCATTAACAACAGTTGAAACAAGTTCAAGAGCAGAAACAATTTTTGCTACACTTACTTTTGCTTCTTTTGGGAAAGTTTGAGGAATTAACTGATTATATTGAGGATACTGACCATTCATAAGATTAGACATCATAATAATATTTTCTGATTTAATCATACTCTTATTTGTTTTTGTATATAGTTTTACAGTATCTTCTTCAATAAAATAACTAATCTTCAAAAATTCCTGAAGCACTTTAGCCGGAACGATTAATTTAATTGTTTTGTCATCTTTATTAGTGATAATTTTTCTTGCTCTTGCAAGTCTGTTACCGTCAGTAGATGCAATTTCCAAAACATTTTTGTTAATATCACAAACAACGCCTGATAAAAGATTATTGTTTGATTCATAAGGTGCTGCAGCAAAACCTGCCTCTTTTATACCTATAACCAAAGGTTTTACATCAATTTCAACCTCGTTATCTTCTTCTGTTAAAAATTCTATTTTTGGAAATTCCATTGCAGAAATACCAATAATATCAAATTGAGATTTTCCGCTTTTTATAGTCATTGTTGTTCCGTTAAGTTCAAAATTAATTATTCCGTCACTTAATCTTGAAACAATATCAACTAATTTTCTTGCAGGAAGAGTAATTTTCCCTGTATTATTAACAACTGCCTCTATAGAAGTCATTATAGTTAAATCAAAATCTGTAGCATAGAGATTTATCTTATTTTTATCAACGGCATCCAGTAAAATGTTTGCAAGAACAGGTTGCAAACCTTTTTGAGCAGTCGCTCTTTCAACTATTCTTAAACCGTTTAACAAAATTTCTTTTTCAACCTGAAAAGATAATTCTCCGGTTGATAATTCTGATGTTGTTGATGCTTCGATATTATTTTCTAAAGTTGCAGTTTCCATTATATTCCTCCCTATTTAATTTTATAGCAATATTCTATACCAAAAAGCCTTATATTAAAACATTTTTACCTTTTATTCTAAACATATTGAAACATTTTTTAAAATAAAACAACAATTAAATATTTTATATGACCAAAAATGTCATATATATAATTTATTATAAAAAATGAATAATTATATTTGGTGATAAATGCTTGAATACAGAAAAATTTTTAAACTGAACGAATATTTTACGCTTTCTGATTTAAGAAAAGCGTATCTTAAACTTGTAAAAGAAAACCATCCTGACCTTTTTAAAAATCCTAAAAATAAAGAACTTGCTACAAAAAAAATGCAAAAAATAAATGAGGCATATAATTATTTAAAAAATCATTTGCCGGCAAACACGAAAAATAAAAACAGTAAAAGTTATAATTCAACAAGTTCAAACTCAAATAATTCATCAAATAATTATTCAAAGAAAAAAACTTCTTCAAATTCTTCTTCAGGAAAGAAAAATAACTCAAATTCGAATAATTCAACTTACTCATACTCCTACAAAAAATCAAAATCATCAAACTCTGGCTATAAAAATAATTCTTATTATTATGAAAACAAAAAATCAACATACAGTTATAATTACTCAAATCAAACAAAAAATAAAAATGAAATTAATGGCTGGACAGTGGTAATTGTAATCATTTTAATATTCTTTGCAATTATAGGAGATTTTAATGAATATTCTGACAATACAAATAACTCAACTAAAGAACAAACATACGAACAAAAATACGAAAATAATGAAACACAAAATGAAGAATTACCTAATGAAGAAATAATTGAAAATGAACAAGATAATACAAATAATGAACTAAACTCTGAAGAAAATATTTCACAAAACGATTTACAGGAAAATATAAGACAAGAAAATGAAACAGAAAATGAAAAATCAGAAAAAGAACGAATAAAAAATGAACAAATAAAAAAACAAGAACTAAAACGTCAACAGGAACTAAAACGAAAACAAGAATTAAAACTAAAACAGGAACTTGCAGAACAGGCTAAAAAAGAGCAAAAAAGAAAAGAACAAATAAATGATACTGTTGACTTTTTATCGGAGTAAAATAATGAAAAAAAATTTTATATTATCAATAATATGTTTTATTTTATTTTTCCAGACATCTGCAATTGGAAGCGATAACTGGGTTAATGTAACTAATTCTAAAGGAAAAAGTATAGAATTAAATATGTCAGATATAGTAATATATGATAAATATATTTCTGTTTATGCAAAGGCAAAAATAAAAAATGAAGATATTTTATATAATTTTTTTGTAAATTATGACAAAAAAACAATTTATCTAAATGACATAAAAAAAATATATAATAAAAAAGAAGAAAGAATCTATATAAAAGAATCAGAACGAAATCTTCCTGTAAACCCTGATTCTCTGAATGAATGTATAATTTTATATTTAGATGAAAATACAAAAAATGATATAAGACGCCAAAACTGGCAAGACTGGCTAAAATACCATTTAGATGTAATGAAAAAATTTAACAAAGAATGGAATCTAAAATCTCTGAAAAAAAGATATGAATCCAGAATTTATTTAACATGTGAACTCAAAATAGATAAAAATGGTTATATTACAAACTACATTATAGATATGCCGGAATCAGAAAATTTAAAAAATATGATAAATGAAGTAAAAAAAGACCCTGCTATAATTGATTCTGTTGAAAACACAATAAAAAAAATAAAAAAATTTAAAAAATTGCCAAAAAGTTTCAAAGGTGATTATATAGTAATAAAACTAGCGTTAATTTATAAATATAATAAAAGTGAAAAAAAATATAAAATATCCCGGCCTGACGATTCAGGATATAGGAATCTTTATATACACAAAATAAAAAATAAAGAAAAAAAAATAAATGAATTTATCGGTCCTACCGGATTTGAAATAGAATATAATATAAAAAAAATAGGCAAATTTTTTGGTGATACAATTTTATTTATTATTTTCTTACCAATTGCTATTTTATTAATTTTTATGGGTGGATAAAAAAATTTTTTTCTATTATATATAATTAATTTTTATTAATTAATTAAAAAAAGTAATAAGTAATAATAACCTCACATGATTTGTAGAAAACTCTTTGTGATTTAGTGTTTATAAAAGGGCATGGCATGTATAAAATAAGTCATGAAAATTAATAAAAACAGATAGTTTTCTACAAGAGTAAAAATAATCAAAAAAATTACCCAAAATAATGTAGAAAAAAATAAGTTTTCTACTAATTTTCTACAATAAAACATGTTACAAAATAAGCATGGGGCATGGGTTTTCACAATTTTCATGGTAGGGGTAAATATAGAGTAAAAAAAATTTTTAATTTTTATAAAAAAATAAGGTGCGTTGTTTGATGCACCCTATTTTTTTAATTGATTAAAAGGAAAATGGTAAAATTTATACATTTACACCTTTATCCCATTACCCCTAGTATCTTGCGAGGTATTTATCGAGTTCCCATTTAGTTACAGCAGTTCTGTAAGAATCCCATTCTTTTTCTTTAGTAGTAACAAATTCGTTCATAATATGCTGACCAAGAGCAGCGTTGGCAACTAAAGATTTATCAAAGAGTTCAACTGCTTCTTTCAGAGTACCCGGAAGAGAATCAATTTTTTGTCTTTTACGTTCTTTAGAAGTTAGTTTATAGATGTTGCTTTCAACAGGAGCAGGCGGATCGATTTTGTTTCTGATACCGTCAAGACATGCTTCTAAAATAGCGGCGAATGCTAAATAAGGGTTGCAGGCAGGATCAGGTGAACGTAATTCTACTCTTGTAGCAACACCACGTTTAGCAGGTACTCTTAAAAGTGCGCTTCTGTTAGCAAGTGACCATGCCAGATAAACAGGTGCTTCATACCCCGGTACAAGACGTTTATAACTGTTTACGGTCGGGTTAAGAATAGCAGTTATACTTTTTATATGTTTTAAAAGACCGCCAATAGCCCATTTAGCAGTATCAGAAAGTTGATATTCTGCTTTTTCGTCATAAAAAGCGTTTTTACCATTCTTTGATAATGAAATATTGCAGTGCATACCGGAACCGTTTATACCAAAAATAGGTTTTGGCATAAATGTTGCGTGCAGATAGTGCAATGCTGCTATTGCTTTAACAACAACTTTAAAAGTAGCAACATTATCAGCAGTAGTAAGAACGTCTGCATATCTGAAATCAACTTCGTGTTGACCGTCAGCGACCTCGTGGTGTGATGCTTCTATATCAAATCCCATTTCCTGTAAGGTTGTAACAATATCAGAACGTACATCTTCGCCTAAATCTTCAGGTCCAACGTCATAATATCCTGCTTTATCCATTGTTGTTGTTGTAATATGTCCGTTTTCGTCTTTTGCAAAAAGGAAAAATTCTGCTTCAGGTCCTATATTCATTGAGAACCCCATTTTTTCCGCTTCTTTCATAACTCTTTTCAGATTACAGCGAGGGCAACCTTCAAATGGTGTTCCGTCTGCGTTGTAAATATCACAAATTATACGTGCGGACTGATACCCTTCTTCATTTCTCCATGGTAAAATTTCAAAAGTATTTTTATCAGGGTAGAAGAACATATCTGATGTTTCAATGCTTCGGAACCCTTTTATTGATGAACCGTCAAGCATCATATCATTGTTCAGCGCTCTGTCAACGTGTGATGCAGGTATTGACAGGTTCTTTACCTGTCCGTTCATATCCACAAATTGAAGTTTTATAAATTTTACATTATGTTCTTCAATTAATTTTTTAATATCTTCATCAGTGTAGTTTTTCTTGTCTAATCTTTGATAGGTAAAATCGCTCATTGTTTCTCCTTTTTATCTATTCTTTTACCAATATTTTGTTTATAATTCCTTATTAACAATATTCATTATAATGGTTATCCAGGAAATCAGTCAATATTTAAGCATATAAAGAATAAATAAAGGTTTTTTTAATTAATATTTTTAGTGTGATTTTTTTTAAATATTTATAAATTGAAAAAATAAAAAAATTATTAAAATAAAAGATTTTAATCATAAATAAACAATCAGGGGTAAATAATTAGTTATATTTCTCTGTCCATATTGTTAAGATTTGTTAAAAAGAATATAAACAGACAGAATTTTATATGACCAAATATGTCATATATACAAATTATTATAAAAATAAAGAGGTATATATGGCAAAAAAAGGTACAAAAAAGAAAACAGGTAAAAGAAGAACAGTAGAAACTCATTTTGCAAAAGCGTGTGTTGCAAGAGTCGGGATATTGCTGGATGAGGAAGAAATAGTTAATCAGTTACAGAATAATCAACTTGAATTTATAGAAAGACAAAGCAATAACATTACTAAATGGAAATATGTTTATAATGAGAAAGAATATATGCTTATTTATAACAAGCAATATAAACAACTCGTGACGATTATCCCTTATAAAAATGGAATGGAAAAAAATAAAAACACGGATATGTTTTGGTGGATAAAATAAAAAAGAGGTAAAAAATATTTATAATTCTTTTAATATTTTAAGCAGGTAATTTTTATAACTATTTTTTAATTCTTCAGGGGCTAAAATCTTTACCTTATTCCCCCATTGGAAAAGATTTTCTAATAATTCTTTGTTTATTTTTGATTTAAAATTTATCCTGTATCCTTTTTCATCAATTTGTTTTATTCTTTGCGTAGTTCCAAAATTATAATTTAAAATTTCGTCTTTCATATCTTTTGTGAAAAATAAAGATACACTATCACTATATTCTGTATTTAATTCGGTTTCATATTTACTTAAATCAAAATCGTTTTTGCTAAAATGATTATTAGTTAAAGCAACATTTTCAATTTTGTGTAAATAAAAAATATTTTCTTTATAATCTTTTCTTTTTTCTCTTGCAACCAGTTTAATTTTTTCACCGAAAATTATTCCTAAAGGCTCCAGCAGTTTGGGTTTGTCCTCATAATTTAGTGATATTTTCAGCCCTTTTTTTATTCCCTCTCTTATTACAGAAAATATATTAATATCAATTTTGTATTTAGAATTTTCCCTTATTCCAATGTTTTCTGATAAGAATAAAAATTCTATTTCATTTTTTAAAGAATAATTTTGAGTGCTGTTTAAAATATTTATTTTGTTGATAATGTTTTTAAAACTTTTTATATTATTTTTATCAACTTTTTTAGATAAATTTTCTAATATTTTGATGTCGTTTTCAGAAAAAAATATAATATCTTTAAACGAAAAATTAGTAAATCCCCATCTTTTTACTTTATCGTGAGATTCAATTTCCTGAACGTGCGGAAGAATAGAAATAAGGCAGTCTTTCATTCTTTCTGCCGTTCTTCTTGATATATTAAATTCTTCCTGAATGTCTTTTATAGTTATCCCATTGATTTTTGACTGCATCAGCATAATGAGTTGTAAAAAATCTGATAATCTTGAATAGCGTTGTTTTGTAGTCATAAATTTTTCCTTAAAAAAGTTCTGTATTATAACTATAAATTATTACTATGTCAAAATCGGACAGGGGTAAAGGGGGTAAAGGGGTAAAGGGGGTATATGTTTTTACAAGTTGAAAGTTAAAAGTTAAAAAAAACTTGTTACCCTGAACTTTTTTCAGGGTCTTGTTAGTTGTTTTGAGAGATGCTGCAAAAAAATTTAGTATGACATTTTTGAACGGTTTAAAACCCTGTTCTTATTTTATTTTTCCCAAATCTTTTTTCAATATTTTCTATACATTGACTTAAATTACGTTCTTTTTCATCTTCTGCTGTTGAAAAAATAGAGAGTTGTTCTCCGCCGTAACTCAAATTCTCTAAAACAACCCCTGTTGCACGATAAAGAACACCTTTTCTATACATATTAGGTAACATTTCATTTATTGATTTTTGAAGAGTTAATTCAAAATCAGTTGGTTTGACTAAAATTCTTTTATCGTACAAAACCGCAAAATCTTTTGTTTTTAATATTAAACCAATAACCTTGCATTTACCGTTATAATATCTTAATTTAGAACAAGCACCATGTAAATGTTTAGAGATTTCCATTTTTATGGTTAAAAAATCGTCAGTAAAAGTACCCTCACCGATAACTGACGTGTTTTGGATAGATTTTGGAGGGTCTGACTTACTGCTTACTTTTGAAACACATTCGCCTAAAAGTTCATGCCTTAATTCCACCCCGTTTATCCCTAATTTAGATTTTAACCATATATCATCTTTTGCAACAAGTTCTGATGCAAGCATTATCCCGTTACGTTTCAGGGTCAGGGCGTTTGCTCTGCCTATTCCGCAAATTTCTTCTATTTCTGTTTTTTTTAAAATATCATTTATATCGTTTAATCCTATCTTAAAAATTCCGCCTGTTTTTTTCGCTTTATCACTCGCTAATTTTGCTAAAGTTTTTGAATGACTTAACCCGATAGATACAGGTATATCGGTCTTTTCAAAGATAACTTTTCTTATCTCTTTAATGATTTCTGTATAATTTTTCTTGAATAATTTTTCTGTACCTGTTAAATCAATATATGCTTCGTCAACTGATACAATTTCTATATCAGGGCTGTAGTCTGTCAGGCATGACATAACACGTTTTGAATATTCGTGATATTTTGAATGGTCAGAGCATATATAGTTAGCAGTGGGAAATTCCTTTTTAGCCATAAAAAGAGGCATACCCATTTTTACACCTAACTCTTTTGCTTCACGGGAACGGGAAACAACACATCCGTTTGGTCCTGATACTACACATGTTGGCGTGTTCTTTAATTCAGGATTATCTGCCTGTTCACAAGATACAAAAAAAGAATCACAATCTACCAGCGCAATTACTCTTGTCTTCATATCAGTATTATCGTTTATATTTTGATTATTTTCCAATAATTTTGCCCCTGTAATCATTTATATTATAATAGAACTATGAATTTATTTGAACGGGCAAAATATTTTAGAACTAAAAAAAGATTAGGACAAAATTTCCTTATAAATTCTGATGTTATTGATGAGATTTTAGAGTATGCTCAAATATCAGAGGATGATACTGTTTTGGAAATAGGTCCGGGGGTCGGGTTTGTAACAGAGCAACTTGTTAAGAAAGCCAAAAAAGTTATTGCGGTTGAACTTGATGAAGAAGCAATCAGAGAACTTGAAAAACCGGAATATGATAACCTTGAAATTATCCATAAAGATATTTTAAAAACGGATATATCAGAACTTGCAGGCGGGGAAAAAATAAAGGTTGTTGCTAATATCCCGTATTATATTACAGCACCTATTATCTCTCATTTGTTAGGTGAGATAGACGATTTAGATAATAAAAACCGTAACTCAATATCAGAGATTGTTCTTATGGTACAGGAGGAAGTTGCCCGCAGAATGGTCGCAACAGAACAAAGCCCGTCTAAACAATACGGGTTATTAACTATTCTCGCTCAATTTTGGACAGAATGTGAAATAATAAGATTAGTCGGCAGAAAATCTTTCTATCCTGCTCCAAAGGTTAATTCTGCCCTTGTCGGTTTGAGAATTAACCCTGAACCACGACTTAAATTGAGTAATTATTCTCATTTCAGACGTGTTTTAAAGGCTGGTTTTTCTCAACGCAGAAAAAATATAAAAAATTGTCTTGTAAATAACGGTTTTGATAAAGAAACCGTAAAAAATGTTTTAAAAAAATTAAATATAGATGAGAACACAAGAGGAGAATCACTCTCTATAACTAAATTTGGAGAGTTATCGGAAGAATTATTATCATGGAACAAATCAGAATAAAAACACCTGCCAAATTAAATCTTACATTAGAAATTGTTAATAAAAGAAAAGATGGATTTCATAATATACAAAGTATTATGCAACTTATAGATTTGTATGATTATTTAACCATAACAACTCAGGAAAATGATGAACAGGAAATAATTTTGTCAGGCACAAGTGACGAAATTCCTTATGATGAAAGAAATTTAGTCTATAAAGCGGCAACACTTTTTTTTAATTTTTTATCCGGTTATGAAGATTCATATTTTGCAGAACAAAAGTTTAAGGTAAATATTCATATAGAGAAAAATATTCCGGTATCGGCAGGACTGGCAGGTGGCAGTACAAATGCTGCAGGTACTATTTACGGACTTAACAAAATATTCAGAGATGTTTTACCTGACAAAAAAATGCACGAACTTTGCGAACAATTAGGTTCTGATTTAAACGTATGTTTAGAGGGCGGTTGCCTTTTAGCAACCTCTCGTGGCGAAGTTATTAAAAAACTTCCTTTCAGAGATTACAATGTTTCTTTGATTAAACCTCTGAATTTGGGTATAAGTGCAAAAGAAGCCTACACAAAATATTCTTTAATGGAAAATAAACCAAAGTATGATTATACTCATAAAATGATTGATGCACTGATGATTGGCACTGATTTAAGACAATTTTTATATAATGATTTAGAAACGGCAGTATTTGACGATTATAAAGAATTACAGGAAATAAAACAACTATATCCTAATTCCGTTATGTCGGGTTCGGGTTCTACATATTTTATACTTAACGAAAAAGTTGAACCATCTGAAAAATATTGGACTAAAACAGGTTTAAAGTTTATCTCTGACGGTGTTTCAGTCTGTGAAGAATAAGATATTTGAAACTTATATATTTTAATTAAAGCCGTTACGAAGAATTTTAATAAAACTATCAGGTCTGATTATTTTCCGATACAAAAATTATCAAAAATATTGTTCAGAATATCGTCAGTAATTACTTCGCCTGTAATTTCATCAAGTGCCAGCAGGGTAGATTTTACGTCAATAGAGATAAGGTCTTGCAGTTCCCCTCTTTCTGCTCCGTCAAGTGCAATTAAAAGAGATGTTTTTGCCTGTTCAAGACAGTTTTGCTGACGTAAATTTGTTGAAAATTCCAGTGTTTCAGGGTTTACATCACAAACAATTTCTTTTATTTTTTCTTTTAATTCTTTAATACCATTTTTAGTTTTTGTAGAAATTTTCAAATCGTCTGTTGTTATATCAGATAAATCTGATTTGTTTGCAATTCTGATATTTTTTTTGTTTTTCACAAGTTCCCATATAGCCATGTCATCGTCATTCATGCCGGTAGAAGCATCATAGAGAAACAACACCAAATCTGCCTCATCAAGAGATTGTTTTGAATATTCTATCCCAATTTCTTCCACTTTAGAAACTTCGTCATCATCTCTTATTCCTGCCGTATCAACGAGAGTAACGGGGATACCAAAATCGAGAGTTTCTTTAAGTACATCTCTTGTAGTGCCTGCAATATCTGTTACTATTGCTCTGTCAAGGTTTAGTAAAGTATTAAACAGTGACGATTTTCCAACGTTAGGTTTTCCGACAATAGCAACCGAAACCCCTTGTCTTAAAACATTTGAGGTGTTTGCTGTTGATAAGATGTCATCAATTTCTGTGATTGATTTCTTAAATTCAGAGATAAGATAATCATATTCAGGTTCTTTTACGTCTTCAGGAAAATCAATACCTGCCACTATTCTTGATAATATTTCAAAAATATTGTTTCTGATTTCTGATATTTTGTTGCCTAAAACCCCTGAAAGATTTTTAGCAGAGGTCATGACAAAATCTTTTGTTTTGGAATGAATTAAATCTGCGACTGCTTCCGCCTGTGACAAGTCCATTTTTTTGTTGAGGAACGCACGTTTGGTAAATTCGCCTCTTTCTGCGTGTCTTGCACCGTTAGAGAGAGTAAGTTCAAGAATTTTTTTGACTATATTAACTCCGCCATGGCAGTGAATTTCTATTACATCTTCACCCGTATAACTTTTAGGGTTCCTGAACGGAAGAATAAGCACCTCATCAACTTTTTTATCTCCGTCAACTATCCAGCAGTGAGTAATAATATTTGGTTCAAACTCTTTTTTAGAACATATTTTTGATGCTATTTCAAAACTTTTATCGCCTGATATACGGATAACACCCACTCCGCCTGTTGCAACAGGGGTTGATATTGCTGATATTGTGTCAAATTCGTTAATGATGTTCATATATATATTTTAATATAAAGATAAATTATTGTTTAGCGGGGGTAAATATATAAATCGTTAAAAGCCCCTCTCCTTTGGAGAGGGGTTGGGGAGAGGGTTCAATTATTAAACCAACTATTACTTACCCTCTCTCAAATTTCTAAATTCACTGCAGGCAGTTCATTAAGAAATTTTTCTCTCTCCAAGGAGAGATATATCTGCTTCGCAGATAAACAATAATTTAC
>JAEEGL014794941.1_pt1 | contig 17464 bp, 16 predicted proteins | sample 9134231 | NCBI WGS metagenome assembly JAEEGL01 (sample SAMN16246548, study PRJNA631951) | gut metagenome | biome: gut microbiome; feature: rumen; material: fiber-attached | host: Bos | place: Iran: Karaj | collected 2018-10 | reverse complement strand
TAAGCGGATGATCGCGAGCTGGGCGATCAACGCCGCTACGCTTTTCGCGGTTTATTTCGCGAGGAATATAATACCGTTCGATTTTTCGGCATGCATAATCGCCGCGGCTGTGGCGCTGAGCGTTGCCGGGAAGGTATATTCGGTGAACTCGGTCATCAGGCGGGCCGATTTCTGACCCGAATAATACCGGCGGAATCAGGGAGTCGATATGTTTACGATCGGATCTTTTACATTTACAAGCCAGATGTTCACAAGCCTAATAATTACGCTCATCCTCTGCGTGGGAGCGTATATCGCGGGCAGAAATCTTCAGATGGTGCCGAAGGCCAGGAGCCTTCAGAACATCTTCGAGATAATAGTGGACGTTCAGCGCAGATTCTTTACGGACGTAATGGGCGAATACGCCTGCAGAAAATATCTGCCGGTGGTATCTTCGCTGTTCATATACATCCTTCTCAGCAATTATTCGGGGCTCCTGCCGCTTTCGGGCCACTTCCCGGGGCTGGCGGCGCCTACGAGTTCCATAAACTTCCCGCTCGGGCTGGCGGTCGTCGTGTTCTTCGTGACACAGATCGCGGGCGTGCGCGAGGCGGGAGGACCGGGATTCTTCAAGCATCTTCTGAAACCTGTAGCGTTCATATTCCCGCTCATGGTCATCGAGGAGTTCGTAAGGCCGCTGTCTCTGACGCTCCGACTTTACGGAAACATCTTCGGCGAGGAATCGGTCATCCATTCATTCTTTGAGCTGATCCCGTTCGGCGTTCCGATCGTAATGATGGCGCTGAGCGTGCTCATGGGTCTCATCCAGGCCCTGGTATTCTCTCTCCTCGCGGCGATCTACATCTCGAGCGCCGTTGAAGAGGGTCACGAAGAGAGGCTTCACGCCGCGGCACACAAGGCACAGAAGAATCTCGCCGCTTAGTTCCCGCCTTAATGGAGAGGGCGGCAGCGGACCCGGACATACGGGACCGCGCGGATAACGTTTAATATTTTTTATTTGGCGCCGCTGAAAAGCGCGCCGGATCGAAAGGAGAACAATAAAATGACAGGTATCGCAATCGCAGCAGCACTGGCTATCGCTATTTCCACGATCGGCCCGGCAATCGCTCAGGGTATCGCAGCCAAGAGCGCACTCGAGGGAATGGCCCGCCAGCCTGAAATGGCAGGACAGATCCGTACAAGCATGATCCTCGCTCTCGCGTTCATGGAGGCGCTGACGATTTACGGACTGCTCATCGCAATCATGCTGATCGGCAAGTTCTAAGAGGCAGGCACCGGAAGGTGTATTCTAAGACCGGGGAGGTTCCCAGATGGTAGAAGCATTAGGCCTCAGCGTTTCGGAGACCATATTTGCCGTAGCGAACTTTCTGATCCTGCTCTTCGTACTTATCAAATTCCTCTACAAGCCGTTCACCGCAATGCTCGACAAGCGCGCGCAGACCATTCAGGACTCGCTGACGCATGCCGACGAGGTAAGCAGACAGGCCGACGAGAGGCTGGCGGAGTACGAGGCGCAGATCGCGGACGCGGAAGCGAAGGGCCGCGAGATCATTAAGGACGCCAGGGAAAAGGCTGACGCACAGGCTCAGTACATAATCGATGAAGCGAACGCCAAGGCAAGCTCCATAATCGCCGCCGCGCAGAAGCGCGTTGAGGAGGAGAGAGCCATGGCTGCCGCCGAGATGAAGAACCAGATCGCCGATCTGGCGCTTCTCGCTGCCGAGAAAGTGCTCGAAAACAGCGTTCAGGCGGAAGGCCACGACCGCATCATCGACGAGATAATTGAACAGGCGGGTGTAAAGGGATGGCAAAACTAGCTGTTGTAAAGGTGTATGCCAATTCCCTGTTTCAGGTCGCCAAGGAACTCGGCAAGGAAGAAGAACTGTTCGCTGACGCGAAAACCGTTCTCGGCGTGCTCGACGAGCAGCCGGAGTTCAGGGAATTCATAGTCAGTCTCGTTATCCCTTCAGAGGAAAAAAAGAAGGCCATAGAAGCGGTTTTCGGCGGACAGATCGAGCGCGAACTCATTAACCTCATGTTCGTCATGGTGGACAAGGGCCGCGTAAGATACTTCAGCCAGGTGATCGACGAGTACGACGATCTTCTGCACAGTTCCGAAGGAATACTCGAGGGGATCGCGGTTTCGGCGGCGCCTCTTTCGGAGGAGCAGATCATGAAACTCGAAGCGGACGCCACAAAACTGTTCAGACAGCCCGTCGAGCTTAAAAATGAAATCGACCACCGCCTCATCGGCGGCGTAAAACTCATGATAGACGGAAAGATCCTCGACGCTTCGCTCAGATCGCGTCTCGACGCTCTGCGTACGGAACTGATCGGATCGTAAACGCCGTCAGAGGGCGCAGCGGCCGCCCGAAAAACGCCGCGGCACATAACAATACGTGAGAGGAGGTAATGCTATGAACCTGAAGCCTGAAGAAATCAGCGCCGTGATAAAGGAACAGATAAAGAACTACAAGAACAAGCTCGAGATCTCGAATTACGGCACTGTTATCCAGGTCGGCGACGGTATTGCCAGAATATACGGTTTGGAGAACTGCATGTCCGGTGAGCTGCTCGAATTTCCGGGCGAGATCTACGGCATGGCTCTGAACCTCGAGGAAGACAACGTCGGCGCCGTTATACTCGGCTCCGATACGACGATAAGAGAAGGCGACATAGTAAAGCCGACCGGCGAAGTGGTTCGCGTACCTGTGGGCGACGCCATGGTCGGCCGCGTAGTGAACGCGCTCGGCCAGCCGATAGACGGCAAGGGTCCTATCGTAACTTCCGAGACGAGACCTATAGAGAACCAGGCGCCTGGAGTGCTCCAGAGGAAGTCCGTAAACCAGCCTCTGCAGACCGGAATCAAGGCGATCGACTCTATGATCCCTATCGGAAAGGGACAGAGAGAGCTTATCATCGGAGACCGTCAGACGGGCAAGACAGCGCTGGCGATCGACACCATAATCAATCAGAAGGGCAAGGACGTTATCTGCATATACGTAGCGATCGGCCAGAAGAAATCCACGGTCGCTCAGCTCGTGCAGACGCTCGAGAACAGAAAAGCCATGGACTACACGATCGTGGTTTCCGCGACCGCGTCGGAAGTGGCCCCGCTGCAGTACATCGCGCCGTACGCGGGATGTGCTATGGGCGAGTACTTCATGTACAACGGAAAGCACGTCCTGATCATCTACGACGACCTTTCGAAGCACGCGGTGGCGTACAGAGCGATGTCGCTCCTGCTCCGCAGACCGCCTGGAAGAGAAGCTTATCCGGGCGACGTATTCTACCTGCATTCGCGTCTGCTCGAAAGAGCGGCCAAGCTGTCGGATGAGCTCGGCGGCGGTTCCATTACCGCGATGCCTATAATCGAGACGCAGGCGGGCGACGTTTCAGCGTACATCCCGACGAACGTGATCTCGATCACAGACGGACAGATATTCCTCGAGACGGAGCTGTTCTTCTCGGGACAGAGACCTGCGGTAAACGCCGGCATCTCCGTATCGCGTGTAGGCGGAAACGCTCAGATAAAGGCGATGAAGAAGGTCTCCGGCAGGATCAAGCTCGAGCTGGCGCAGTACAGAGAGCTGGCAAGCTTCTCGCAGTTCGGCTCCGACGTCGACAAGGACACCAAGGCCCGCCTCGACCACGGCGAAAGGCTTATGGAGATACTGAAGCAGGGCCAGTACGGACCTATTCCCGTTGAGAATCAGGTAATGATCATATTCGCCGCCACAAACGGATACCTCGCGGACGTTCCGGTCGAGGACGTAAGGCGCTTCGAGAAGGACTTCTACAAGTTCATGGACGTGCAGCACCTGGATATCGGCGCTGAGATCCGCGACACGGGCGCGCTCAGCGAAGAGGGCGAACGCAAGCTCAGAGACGCTATCGTAACGTTCAAAAAGCTTTGGTTGGAGGGTTAACGTATGGCGAGCGGTAATATGCGGGATATAAAGCGCCGCATAAAAAGCGTCAACAGCACGGAGCATATAACGAACGCGATGAAGCTCGTCTCTGCCGCCAAGCTGAGACGCTCGAAGGCGGCGTTCGAGAAGAACCAGACCTACTTCAGTTATATTACAGAGTCGATGGAAGGCATATTCCGGCACGCGGACAGGATCCCGCCGAAGTATGTGACGCCGTACGACGGCACCGGACGCTCGCTGTGCGTGCTCATAACGAGCAACCGCGGCCTCTGCGGAAGCTTTAACACAGGTGTGATAAAGCTCGCGGAGGAGTATATGGCTGGGCTCGCGGAGAAGCCGGCAGTTATCACGATCGGTTCCAAAGGCCGCGACTGGTGCGCGAAGAACGGCATAGAGGTGCATCTCGAGTACAACGATCCGCCTGAAGCGATAACGCTGGCCGACGCGTACGGCCTCGCGAAGGAAATAATCCGGATGTTCAACGAGGACGGCATCGGCGAGGTGAAGCTCATAACCACAGAGTTCATCAACACGCTTTCGCAGCAGCCGACGATAAAGACGCTCCTGCCTTTCGGCAGCTTTGTTTCGGAATCCGCGGAGCGGGAAAGCACGGCCGGAGACGTTCCGGTGGAGTACGAACCGTCGGTGGAGGCCGTGTTCGAATACCTCGTGCCTAAGTTTCTGGAGATCGTACTCTACGGCACTATAATCGAGTCGGCCACGTGCGAGCACGCCGCAAGGCGTATGGCGATGGAGAACGCGACCGACAACGCGCGCGAGATGCTCGCGAACCTGTCGCTCTTCTACAACAGAGCCCGCCAGGCGGCCATAACGAATGAGATAATCGAAGTCGTTTCCGGTTCGGAGGCGCAGAAATAGGCGTACGTGTTCCGCTGTGAGGCGGAACGGCGCCGTGTAAGCCCGTTCGGCGCGCCGCATGGCGCGGGGACGGTTTTTAGGAGGAATAATCTTGAACAAGGGAGTAATACACCAGATCATCGGTCCTGTAATAGACATAAAGTTCAAGCCCGATGAGATGCCTGAACTTCTCAACGCCATCGATATCGACTGCGACGGCAGAAGGATAGTCGCCGAAGTCGCGCAGCACGTGGGCGACGACGTCGTAAGGTGCATAGCGCTCTCCTCTACGGACGGACTCAGGAGAAACATGGAAGCGATCGACACGGGCGCTCCGATCAGCGTACCTGTCGGCCCGGAAGTGCTCGGAAGGCTGTTCAACGTTATCGGTGAGACCATCGACAACAAGGGCGACGTGAACGCGGCGGCCAGGAACTTCATCCACCGCGCGGCTCCGAGCTTCGAGGAGCAGGACACGACGGCTCAGATATTCGAGACCGGCATAAAGGTCATCGACCTGATCGCTCCGTACACGAGAGGCGGTAAGGTAGGCCTCTTCGGCGGCGCGGGCGTGGGCAAGACCGTACTTATCCAGGAGCTCATCAACAACATCGCCAAGGAGCACGGCGGCATCTCGGTATTCGCGGGAGTCGGCGAGCGCACCAGAGAGGGCAACGACCTGTACTACGAGATGATCGAGTCGGGCGTAATCAACAAGACGGCGATGGTATTCGGGCAGATGAACGAACCGCCGGGAGCGCGTATGAGAGTAGCGCTTACGGGTCTTACGATGGCCGAGTACTTCAGAGATCAGGAAGGACAGGACGTTCTCCTGTTCATCGACAACATATTCAGATTCACACAGGCGGGTTCTGAAGTATCCGCGCTTCTCGGCCGTGTGCCTTCGGCCGTAGGTTACCAGCCGACGCTGGCCACGGAGATGGGCGCGCTGCAGGAGCGAATCACTTCGACTAAGAAGGGCTCGATAACTTCCGTACAGGCGATATACGTGCCTGCGGACGACCTTACGGACCCGGCGCCTGCCACGACGTTCGCGCATCTCGACGCGACGACCGTACTTTCCAGAGCGATCACCGAGCTCGGCATCTACCCTGCCGTAGACCCGCTCGATTCGACCTCGAGGATCATGGATCCGCTCATCCTGGGCGAGGAACACTACGAGACCGCCAGAGGCGTTCAGGAAGTGCTCCAGAAGTACAAGGATCTGCAGGACATCATCGCGATACTCGGTATGGACGAGCTCTCCGACGCGGACAAGCTCACCGTAGCCCGCGCGAGAAAGATCCAGAGATTCCTTTCGCAGCCGTTCTCCGTAGCGGAGCAGTTCACCGGCATGCAGGGCAAGTACCTGCCGCTCAAGGAGACTGTACGCGGCTTCAAGGAGATCCTGGAAGGCAAGCACGACGAGATCCCTGAATCGATGTTCCTGTTCGCGGGCGGCATCGACGAGGTAGTTGAAAGGTTTGAGAAGAGCAATGGCTGATACGATAAGGCTTGAGGCGATAACCCCGTCGGGGCTTTTCTACGACGGCGAAGTGAATATGCTGATATGCAAAACGGTCAGCGGCTTCGAGGGCTTTATGGCGATGCACGCGCCTGTCTGCAAGCTTCTGAACGAGGACGGCGAGATCCGCATAAAGGAGACCGAGGGCGGCGATTTCAAGGTCGCGAAGACGGTCGGCGGTTATATCGACGTGCGCGACAGGATCGTTTTGTACACCGACGAAGCGGAGTGGGTGTAGGGAGCTTATATTAAAGGAAGGGCGGCCGCGGAGCTATCCGCGGCCGGTTTTATTTGGCCCGGCCCGAAAATAGCGATTTCTGCCCGAATAATCCCTTGACATTGCAACCCCTTTATGATACTTTTATTGAGCGACTTTGGTTTTTGCCGCTATTTTTGGTGTGGAAAAAACGGTGAGGCGCAGTCTCCGGAGGCCTGCCGGCGCGGTTAGGCGAAAAGGGCGGAGACATTGAAATATCGCATAAAACCGCCTATTTTCAGCGGTTTCGGATATCAGGAGGTAGAAACATGGCAGCAGACGCAAGAGTAAAGGTCATTCTCGCGTGCACCGAGTGCAAGAACAGAAACTACAATACTATGAAGAACAAGAAGAACGATCCTGATCGTATCGAGCTCAGCAAGTATTGCCCGCACTGCAAGAAGCACACTCTTCACAAGGAAACGAAATAAGGAGAAGCTTGAGATGGCAAACGAAAAGGATACCAAGGACGTAAAGAAGAAGGCGCAGGCTCCTGCACCGCAGAAGAAGCAGCGTACGTCCCTTTCCGAATACTTCAAGGGCATTAAGCTCGAGATGAAGAAGGTCGTATGGCCTACGAGAAAAGAACTGGGCGCTTACACTGTTATAGTTATCGTAACGTGCGCTCTCTTCGCTATCTGCTTCTGGGCGGTTGACTCGGGCGTTCTCGCGCTGCTGAAGGCGATCCTCGGCATTACGCTGTAGCGCAGTATCAGAGGTAATAAATTATGGCAGAGATCGAAAAGACTGAACTCGCGCCGGAAGAGACCATGGCGCCGGAAACAGCCGACGCGCCTGCCGAAGCCGAAGAGGCTGCAGCTGCTGCTGACGCCGTGACGGCCGAAGAAGGCGAAGAGGAGACCGGGGCTCAGTGGTACGTCGTTCACACGTACTCCGGCCACGAGAACAAGGTCAAGGTCAATATAGAAAAGCTCGTTGAGAACCGCGGCATGCAGGACCTCGTGCTTAAGGTCGTAGTGCCGACGGAGGAGAGAGTCGAGATCAAGGACGGACAGCGCAAGATAAAGACCAGGAAGCTCTTCCCGGGATACGTGCTGATCAAGATGATCGTTACCAGCGAATCGTGGTACCTCGTGCGCAATACGCAGGGCGTAACCGGTTTCGTGGGAAACGGCTCGGATCCTGTGCCGCTCACGCTTGAGGAAGTGCGCCGCATGGGCATCGACAAGGTGCACATCGACCTCGACGTCGCAGTGGGCGATACGGTAAAGGTCATCAACGGACCTTTCGAGAGCTTTATGGGTCATGTTGAGGAAGTCAACATGGACAAGCAGACTCTCAGAGTTAGAATATCGATGTTCGGCCGCGAGACTCCTGTGGAGCTCGAGTTCGGACAGGTAGATAAAATTTAATAAGAAAGGAGACCCTTATGGCAAAGAAGATCGAAGGTTATATCAAGCTTCAGATCGCTGCGGGCGCCGCGACACCGGCACCTCCTGTAGGACCGGCTCTCGGACAGCACGGCGTCAACATCATGGACTTCTGCAAGCAGTTCAACGCAAAGACGCAGGATCAGCAGGGTATGATCATTCCGGTAGTCATCACCGTATACGCGGACAGATCGTTCACTTTCGTATGCAAGACTCCGCCGGCTGCAGTGCTCATCAAGAAGGCAGCAGGACTGGACAAGGCTTCTGGCGAACCTAACAAGAACAAGGTCGGCAAGATAACCCTGGCGCAGGCACGCGAAATCGCGACACTTAAGATGCCGGACCTGAACGCGGCAAACGTAGACGCTGCGACTGAAATGATCAAAGGCACCGCAAGAAGCATGGGAATCACAGTAGAGGAATAAGTGGGAGGCCGTGAAAGCCGCTTGAACCACAAGGAGGTATGAAATGCCTAAAAGAGGTAAGAATTATCAGGATTCGGTAAAACTGTACACCAAATCCGAATTACAGGAAGTGCATGACGCACTGGAACTCGTCTGCAAGACCGCGAAGGCTAAGTTCGACGAAACCATCGAAGTCCACATCAAGCTGGGCGTAGACGGAAGACACGCGGATCAGCAGGTAAGAGGAGCGATCGTTCTCCCGAACGGAACGGGCAAATCCAAGAAAGTTCTCGTATTCGCAAAGGGACCTAAGGCTCAGGAAGCTGAAGCCGCAGGCGCAGATTACGTAGGAGCTGAGGAAATGGCTCAGAAGATCCAACAGGAGAACTGGTTCGACTTCGACGTAGTAGTAGCTACTCCGGACATGATGGGAGTCGTTGGAAGACTCGGTAAGATCCTCGGACCTAAGGGACTTATGCCGAACCCTAAATCGGGCACGGTAACAATGGACCTCGAAAAGGCTCTGAAGGAAATCAAAGCCGGTAAGGTTGAGTATCGTCTCGACAAGACAAACATCATCCACACACCGATCGGAAAGGCTTCGTTCGGACCTGAAAAGCTGGAAGAGAACTTCAACGCACTGCTCGAAGCTGTCGTTAAGGCAAGACCTGCCGCAGCAAAGGGACAGTATCTCAAGAGCGTTACCGTTACCAGCACAATGGGACCTGGAATCAAGGTAAACCCTGCAAGGATCGGATAAAGCGACCGAAAGAACAATCGAAAATCAGACCGTAGACAGCGGGAGCCGCAAGGCTTAATACTTCCCGCCGAGGTACAATATAAATTATTGGCCTTGCAAGTCTCGGACGCGCAAGGCTTTTTTATGGAGTACCGATCTGTACGATCAAAATCTTTCAGAAAGGAGAGCACAATGTCAGCAGAAGCTCAGAGAGAAAAGAAAATAATTATCGACGAGATAAAAGGCAAGTTTGAAAAGGCTCAGTCTGCTGTTGTTATCGATTACATCGGAATAACAGTAGCTCAGGCTGACGCGATGAGAAAAAAGCTTCGTGAAGCCAACGTGGATTACACGGTATACAAGAACACACTCGTTAAGAAGGCTATCGAAGGAACTCAGTACGAAGAGCTCGCTAAGGTTCTTGACGGACCTTCGGCTTTCGCGTTCAGCTATGATGACGCTGTAGCGCCTGCAAAGGTACTGGACGGCGTAATCAAGGATTACAAGAAGATGGAATTCAAGGCCGGCTTCATCGAAGGCGTTTACTATGACGCAAAGGGAATCGAAGCTATGGCAAGCATTCCGTCGAGAGATGAACTCATCGCTAAGTTCATGGGCAGCATCCAGTCGCCTGTCGGCAAGTTCGTAAGAACGCTCGCAGCTATCGCGGATGCGAAAACGGAATAACAAATGAAACGGCCCGCCTGAGGCGCCCGGCGCCCGCGGCGGATATCTAAGCACAGATTTTAGGAAAAGGAGAAAAAAGATGAATAAGGATCAGATTATCGAAGCTATAAAGTCCATGACAGTTCTCGAACTGAACGAGCTGGTTAAGGCTTGTGAGGAAGAATTCGGCGTATCGGCAGCGGCTCCTGTAGCTGTTGCGGCAGCAGGCCCTGCGGCAGCTGCTGAAGAGCAGAGCGAATTCACAGTAGTTCTTGCTGCAGCAGGCGGCGAGAAGATCAAGGTTATCAAGGTCGTTAGAGAAATCACCGGCCTCGGCCTCAAGGAAGCTAAGGACCTCGTAGACGGTGCTCCTTCGAACGTTAAGGAAGGCGTTGAGAAGGCAGAAGCAGAAGCTATCAAGGCTCAGCTCGAAGAAGTCGGCGCAACTGTAGAACTCAAATAGTTAGGATACGGTTCATCGAAACAACCGAGGCGGCGGGACGCGAGTCCCGCCGCTTTTTGCGTGCTCAAAAAACTTTCGCGCCGGCAGCGATTTTACCGTTGACAATTTGACACGCTTGTAATAAAATGTTACATTGCCACGCAAAGTGATATGGTAATGTTTTAAGGAGTGATGAGTATGCCAGAACCTGTAAATGTTGGGAGAAAAACCCGCATGACGTTCTCAAAAATCCATGAGATCGCCGATATGCCGAACCTGATCGAACTCCAGACCAAATCCTACGAATGGTTCGTAGAGGAAGGCCTTCGCGAGGTGTTCGAAGACATATCCCCGATCAAGGATTACGCCGGTAATTTGATCCTGGAGTTCATAGATTACTCGCTGAGCGATCCTCCGAAGTATGAGCAGGAAGAGTGCAAGGAACGCGATGTTACTTACGCCGCTCCGCTCAAGGTCAAGGTAAGACTCGTAAATAAAGAGACCGGAGAACTCAAGGAGCAGGAAGTGTTCATGGGTGATTTCCCGCTCATGACGGAAAAGGGTACTTTCATATACAACGGCGCGGAAAGAGTAGTAGTTACTCAGCTCGTCCGCTCGCCGGGACCTTACTATGACGTTATAACCGACAAGACCAACAACAGACTCTTTTCGTCGACGCTCATTCCGGGCAGAGGCGCGTGGCTTGAGTATGAGACGGATTCCAACGAGGTCATTTCCGTAAGAGTAGACCGCACGAGAAAGCTCCCTGCGACTACTCTGCTTCGCGCGCTCGGATTCGGTACCGATGAAGAGATCAGGGCGATATTCGGAGACGACGTACGCCTCGAGAAGACTATCTCGAAGGACACGACCAAGAACTACGAAGACGGCCTCAAGGAAATCTACAAGAAGCTCAGACCTGGCGAGCCTCCTACAGTGGAGAGCGCCAAGGCGCTGCTTGACGCGCTTCTTTTCGATCCGAAGAGATACGATCTGGCGAAAGTCGGAAGATATAAATATAATAAGAAGCTCGGTATTGCCGACAGGCTCCCGGGATGCATCGCCGCTGAGGACGTTACCGCTCCGCAGACCGGCGAGATCCTGTGCGAAAAGGGCCAAAAGATCACCCGCGAGATGGCGCACGACATCGAGGATGCCGGCGTTCTTAGCGTGGACGTTTACGGCAAGACCGACGAAAACGTTGTTACGAAAGTAATCGGAAACAATTTCGTCGACATTACAAAGCACGTCGACATCGACGTTTCCGACCTCAAGATAGCGAAGAAGGTTTACTATCCTGTACTGAAGGAGATCCTGGCGGACGCGCAGGACGAGGACAGCCTCAGGAAGGCTCTCTCGGACAGAAAGTACGAGCTTTCGCCGAAGCACGTCATCGTGCCGGATATCATCGCTTCGCTGTCGTATATGCTGAACCTGAACTACGGCATCGGCCAGACGGACGATATCGACCACCTCGGCAACAGAAGACTCCGCACCGTCGGCGAACTGCTGCAGAACCAGTTCAGGATCGGTCTGGCGAGAATGGAAAGAGTCGTTAAGGAGAGAATGACTATCCAGAACGACGAAGTCGCTACTCCTCAGGCGCTCATGAACATCAGACCTGTTACGGCCGCGATCAAGGAGTTCTTCGGAAGCTCCCAGCTGTCGCAGTTCATGGACCAGACGAACCCTCTCGCCGAGCTGACTCACAAGAGAAGACTTTCCGCACTCGGCCCGGGCGGCCTTTCGAGAGAGCGCGCCGGATTCGAAGTCCGCGACGTACACCATTCGCACTACGGCAGAATGTGCCCTATCGAGACGCCTGAAGGTCCTAACATCGGACTTATCGGTTCGCTCACCACTTACGGCAGAGTAAACGAGTACGGATTCATCGAGACGCCTTACAGACCTGTTGACAAGGCCAACCACAAGGTTCTCGACACAATAGAATACCTGACGGCTGACGAAGAAGAGATGCTGACGATCGCTCAGGCGAACGAGCCTCTCGACGCGGACGGCCACTTCGTAAACATCAAGGTGGCTTCCAGAGGCGCCGGCGGCGAGATCGACCTCGTTCCGCGCGACATGGTAGACTACATGGACGTTTCGCCTAAGCAGGTAGTATCGGTAGCTACGGCTATGATCCCGTTCCTCGAGAACGACGACGCGAACCGTGCGCTCATGGGTTCGAACATGCAGCGCCAGGCTGTTCCTCTCCTCGTGACCGAGGCTCCTATCGTAGGCACCGGCATCGAGTATAAGGCGGCCTGCGATTCGGGAGTAGTTATACTCGCGAAGCATTCCGGAACCGTTGAATACGTAGACGGCGACAAGGTCGTGATCAGACGCGACGACGGCGAAGGCACCGATACTTACACAATACTGAAATTCAAGCGCTCCAACCAGGGCACCTGCATCAACCAGAGACCGATCGTGTTCCACGGCGAACACATCGAGAAGGGTGAAGTCGTTGCCGACGGTCCTTCGACCGACCAGGGCGAGATCGCTCTCGGCAAGAACCTGCTCATCGGCTTCATGACGTGGGAAGGCTACAACTACGAGGACGCTATCGTGCTCAACGAGCGGCTCGTAATGGACGACGCTCTGACTTCGCTCCACATCGAGGAGTACGAATCCGAGGCGAGAGAGACTAAGCTCGGCGAGGAAGAGATAACAAGAGATATCCCTAACGTAAGCGAGGACGCTCTCAGGAACCTCGACGAAGACGGTATCATCCGCATCGGCGCAGAGGTAACCTCGTCCGATATCCTCGTCGGCAAGGTAACCCCGAAGGGCGAGACCGAGCTCACGCCTGAAGAGAGACTTCTCCGCGCGATATTCGGCGAGAAGGCGAGAGAAGTAAGAGATACTTCGCTCCGCGTTCCTCACGGCGAGACAGGTATCGTAGTTGACGTTAAGGTGTTCTGCAGAGAGAACGGCGATGAGCTTCCTCCGGGAGTAAACAAGCTCGTTCGCTGCTACATCGCTACGAAGAGAAAGATGTCGGTCGGCGACAAGATGGCCGGCAGACACGGAAATAAGGGTGTCGTTTCGAGGATCCTTCCTGAAGAGGATATGCCGTTCCTCGAAAATGGTCAGCCGCTGCAGGTAATGCTGAATCCTCTCGGCGTACCGAGCCGTATGAACGTAGGTCAGGTACTCGAGGTACACCTCGGACTCGCGGCTAAGACGAAGGGATGGTACATCTCCACGCCTGTATTCGACGGCGCGCGCGAGAACGATATAATCGAGCTCCTCAAGGAGTGCGGCTACTCCGAGACGGGCAAGATGCTCCTGAGAGACGGACGTACGGGCGAGTATTTCGATAACCCTGTAACCGTCGGCTACATGTACATGCTGAAGCTGCACCACCTCGTAGACGACAAGATCCACGCGAGAAGCACAGGCCCGTATTCGCTCGTAACTCAGCAGCCTCTGGGCGGTAAAGCTCAGTTCGGCGGCCAGCGTTTCGGAGAAATGGAAGTATGGGCGCTCGAAGCTTACGGCGCGGCTTACACGCTGCAGGAGATCCTGACGGTCAAGTCCGACGATATCGTCGGCCGTGTAAAGACGTACGAGGCGATAGTAAAGGGCGAGAACATTCCGAAGCCGGGCATTCCTGAGTCGTTCAAGGTACTCATCAAGGAAATGCAGAGCCTGGGTCTCGACATCAAGGTTCTCTCCGAGGACAACGAAGAGATCGAGCTCAAGGAATACATCGAGGACGATATCAACGATTTCGACAGACTTCTGAAGCCTGACAGGAATCCTGACTCGATTATCGACGACGATTACTACAGCACCGACAGACGTTCTTCGCGCAATGATTTCGCGGAAGAGGCGGAAGCCGATTTCGACGAATCTGAGATCGAAGAAGCGGACGAAGCCGAAGGCGCGGAAGCGTCCGAAGCCGAAAGCGAAGAGTAAGGAGGCGTGAGCATGGCAGATTATAATGAATTGAACAATTTTGAATCTATCCAGATCGGGCTCGCGTCGCCGGAAAGAATACTGAGCTGGTCGCACGGCGAAGTAACAAAGCCTGAAACGATCAACTACAGGACCCAGAAGCCTGAAAAGGACGGTCTCTTCTGCGAGAAGATATTCGGACCTACGAAGGACTGGGAATGCCACTGCGGAAAGTACAAGCGCATCCGTTTCAAGGGCGTTGTGTGCGACCGCTGCGGCGTAGAGGTAACGAAGGCCAAGGTAAGAAGAGAGAGGATGGGCCACATCAAGCTGGCTACTCCTGTTTCGCACATCTGGTATTTCAAGGGCATTCCGTCGAGAATGGGCCTCGTGCTCGACATCTCGCCGAGAAACCTCGAAAAGGTGCTCTATTTCGCGTCCTACATCGTAACCGACCCGGGTGAGTCCGACTTCATGTACAAGGAAGTCATCTCCGAGCAGCAGTACAGGGACGCAAAGGACCGCAAGGTCAACTTCAAGGCAGGCATGGGCGCCGAAGCCGTTCGTGAACTGCTCTGCGAGATCGATCTCGACGAGCTCTCCGACGAGCTCAGAGATCAGCTTAAGGAGATCTCCGGCCAGAAGAAGAGCCAGAAGAGGATCAGGATCGTCAGAAGACTCGAAGTCATCGAGGCACTCAGACTTTCGGACACCCGTCCTGAGTGGATGGTGCTCGAAGTACTGCCTGTTATCCCGCCTGACCTCAGACCTATGGTACAGCTGGACGGCGGCAGATTCGCGACAAGCGACCTGAACGACCTCTACAGAAGAGTAATAAACAGAAACAACAGACTGAACAGACTGCTCGAGCTGGGCGCTCCTGACATCATCGTAAGAAACGAGAAGAGAATGCTTCAGGAAGCCGTTGACGCGCTCATCGACAACGGCCGCCGCGGCAGACCGGTAACGGGACCGGGAGCGAGACCTCTCAAGTCGCTGTCCGACATGCTCAAGGGCAAGCAGGGAAGATTCAGACAGAACCTGCTCGGAAAGCGCGTAGACTACTCCGGACGTTCCGTAATCGTAGTAGGACCGGAACTGAAGTTCTACCAGTGCGGTCTTCCTAAGAAGATGGCTCTCGAGCTGTTCAAGCCTTTCATAATGAAGAAGCTCGTTGAGCAGGGCTATTCGCACAACATCAAGAGCGCGAAGCGCATGGTCGAGAAGGTAAGGACCGAGGTCTGGGACGTTCTCGACGAGGTCATCAAGGAGCATCCTGTAATGCTCAACCGTGCCCCGACGCTCCACAGGCTCGGTATCCAGGCGTTCGAACCTGTACTCGTTGAAGGCAAGGCTATAAAGCTTCATCCGCTCGCCTGCACGGCGTTCAACGCGGACTTCGACGGAGACCAGATGGCGGTTCACGTACCTCTTTCGGTAGAGGCGCAGGCAGAGGCGAGATTCCTCATGCTCTCCGTAAACAACATCCTGGCTCCTAAGGACGGATCGCCTATAACGACTCCTACTCAGGACATGATCCTCGGAAGCTACTACCTTACGCATCCGGGACTCGGCGACAGAAGCACAGCCTGCGAGAAGGGCGACGGCAAGGTATTCACCGACTTCGACGAAATGCTGATGGCTTACCAGAACCACGTGGTAGGTCTCCACGCGAGAGTCAAGGTAAGACGCTTCAACGGTCCGGACGACAAGTACGGCAAGCTCGTTGAATCGACAGTCGGCAGATTCATCTTCAACGAAAACATCCCGCAGGATCTGGGATACGTCGACAGAAGCAAGGATATGTACTCGCTCGAGATCGACTTCCTCTGCGACAAGAAGAAGCTCGGCCAGATAATCGACCGCTGCTTCAAGGCGCACGGAAACACCGGAACCGCGATAATGCTCGACCACATCAAGGATATGGGTTACCACTACTCGACGATCGCCGCGGTAACTATCGGCATCTCCGACATGGAGATCCCGGAGGCGAAGCAGGAGATCATCGACAGGTCGTCCGCCCTCGTAGACAGATACGAGAAGGCGTACAGACAGGGTCTCGTTTCCGACAAGGAGAGATACGAGAAGGTAATCGAAATCTGGAACAAGACGACAGACGACGTTGCGGACGCGCTCATGGATTCGCTCGGCACGCTGAACAATCTGTTCATCATGGCGCACTCCGGTGCCCGTGGTTCGAAGAACCAGATCAGACAGATCGGCGGTATGCGCGGACTTATGGCTAACGCTTCCGGTAAGACGATCGAGATCCCTATCAAGGCTAACTTCAGAGAAGGCCTGTCCGTACTGGAATACTTCATTTCCACGAACGGCGCGAGAAAGGGTCTGGCGGACACGGCGCTGAGAACTGCCGACTCCGGTTACCTGACGAGAAGACTCGTAGACGTATCGCATAACGTGATCGTAAGAGAAATAGACTGCGGCACAGACGAAGGTATCCTCGTAAGAGCGTTCACCGACGGCAAGGAAGTCATCGAATCGCTCAAGCTCAGGATCGTCGGCAGAACGTCGCTCACGGACATCACCGATCCGGCGACGGGCGAAGTGATCTGCGAGCAGAACGAAGAGATCACAGAAGAGATCGCTGACAGAATCAACGCGTGCGGCATCGAGGAAGTAGCCATCAGATCGGCTATGACCTGCCACAGCAAGTCCGGTATCTGCGCTAAGTGCTACGGCAGAAATCTCGCTACGGGCGAGCCTGTAAACATCGGCGAGGCGGTAGGTATAACAGCGGCTCAGTCCATCGGCGAGCCTGGTACTCAGCTGACGATGAGAACGTTCCATACGGGCGGCGTAGCCGGTTCGGACATCACCCACGGTCTCCCGAGAGTTGAGGAACTGTTCGAGGCAAGAAAGCCTAAGGGACTCGCTCAGATCTGCGAGGCGGACGGTACTGTAGTATCGATCACGATCCGCGAGAACAACAAGACCGAGATCGTCGTTCGCGGCGAGGAAGAAAAGGTATACGACGTGCCTTACGGCGCGAGACTGAACGTCAAGGAAGGCGACTGGGTATCCGCCGGCGACAACATCACCAGAGGACCTCTCGACCCTCACGACATACTCAGGATCAACGGCGTCGAAGGCGTATATCAGTACCTGCTGAAGGAAGTTCAGAGGGTATACAAGCAGCAGGGTGTAGACATCAACGACAAGCACGTTGAAGTTATCGTAAGCCAGATGCTCTCGAAGTACAAGATCGAAGAGCCGGGCGACACTCATCTGCTCCCTGGCGCTCTCTACGGCAAGTACGAGATAGACGAAGCGAACGAGACGACGGTAACCGCGGGCGGCGAACCTGCGACGTACAAGAGAGTTCTT
>JAEEGL013460849.1_pt1 | contig 17464 bp, 20 predicted proteins | sample 9134231 | NCBI WGS metagenome assembly JAEEGL01 (sample SAMN16246548, study PRJNA631951) | gut metagenome | biome: gut microbiome; feature: rumen; material: fiber-attached | host: Bos | place: Iran: Karaj | collected 2018-10 | reverse complement strand
GATCTTAGCTAAACCTGAAGACATCTTGTCTTCATCGTTCTTTGACTTAGGCCAGATAGCCTTGCCTAACATACCGTGAGGGAACTCAATCTTAGGCATTTCGATTGGGTTTGCCTTGGTAGCCAGAGTTTCATTTGTTTCAGTGTACTGAAGCTTTAATAAAGCGCCAATATCACCGGCATATAACTTGTTGACCTTTTCCTGGTTCTTGCCTCTGATGACAACGATTGAACCGATCTTTTCGTTTTCGCCCTGGTTGACATTGAAAGCAGGAGTTTCAGCACTTAAGACACCTGAAATGACCTTAACATATGAGATCTGAGCGAATGCATCGTTTACAGTCTTGAAGACAAATGCTGCAAATGGTCCGTTTGGATCAACGTTAACATCAATTTCTTCACCCTTGCCGTCTTTTGCCTTGTAGACAACCTTGTTGGCATTTAAGGCATAATCAACGATGGCATCAAGTAATGTATCAACACCGACATACTTAGTGGCACTGCCGCATAAAATAGGTGTAACTGTACCGTGACGTAAGCCATGTCCCAGACCCTGAATGATTTCTTCATCAGTGAAAGGTTCTTCCATTAAGTACTTTTCAGTTAAGGCGTCATCTGTCATGGCAACTGCCTCAATTAAGATGGCATAAGCTTCTTCAACCTTATCAGCCAGATTAGCCGGGATTGCAGCTTCCTTACCGTTAATGATTGCTTTCTTTGACAGTACGTTAACAACGCCTGTGATCTTTCCGCCTTCTAATACAGGTAATACAACTGGTACAGCCTTGCAGCGTCTTTCCAGTTCAGAAATTACCTTGTCGTAATCAGCGTTTTCCTCATCAACTCTGGTGACGAAGAAGAATAATGGCATATGTTTTTCCATTACAGAACGATAAGCCTTCATCGTACCTGATTCAACGCCATCCTTGGCTGAAACAACGATAAGAGCATTATCGGCTACTGCCATAGCTGCAGTCTGTTCGCCTGAGAAGTCCAGATAACCCGGTGTGTCGAGGAAGTTGATCTTCTGACCCTTCCATTCAACTGGTACAACGTGGGTATAAACTGACATACCACGTTTTACTTCTTCGGCATCGCTATCAATAATACTGTTTCCATCAACAGACTTACCGAAACGGTCAGTGATCTTATTATTGAAAAGGATTGATTCAAGAACTTCTGTCTTTCCTGAACCGGTGTGTCCTAAAATGACAACGTTCTTAATGTTTTTGGTTTCGTACTCTTTCATTTTCCCTCTCCTTTAACCTAACTGTTTTTCAATATCAGGATTATGATGTCTTGTAACATAATAATCATATGCTTTTCTGCCATCATTGTCCACGATATCCTTATCTGCTCCATGCTGCAGCAACTGTTCAATAAGAATGTCATATCCCGCATAAGCTACACGCATTAATGCAGTACATCCCATTTTATCCTGAATATTTACGTCAGCCTTTCTGGCCAGCAGCACATCAATGGCATTGATGTTTCCGGCACTGCAGGCTTCCATAAGAGCTGTTCTGCCTTTGTCATCCTGATCGTTGACATTGGCACCCGCCTTGATCAGTTTTCTGACGATCTGTTCATGACCCATGAAAGCAGCTCTCATCAGAGAAGTGCTTCCCTGCAGGTCTTTGGCATTTACATCTGCACCTGCTTCAATCAGCATTTCGCAGATTTCCTGATGTCCCTTCTTTGCTGCACCCATCAAAGCATTCTTATGATTATCGTCAAATGCATTGATATCAGCACCAGCATCCAGTAATAACTGTGTTGCCTGCTTACGGCCTCTTCTGGCGCAGCGCATCAGAGCCGTTCTGTTTTCTTCGTTTCTTAGATTAACGTCAATGCCGTCATCAAGCATCTGTTTTATGATGTTGACGTCACCAACTGTAGCCGCATCCCAAAACTTAGTTACCTTTTGATCCATGGCTTTACCTCCTTTACAGATCAAAGTATTAAAAAGGTGCTCACAAAAAAGCACCCTATTTGTTTACCGATTTGAAAGCAACCACCATCAAGGTGGCTAAATCCCCCAAAGCCTTTTCGGCCTTTTCAGTGTATATTTCAATGGCGTAAACGATGCCCATAAAATCTCCTGTAAATTAAAAGTATCCTGTTTTTCCTTACACCTATTTTAAACTTTTTTACCCCTTTCATGCAACCCTAATTATTGATTATTTATATACAATACTGATACAATAAAAGTAATCAGAACAACGGAGGTATTACATAATGACTAGTCCTGTACTTGTAATTTTAGCAGCCGGTCTGGGTAGCAGATATGGCGGATTAAAGCAGATTGATGTTGTTGGAAACAACGGTGAAAGCATCATCGATTTTTCAATGTATGATGCCATGAGAGCCGGATTCAAGAAAGTCGTTCTCATCATCAGACCTGAACACGAAGAACTCTTTGACCTTCAGATTGCCAACAAGATCAGACCTTTCATCGACGTGGAATACGCATTCCAGAGTGTCACAGACCTTCCTGAAGGCTATGAATGTCCACAGGGCAGAACGAAACCTTGGGGCACAGTTCATGCGTTACTGTCAACCAGAGGCCACGTTGACGGACCATTTGCCATCATAAACGCTGATGACTTCTACGGACGCGAAGCATTTGAAATAATGTACAGGTATCTGACTGAAAAAGTTGAAGACAACCACTACTCAATGGTAGGCTATCAGCTTGCGAACACTCTGACAGAAAACGGAACCGTTACCAGAGGAGTATGCGACATCAAGGATAACTATCTGACTAAGATCGTTGAAACCAAATCAATCAAGAAAGTCGATAACGATGCTTATTCAGTAGATGATGACGGCACTGAAACATTACTGCCACCTGGTTACGTTTCAATGAACTTCTGGGGTTTCACTCCTGCAATTTACGATGTATTTGATGCAAAGTTCAGGGAATTCCTTGACAAGAACATTGAAGTTCCTAAGTCAGAATATGTAATTCCAACTGCCATCGGCGAACTTATCGATGAAGGCAAGCTCACCGTTGAAGTTCTGGGAACAGAATCCGAATGGTTCGGCGTTACCTATCCTCAGGATAAGGAAAACGTAATAAGAAAGATCGCGAGCTACAAGGTTCAGGGTCAGTATCCTTATGATTTATGGAAATAGCTGGTTAACACCAGCTATTTTTTTATTTCAGTATTCTGATTTTATCGTTATCCAGTACTACGGCACAGCTGTAGAATTCTGATAACATGTCGATCATGTAGTCAACATCTTTGCTGCCAGCCGTTTCAAAGCATGAATGCATGGCCAGCTGCGGCAGGCCGATGTCTACGGCCATGGCAGCAATATGAATGCTGGCGATGGAAGCCTGAGTTCCTCCCCCTCTTAAATCGCTTCTGTTGGCGAAATACTGATATGGGGTATTGCTTCTCACAAACATTTCCTTCAGTACAGCTTCACTGACTGAATCAGTTACATAACTCTGGGCGGCGTGACGTTTGATTACGACGCCTTTATTCATGTAGCAGCGATTGTCTCTGTCATACAGTTCAGGATGATTTGGATGAGCAGCATGAGCATTATCGGCGCTGACCATGAATGAATTAGCCATAATGGCCTTTATTTCCGAATCACTGCAGGAGAATGCAGCGAAAACTCTGGAAATGACATCTGACAGGAAAGTAGAAGCCATGCCCTGTCTGGTTGTGCTGCCTACTTCTTCGTTATCAAATACGGCACAGATATTAAGAGCGTTAGCGCTATCAGCCTTTTTGAAAGCCTGTAATGAGGTATAGGCACAGGCCAGATCATCCAGTCGCTGAGCACTGATGAATTCACCGTTTTCACCCCATACGAATCCCTTGTCGCGGTTATACAGGAAAAGGTCAAAACTGATAATATCACTGACGTCAACTTCAAGCTTTTCCGCAATTCTTCTGTTAAGGTAATCCTTGCCTTTTTCAAGGCCGATCATCGGGATCAGATCGACCTGAGGATTCCATTTGTAGCCGCTGTTGATTTCTCTGTTCTGATGAATGGCAACATTGGGAATCATGGCCATGTTCTCGTCAAAATCGATGAGTCTGGATGTCAGAACACCGTCTTCTCTGACGATTATACGGCCGGCTACTGACAGCGGACGGTCAAGCCATGTTGCCAGAATGGCTCCTCCGTATGTTTCGACATTCAGCCTGTTATAGTGTTCATCGACCATGTCAGCCATAGGCTTGATCTTGAAAGTCGGTGAATCAGAATGTGAGGCTACGATGTTTAATGACTTAACATTTTTAATATCAGGAACCTTGAAGCCGATTATGCTGGTGTCATTTCTCTTGACGTAATAGTTCTTATTATTTTCAAGTTTCCAGTTCTCATTTTCAAACAGCTGAGTAAAACCAGCTTCCTTCAGTTCATTTTCCATTAAGGCCGTTGCATGAAAGACGCTGTGGCATCTGTTCAGAAATTCTATCATTTTTTCTGCGTTATTCATTTGTGTCCCTCCTTCTGGCAACAAGCACACCGTCACCGATTTTCAGATAGGTGCACTCATAGTCTGTATTATTCATCATGTTATCCGTAAACCGTTTCAGCTTGGAAACGAGTTTCTTCAGTCTCTTCCCGTGCAGTAGTTCCGGGTTATCTATGAAGCCATGGAACCATACATCATCTATGATGAAGTATCCTCCGGGATTAAGATTCTTTTCATATCTTTCAAAAAGCTGCTGATTATGGGATTTAGGTCCATCCAGGAATATCACGTCAAACATCTCATCTGTATCATATTCCCTGGCATTAGTGCATATGGCATTGATCCTGTTCTCCAGGTGACAGCGTTTTATATTATAAACTGCCTCCGCATAACGCTCTTCATCCTGCTCCAGGGTCATGATCCTTAACTGTGGATTGCTGTGAGCCATCATAATTGAGCTGTAGCCGACTGCGGTACCTACTTCCAGCAGACTGCCGATGTTTTTTTCCTGCAGAAAACGACAGAGAAAATCCATTCCTTCATCTTCCATGATTGGAACTCTGTCATCCAGTGCTTTCTGTTTGATCTCCCATATAATCTCTTCACACATCTTGTTTAAATTGTATAACAAACGAATTGATAATGCCATATTTCACTGCTTGTATGATAGAATTAAAACATGAAAAAACTGTTAATGCTTTTGATATGCTTCATGCTTTCTGCCTGCAGCACACCGGTTGAACCTCAGCCTCAGGATGATCCGCACCCTGCAGATCCAGTTGTTCCGCAGCAGGCTTTTACTATTGGAGACAAGGTAACATACAGTGAGAAAGACTGGTACGTTCTTTCTTATGACGATTCCTGCTATACTCTGGTAAGTGCTGAACTTGATTATTCTGACAGCATATATTTTGACTATGACCTGATGTTCGGCATGATCAGACACTTCAATGATGCCAAGCTCAGGTATGAAGACAGCGCCATGAAACTATATCTTGAAGAAGAGGTTGCTGCAGATTTAGGAAGTTTAACGGAAAAAGACGGTTATAAAATCAGACTTCTGAATATGAATGATATTAAGAGTATTGTCCCTCTTGAAAAGAAAACCGATGATAACGGACTGGACTATTATGTTCAGACAGATGATAAGGATTACAGCTGGCTCATCGGTACCAATAACTGGTGCTGGACGATGGAAGAATGTCAGGACGATCTTCCCGATACCGTCTATGGCGAAACAAAAAGCCAGCAGTATCAGCATTACAGCTGGTACACACTGACTAATTACGGTCATATCGAAGTAACAAGTGTCGGAACGCGTCGCGACGATTCCATTAAAACAGTTATAAATGTCAGCAGAGAATTGCTAGACGAGATCAGCCAGTGAGAAATCAATGGCTTTTTTTAACTCATAAAGCGATATTTCTACCTGGAAACCGATCTTTCCGGCACTGAATATGATGGTATCAAACAGAATAGCGGTTTCATCTATTGTTGTTTTAAAGAACTTCTTCATTCCAATTGGAGAACACCCTCCGTGTATATATCCGGTAAGCGGAAGCAGATCCCTGCTTTTTACCATTTCAATGCTTTTCTGTCCGGTGGCCTTAGCCGCCTTTTTCAGGTTGAGCTCCTTATTTACAGGAATGACAAAAACAAAATGTTCCCCGCTGTTACCAACAGTAACCAGTGTTTTGAAAACCTGCTGTGGATCCTGTCCGATCAGTTCAGCAACTTCTGTTCCCGTAAGTGAACCGTCGCTTTCATAAGTGTGTTCACTGAATTTCAGATGCAGTGAATCCAGAAGTCGCATTACATTTGTTCTTTCCTGTTTCATCTGATTCTTACCCTCGTATAATAAATCTCATCATCTTCGTGATCTATCCAGGCTCCGTTATTAAGCATGGCTTTCAAAGAAGCGACATTATAACGGAAGCAGGACATATACACAACATCTTCTCTGACGATTTCCTTAGCCTTTTCCAGAGCCAGTTTAAGCCCCTCAGTGGCATAATGCTTATTACGGTAATCACTGATAATGCCAAAGCCAATATGCCCTCCACCATGCCTTAAAAACACGTTGAGATAATGTCTGATCTTAAATAAGCCTACAACCTTGTCATCATCCCAGAGAAACAGATATGTCTGCGGAACATACATAGGTTTCAGATTTATGCCTCTTGATTCATCCTGCATTCTTCTGATTCCATCTTCTTCAAACTGTTTTTTGTCCATCTCTAAAAAAGGGTTTTCAAAGCCATTTTCCCAGGCAGGAAACTTTCTTGTTGCTTCATACAGTTTTTCACTGTCTTTTAACTCCGGCTCTTTCAAAATCAGCATATCTATCGTTCCAGAAAACATTATATATTCTTTCAAAAAAAGTGACAGAATATACAGATATCCTATCACATTTTCTCACTTGCACCTCAATAAAATACGGCTATTTAATGACACTCCGGTATGAAATACGGTCTATTTCAAAAGGCATGATGACTTTCTGACCCTTTTCACCGTCTCTCAGTCTGATTATTTCATCTACGCATCTGTAACCGATATTGTAGAAATTCTGTCTGACAGTTGGAATGGCACTGCCTACATATCCCATCAGACGGATGCCGTCAAAACCTGAGATCTTGACGAAAATTCCAAGTTCCTTACAAGCTTTCTTAGCTCCAATCGCCATCATATCGCTGGCGCATACTATACAGTCATATTGATCAGCCAGCTTCAGCGTCTGATGATACGCAATGGCTTCAGAAAACTCGCCCTCAATTACAGTAAGTTCAAAAATTCTGTCTCTCTGAAGCTGTCTGATTCCTTCCAGTCTCATCTGGGAAACATATCCGTTCTTCTTTCCGGAGAAATACAGAACCTTATCTCCCGTTTCAATGATCTGGCTGGCAACTTCATACTGTGCTTTCCGCTGATCAATGTACACGCATGAAACATTATCCTTAACTATCGGAGCATCAACAACGGCAAAGTTGAAACGCGGGCTTTCCAGCATGTCAAGCATCATTCTGTCATCTTTGTTCAGCCCAAAGACAATTACTGAATCAGCTGACAGAGAGTTGAAATACGAAAGACATGTATCATGCTGAAGCCGTGCCAGTGTATCGTTATATACTGTTACTGTTTCAATTCCCAGTTCACGGCATCTGTCCAGAGCCCCCATCAGATAAAGCATGTTTATCTCGTCAATCTGCTGAAATTTGTCGTTTATGTAGATGTAAATGGCTATTTTCTTTTTGCCTTTACTGGATAAGGTGCTGGCCGCGCTGTTTGGCACATATCCCAATTCATTCACAGCCTGCATGACGTTTTTTTTCGTTTCTTCAGAGATATTGGTATATCCCTTCAGAACTTTGGATACTGTACCTGCGGACACTTTCGCTCTGGCAGCAACATCCTTAATACTTATCAACTGCGTTCACCTCTTATCACCTTCAGTCTCTGAGCCAGAGATCTGAAATTTCTAATCTTATATTCCCAGTTCGGACTGCCTATGGTTCCAGGCAGATTTATGCGGCGGTCATCAAGAGTGATGTCATTAACTGTAAGAATGACGAACTGGTTTTTTAATCCCAGCGTATACTTCATAATGGCATCATAGATCTTGTCATGCGGATACTTTTTGCTGACGATTTTTCTTATCCGTTTACGTGTTTCTCTGGATTCTGATCTGTACCAGCTGATAAGAGAATCATTATCATGAGTACCGATATAGCACAGTTCCCTGACCTTTTCCGGTTCCATGAAGGTAAACTGCATGATCTTCATGCCCATCAGATTGAATTTGTCTCTTAACTGATGTACTTCAGGTCTCAGATCACCCAGATCCTCGGCAACGATCTTGATGTCAGGATACTTTTTGAACAGTGTCTTGAAGAAATCATCACCGCAGTTTTCGATCCATTCCCCATTAACGGCCGTTTCTTCCTTTTCACTTATTTTCCAGTAAGTGTCGAACGCTCTGAAATGGTCGATCCTTAAAATGTCAAATATGCCGGCATTGGCAGTAATTCTGTCAATCCATAAGCTGTAATCATTCTTCTGCAGCAGATCCCATTTATATAATGGATTTCCCCATCTCTGCCCCAGATCATTGAAATAATCAGGCGGTACACCGGCGATCCAGACAGGTCTGCCATCAGAATCAAGTTCAAAGTACTCTCTGTTGAAATAGACATCATCTGAGTCGATGCCGACATAGAAAGGAATGTCTCCGATTATGGTCAGTCCCAGATCATTGACATATTTCTTCAGCATTCCAAACTGTCTGAACAGTTCATACTGTACAAACATCTGAAAATCTATTGCCTCAGAGTTACTCTCAGCCAATTTTTCGTCACCTGTCAATGGATAATTCTTGTATTCGTCAGGCCAGGTATTCCAACATGAATTGCCATGTAATTCCTTGAAAGCAATAAATACGGCATATTTTCTGACCCAAGGCTGTTTTATGAATTCGCGGTATTCTTCATTCGGTTTGAATCTGCCAAAGGCTTCCTTCAGCATTTCATTTTTCAGCTGTTTGGCAGCCATGTAGTCGATCGTGTCAGTTTCTTTTTTAGGATACTGTTTCCTAATCAAGCCATCCTTTCTCAGAAGGTCTACCGATATATACATCGGATCGATGGCCTTACTGGAAAAACACTGATATGGAGAATTACCGAAACCAACGGTATTTAAAGGCAGCATCTGCCAAAGATCATACCCCGCCTTTCTGATCATGTCCGCAAACTTATAGGCCTGCGGTCCGAAATCTCCGACAAGATATGGTGATGGCAAAGAAGCAATTGGCATTAAAACTCCAGCTTTTTTCATTAAATCATCTCCATTTTTTTATATCTGTCTTTATTTAAATTTTAAAGGAAAACGTTATCCTTGTAAATACGGGCATTTCCATTTATAAGGAATATATTGACATTTTTTTACACTTTTTCACAATAATCAGGAAAGAGTTAAGAGAATTATTAATGTAAAATATGATTGTAGTTATACAGGAGGAAAAATATGGCTAACAGATTTGTCTTAAACGAAACTTCATATCACGGTGCCGGTGCTATAAAAGAGATAGTAACCGAATTCAAGGCACGTGGTTTCAAAAAAGCATTCCTTGCTTCTGACCCAGGTTTACTGCAGTTCGGTGTAACCCGGAAAGTAACTGACCTGCTGGATGAAGCTGGAATTCCTTATGTTATTTATTCAAACATTCAGCCTAACCCTACAATTGAAAACGTACAGACAGGTGTCAAGGCCTTTGCTGAATCAGGCGCTGATGTGATCATCGCTGTCGGCGGCGGTTCTGCCATGGATACATCCAAGGCTATCGGTATCATCAATACAAATCCTGAATTTGCTGATGTACGTTCACTGGAAGGCGTCGCTCCTACCAAGAAACCTTGCACTCCGATCTTTGCAGTACCTACTACAGCAGGAACAGCTGCAGAAGTTACAATCAACTACGTAATCACAGACGTTGAAAAGAAAAGAAAATTCGTCTGCGTTGACGTTCACGATATTCCAGTAGTAGCATTCGTTGACCCTGACATGATGTCATCAATGCCTGCAGGATTAACAGCTGCAACCGGCATGGATGCCCTGACTCACGCCATCGAAGGTTATATCACAGGCGGTGCCTGGGAACTGTCAGACATGTTCCATATCACTGCTATCCGCATGATTGCCAAGAACCTGAGAGATGCTGTCAAGAATGACCCTCAGGGCCGTAAAGCTATGGCTCTGGCACAGTATATTGCCGGTATGGGCTTCTCCAACGTCGGTTTAGGTGTTGACCATTCAATGGCTCATACATTAAGTGCTTACTACAACATGCCTCATGGAAAGGCCTGCGCTACTCTGCTTCCTACGGTAATGGAATACAATGCTCCTGTTACCGGTGAAAAGTACAGAGACATTGCTGACGCTTTTAATGTTGAAGGTGCCTACACCATGCCTCTGGAAGAAGCCAGAAAAGTTGCCGTTGCTGCCGTTAAGAAACTTGGTGAAGACGTAGGAATTGAAATGTCTTTAAAGAATGTTGTTCCTATGGAAGATGTTGATGCCTTATCAGCTGATGCCCTGAAGGATGCCTGCACTCCTGGCAACCCAAGACCAGTCACTGTTGAAGACATCAAGGAAATGTTCCTGTCTCTAATGAAATAAGACAAAGGCCGTGATCAGATCACGGTCCTTTTTTTTGTTTTCGAAAACTAACCGTCTTGCTATAATACTGTTGTGCAGACAAAGGAATAAATAATATGAAACTGATGACTTTTGACATTGGCGGTACAGAGATAAAATATGCCTTAATGGATGATAATTACAACATCTATCAAAAGGGTTTTGTCCCTACCCCGCACGATACATTTGAACACTTTTCCGATGAAATCTACCGTATCTATGAAAAGTATGCTGAAGAAACTGAAGGAATCGCCATGTCTCTTCCAGGTATAATTGATGTTGATAACGGTGTCGTATTAGGAAGCGGTGCCTTACGCTACAACTGGGGCAGACCGGTTGGACCTCAGCTTTCAGAAAAATGCGGATGCCCTGTCGTTCTGGAAAATGACGGTAAAGCAGCTGCCCAGGCAGAGCTCACTGCCGGTTCACTGCAAGGCTGTACGAATGCAGCCGTATTTATAATAGGAACAGGTGTCGGTGGCGGCATAATCGTCAACAAGGAAGTCATACGCGGCATTCATTCCAAGGCCGGTGAATTCAGTTTCATTAACGCTGACCCAAATATGTTTGATAACTTTGACGGTTTTGTAGGCAATGCATGCTCTACCACCGGCTTACTGAATATGTATAAGAGAATTAAAGGCACTGATGAGACAATTGACGGCCGTGAATTTTTCAAAAGACTTCCTCATGATGAGGCTGCTGATAAGGCATTAGACATACTGGCAGGTAACATTGCCAAACAGATATATAACCTGTTCTGGCTGCTTGATGTTGAAAAAGTAGCCATCGGCGGAGGTATAAGCCGTCAGCCGGCAGTAACAGAAAGAATCAATGCCAGATTCATGGATCTTTACACCATCCACCCGTTACCAAAAATCATCGAAAACATGAATGTTGAAATCGTTCCGGCAGCCTTCAGCAATGATGCCAATCTGATTGGTGCCTTCATCAGCTACATGAAGAAAAGACATTAATACAATCTTTCAAGCAAAAACAGTCTCGTAAATGAGACTGTTTTATTTTGCCAGTAACTTAAGAAATCTTTTGTCATTCATCTGCTCGTTTGTCAGATAAACGCCATCATTAAACAGTGCATATGTTGTAACAGGTGTAGGCGCATTCTGAGCATCCTCTTTACTGGTAATATGAATAGCCTTGAAACACACATTTTCCTCTCTGGCAACTTTTTCAAGAATCGGGACATATTTTGCGTTGAACGGACACTGACTGGTGTAATACAGTACATATCCTTTTTCATCTATATGCGGATCTCTGGCACATTCTCTGAATCGAGGTTTTTCAGCATCATTTTGAAATGGCAGATACCACAGCTGAATTCCATTATCCGCTTCATCACATACCGTAAATCCCTTATGCAGAAGAAATTTCGGATCAGAAAGAAATGGCTTTTTCTTAGCTGAGGATAACACGCAAAGTCCTTTCTTCCCCTTCTGCTTGCTGTCACGGATACATTCATTAAGCAGATCTGTTGAATAGCCATGACCTTTAAAAGATCCTGATACCCACAGACAGTCTATGTACATGTATCCATCAGCTATTATTGGATTCCAGGCATTTTCAGCAGGCAGATACTCAATGAAACACTTACCCCTTTCAACACTCTTAAGGAATACCAGACCATCCGCAAAACGGTCCTTCAGCCAGGCTTTCTTGGAAGCAACCTGAACATCATTGTTGTTGGAAATAGCACAGCAGATATGCTCGTTTTCCAGGTTTTCTTCTGTAACTTGTATATATTCCATATTCACCCCCAAATAACGAAAAATTATGCTTCTAATTCAAACAGGCGATATATCTTACCATATAAGCTGCCTGTATATAACAATCTGAAGACTTTCTGATCAGATGCCGGTAACTCGTTTATCAGTTTTTCCGGTGTGAAAGAATGTTCAGCTTTTAAAGATATCTTCAAATCGCTTATGATGTCTTCGATATTATCAATCCCGTATACTTCTGAAACGCCAACCTCACTGATCGGATTTTTAATTTTGGACGCCTTTGCTCCAAAATCAGTATAGACATCCATTAGCACATGTAATGATTCGTACTTATCTTCCAATGCCTTTAACAGATCATGAACCTGATCATTTGTCAGATACATGCATAGTCCTTCCATAATTACTATTGCCGTTTTCCCTTCCGGCAGCTTTCCTGTCTCTTCAGGATTGGAAGCATCCAAAGGTATCATTTCATAAGATTCAGTTTCTGAATAATACTGCTTACGTACCGCAATTACCTCCCGCAGATCGCAATCGGCCCACTTGCCATATTTCTGTTTTACTCTTAAGCATCTGCTGTCCAGACCGCATCCTATATGTATGACAACTGCATTACTGTTTTTTTTCAGCATTTCTTCTGTCCAGTCATCAAAGACACGGGCTCTCATAGCCATGTTATATGTCAGCCATTTCGATTTTGATCTTCTCTTAAGAGGAAATGATTGGGCAGCCCAGATCTTTTCAGCCATAGCATCTTTTAAGATGATATTCTGCCTGCTGACATACGCTTTTCCATACAGAGGAATATATAATGTTTTGTTGACTTCGTTCATGATTTTGTTACCTCAAAACTACTGCAGCTGTTTTGACAGCAGCCACCAGCCCTTTTCATCAAATTCCGGCTGGCCGTTGTCATCCAGACCGCATGGGTCATAATGACAATCCTTGATCTTTTCTGTAAAACCCAAGCGACTGTATAGTTTTATATTCAGCGGTTCATCGCTGTTGACACCTATCGTCACACGTCTGAACCCTTTTTCTTTCAGTTCTGTGAAAGCAGACTCCATAAGTCCTCTTCCCAATCCCTGTCTTCGATACTGCTCCTTTACACGAAAGGCACATAAATAAGCATTGTTTATACCATCTGCAAAATCCTTATCATCAAGATTCTCAAAGCCATAAAGTTCTGCAATCAGTTCACCGTCATTATCAACAGTCCAGAAAACAGCATTTCCTGAACTGATATTGCGATAAAAGAATCTGGCTGTGGCTGATGCAGTATTTTCGTCATCGTAGTTCCACAGTTTCAGCATTTCTTCCGCTGAAGCCTTGCGTATAATCATCAATAGTCTCCGATTTACTTCAGGCAGAAGAGTATTATGCCGGTAGCAACCCCTACATTAAGAGATTCACATAAAGGATTCATTTTTATATTTACCTTTACGTCACACATGCTCAGAAGATCATCACCAAGGCCGTTTCCTTCATTGCCAATCAGTATGGCATGCTTATTAGCTGCCTTGAAATCATCCAAGTCTACTCCTTCTCTGACGTCAGTTCCAATGATCTGATAGCCTTTCTTCTTCAGATCCAGAATTGCTGTGTTAAGCGGTGCCTTAACTATATTAAGATGGAAGATCATTCCCTGAGTAGCCTGAATTACCTTCTGATTATAAATATCAACACTCTCATTCAGGATAATCGTATCAATGTTAAAGGCAACAGCGCTTCTGATGATGGTTCCCAGATTACCGGGATGATGTATCTGATCAAGCAGCAGTACATTCCCCCTGTAATTCTCGGGTTCCTTCTGTCTGCATATACCAATTATTTTCGTAGGTGTAGCCAATGACGAAACTCTTTTCATGACATCATCTCTGACATAATATGTCGGGATATCATAAAACTCCTTGTTTTCAGTTGTGATTACCTCTTTCAGATAACCTGCCTTATAGGCTTCCATTACGACATGATAACCTTCTGCCACAAATTCCCTGGCACTGTCTCTTTTTATCTTGTCTTTAAGTTTGACCCACTGGATCACTCTGAAGTTATCAACTGAATCAATTCTTTTCATAACTGCCTCCCCGCTTATATTAGATTTCTCTTGCTTATTCTTGTTATCGATTATAACAAACCTTCCTTTATCAGTGTTTCAATTACTAAGGCTTCCCTTTCCAGCATCAGCGAATTATAAGGACTGTTTACTGCACTGCGATTCTTTTTTATGACAGTATCAGGCTCAACATATTCGAGAGTATATGATTCTTTCGCTTCATAACCATCTAATATCTGCGGAACCTTTTCATCTCTTACTTCACATAGATAATAATAATTATCCTGAACAAAGCATTGTGACTGATTCTTATCACTTCTCTGGATCCTGTGTACATATCCATATTCTTTTACTGCTTCAGGTATAACTATCAGTCCGGCTTCTTCTCTGGTTTCTCTGATCATAGCTTCTACAGGAGTCTCGTTCTTATTAATACCGCCGCCTGGAAACTTGTAGTAATCATATTTCTGACTATGAATCATGGCTATTCTTCCATCCCTGATTATTATGCTTCTGGCAGAGTCACGTCTGAAAACATGCGTGCACTGATCATAATTCTTTTTATCCATTTCGAATAATATTCTCATATATTTTTCCTTATAAAACAATTCTTTCAATGTTAATTGTACAACTGTCACTTTTTGTTTGTCTGTAACCATGTAGACATGAGCATACTGTTTGACCGTTTTTATGCAACGATAGTAAAGTTTATTTGGTAAATGATAAATATCAGTTTACAGAAAGAGAGGACAAAGATGAGAGGATTAATTGGAAAAACTGCAATGGTTACAGGCGGTGGATCTGGTATTGGCAAGGCCATAGTAGAACATCTGCTCGAAGAAGGTGTCAATGTTATCAGTATGGATTTGAATAACGATGGATTAAAAGAAATTTCAGAAAAATACGATGGCAAACTTGTAGGCGTAAAAGGCAGCGTAGCTAACGAAAAAGACGTAGAAAATGCAGTAGCAACTGCTGTTGAAAAGTTTGGACAGTTAAATTTTGGCTTCAATGTTGCCGGTATCGTCAAAACTGAACTCATTATTAATCAGGATGTTGAGGATTGGAAGAAAACACTTGATGTAGACCTGATTGGCGTATTCCTGTGTATCAAACATCAGGCAAGAGCTATGAGAAACAATAAGGATGGGGGCGCCATCGTTAACATTGCATCTCTCAACGCCCATGTTCCGATGATTTACGGTTCAGCATATGTAGCAGCCAAAGCAGGTGTTGAAATGCTGTCAAAGAATGCTGCATTGGAACTGGCACATTATGGAATCAGAGTGAATTCCATACTTCCAGGATTAATTGCCACTCCAATAAACACCAATGTTCTTAACGACGAGAAGACATATGGAAAGTTCAAGGAAAGAATTCTGCTCAACCGTGCTGCAAAACCGGACGAGATTGCTGAGCCGGCACTGTTCCTTGTTTCAGAACATGCTTCATATGTAAATGGAACATCACTTGTTGTTGATGGCGGATGGGAAGTTACAGGATATCCGAATCTGGCAGACCTGAGTTCTGAAGATTCAGCATTTAACTTTGCAGATTAATCACTCAAAAAGGATTAAGAGAAACGGTTAGCGTACAACCGTTTCTTTTTCTATAACAAATCATCTCTAAAGAGGTGATTTAATATGTGAGTAAATAATACAGAGCAGGAAGAAGCAAAAAGAAGAAATGGTCTACTTTATAGTAGGATCAACATTCAACAAGTTTGCCGTAACCTTATTGCTCACAATAGAGTTTACCTGTGGTCAAGACCTTAAGTAATTAAAATGTGAGGAAGAAACCCAGCTACAAACAAAATGTAGTCTATAGATCTTTTTTCAGAATAATCTTTTCATCTGTTCTATTTACTTCAAAAAAGCCCTTCTTTTTGAAAAGACTGATTGCCGTGTTATCAATCGCAATATCATCATATAGAACTTTGATTCCGTTTTCTTTAGCTGCTTCACAAAGAAGTTTCAGTCCCTGAGAACCATAACCCCTTCCTCTGAACTGGGAAAATATTATAACATCCGCTACATATCCATCATATTCAGGATCATAGTGGTACGCAATTTCCCCTACAAAACCTTTCTCATCCTTCAGATATCTGTAGTATCTTTTATTTTCATGATTAATGACCCAACGATCATACCAGTTCTGCCATTTTTCTTCTGAGAAAGAGATTGTTCCTCCCCAGGCGTGGTTATATGACATGGTTTCTTCATCAGCCAAAAGCTTTTCTCTGAACCACAGGTCTTCCAGTTTAGGTATAACTAGCTCTATCATCAATCAAGCCCTCTAAATATATACATTTCGGCATAACATATTTACAAATCTTTTCTAAAGCATATGATACGATTGGCTTCCTCAAATCCTAAAGACATGTGAAACCGAACACTGTCAGTATTACCAAGCTCGCAATCGCTGGCAAATTCCTTACAGCCTTTTTCTTTTGCCCATTTTTCGCATTCTGAAAGCAGTTCAGCAGCAAAGCCTTGTTTTCGATATCCTTCCCAAACAAAAATGCCTTCGAGATATCCGACAGGTGAACTCTCTGTACCTTCAACATAATCGTGACGAAGCTGGCACTGTGCAAAAGCTATCGGCTTATCATCAACATATTTGATAAAGCAGACAGCATCATCATTCATTACCAACTCGCGAATCTCTTCTCTCAGATCCTCCAGAACATGATCTGTCCACATTTGAATTGCCATTTCTGCAATCACTTGAGCGTCTTCAGTTTTCGCTCTTTTAATCATGTATTTATCGCTTTTCATGAAATCGTGTCTCTAAATCTTTCGCCTGACGGTACAAGCAGCATACCGTTTCAACTGACTACAACCGAAGAAACAGGTCAACATATTCGAAGGCAGAAACTAAAATACGTATCTTGTACAATGCGAGAGCAATAATCCATCTGTCAATCTGATACACAGGATGATCGTGTTTTCATCGGAAAAATCATTATGTCCATTGTCGATCCATTCCGCAAAAACATCTCTTAGCTTTGCCGCTATATGCTTATTCTCTATTTTTT
>JAEEGL010904807.1_pt1 | contig 17464 bp, 17 predicted proteins | sample 9134231 | NCBI WGS metagenome assembly JAEEGL01 (sample SAMN16246548, study PRJNA631951) | gut metagenome | biome: gut microbiome; feature: rumen; material: fiber-attached | host: Bos | place: Iran: Karaj | collected 2018-10 | reverse complement strand
GTCACGCTATAATGAGCGGGCGCTGAAAAATGGCCCAGTAGTTCAGTTGGTTAGAACGCCAGCCTGTCACGCTGGAGGTCGACGGTTCGAGCCCGTTCTGGGTCGCCAGCACGCTGCTATAGCTCAGCAGGTAGAGCGCATCCTTGGTAAGGATGAGGTCGGCAGTTCGAATCTGCCTAGCAGCTCCACCCGGAAACCTTATAAACAGAGGTTTCCGGGTTTTTCTTTTTCCGGCACTCTGATCAGAAGAGACAGACTGAAAAAACGGACGGTCAGGAATCCTCCTGACCGTCCGTTTGCTCTTCACGCTCTCAGCATTTCGGCAAATGCCTCAACAGCGCTGCGCGCCTGTTCGTAACTGACCATCTGTTGGTCGACCTCCACCGCCAGCAGCGGGATGCCGGTGGCGTCCGCCATGCGCTTCACGGGGACGTAGTCGTATTCCTCCGGATCGCAGAACTTCGTCATGACCCACAGTATTCCGTCGGCCTTCGCATCCTGCGCAAGCCGCACCAGTTCATGGCCCCGCTGTTTGCCGGGATCATACAGGACGCTGCATCCCTCGATCATGCCGATCCGCTGCGCCATTCCTTCGATCGGGTCGGCGGTCACGGGTGTGTCCGTACGGAAGAAGCCGGATTCCTGCGCGATCTGATCATCGGCAACGGCGATCCCGTTGTCCGCAAGAATCTCCAGCAGCGCCGGGGAATCGGCAAGGATGCCGGTGGTGATGACGCGCAGACCATCCCATGGACGTTCCGGAAGCTCCCGCAGTGCCTCGGTGATCGTCCGGATCTTTTCTGTATGGACGGCACGGTCCATGAAATAACCGGCCTTCATGGCAAGACATCGGTCGGAGGGAGAAACGGCCTCCGGATGCTGCGCAGCCGCGGCGGAAAACGCACGCAGCGCGGCGCGGTTTTCATTGTAGACCGCGACAGCTGCGGCGACATCCTCATCGGAGACTTCATGTCCGGCGATCTGCTCCAGTCTCGCCAGAATCCCCCGGAATTTCGCACGGGTAAACTCTGTTCCCGCCGCGATCTTCCGGTTTTCCGCGTAAGCCACGTCGATGACGGGAATGCTCTCGCCGACACCGTACTTCCAGTTGGCACCGAAACCCTTGAGAGAGTCGCAGCAGATCGGCACCATGATGGCGGAAAGACCGTTCAGCGCTCCGCGCAGACCGAGTTCCAGGGCCGTATGCAGCAGGGAACAGATGAACGCGGGGAAATACCGCTTGGATCCGTTCGCCTGCATCTCTGCGCCCCAGATGCCGAAGGGCAGCAGCCCGGCGGCGTAGACCAGTTCCTCCGGGCAGAAATAGGGCAGCACACCCACAGTCTTCCTTCCCTGAGACAGCGCTTCATCCAGCCGGGCGCGGGGGTCAGCGCAGACGGAACGCAGTTCGGCCAGCAGTTCCTTCACTCCGTTCATCCCCTCGCCTCCTTCTTGTTCTGTTCCATGATCTCCACGAGCGCGTCGACGCGAGTCTCATACTGCGCCTCCGAAAAGCAGCGCGGATCTGCCTGGTCACCGTCAAAGGCGACGGTGGGAACCCCCGTTTTCTCGCGGAACTGCCGCTCCATCTCGTAGAGATTGCCGCTCCAGTGCTTGCAACTGCGGTTCATATGGAAGATCGCGCCGTCCACCCTGTTCCTGATCGCATCGTCCACGCGAAGCTGAAGCTCCCGCTCGAAACAGTTGGAGTTCGGCACGTAAGCGTAAGCCGCCATGAGTTCATCCAGGCTGCCGTAAAGGAAACTGAAAGCAGGACCGTAGACGCTCGCCGTCAGGTTGATACCGCGGCTCTGCAGGGTCTTATACGTGAATTTCAGATTGCTCCAGCAGGCGATGCCCTCAAAGAGGATCCGGTACCTCTCCTCCCCCTTGAACGTGCTTCCGCCTTCCTTCACCAGCGCCTCATATTCGTCAGCCAGCTGTTCAAAAGCCTCGGCTGCCTCCACGGTACCGCGCCCGACACAGGCCACGGCCATGTTGTTGAAGATGTCAAAGCCGCTGAAGGGGCTCGGCTCGGCGGACATATAGCCCACAGCGCGCAGCCACGCTTTCGATGAGCGCTGGGAGATGTCCATGACCTCTTTCAGTCTGCCGAGATCCATCTTCTTTCCCGTGATGGTCTCCAGCTGTGCGATGCAGTCGTCGAACTGCGCGCGGATGTATTTCACGCGGTCGGCATCGCAGGTCATGGCGTCCAGATGCGGGATGTCGATGAGCAGGAGCGGCACGTCCAGCTCCAGTGCCAGATTCTCGTACCATTTGATCATGCAGTTGCAGATATTGTTGCAGCACAGCAGGAAGTCCGGAAACGGGATCTCCAGCTCCTCGCAGTGTTTCAGATCCGTATAGGCGAAATTGATGCGGGAATAGGAGCACAGGTCGCTCGAATAGCCCATGCCCTCGGCGTACTCGCACATGCGCTGCCCGCCGCCCTTGGCTCCGACGGCGGCACCCATGTTCTCAGGATAGACCACGGGGATGCCCATGGCCGTTGTGATCTCCTGAGGGAAGTTGGAGGCGCACCAGCCCACCTTTTCCCCGCGCTGCTTGGCGTCCCAGGCGTCCCGGGCGATCTTGTCCTGCAGCTCACGGAGCACGATCTTTGCCGGTTTCTTTTCCATCGTCTCGTTCAAGTAGCATCACTCCTTTGCTTTGTTCCATCCGTAAACGGCCGCGCCATAGGCGCCGGCCAGCTGAGAAAGCGGGGACACCAAGATGCTCACACCGAGTTCCTTCTCCAGCGCACGCACGACGCCGTCGTTGCGCGCCACGCCGCCGGTCATGCCGACGGGAGCAGTCACGCCCAGCCGCCGCACCAGCCCCGCCGTACGCACCGCAACGGAGGCATGGATGCCAGCGACGAGGTCGTGCAGATCCACGTTGTTCGCCAGCTGCGATATGACTTCGCTTTCGGCAAATACCGTGCACGTGGAGCTGATGTTCACTTTTCCTGCGGCTTTTTCATCCATCGCTGCCAGCTCGCTGACGTCCAGTTCCAGAATGCGCGCCATGACCTCGAGAAAACGTCCCGTTCCGGCAGCGCACTTATCGTTCATGAGAAAGCTCTCCAATTTTCCCGAAGGGCCGACGCGCAGGACCTTGGCGTCCTGTCCGCCGATATCTATCACGGTACGTATCCCAGGCATGAGTGCTCCTGCGCCGATGGCGTGGCAGCTCAGTTCGCTGACGACATGATCCGCACCCTTAAAGCTGTTGCGTCCGTACCCTGTAGCGGTCAGGACGGTGATCCCGCTGCAGTCGACGCCCGCCTGTTCCAGCGCGGCATCCAGCGCGCGCTGCGGTCCGCTGGTGCCGGTCCCCGCGGGGATCAGCGAAGACGCGATCAGCTGTGTACCCTCCTTAAGTATCACACACTTCGATGTGGTAGAGCCCACATCGATCCCCATTGTCAGGATGTCAGCCATTATGTTTTCCTTTCAGGTCATCCCAGGTGGCGTAGATCCCGGCGGCGTGCATCTGTGAAAGCTCTTCATCGGAATAGCCCAGTTCACGCAGGATCTCCTCGCTCTGCTCCCCGAGCAGAGGCGCGCGGTTGTATTCCGGAAGCTCGCTGCCGACAAAGACCGGCTGGCGTACGAGTGAGCGCGTCGCTCCGGGATACTCCATCTCGTAGAAAACGTCGTTGGCCCTGGCCTGCGGATCGGCAAGCACTTCCTCCCAGCTCTGCGCGATGGCGTGAGGGATGTCGTTTTCCGTCAGGATCGCATCCCACTCCGCGGCGGTCCGGGTACGGAACGCCGCGGTAAGGATGTCGACGAACTCCGCGTGGAGCCTGTTTTTCGTGATGTTCTCCATCGTGTAGCGCGGATCGCCCACGAGATCGGCCCGCCCGATCAGAGGCATGAATTTCGGATAGAACACATCGAAGGGCGGCATGGAGATCTGCATAAAACGGCCGTCCGCGGTCTCATAGGCACAGTTGAACGGATTGTTCGCTGTCCGCCGGGATATGGGATAACGCTGCCCCAGGTCGGTATACTGCGCGGCCTGCACCATGATGGACTGCACCCAGACAGAACTGTGCAGCAGATTGGTGCTGACGCGCTCGCCCGCACCGGTGCGCTGTGCCTTCAGCAGCGCCGCCATAACACCTGCGGCGAGGAACAATCCCGCCTGATGGTCTCCCATTCCGGGAATGAGATTGATGGGCCACTCGTCTTTCTGCCGCAGCGAGTCCATAAAACCGCCGCGGGCCCAGTACGCCGTGAAGTCGTAGCCAGGCAGGTCCTTGTCCGGCCCCTTGTCGCCGAATCCTGTCAGCGTGCCGTAAACGAGCTTCGGGTACTTTTCGTGCAGTGCCTCGTACGTCAGCCCCATGCGCTCAAGCGCCTGCGGGCGCCAGTTGGTCAGGAAGACGTCGGTCCGGGCGAGCAGACGGAACAGGGCTTCCTTCCCCTCCGCCGCTTTCAGATTCAGGACGATGCCGCGCTTGTTCGCGTTTTCCAGATCAAAGGTGGTGTTTTCATAAGGGTCGTCCGGCCGCCCTTCACTGGTGCCGTTCCAACGCACCGCGTCTCCTCCCGCAGCTTCGATCTTGATGACGTCCGCGCCGTTGTCCGCGAAGAAGCGGGCGCAGGCGGGCACGGCGATAAATGTGCTCAGTTCGATCACGCGGATTCCTTCCAGCGGTCTGCTCATAATAACCCTCCTTGCCTCACGGCTGCGGTCTCCCTCGTCGCCGGGGAGACCCGATGATTGCTGTTATTGATTCCCTCTGGCAGGCTCCCGCTTTCTGTCGGGATGCGGAAGTCTCGGTCCGGTCCTCCAGAGATCCGGCGCCGGCAGTTCCTTCAGCCTGCGTTTTTCCGATTTATATATATTCTATCATAACTGAAGCCGGCGTACCATCACTACCCGCATGAGTTTTCCGGAAATGAGTGTCTCGCCGTTTCGGATGCAGCGGATCCCTCGATCCGCCGGAAAAAAGCGGGAAAAATGTATTGACATGCCAAAATTAATTTGATACAATTAATTTGGATACAAAATAAAAGGAGGAACAATCCATGAGCATTTATGATTTTACTGTCAAGGCCCGCAAGGGAGCCGTACTGAATCTGGCAGATCTGAAAGGGAAAGTCCTTCTGATCGTCAACACCGCAACGGGATGCGGCTTCACTCCCCAGTATGAAGCCCTCGAGCGTCTTTATGAGAAATACCATGACAAGGGGTTCGAGGTGCTGGATTTCCCCTGCAACCAGTTCGGACATCAGGCCCCGGGCGACGAAAGCGAGATCCATGAATTCTGCACCGCCAAATACCAGACCCGGTTCGACCAGCTGGCAAAGATCGAAGTGAACGGGGAAGGTGAAGAGCCTCTCTACACCTTCCTGAAACAGGCGCAGCCCGATGAGAAAATCGAAGGCCTCAAGAACAAGGCCGCCATGAAGATGATCGCTACGATCAGCGATACCTGCAAGAAGCCCAATGACATCAAATGGAACTTCACCAAGTTCCTGGTAGACCGCGAGGGGAACGTCGTCAAGCGTTATCCGCCCACCAGCGATCCCGCTGATTTCGACGGAGAGATCGCCGCGCTTCTCTGAGATGGACGGGAAATACGACGCTCTGCGCCTGCGCAACCAGCTCTGCTTCCCTCTTTATCTGTGCTCGAAGGAGATCACAAGGCGCTACCAGCCGCTGCTGGAAAAGCTGGATCTCACCTATACGCAGTATGTCGTGATGATGTATTACTGGGAGATGGGAGGCAGCACCGCCAAGGAGCTCAGTGAAGCGCTGCTTCTGGATCCGAGTACGTTGACGCCGATCCTCAGGAAGCTCGAAAAGAAGGGATATCTGAAACGTTCCAGGAATCCGGAGGATGAACGGAGCATCCTGCTGAGCCTTACCTCGGAAGGCCTGGCCTTGCAGGACAGGGCTCTGGCAGTGCCTGCAGAGATGGCCAACTGCCTCGGGCTCAAGGAAGAAGAGGCATACCAGCTGGGGATGCTTCTCGGAAAGATACTGACGAATGTCGAAAAGGAGCTGTAGACAATGGCTGTTATCGAAGTGACGAAAGAGACTTTTGAGGCTGAAGTCCTGAAATCCGAAGTGCCGGTCCTGGCGGATTTCAATGCGGACTGGTGCGGTCCGTGCCGTTCCATGAGGCCGATGCTGGACGAGCTCGCAGAGGAGCAGGACAGCTTCAAGATCGTTTCCATCAACATCGACGATGAGGACGAACTGACCGATGAGTATGACGTCTCCTCCATTCCCTGCCTTGTGGTCTTCAAAGGCGGGGAGGAAGTGAACCGCAGTGTCGGACTGATCCCCAAAGACGCGATCGCCGCGCTGGCGGTTGAGGGATAAGGCATGTACGATATCATCGTCATCGGAGGCGGCCCTGCGGGCATGACGGCGGCCATCTATGCAAGGCGCGCCGCGAAATCGGTCCTGGTGCTGGAGGCCGTCGCCTGCGGAGGGCAGATCATCAACACGCCTGATATAGAGAACTATCCGGTCGAGGCACACATCTCTGGATTCGACTTCTCCAACAGGGTCCATCAGCAGGCGAAGGATCTCGGTGCGGAATTCATCTTTGAGAAGGCCGTCGGGATCAGGGCGGAAAACGGGTTCAAAACCGTAGTCACCGCCAAAAACACTTATCAGGCAAAAGCCGTCATCCTGGCCACCGGTTCGGAAAACAGGAAACTGGGTCTCGAGGATGAGGACCGCCTGACCGGGAGAGGGATCTCCTACTGCGCGACATGCGACGGCAATTTCTACCGGAACAAGACGGTCGCGGTGGTCGGCGGAGGAAACACCGCCCTCGAGGACGCACTGTATCTGGCAGATCTCGCCAAGCAGGTCTATCTCATCCACCGGCGGGACAGTTTCCGCGGGGAAGAGGCCAGCGCTTCCCGGCTGAAAGAGCGGGAAAACGTGGAGATCATCTATAACGCGAATGTGACGAGGCTCCTCTCGGAGAAACGCCTCAAGGCTATCGAGGTGACGGACAAAAATGACGGCAGCATCCGTACCATTGAGCTGAACGGCCTGTTCATCGCTGTCGGCCGGGTCCCGGAGAATCAGAATTTCGCCTCTCTCGTGGATCTGGATGATGCGGGCTACGTGATCGCAGGCGAAGACTGCCGCACGAACGCGGATGGGATCTTTGTCGCGGGAGACAACCGGACGAAGCTGCTCCGGCAGCTGGTAACGGCGACCGCAGACGGAGCCATGGCGGCTACCGAAGCTGTAAAATACGTAAACGGTCTCTGATCGGCCGGCGGACAGGCGCGCTGCAGAATGGGTATTCTGCAGCGCGCCATTTTCCGTCCCGCAGCTGAAAAAAACGGAGATGGAGCCCCTGTTCCCGGGGCATCCGTCTCCGTTTTCATCTTTTCGTCTGACCGTCTTTATCCTCTGACGAAACGCTCCACCTGTTCGATCTCCTCTTCTGTCAGTCCTCCGTAACGCAGGTAGTCCCTGGCGCCTTCCTCCAGTGAAAGAGCTGCCGTCACCATCTCTTTGTTCGGGTCGGTGACGAAATAGAGGAAGTCGTCCACGAAGGTCAGAACGGCATCGTATTTCTCCGGCGTCTTCTCCTTGGTGATCCCGTAATAGTTGGCGTACGTCACCATATAATCCTCACGGATCTCCTCCCTGTCTGCCCCGGCCAGTGCCAGGATGAGAGAACAGACGAACCCGGTCCGGTCTTTTCCTTCCATGCAGTGGATCAGGTACGGCCCCTCCTTCCCGGACATCTCCAGCAGGGCGCGGGACACGGCCGCCGCGAAACCCGGATCCCGGTAATTGGCGTTCAGGTTCAGGAACAGAACGCCTCCGGCACCGCTCAGGCCGTCATAATACAGGGAGGCAAAATCCCCCGCCTGGCGGTAGGTCTCCATCTCCTCTGTACTGTCCGCGAGATTCATCACGCAGCGGATCCCGGCCTGCTCCGCCAGCCGGTCGGCAGACGCCGCGCGGAGATGAGAATTGTCACAGGGGGAGGCGGAACGGTAGAACCGTCCCTCCGTCAGTTCCCCTCCGAAGAAGGAACGGAAATTGCAGAACGCGACATCGGAAGGGTACTCTTCCTTCAGATCTGAATAACTCAGGCTGTACAGATCCTGGATCGGAGCGTACTTTCCCGCCTCGCGCAAGGTGGCAACGGCCTTCGTGCTCTCCTCCGCTTTCGTTTCCTCCCACATGGGACTGCCGTAATTCCTCGCGATCATCACGTGAGGATATCCGGGATATCCGACGGCGAGCGCGGCTCCGACAGGCACGTAATACCCGGAATAATACGGGATATCCTCCAGCTTGAAGCCGTTGGAAAACGTCACGTCGATGCTGTCTCCGAAGGCAAAGCCTTTCTGATTGAATTCATCGATGGTCAGGTCCAGATAAACATTGCCGAATTCCGTATCCTTCAGCACCCCGACGTTTCCGGTGGTCACGGTCTTTTTCATTCCCGCACATCCGGTCAGGGCAGTCAGAAGAACGGCGAGGAGAAGCGCGGTCAAACGTCTTGCCTTCATTTCGATCTCCGTTTCCCGGACGTCATCCGTCCGCAGTCTTTATACAAAGCCCTTTTCTTTCAGCCAGGCGACACAGCGCTCCGGTTCATAACTCTCCACGGCCGCCGTGGCATCCGGCGTCAGTTCCTCCGCCAGGCGCAGCAGCGCCTCCATGTCGATGATGCCCTGGTCGAGAGCGGAGTGCGTGTCCCCCTGACTCCGCCGTCCGCCTTTGACCGGCCCGTTGTTGTTGTGGATGTGGTAGTGGGAGATCCACGGAGCGCAGGCTCTCAGCCACTCCTCCGGCTTCACATCGGAGAGATTGGCGTGTCCGACGTCCAGGCAGATACGCAGCCGAGGGTCATTCACTCTCTTTACGATGTCCAGAATAAGATCCGGAGAGTTTTCCATCACGTTTTCCAGACAGATTGTCACCGGCTCCGGATGCTCCTTCAGAAAGCGCTGCCAGAACTCCACGTGGCGGCTGACGAACCAGGAAGGATAATAGAGGGCTTCCACGTAATTGGCATGGGCGACCATCTTGTCCGCTCCGAACCGCAGGCAATACGTCCATGCCAGGTCGTAACGCTGCCGTGCCACCTCCACGATCTTAGGATCGATGGCCTGAGGATACAGTTCGTTGTAGGGGGCGTGCAGCGTTTTCGTCTTCACCGCGGCGGCGCAGGCCTCCACATGGGGGACCACATCCTCGAAACTGTTTTCCATATTGTCGGAGATGCAGAACTCTGCAAGTTCCAGCCCCATACCGCTGGAGACCGCCAGCGGCGCTGACCGGTCGGCATAAGACAGTTTTTCCCAGTCCCCGTTCTCCTCTTCCGTCGTTACATCAGAGATGGTCGATATCAGATATTTCATATGTTCTCCTTTGCTGCCGTCATTCCGGCCGGTCCGTGTCCTGTTACCGCCAGCGGAAATGCGCGACGATAAGGTCTCTGCTCTCCTCGAGGTGATCCTCGACATACTCCGTCTGCCCTTCGTATCCGTGATGCAGCAGCCAGGGCACGCCCTTGTAGTTCCGCACGTCGGACACGAAGCCGATATGTTTCTCAAACACTACGATATCTCCCGCCTTCCAGGCGCCGATATCGTATACATCCGTCGTCAGGCTCTCCGCGGCGTTCCTGGAGAAGTAGGAAAGGTCGTTCTCCACCCTGCGGAAATCGATGTTCTCATCCGTGCTGTTCGGGTAGTAGGCAGGATTCATCAGAACGTCCTCCCACACCAGATGCATCAGGTCGTAGCCTGCTCCGAGAAATCCGAAGGCGATCACGTCCGTGCACACGCCGCAGTTCTCCGTAGGATAGCCCGTCATATAATACTCGCTGAGATACGCCGGTTTTTTCGCCACGTACGCGAGGGCGCTCTCCAGAATGTCCGTCTGGTCATCGATCCCGTCACCGTCGCGGTCCGAGGAACTGCGGTACGGTTCGATGCCGAATTCCTCCTCGGTATATGCCCGCGTCGTCAGTATCTCCGTCATCTCCGGCCCGGACGGCACTGCGGCCAGCGTCTCCTGCGATACGGGAAGGGCATCCTCTCTCAGCTCCTGCGGTCTGCGGAATCCATTTCTCGCCATCGCCGCGGACAGCGGCGGAAGCAGCATCCCCGCCAGTACCGCGGCACACGCCGCGCCCGCCAGGATCAGTGCGAAACGCCAGCTGACCGGCTTCTTTTTCCCGCCGCCCTTCTTTTCCGCCTTCCGGCGGCCGCGCACAAAGAACAGAACCGAACCCGCGATGCCTCCCGCAAGCCCGGCGGCAAGAAGGAGCTCATAGATCAGGCGGTCTTTCGCCCCGGTCCGATCGGCGCTCTCATATGCCTCAAGGATATCCTGTCCGGTCAGCAGGAAGTATCTCTGCGAACCGAGCGCAAACGGCGTGACCGCTGTATAAAGGATCCTATTCGTTTCCTCGGTCCTGCGCTTCTGAACGGTATCTCCGGCCAGAAAGATCAGCCGTCCGGAGGTCTTCCCTTCCTCTTCCGGAAGATCCGGCACCGGTATGCTGCCAGAAGAGACGATCGTCTCCCCCTGTTCATTCAGCACCGTTCCGTCCTCCCCGACGGCCCGGAACACCGTACGGACCATCTCATCCAGTACGACCTGGCGCGCTTTGTCCGTCATATGCGTCTGCCGCAGGACGGGTCCGGAGATCTGGTCCGTCTCCTCCCTCATTCCCTTCAGCAGCGCGCCGTGTACGGCGAGGACCTCCTCCTCACGTGAACGCACATCCGACCGGACTGCCCGGACAGAGAGCGGGATGGAGATCGCCAGAAATACCAGCGTCAGAGGGAACAGCAGCAGGAGCAGCCTTCCCCACAGCGCGCTGATCTTTCCGGCTGTCCGTGTTCCGTATCTTCTTTCGCGTGGTTCCATGATGCCTCCTGCCCGGCCGTCTGGCCTTTTACTCTATAGGGTCGTACGTGTCGGTTCGCGTGTTTCCCGGTTATTATATCCCATCGCGCGGACGGTTGGCAACTGTGTTCCGGGGCTCTTTTCCGTTCCCTCCCCGTCCGTTTTGTGGTATAGTTTACGGAGAATACCCTGTCCGGCCGTCTCTTCATCCCCGGCCGGCTGAAAGGAAGATCTCTCTCATGGCTTTCAATTTTACCGATCTGATCGACCGTACCGGCCGGGACGCCATTGCCGTCGAAATGATCCCCATCCCCGGTGCGGAGGTCGCGGAGGGCGTGGACCGCATCCCCATGTGGGTGGCCGACATGAATTTTGCCACCGCTCCCAGTGTGCAGAAAGCGCTGGCCGAACGGATCGCCCATCCCTGCTTCGGTTATTTTTCTCCCAGCGACGCCTGGTACGACGCCATCATCCGCTGGCATTCCGTGCGGCACGGAGTGACGGGCCTTTCCCGGGAGCATATCGGATATGAGAACGGCGTCCTGGGCGGCGTCGTCTCCGCTTTGAATGCGTTCTGCGCCAGGGGCGACAAGGTCCTGGTCCACTCCCCGACCTACGTGGGCTTTACCGGGACCCTGAAGGACAACGGCTATGAGGCTGTCCACAGTCCGCTGAAGCAGGACGCCGGCGGCGTATGGCGCATGGATCTGGAAGACATGGAGGAGAAGCTGCGCACGGGAGACATCCGCGCCGCGATCCTCTGCTCTCCCCACAACCCGGCCGGGCGCGTATGGGAGCGGCGGGAACTGGAGGAGGCCATGGCCCTGTTCGAAAAATACCGGGTGAACGTCGTTTCCGACGAGATCTGGTCCGATCTGGTCATGCCGGGACACACGCACACCCCCACACAGCTCGTTTCCGACTATGCCAGGCAGCACACGGTCGCCCTGTACGCCGTCACGAAGACCTTCAATCTGGCCGGGCTGGTAGGTTCCTATCATATCATTTACGACCCGGTCCTCCGGTCACGGATCCGGAAGGAACAGTCTCTGTCCCATTACAACGGCATGAACGTATTGTCCATGCACGCGCTGATCGGCGCCTACTCCGACGAAGGGATGGCCTGGACGGACGAACTGATCTCCGTTCTGGACGGCAATCTCCGGTTCGCCTGCGGCTTCATCTCAGAAAACTTTTCCGGTGTCCGGTGCACGCTCCCCGAAGGGACTTATATGCTTTTCCTCGACTGCACCGACTGGTGCCGGGAACACGGCGTCTCCCTGGACGACATACTGAAAGCCGGCGTACGGGCCGGCGTGATCTGGCAGGACGGTCGCGCTTTCTTCGGTCCGTGTCACATCCGCATGAACCTCGCTCTGCCCCGTGCCCGGGTGGAGGAGGCGTTCCGCCGTCTGAAGCAGGCGGTGTTCGTACGGTAGCTCCCGTCATTTCCCGCACAGAAAAGACACGGCAGGTGTGATGCCGATCACACCTGCCGTGTTCTTCTTTCATGTTTTACAGCCTGTACCAGACGACCGGGCGCACCCCGATCTCCGGGGAATTCTTGTTCACTCCGATATGGTACAGGGTCCCGTCGTTGTAGATGGCCTGCATGCACAGCTTGCCGAAGCCGTGACCGCGCAGCCACCACCAGTCTCCGTTGGCTCTGTCTTCCGGCCGGGGCAGATAGCGGTCCAGCTCCTGAGCGCTGAAGATGAAGCATTTGTCGCGGGTGTCCTGACCGTTCTCGATGGACCAGCGGGGATCCGAATGGTTGTCACACTCCGTCAGGAGCAGGGACATTCTCTCCTGCAGCGTGAACGTCTTCTCCAGAAAATCCTTGTTCAGCCACCGGCGCAGCGTGCTGTGGCTCCAGGGAGTATAGTCGCGGTCCTTATGGAAAGGCATGTGATCCACGCATTCATCCGCCAGCAGCAGCCGGTTCCTGCCCTTCTCATCCAGGACACGCCAACTGACGGGCCGGCCCTCATACCTGCCCAGGACGACATGGCTTCCCTCCGAGAACTCCAGGTACCGGTCGCGTTCCGCCGCTCTGGCGGCGCTGTCCTCATAGGCGCCCAGTTCCTCGAAAATGGCTTTTGCGGCGCGGATTTTCGGTGTGGAAGCCGCTTTCTGAAGCGCTGTGGCCTGCGCGTATTTCTCCTTCATTTCCTGCAGATCCATCGTATGATCCCTCCGGTGATTTTGTGCTTTCATCATATACCCCCTCGGGGTATATGTCAATCGTCCTGACGCGTTTCCCAAGAATAGTACAAAAAAGTGAAAGCCCTTTCAAAATACCCCCGCAGGGTATTTTGAAAGGGCAATTTTACCGTTCGGTCCGAATGTTCCTGCAGCGCCTTTACACGTCCAGGGCGGTCAGATCCTCGAGGGTCTCCCGGCGGACGGCGACGTAGCTCTCCCCCTGGCACAGCATGACGATCGGCGGCCGGGGGATCCGGTTGTAGTTGGACGCCATGGAGTAGTTGTAGGCGCCTGTCGTGCAGACGGCGATGATATCCCCGCGGCCGATGTCAGCGGGCATGGGCACATCCTCCTGGATCACATCGCCGCTCTCGCAGCAGCGGCCGGCCACCGTACATGCCAGCGGTCTCTCCGCGTTCATCTTGTTGGCCGCGTATACCGTATACTTCGATCCGTACAGGGCAAAGCGCGGGTTGTCCGTCATGCCGCCGTCCACAGAGACGTAGTTCTTGTATCCCGGGATCTTCTTCACGGTGCCGCAGGTATACAGCGTCATGCCCGCGTCGGCAACGATGCTGCGTCCGGGCTCCATCATGACGGCAGGCATCGGCAGTTTCAGCTCCCGGCACTCCTCGCGCATGAAGTCCGACAGCGTCTTCACCTTCTCCCGGATATCCAGGAATCCGTCGCTGTCCACATAGCGGACACCGTAGCCCCCGCCCATATCCAGGATCCCGGCCACGTATCCGTACCTGTCCCGGATGTGCGCCATGAACTTCAGCATGACCGCGGCGGCGCGCTCGTACACGTCCTCCCAGAACACCATTGATCCCACATGGCAGTGGAAACCCTCCAGGCGGATGTGCGGCTGCCGGAGCGTCATCGCGGTAAACGTCTCCGCCTGCCCGGTCTCGATGGCGGATCCGAACTTGCTGTCCACCCGTCCCGTATCCACGGCCTCATAGGTGTGCGGATCGATCCCCGGCGTCAGCCGGAGCAGCACCTTCTGGACGGCGCCGCGCCGGGCGGCCTCCGCCTCAAGCGCCAGGATCTCCTCCTCGTTGTCCGCGACGAAGAAGCCGACCCCGCAGTCCATGGCGTAGCGGATGTCTTCATCCGTCTTGTTGTTGCTGTGGAAAAATGCGCGCGACATGTCGAACCCGGCGGATACCGCCGTGTGGATCTCCCCGGAGGACACTACATCGATGCCCATCTCTTCCTCGGACATGATGCGGTAGATGTGCCGGAAGGCGTTGGCCTTGCTGGCGTACAGCGGCCGTGATCCGGCTCCGAAGAAATCCCGGAATGCCTGTGTGTAGATGCGGCAGCGATCCCGGATGCGGTCCTCGTCCAGCAGATACAGCGGGGTCCCGTAACGGGCGGCAAGTCCTACGGTATCCTGTCCGGCGAAGGTCAGGTGGCCTTCTCCGTTCACACCGATGTTCTCACAGATAAACGTACGTTCTTCCATGGCGTCACAGCAGATGCGCCCGAAGTTCTTCTCCGGACAGGGGCGAGAGATCTGCGGGGGCGACGTCGAATACCGTAAGGCAGCCCGTCCGTCCCCTGCGGTGGATGCGGTCCACTGCCCTGGCCAGAGCGGCCAGCACGCTTCCGGTGAATTCGGGATTGGAATCCAGAGTCAGCCGGTATTCGATGGTGTGCGTATGTTCCCCGTTCGCGCCGGTGGTCCCGGTGCGGATCACGAATCCGCCGTGGGGCAGGCCCGCGTGATCCCTCTGCAGTTCCTCCTCCGTGATGAAGGTCACGGTGGTGTCGTATTCATCGAAATAGTTGGGCATGGTCACGATCGCCTTCTCGATGGCCGCCAGGTCGGCTCCGTCCTCGGCCACCACCCAGCATTCCCGGCGGTGCTTCTGACGGGTCGTCAGTTCCGGACGGCTGCCGCTTCTCACGGCTTCCAGGGCCTCGGGGACTGGCACGGTATACTGCCGGGCGTCCTTCACGCCGGGGATCCGGCGGATAGCGTCGGAATGGCCCTGGCTCACGCCGCGCCCCCAGAAGGTGTAGTCGCTGCCCTCGGGCAGGATTGCGTTGGCGTAGAGCCGGCTGAGAGAGAACATGCCCGGATCCCATCCGCCGGAGATCAGAGCGGTCGTTCCGGCCTTTTCCGCCGCCTCGTTGACGGCGGCGAAATGGGCGGGGATGTTGGCGTGGGTGTCAAAGCTGTCCACGACGCAGAAGTTCTCCGCCAGAGCGGGCGTCATGACGGGCAAGTCCGTGGCGCTGCCGCCGCAGATGACCACGACATCTATCTCATCCTTATGCTCGAGGATGGTATCTGCTCCGTAGACCGGGACCCCTGTCACGGTCTGCAGGGCCGCCGGGTCGCGTCTGGTGAATACGCCTGTGATCTCAATATCCGGATTCGCGGCAGCGGCGAGCTCCACGCCCCGTCCCAGATTGCCGTATCCGTAAACCGCAAGTTTCATTTTCCATTCTTCCTTTCGTGCTCTGCCGGGTCTATCCGTCCAGCAGGCTGGTCATGTCGTAGAGTCCGGCGGGCTTTCCCATCAGGAAATCCGCTGCCGCCAGGGCACCCTCCGCAAACAGGGCCCGGCTGTGCGCCTCGTGCTTGAGCGTGATGGTCTGGTTCTGTGTGCCGATCATCACCTCATGGATGCCGACCACATTGCCCATCCTCACGGCGTGGATGCCGATCTCCTCAGGGGTGCGCTTTCCCATGCCGCTGCGGCCACTGTGGACGGTGCTCTCCGGCCGGATCTGGCGGATGGCGTCTGCGATGGCCAGCGCCGTCCCGCTGGGGGCATCCACCTTGCGGTCATGATGGATCTCCACGATCTCGATCTCAGCGTCCGGCATGGCAGCCGCCGTCTTTCTGGCAAGTTCGATCAGAAGGGCAATGCCCAGCGAGTAGTTCGCCGCGAAGAACAGAGGGATGGATTCCGCCGCCTTTGTGATGGCTGCCCGTTCCTCCTCTGTCTGTCCGGTGGTGGCCAGCACCAGCGGAAGTCCGTTTTTCACGGCATAGGCCAGCAGATCCTGCGTGCAGGAATGGTGGGAGAAATCCACGACCACATCCACATCGGCCGGCGCCTCGGCGAAGGACGGATAACAGGGCACGGGAGCCGGCCCCTCAGCCGGGTCGACACCGTACGCCAGTTCGGCGCCGCGGTAACCCTTCGCCGCCAGTCTGGCGACCTCGTTTCCCATAAAGCCTTTCAGGCCGCTGATAAGGATCCTCATTATTACCTTCCTCCTCAGATCAGGCCGAACTCCCGCATCCGGGCGTACAGCACTTCGGCGTGCGCCTCCTCCATCGGGACCAGCGGCAGGCGGAGATAGTTCTCGCACCAGCCCATGGCGGCCATGGCGGCCTTGACGGGGATGGGGTTCGTCTCGCAGAACAGGGACCGGCAGAGCGGAATCATCTCGCACTGCATCCTGGCCGCTTCGGTGACATTGCCTTCGAACCAGGCGGCGCACATATCGTGCACCCGCTTCGGCATGAGGTTGGAGACCACAGAGATCACGCCCCGGCCGCCCATGGACATGATGGGGACCACCTGGTCGTCGTCCCCGGAGTAGATGTACGCCTGGTCGCCGATCAGGGAGGCCGTCTCCACGATCTTGGAGATGTTGCCGCCGGCCTCCTTGATGCCTGTGATCATCGGGTGCTTCACGATCTCCGCATAGGTGGCAGGTTCGATGTTCACGCCGGTGCGGGACGGCACGTTGTATACGATGAGGGGCGCGGTGCACTCGTCGGCGATGGCGTTGTACATGGCGATGAGTCCCTTCTGGGTCGTCTTGTTGTAATAAGGCGTGACGACGAGCAGTCCGTCATAGTTCAGGTCGCAGGCAAAGCGGCTGAGTTCGATGGCGTAGGCGGTGTCGTTGGATCCGGTGCCTGCGATCATAGGTACGCGGCCGGCCACGCGCTCGGCGGAAAACTTCAGCACTTCGCGGTGCTCCTCGTCGGTCAGGGTGCTGCCCTCGCCGGTGGTGCCAGCGATGACGATGGCGTCGATACCCTGCTCGACCTGCCAGTCCAGCAGGCGGCCCAGCTGGCCGTAATCCACGCCGGAGGCGTTCATGGGGGTGATCAGAGCCGTTGCGGCTCCTTGGAAGATGGGTGTTGCAGTCATAGTGTGGTTCCTCCCGTAAAAAATGATTCTTCTCGCATACTGCAAACCGGACTGCCTGAAAAATGAAACGCGCCCGATGTCTGCATCGGCCGCGTCTTGCGTCCGCCGTCCGTCCGGACGGCGTGAAACAATCAATGCATAGCTCTCCGCAAACGCGACAGTCAAACGGATGTTCTCCGTTTGCCCAGGCGAAACCCGCAGCCTTTCCGCCTTCGGCAGCGGCCCCTTTCCCACCGGCAACGGGTTTGCGTCCC
>JAEEGL016506672.1_pt1 | contig 17465 bp, 16 predicted proteins | sample 9134231 | NCBI WGS metagenome assembly JAEEGL01 (sample SAMN16246548, study PRJNA631951) | gut metagenome | biome: gut microbiome; feature: rumen; material: fiber-attached | host: Bos | place: Iran: Karaj | collected 2018-10 | reverse complement strand
GGTGAATTAGATCAATCAGTATTCGAGGAATCCTCGATAACTGCTTCTGATGGAAAGAAATATAAAACAAAAATATATAATCTAGATATGATAATATCTGTTGGTTATCGTGTCAAATCAAGACGTGGAATAATATTTAGGAAATGGGCCAATTCAATTTTAAAACAATATTTATTAAACGGTTATGCCATTAATACCGAAAGAATTATGGCATATCAAACCAATATATTACAGCTTGAAGCTAGTGTGATAAACATTGAAAATAGATTAAAAAATCTAGAAATGACTATATATTCTGATAATACTCAAATAATATTTGAAGGTGAAATATTAGAACCTTATACATTTTTAAGAAAATTATTCTTCTTAGCCAAAAATGAAATAACTATTATTGATCAATATGCAGATAAATTCTTATTGACTATGCTATCTGATTTAAAAGTAAAAATAACTATTGTTACTTCTTCTTCATCATATTTAAATAAGGAAATAATACCAAATAACATAACCATCATACATAATGATATTATTCATGATAGATTTATCATTATCGATGATTTAGCGTATGCAATAGGTTCATCTTTTAATGATATAGGTAAGAAAAGATTTTTCATGATGAAATTAGAAAATATAACAAAAGAAATGATCTTGCAAGAAAAGAAAAAGGCTTGATACTATGCATCAAACCTGTTCTTCATTCTTCAATTTATACCATGAAAAAACATTATCATATTTTACCCATCTATTTACTTTATTCGATTCTTCATAATAAGTTAGTGTTATACATATATCATGCAAAGACTCCTGATTTTCATTTACTTCCCTATAACAAACAAATTGGTAACATGGAGTATCTCTTTCTAACAAATGATCCTCAAGACAAGATGTCTTAACTAACTCATACGTAGGGCCAGCTCCAAATAAAGACGAAATCACTTCTCCTCCAACACCAAAATATTCAAATTCTTTTAAGAGTAAATAATCATAAATAGTCGAAGCATAATTTTCCCATTCTTCTTTAGTCATTTCATATGAATATGTTCCACTACCAAGTCTAGTTCCCTTTTTTTGAGGTTCTGGGAAATCAGTAAGTTCCGTTTGTTCTAATACATCTACCGTCTTTGATTTTTTACAACCTGCCAATAAAAAAACCACACAACATACAAGTACTCCGAGAAACACTTTTTTCATAATAATTCTCCTTGGGTCTATTAAAGTTCCATCTTTATTTTTTATTATAACACACTATACAATTACAGTATACAGCATATGCGAAAAACACCATTTTCTTTTTTAAAAAAAAAGCCTTGATACAAAGTATCAAAGCTATTAATTATAGTGGTGCTCCCTGCCGGAGTCGGACCAGCCTTAAAGCCTTACCATGGCCTCGTAATACCGATATACTAAGGGAGCAATTAAAAAGGCTATTACTAGCCTTTTAAACCATCTGCTTGACGTTGCATATTTTCTACAACAACATCATATATATCACCAATAGATTGTCCATATTCTAATACTTGCCAAGGTTCATTTGTATGGAAATGTACCTTTAAGAAATTAGCAGGATTTCCTTCATCATCTTCATCTTCAAATCCAGCAACAACAAGTGAATCACCAACTAGCTTATTTAAGACATAATCTCTTAATTCATCTTCAGCATCATCAACATCCTTGTCTGCAATATCAATTAATAATTGTGTGTCGAATTTATATTCAACAAAGCTTTTATGTTCTTTAACCATAATAATACCCCCATAAGTTATAAACTATAATAATTATACTATTTTTTACTAATTAAATCAATTATTTACCATTTGTTGTAGCTGTAAGCTTTGCTGCTGTTTTTCTAGATAAAAATCTAGTAGCAAAACTAGTAAATTTAGATAATTTACCTGTATTAATTACAGTCTTATTCTTCATCATCTTCTTATAAGCAATTTTAGCAACCTTAGAAGATTTCATCCGGTGCTTATTAAATGCTTCAGGGTTCTTAGATTCTGTAACAGCTATAAAATTAGTATTAGTAGGTCCTGGACATAAAATAGATACTGATATATTATATTTCTTCATCTCAATATTTAAAGCCATAGAAAAGCTATAAACATAAGCCTTTGTTGCGTAATATACTGCCATATAAGGACCAGCTAAATAAGCTGCAACTGAGGCTACATTTAATATTTTACCTCTTTTTGCATCCTTCATATCCTTACCAAAATAATAGCACATATTAGTTAATGATTTCATATTTAAATCAACCATTTGATTTACTTTATTAATATCAGAACTAATAAATTCAGCTGAATCACCAAAACCAGCATTATTAACTAATATATCAACAAAGATATTTTCACCTTTTAACTTTTCCCTTAATTCTAAAATATTTTCTATTTTAGATAAGTCATAAGAATATATTAAAACATCGATATCATTTTTAATTAATTCATCTTTTATTTCTAATAGCTTCTTTTCACTTCTTGCTACCAGTATTAGATTATGCTTATCTTTGGCGAAAAGTTTAGCAAGCTCAAAGCCTATACCTGATGATGCCCCTGTAATTAATGTATAATTTTTATCCATAATTATTCTACTCCTAACTTTAAATTATTATCATTTTTGAATTTTAATTTTCTATATAAAATAATTAATATTAATAATTGGAAGCTTGCTGTTAATATCCATGATATCGGATATGATACTGCAAGACCTGAAATATTATGTAGCTTTTCCATTGGGAAGAATGTATATATCCAAAAGATTCTAAATCCACATGCTCCAATTAATGATATTATCATCGGAGTTACTGAATATCCTATACCTCGAAGTGAATTAGCAAATGTATCCATAAAGCCACATAAGAAATATGTTGTAACAATTATTGTTAATCTACTTATTCCTGCTTCTATAGATTCTTCATTTTTAACATATAAGCCAAGCATTTGATGTCTTAATATAAATATTAATCCACCAACAACTAAATCCATAAACATAACTAAAATAGTTGAATATAAAATAATCTTTTTAATATTCTTCTTTTTACCTGCCCCATAATTGGCAGAAACAAATGCCGCACACGCTTGAGCTACACCATTCATAGATGTATAAATGAAGCCTTCTAGTGAGCTTGAAGCACCATTACCACCTACAACATTTGTACCCAAACTATTTATACTAGATTGAATTAATACATTTGAGAATGAAAAGATAACACCTTGAAGTCCAGCAGGAATACCTATTTTAATAATTTCTATTGCTTCTTCCTTATATAATCTAATATTTCTAATTTTAAATTCAAAGAAATTATTATGGAATAATAAGGCAATGATAATTAATATGGCAGATACTGCCTGTGATATTACTGTAGCTATGGCAACACCAGGAACATCCATTTTAAATACTATAACAAATAACAAATTTAATAATACATTACAAACACCAGAAATTGTTAAATAATAAAATGGTTTTCTAGAATCTCCTGTTGCCCTAAATATAGCTGCCCCAAAATTATATATCATAGAAAATGGTAAGCCTACAAAATAAATTCTTAAATATGCTGTAGATAGCTCAATAACATCTTCGGTTGTTCCCATAAGCTTTAAAAAGAAACCTGATGTTAATATACCAAATATACCAATGACAACACCAACTATTAAAGAAAACACCATAGATGTATAAGCTACTCTATCAGCCTTTTCTTTATTTTTTTGTCCATAACATCTTGCCATTAAAACATTGGCACCAACAGATAATCCTAAAAATAAATTAACTATTAAATTAATTAATGAATTTGTTGATGAAATGGCAGCTGTTGAATTAATAGATCCATATTGCCCACAAACAATTAAGTCAAAGGCATTATATAAAAGCTGTAATATACCAGAAAAAACAATTGGAAGTGAATATAAAAATAACTTTTTAAACAGATTACCATCTGTCATATCTAATGATTTAGATTTCAAAATAACCACCTCCATTTTTTTAGTTTCATATTATACTACTATCTATTTATTAATTCCATCTTAATTTTTCAATAATTTTATCACTTATTTTTTTCATACCTAGACTTGATGGATGTGTTGCCACATCTAAGGTATGAATTATATAATATTTCGAATTAATTATCAATTTATTTTCTTTTTCTAAAATAGAATCACAAATTATACTAGATGAATAGATTTCATCATTAACCTTATAATATATATTTAATATATTATTATTAAATGTATATGATTCATATTGCATTTCATATGTTATATTTTCGTCTAAAGTAATAATATCAGAAATACTCGCTTCATTTTCTTTTGTTCTAAATTCACTAATATCAATGTATTCGACCTTATTCTTTTCAAGTATTGGAACTAAATTATTAGTTTTTTGAGGACTCCAAAACCAACCACCTATCCAATAAATCTCGCAATTATTATTTTTCAAATTTAATAAATATATAAGCATACTAGCAAATTCTTCTAAATTAGTGCCTGAATAATCAAAATTATCTCCTAAAAATATAAATGCTAAATCGAAAGAATAATTATAATTTTCTATTTTCTTTAAAACATTTAAATAATTATAATTAGCTATATCATTTAATTTTAATTTATTTATATTAGCATTTGGATTAATTTCTTTAATCTTAGTACTTAAATTATAATAAATATCTTCTTTAGAATTTGATGCTGCCATACCAAATGAATCAAAGCCACTTATTAATGAATTACCTATAAATAATACATTATCAGTATTAATATTATTTTCATTGATATATCCTGATTTAGTTTTAATATTACCTCTTAAAAGCTCATGGCTTTGGCATAAATTACCATCACCTAAATCATAATCTGATAATACTATATACTCATAATTATAATCTGGTCTTAATGATTCAAAGGTACAATATATTTTATTCTTCTTTATATTTTTAACATCAAAGATTTTATAATCTTGATAAAAATATATATTTTCAAAATTAGGCTTCCTATATCTATCATTAACCTCTAAATCAAAATTAATATTTGTGTAATTAATATTTATATTAGATATATTAGCATCTTTTCTTTCATTAAAATCTAAAATATTAATTGTAAATTTTTTATCAATAGTAAAATCATCATATCCATCTTTATTTTCATATCTAATGTACTCGACGTGATATGTTAAAAAATTATAATAATCTTTAGTATTAAAGCTTATATAATATTTATCATCTTTTATTTCATAATTTTTCACTTTTGTTCCATTAATCATAAAATATTTAATATTTGTATTTTGTGGAAGCTTCATATCAAATACTAAATTAAAATCTTGATTATTATAAGCCTGATAATCAAATGCTTCATAGCCTATAGATTTTAGACAAGCTTTTTCTAATAAATCAACACTTTCACTTTTATCTAAGCTAAAATAGACATCATTTAATTTGATGTCTTCTAAATCTTTTCTACATGAGGTAGTAGATAATATTATTAACATTATAAATAGTAAAAATACCTTTTTCATTACTACCACCTAAAAGCGCAAAAAATATGGCATATGCCATATTATTTTAATTTTGCTTCAAAACAAACATTACCATCAAGATAGCCAACATAGCATTCATAGCCATCCTCTTGGTAATATTTAACATTTATAATATCATTTAATTTAGCTTCCTTTACGTAAGCTATTTTAACTTCATTATAATTATGATAATTATCTAGATTCTTCATATTATAAATAACATCTAAATATTTTGCATTATTCATATGATGATTAGAATCTATATCACTTAATCTAACTGTATAATTAAATTCATCTATTACATTAATCGGATTTAAATTTAATCTTCTAATTGGTTTATCAGTAAAATGAATATTTTGATAATATTCTCCATCAAATTCGATATCCTTAGCCTTTGTTAGCATTCTATTTTTAATGTCTATAACAACCCAATTAGAATTAGCTATAATAAGTAAATTATCATCCTTATCTTTTATTTCAAACTCACGCTCAAATTCAAGCTTCTCTCTTTTTTTAGGATATGTAATAATCTTTATTTGCTCATCAAATAAAGGAAGTCTAGACACTACCTTATATTCTTGAGAAAGTAATACCCAATAATAGCCTAGCTCATACATATTATAAAAGCTATAGCCTAAATCTGTAACGTGATTTTTAGCGATATCCTGAAACAAATCAAAGATACCAGCTGGTTTAATTTCATTGTTAAAATCTAAAAGGCATGAATTAACATGTCTTATTATTTCCTTTTTTAAAATCATGATAATAATTTAACTAGTACAGCCTTTTGAGCATGTAGTCTATTTTCTGCCTCATCAAAAATTTCATTTGCGTGTGCTTCAAATACTTCAGCTGTAATTTCTTCTTCTCTATGGGCTGGAAGACAGTGCTGTACCATAGCATCCTTTTTAGCTACAGCCATAATCTCTTTATTGATTTGATAGCCTTTAAATGCTTCTCTTCTAATTGCAGCTTCACCCTCTTGGCCCATTGATGCCCAAACATCTGTAAATAATACATCAGCATCCTTAGCAGCAGTCTTTGGATCAGTTGTCCATTCGAACATACCTTCATATTGTTTTGCAAAATCAAAGATATGTGGATCTGGCTTATAGCCCTCTGGAGTTGCAATTGAAACCTTCATTCCAAGCTTTAAGCAACCAACAATAATTGAGTTTGCCATATTATTACCATCACCAATGTAACAAGCCTTTAAGCCTGGGAATGCACCCTTATATTCTCTTATAGTCATTAAGTCAGCTAAAACCTGGCATGGATGACAATAGTCAGTTAAAGCATTAATAACAGGAATAGAACCATATTTAGCTAAATCTTCAACTTCCTTTTGTTCAAATGTTCTAATCATTATACCATCAAGATATCTTGATAAAACTCTTGCAGTATCGCAGACTGGTTCACCTCTACCAATTTGTAGATCTCTAGATGATAGGAATAATGCTTGACCACCAAGCTCATGCATACCAACCTCAAATGATACTCTTGTTCTTGTTGAAGATTTTTGGAAGATCATACCTAAGGTTTTACCTTCTAGAATATGATGCTTAATATTATTCTTCTTTTGAAATTTTAGCTGATCAGCTAAATTTAAGATATCTAATAATTCATCCTTAGATAATTGTTCTAATGTTAATAAATGCTTCATTTTATGCCTCCATTAATTCTTTAATACTTTCACATAATATATCTAATCCCTTATCGAATGTCTTTATATCGATATTTAAAGGTGGTAATAATCTAATTTTAGATTTAGCTGTAAGTGGAATTAAACCATTTTCCATACATTTTTTAGCAACCTCTACTGCTTTAAGCTTTGGATCTAGCTCAATACCTACCATTAAACCTTTACCAGAGATAGATAAAATACCTTCTTTATTTTCTAATTTATTTTCTAAAAACTTTCTTAATTCTTTAATATGATTTAGTAATTTATCATCAATTCTTGTTAAAACTGAATAAGCAGCAGCTGCACATACTGGGTTACCTCCAAATGTTGAACCATGCTGTCCATAGCCTAAAACTTTTTCTGTTTTTTCATCAAATAAAATGGCACCAAAAGGTAAGCCTCCAGCAAGTCCCTTAGCTGTAGTTACTACATTTGGATGAACATCATATTCCATATATGAATATAGATAGCCTGTTCTACCATTACCTGTTTGAACCTCATCAACAATAAATATTAAATCCTTTTCTTTACAAATTTTATCGACATATTTAATAAATTCAGGATCAAGTGCACATACACCACCTTCACCTTGAATTGTTTCAATCATAATTGCACATGTTTTATCATTAATGTTTTTATTTAAATCCTCTATTTTTGGTAAGCTATATTTAAAATCACCAACAAATGGATAAAACCATTGATGGAAAACATCTTGACCTGTAGCGGATAAAGTCGCAATAGTTCTACCATGGAATGAATTTACAAGTGTAATAATTTCTGATCTTCCCATTCCATATTTATCAAATGAATACTTTCTTGCTGTCTTAATTGCACATTCATTTGCTTCAGCACCACTATTTGCAAAGAATACCTTCTTCATATTAGTTCTTTCGCATAGTAGCTTTGCAACCTTTGTTTGAGGCTCTGAATAATATAAATTTGATGTATGCTGAACCTTATGAATTTGTTCTTCAACAGCCTTAATCCATAAATCATCACAGGCACCAAAGGAATTTGTTCCTATACCTGATGAAAAATCGATATATTCTTTTCCATTTTCATCAACAAAAATAGAACCCTTTCCTTCTTTAATAACAACATTAAATCTATTATAAGTATTTAAAATATTTTCTTTATCATCAAAAATTATATTACTCATAACAATCTCCTATCTGAATTCCGTACCAGCTCCATCATCAGTAAGCATTTCAATTAAAATTGAATGTGGAATTCTACCATCAATAATAACAACATATTTTACACCACGTCTAATTGCTTCTACGCAGCATGCAACCTTTGGAATCATACCACCATCGATGATTCCTTCTTTTTCTAGTGATTTTAATTCAGATACATTAATAAATTTCATTAATGTTGAATCATCATTTTTATCCTTTAATACACCTTTAATATCAGTCATTGAAATAAATTTCATCGCATTTAAAGCTCCTGCAATTCTTGCGGCAGCTGTATCTGCGTTGATATTATAAATATTTCCTTCTTGGTCTGCACCAATAGTTGAAACTACTGGAATATATCCTAAAGCAAGTAAATCTAGGATTACATCTGGATTAATATCTACGATATTACCTACATAACCAAGCTCAGGATCTAAAGGTGTTGCCTCAATTAAACCAGAATCTAAGCCTGAAATACCAACAGCCTTTCCTCCAGCCTTGTTTATATCTTTTACTAAATTCTTATTAACCTTACCAGCTAAAACCTGAGTTACAATATCTGCAGTTTCCTTATCTGTTACTCTAAGACCATTTACAAATTTAGATTCTTTTCCAACCTTCTTTAGCATAGTTGAAATTTCTGGTCCACCACCATGGACTAAAACAACCTTCATGCCTAAGCTTGAAAGCATAACTACATCTTCCATTACTAAGGCTTTTAAGTGTTCATCAACCATCCGGTTTCCACCATATTTAATTACAATTATTTGTTCCTTATATTTTAAGATATAAGGTAATGCTTCACTTAAAATATTAGCTCTTTGTTCTAAATTAACCATAATAGCCTCCTAGCTTCTATAATCACCATTAATCTTTACATAATCATATGTAAGATCACAGCCATATGCTTCTGAATCAAATCCACCATCTTTTAAATCTATTAAAATTTCAATTTCATCTTCAAGTAAAATCTTCTTAGCTACCTCTTCACTAAATGAGATACCAAATCCGTTTTTACATACATCAATCTTACCTTGTTTTGATGCAAATGACATATCAACCTTTTCAATATTTACATCTGCCTTTGAATAGCCTATTGCACATAAAACTCTACCCCAGTTAGCATCAGCACCAAACATTGCTGCCTTTAACAAAGATGATGAGATAACTGATTTTGCAACAAGTCTTGCATCCTTTAATGTTTTAGCATTAGATACCTTACAAGTAATAAGCTTAGTTGCACCTTCGCCATCCTTTGCCATCTTCTTAGCTAAATTTTGACAAACAAAAGTTAGGGCATCTAAGAATTTATTGTAGTCTGTATCTAATTCTGTAATTTCTTTATTGCCAGCTAGGCCATTAGCCATAATTGATACCATATCATTTGTTGATGTGTCACCATCAATTGATAGCATATTAAATGATGAATCAATTGCCATATGAAGTGCCTTATCAAGACAAATAGATGAAATCTTAGCATCTGTTGTTATGAAGCATAGCATTGTTGCTAAAGCTGGATTAATCATTCCAGATCCCTTTGTCATAGCACCAATCTTAACTTCTTTTCCACCGATATTAATTGATACTGCACAGTGCTTTGGTGTAGTATCTGTAGTCATGATACCTTGTTCAGCTAAGCTTGCATGCTCTTCATCTTGAGCAAGACCCTTAACTAAAATATCCATATTTTCCTCAAATGGTTTAATAGATAAAGGCAATCCAATTACACCAGTTGAGGCAATAATTACATCCTGTGAATTAATACAAGCTGCCTTAGCTAAAAGCTCGCAAGTTTGAGTTGCAATTTCAACACCATCTGCATTACAAGTATTAGCATTACCACTATTACAAATCATAGCGATTGCCTTACCATTATTAATATTTGATCTAGTAACATAAATAGGAGCACCCTTAACTAAATTTGATGTATAAGCTGCTGCACAATTTGCAAGCACATCAGATTTAATTAAAGATAAATCTATTTTTGATTTATTTTTTCTTATTCCTGCATGTATTCCATTTGCTTTAAATCCAAGTGGAGCACATACACCACCATTAATTACTTTCATTTCCATAATCTCAACTCCTATAAATTTAAGCTAGTTTTTAAATCTAAGCCTAAGGCTATATTCATACATTCTACTGCAGCTCCTGATGCACCTTTACCTAGGTTATCAAGACAAGCTGTAATAGAAATCCTATCATCATTACCAGAAATATATATTTCTAAATAATCCTTACCAGCTAAATGATTAGCTGATAAAAAGCCTGTTTCTGTTCCTTTTTCTTCTAAAGGCATAACTTTAATTAATTCCTTGTCCTTATAATAATTAACATAATAATCATGAATTTCTTTTAATGTTAATCTTTTATTTAATTTATCTAAATAAAGAGGAATTGTTACAAGCATTCCTTTATAAAAATCACATACATATGGATTAAATAAAGGCTCCTGTGCTAAACCAGATATTGCCTTCATTTCCTTTAGATGCTTATGATTTTGAGTCATTGCGTATAATCTTGGAGCATCAAATTCAGCATCTCTGTTTTCATCCTCATATTGAGCAATTCCTTTTTTACCAGCTCCACTATAGCCTGAAATAGCATTTACAGATACTGGATATTTAAAAGGTAAAATATTGCCTTTAACTAAAGGATATATAATTGATTGAAAGCCTGATGCATAGCATCCAGGTACTGCGATTAATTGATTTGTTTTAATCTTATTATAATAATAATCATCAAGCTCAGGAAAGCCATATGCCCAGTTTGCCAAGGTTCTATGAGCAGTAGAGGCATCGATTATTTTGGTATGCTTATTGTTGTAATCTAATAACTCTACTGCTTCAATAGCCGCTTGATCTGGTAAACACAAAAATGTAACATCAGATGCATTAATGCATTTTCTTCTTTCATTAACATCCTTTCTTAATTCATCATCAATTAAGATTAATTCAATGTCATCTCTATTTTTAAATCTATCATATATTTGAAGGCCTGTTGTACCTTCTTTTCCATCTATAAATACTTTATATTTCATAATGCACTCCTAAGTGATGCAATTTGGGCTTCTACTGATTCTATTGAAGATGCTCCATCACTTGTTCTTCTAAATGTAGCATTTTCCAAATTAATTGCATCATAAACATCATTTTCAAATAGGTCACTGTATTTTTTAAATTCATCTAAGCTTAATTCTTCTAATACCTTATTGTTATCAATACAGTATGCTACAAGGCTACCTGATAATTTATAAGCATCTCTAAATGCCATATTCTTCTTAACTAAATAATCAGCTAAATCAGTGGCATTTATAAAGCCCTTGGCAGCTGCCTTTTTCATATTATTCTTATTAACCTTCATAGTTTTAAGCATAGGTGCAAAAATGCTTAAGCACATCTTTACATTATCAATTGAATCAAAAATAGCTTCCTTATCCTCCTGCATATCCTTATTGTAAGCTAAAGGTAAGCCTTTAAGCATTGTAAGAAGTGTATTTAAATTACCATATGCTCTTCCAGTTTTTCCTCTTATTAGCTCACAGATATCAGGATTTTTCTTTTGTGGCATTATAGATGATCCTGTTGAATAAGCATCATCAAGCTCAATGAATTTAAATTCCCATGAGCACCACATAATAATTTCTTCTGAAAATCTTGATAGATGCATCATAATCATAGAAATTGAATAAGCTAAATCTAATACAAAATCTCTATCTGATACACCATCTAGGCTATTTTCAACTATGCCTTTAAAATTTAATTCTTTAGCAACAAATTTTCTATCAATTGGATAAGTTGTACCTGCTAAAGCACAGCTTCCAAGTGGTGAATAATTTAATCTATCTAGCGTATCATCAAGTCTAGATAAATCTCTTTTTAGCATATATGCATAAGCTAAAACATGATTTGCTAAAGTAATTGGCTGAGCTCTTTGTAAATGAGTATAGCCTGGCATAATTGTATTTTTATTATTATCAGCCAAATCAATAATTTCTTCCATTAATGATTTAACTAGGCCTTTAATTTCTTCTATTTCATTTCTTAAATATAATCTAATATCTAAGGCAACCTGATCATTTCTTGAACGTGATGTGTGAAGTCTTTTTCCTACCTCACCAATTCTTTTAGTTAATTCTGCTTCAACAAACATGTGAATATCTTCTGAATCATCAAATAAAATCTTTTCATTTTCGATGTCACTTGATATTTCCTTTAATGTTTTACAGATTAAATCAGCATCAGATTTTGAAATGATATTTTGCTTTCCTAGCATTGTAGCGTGAGCAATGGAGCCTAAAATATCTTCTTTATACATTCTAGAATCAAAGCTAAGTGATGAATTAAAATCATTAACCTCTTTATTAAGTTCTTTTTTAAATCTTCCTGCCCACATTGCCATATAAGCTACCTCGATTATTTTAGATTTTTATTTTTTTCATTAACCATTGCTTGAACCTTAACTGGAAGTCCAAATAAGTTAATGAAGCCTGCTGAATCAGCTTGGTTATATGCTCCACCATCATCATCAAATGATGCGATGTCCATATTATGTAGAGTCCAAGGTGATGTAATAGATGCTGGAATAATATTTCCTTTATATAATTTAACCTTTACATCTCCTGTTACATGCTCTTGAGTCTTATCAACAAAAGCACTTAATGCTTCTCTTAAAGGTGTAAACCATAAGCCGTTATAAACTAAATCAGCAAATTTATCTGCTATTTGCTTCTTATAATGAGCTGTTTCCTTATCTAGTGTAATAGATTCTAGTAATTCATGAGCTTCATATAAAATAGTTCCACCTGGAGTTTCATATACACCACGGCTCTTCATACCTACTAATCTATTTTCAACGATATCTAGGATACCTACACCATTTCTTCCGCCTAATTTATTTAATTCCCATACTAAGCTAACAGCATCCATTTCTTTACCATTAACACTAGTTGGAACACCCTTTTCAAAATGAATTGTTACATATTCAGGCTTATCAGGTGCTTGTTCAGGTGATACACCTAATTCTAAGAAGCCCTTCTTATTATATTGTGGTTCATTTGCTGGATCCTCTAAATCTAGACCTTCATGAGATAAATGCCATAGGTTCTTATCCTTAGAATAATTTGTTTCTCTTGAAATACGTAGTGGAATATTATGAGCCTCAGCATAATCGATTTCTTCATCTCTTGATTTAATATCCCATTCTCTCCAAGGAGCTATAATCTTCATATTTGGAGCAAATGCTTTAATTGTTAATTCAAATCTTACTTGGTCATTACCTTTACCAGTACAACCATGACAAATTGCATCAGCGCCTTCCTTTAAAGCAATTTCAGCAATTCGCTTTGCGATAATAGGTCTTGCAAATGAAGTACCTAATAAATATTTTTCATATTTTGCGCCAGCCTTTACAGTTGGGAAAATATAATCTTCTACAAATTCCTTATTTAAATCTTCTACATATAGCTTAGAAGCACCAGTCTTTAATGCCTTTTCCTCTAGTCCTTCTAATTCATCAGCTTGACCTACATTACCAGATACTGCGATTACTTCACAATTATCATAATTTTCCTTTAACCAAGGAATGATTATTGATGTATCCAAACCTCCTGAATATGCTAATACTACTTTCTTAATTCCCTTAACCATTTTCATACCCTCCATTAGAATTAATTTTAACATAAATTTAAGATAAAAAAAAGCCTCTTTCAATATATTGAAAGAGACGAATAAATCCGCGGTGCCACTCTAATTGCTAATAATAGCCACTCTTTTTCTTTTAACGCAAGAACTACGGATAAGCTAAATATAAGACGCGTTCAAATTATATTCTTATCCTGCTTCCACCGTCCAGGATTCTCTATTAAGAAATCTAATTTTACTATTTCTTAAGCTTACCTAAACCTGCCTAATAAAACAAATAAGGACACTCAAGTGTCCTTATTTGTTAAAGACTAATAATTATGATGATCAAAACTACTAGTCTCATAATTATACTCAAGTTTATTTTATTAAACTATCTTTGCTAAAGGTAACTATTAAGGAGCCAGCCCAAAATAGTTACTTTTATTATAGAAAATTTTGATGTTTTGTCAATAAATGTTAGGCAAATTACACCTTTTAAAACGTTTTCAATAATTAAAAAAGTTAATTTTGTCTTTTTATTTGGCAAAATTAACTATTTTTTGAATTATATTTAATAGATTCTAAGATACTTCTTTTTTCTTCAAAAGAGCACACTAAAGCTAGACAAATCTTCATTTTTTTATATCTTTTTTCACCATTCATCTTATATTCATCAACATATAAAACTAAATCTGTTTTACCTAAAATATTCATTGGACTTAGCTTTTTAATCTTAATAATATTACCAATTAGAAATTCGTAGTTATCATGAGATAGTCCTTTAACATCTAGATCAAAATATAATTGGTTATTCTTCTTATATAATTTAGTATGAGTATTCCTAAATGATATAATACTTAATAAGCTTATCATTATAGATAAGCAAATTGGTGTAAATAAAAACAACCACCAATATCCACTTATTTGATTATTTATATTTATAACAATCATAAATGTAGCAAATGATATAACTAAAAAAACAAGAAAATAACATATCAAAGTAGCAAGTGCTGCAAGTAACCAATTCTTATTTCCATCAAATTCATAAATAAGCTTCATAATAAAAACCTCACATATAATTATATAATTATAATTTTTTATTATCAATTTTTTTCTTTTTATAGTATAATATAAAACCGCGAGGTAATTTATATGGAAAATTATTTACAAAAAGCTTATTGCATGCATGATACAGTTAGAATTTATGCAGCAATTACAACAGATATAGTTTCACATTATCAACAAGTATTTAATATGTGGCCAACAAGCTGCGCAGCACTTGGAAGAACTCTTACAATGGCTGCCATTATGAGCTGTACATATAAATCTGGTGAATATTTAAATATTAAAATAGATGGTGATGGTCCAATTGGAAAAATCGTAGTTGAAGCTACTGATGGTAACGTTAGGGGTTTTGTAGCTAACCCAGGAGTTTATTTATCATATAATAATGGTAAATTAAATGTTAAAGAAGCAGTAGGTTCTGGTATGCTTGAGGTTGTAAAAGATCTTCATATGAGAGCTCCATTTTCTTCTTCTGTTGAACTAGTTTCAGGAGAAATAGCTGAAGACTTCTCATATTATTTTGCAAAATCTGAACAGATTCCTTCTGCCGTTGGTCTTGGAGTATTATTTGATAATGATTCTAAGGTTAAGGCAGCAGGTGGCTTTTTAATTCAAATTATGCCAGGCTGCAAGGATGAAGATATTACAAAGCTTGAAAACAAGCTTGCATCATTAAAATCATGTTCTCAAATGATTGATGAGGGCTATTCAGCAATCGATATTATAAACGAAATTACTGATGGTGATTATAATCTTCTTGAAGAAAGAGAATTGAATTATTTTTGTACTTGTAGCAAAGAAAAATTTAAAAAAGGTATTAAATCACTTGGAGTAACTGAAGTTAAAGATATCCTAGCTAAAGATAAAAAGGCTGAGGTTACTTGTAATTTCTGTAATACTAAATATGAATTTAGTGAAAAAGATTTAGAAGAAATGGTATTTGAGCTAGAAGCTAAAAAGGCTGACTAAAAAAGAGGTGAAATTTTTTCACCTCTAATTTTTTTATTTCAGTCTAACTTTTGAAGTTCACTTTAAATCAGGTGTGCGATTATTTATGACTTTTTGAATGATTTGAAATTTTGTATTTTACAAATCCATATATAATCACGCTTATCAAAGCTATATATATAATTAGTAACCCATATACTTCATTACCATTCACTAAATTACAAATCAAAACAATTAAACCAACCAATAGAATTAGTGGAATTAGAATTAAAAGAATATCCTCTGAATTATTTTTGTCACTAGTAAATTTTAATACTTTAATAGTTCTTTCATCAATATTATCGGAAAAATTTCGCGATAAAAGCTTAACATCATAACAGTTTTGAAGAATAGCTCTCACTAAATCAAACTGTTCTGTTTTTAATACAATTTCTACAATTACACTATTTATCTTTTTAGTTACAATAAAACCAATTATTTCAATTTTATCAAATTTATAATCAAATTTATAATCAAATTCATTAAATACTTTCTTCTCTTGAATAAACTCTGAACATTTAACTCTATCAATAAAGAATTGATAAAAGGAATAATTTCTTTCGCCATATTTTTTAAATAATACATATTCATAAAAATACTTAAATTTTACGATAATTTGGTCAATATAAAAATTGCACTTCGAATTCTTAACCTGATTCAAAGAATAATAATTATACTTTTCGTTTTCATCCGTATTTTTCATTAAATCAACCACCTCAAAATAGCAACAAGAATACTATACGCTCCTTTTGTGGTTTTTTCCCCAACTAAAGATTGAGATGCATAAGTAATAAATCTTGAATTAGTCATACTTGTATTAGAATAAAAACTGTGTGAAACAGATTTTTCCAATCCATTAAATATTCCAATCTTTCCGCCATAAAAGCCCATTCCAAACGATATTAATCCATCTATAAGTCCTTCACCGGCAGCAAAACATGCATCATTTAAATTCCAATTATTTTTCCCAATCGTACTCAAAGAGTAAGCTCCAACTGAGGCTAATGTCGATGTTCCAATTGCCAAAGTTGCAGACATTCCAAGAGACAATGAGTATCCTGTAACTTCCATGCCTAAAGATGCTAAGCCAGCTGCTCCTCCTAAAGTAATTGCAACGCCTGCTGCCGCGCCTTTTAAAGCTCCTCCTAAAATTTCCCAACCATTAAGACTAGTAAAATTAAAATTATTTTGAAGCAATTGTTCACCAACATTAAATAGTGCTCCAAGAGCAGAGCCTAAACCAGCAGCCACCAATAATGACGTTATAAATATATGGCCATCAGGATCAACATTCATCACAGGATTATTGCCACAATAAGCATATAAATTAATCTTATTAAAATCCGTATATTCTAAGTAATTAATACTATCAGGTGTTAAAAATCTTCTCCACTTTGGAACATAAAATCTACTTCTAAGATAATACATTTCTAT
>JAEEGL015489016.1_pt1 | contig 17465 bp, 12 predicted proteins | sample 9134231 | NCBI WGS metagenome assembly JAEEGL01 (sample SAMN16246548, study PRJNA631951) | gut metagenome | biome: gut microbiome; feature: rumen; material: fiber-attached | host: Bos | place: Iran: Karaj | collected 2018-10 | reverse complement strand
GCGCGGGAATCGACTGCGCCGGCCTGCACCTTATACCAGTCGTGGACCAGTGTCATGACGTTTGGATACCAGCCGATGTGGCTCTCGATGATCTCACCGGAGCGGGGATCGTGGACATTGGGGCCGTAGGCATTGGCGGTAGGGGAAGCCAGATAGCGGATTACGGAGAAGCGTGCATCCTCGAGGCTCATGTCAGGATTGTCCTCGGGCCATTCCTCGGCGCGGATGGCGTTCTTCCATCCGGCCTGCTCGAAAGCCTTCTGCCAGTCGTTGACGCCTGCGATGAGGTAAGGACGCCACTGCTTGGGGGTAGCGGGATCGATATAGTAGATGATAGGCTTGACCGGCTCGACGAGCTCTCCCCTCTTCTGCTTCTCGACGTCCTCGGGACGGGCCTCGAGGCGCCAGCGGGTGATGAAACGAACGGTCTCGACCTCCTGCTGGTCATCGGAGAACTTGCTGTAGCCGTCGGCGAAATAACCCACGCGAGGGTCGAAAAGCCTCTGCTGCATAGGCACTTCCGGAAGAAGGACCAGCGAGGTGTTGAGCACGATGGTCACGGCGCCGGCCTGCATGCCTGCGGGCAGCGCGCGGGCCGTCTGGGGACCGCCCTGTCCGCCGCCTGCCGCCGGAGCATTGTACGAGAAGGTCTTGGTGACGGTCACCTCGGTGTTGATCGGATAGGTACGGATGCTGTTGATGAAGCTGGCATCACCCCTGACGTTGCCGAGGTTGTAGGAGCGTTTGGAGCGGCTGTCCATGGAGAACACCTGGTTGTCGCCCTCGAAGAGGCTCGTCACCTTGACGCGGGTGGTACCCTCGTTCGACTTGGCTTCAGGCTTGAAGGACGCCACGATGGGATTCTCGGAACTTACCTTCACGGCCTTGGCGATCTCGCCGCCCTCGTCGGCAGCTATGCTGAGCACGTCGGCACGGAGGAGGAGATTGCCGTTGGTAGCCTTCTCCCAATAAACCATCGCCTCGTTCACCTCCTCACCGCCATACTCGCTGGCGCCGGGGGTGTTGCTCACATAACGCGTCACGGCCAGGATCCTGCGGCCGAGAATGCTGTCGGGGATCTCGAAATACCAGTCCTTGTCGTTCTGGGCGACTCCAAAGAGACCGGACTTGAATTCCAGCTCGGGAGCCTTTTCCTTTTCCTGCTCAGTGCCTTCCTTGGCGTTCTGAGGGGCTGCGGGTCTCGCGGGACCCCTGCCCTGCGCGCCTGCCGTCAGGCAAAGAGCCAGCAGCAGCGTCACGGCTGAATAAAACTTTTTGTTCATGTTCGTTAATTGTTTGTATTAATGATGACAATAATAAGTCCCTTTGTAAGGTACGGTTAAGGGGAACTATTGATTTTCAAACTTATAGCAGTTGTTTCAAGGCACGTGCGAGCTGGTCGGGGCAGCTGGTCCCCCTGCCGTTGCAGTCTATGCCTTCGAGGCGGGAGACGGCATCCCCGACCTTCATGCCGGCGCAGAGTGCCGCCACTCCCCGGGTGTTCCCCTGGCATCCCTTGACAAACTGTACGCTACGGATGACATCGCCCTCGGTCTCTATATCTATCTGTACCGAGCAGGTGAACCCGCAAGTCCGGAAGGCGGTCTTGCGCACGCCGCCCTCGCAGACATCCTCTATCTTCGTGACATCAAACATAACCCATGGTTTTCTCCTGACAAATATACACATTTTTGCACGTTTGTTGCAGTAAAATGCATAACCCTTAATAACTAAATTGTTTAAAAGATGAAAAGATTATTCCTCTCGGCGATTGTCGCCCTTTGTGCGGCGTTCGCGTTCAATTCATGCGAGACACTTGATCCGAACAAGGATTTCAGCGGTACCCCCTATGGTTTCTGGGTAGTCGACAAACTTGAAGTCGAGGTTTCCACGACAGTGAACGGGAATACCACCAAGCATACTTCCACGACGAACTTCAGCGGCGATTACTGCCGTCTCAACCTAGACACTTCGCGCATGGCCGCACTTTGGTACAACCTCGACATGGACCTCGAGTCATTCACTTATGACGAGGCCTCGAAAAGGCTGGAGTTCAAGGAAAGCCTCAACGCAGGCGGCAACGCCAAAGCCATAATCCTGCTCGGAATCTATGACGTCGAACTGTCCGGGGACAGCATGGTCCTGCGCCAGCCCGAGGCAGCCATCGGAGGCGCCACCATCGGGGCAAGCGAACGTGCGACTTACTATTTCCACCGCGCCCCCAAGTCCGAGCAGCCCAAGGACACCCCCCAGAACAACAACTAGGTGCGACGCACCATTTTCCACATCGACGTCAACTCCGCCTTCCTCAGCTGGACGGCGGTCAGGATGCTGCGGGAGGGGCAGCCGGACTTACGGACGGTACCGTCCGTCGTGTCCGGCGACCCCTCCGACCGCCGCAGCATCGTCACCGCCGCCTCCATACCCGCCAAGAAACTTGGAGTCAAGACAGCTGCTCCGGTATCAATGGCCCTGCGCATCTGCCCGGACCTGGTCATCGTCCGCGGCGACTGGGAATGGTACAAGGAGTGTTCTGAAGGCTTCATTTCCATCTGCAGGCGCTACTCCCCCGTCCTCCAGCAGTTCTCCATCGACGAATGCTTCCTGGACATGACAAACTTCCTCGACGGGCAGGATCCCGTCGCCACGGCGGTCAGGCTCAAGGACGAGATCCGCGACACCCTCGGATTCACTGTCAACGTGGGCGTAGGCTCCAACAAGCTCCTCGCGAAGATGGCCTCCGACTTCGAGAAGCCGGACAAAGTCCATACCCTCTGGAGCGAGGAAGTCCCCTCAAAGATGTGGCCCCTGGGCGTGAGAGACCTTCTTTGGGTGGGTAAGAAAACCGAAGAACGCCTGATCCAGAACGGCATCCGCACCATAGGCGGGCTCGCCGCGCTGGGCATGGGCTCACTGACATCGCTGGTAGGGACGAAATTCGCCCTGCAGCTCCACGAAAACGCCAACGGACGAGACGATTCGCCCGTCGAGACCGAGGTCCCCGAAGCCAAGAGCATAAGCGCGGAGCGGACCTTTCCCAAGGACATCGCGGACGCCGGGGAACTCGACCGCGCCCTTTTCAAGGTCGCGGGCATAGTCGCCCACAGAGTCCGCAAGCACGGATTCCGCGCCTCCTGCGTATCCGTCTTCATCAAATACAAGGACTTCACGGTGATGCAGCGCCAGTGCACGCTGCCGGAGCCCACCGACGTCACCGCCCTGATCCTCAACGGCGCGAGGAAGATGTTCGCCGAGATATGGAACGGCGAGACCCCGGTCCGTCAGGTCGGACTCGGGGTCTCCAAACTCACGCACGATCCATACGTGCAGATGTCCCTTTTCGAAGATCCGCGGATGGAATACTACCGCGAATGGGACCGCGCCTACGATCAGCGGAAAAGCAGCGTTGAAAACTCGGAGAGATAGTGCCTCCAGTTCTTCCAGACATGGCCGCAGTCGGACTCGACGTACGTGTACTTGTATCCGTGCGCATCCAGGTTTTCGCGGAATGTCTTGTTCGCCTGGTAAAGGAAATCCTCGTCACCGATCGCAATCCAGTACAAAGGCTTGTAGGAGAAAAGTTTTTCCAGCTTAGCATCGAAGTCGCGCGTCATCTCGGAAGCGGCACGGCCGTTGCCGTAACCGCCCACCGCGGCTGAGAACAGGCCCACGTATCCGAACTTGTCAGGATAGTTGGCCGATATCACGCTTGTGTGGCCGCCTCCCATGGAAAGGCCGCAGATGGCGCGGTGCGCGCGGTCAGGATAGGTACGGTAGGTCCTGTCCACGAAGTTCACGACATCCATGAACGTAGCCTCATAGGCGTTCGGTTCGGTGCGCACAGCCCCCCGGCTTGCCTTCGCCCCGTCATAACCGAGGCTGTTCTCCCCGGGCGCGGCGGTCATTCCGGCGTGTCCGTTGGGCATCACCACGATCATCGGCTCGCACTTTCCGGCGGCGATAAGGTTGTCCATGATCTGTGCGGCGCGGCCGAGATTGAGCCACTCGTTCTCATCGCCGCCGCCTCCATGGAGGAGATACAGTACGGGGTACTTCTTAGAAGAAGCCTCGTATCCATGAGGGGTATAGACGCTCATGCGGCGCTCGTAGCCGAGAGACGAAGGATACCATATCTTGGACACGGTCCCGTGGGGAACATCCTGGACCATGGTCAGGTCACCGACCTCTCCGGGGACCACGAACACGTTGCGGAGCACTTCACCGTCACGGATGGTATAGGGTGCGGCTGCGTCGATGACATAGTTGCCGTCGATGATGAACTCGTAGCGGTAAAGCTCGCTCTTGGTGGGCGCCGTCGTATAGGTCCAAAGGCCGTCGCTGCCCTTCTTCATCTGGGCGAAACCCTCTCCGAAGGTACCGTTCTCAAGCTGGAAGAAATTGCCTCCGACCTGCACGGAAGTGGCATCGGGGGCAGGATAGGTGAAGGTGATGGTACCCTCGGGGTTGACTACTACTGTCCTGCACACGAGGCTCATGGTCGCATCGGCCTTCCCGTCCTTCACGGCAACTTTTGCCGACCTGTATCCGGGAAGGGAGAAGAGGAGGGTATCCCCTTCCGCAGCGTCGATGGTATAATTGCCTTCGAAGTCGGTACGTGCTACAGCATTGCCGCCGACCACGGAAACGTTGACTCCGGCGACCGGAGCCCAAAGCTGGCTCGCCACATTGCCGGAAACGCCTCCATCCTTCCGGGCGCAGGAAACGGCAAGGAACAAAACAGAGACAGTTATCAGGGTTATTCTTTTCATTTTCAGACTACTGGAATTTGAATATGGCGGATGATACCGGCGATATATTGATGACATCTCCCTTCTTCGTCTGCCTGTACGTGCATTTCGAATAGCTGCCGCCTATGATGGACGGGGCGGAAGCCTCCGTCGGGAGCGTGACGCTCACGGCCTTGCCCGAAGGATTGAGGACGACGTAGCAGCGTTCGGAACCGAGTCTGCGCTCATAGACCATGGGATAAGGCTGGTCGAGGCTGCTGACCAGGCGCCAGTCGGCGTCGGCACCAAGGGCCTTCACCTCCTTGCGGAGCCTCAGCAGGCCGCGGACATAATTCAGGAGCGACGCGGGATCGTTCTCCTCCTTCTCCACCGTCATACGGTCGGGGTCGGGATCCTGCGGGATATAGATCTTCTCGACCGGAGCCGTGGAGAAACCGCCGTTGGCCGTACCGTCCCAGAGCATGGGGATGCGGCAGCCTGCGCGGCCGCCGGACCCGTCCGTCGAAGGGGCGGCGGGGTTCTGCTTGAGGCCTATCTCGTCGCCGTAGAAAAGGAAAGGCACGCCGGGCATGGTCAGGAAGAAAGTCATAGCGACCTTCAGTTCCTGGGGCGTCGTGCGGCCCTCGGTGCATACGCGGTTGAAGTCGTGGTTGCCCGACGGCATGCTGACGTAGCCATTGCCCTTGACGGCATTGTACTGATAAGTATAGAGGTCGTACCAGGTCTTGAGTTCGCCGGCACCGGCCTTGTCGAAATACGGCGTGGAAGGGGCCGTATTGGGTCCGAACCCGCGGCGTCCGTAGAAGAAGAGGGTCGAATAGTTGTACTGCCCGTCATGGCAGAAGAAATCGAGGTCGAAGTTTGCCGCGGCCACCGACTGTGCAGGGTTGAACCACTCCGCGATCAGGATGCCCTCGGGATACTCCTCGTCGAACCACTTCGTGAAGTCTTCCTTCCAAAGCTTTATGGTCGCGGACTTGTCGAAGTCGTTCTTCACCAGGCTCGCGGCCATGTCCACGCGGAAGCCGTCCACGCCCTTGTCCATCCAGAAGGAGATGATATTCTTGATCTCCCTGCGCATGGCCATGGGGCCCGGAGCGTCGACCGCCTGTTCCCATGGATGCTCCGGATCGGGATTGGCGAAACCGAAGTTCAGGGCGGGCTGGGTGTCGAAGAAATTCTTGACGTAATAGGGGCCGCGCGGAGCGTCCGTGGCCACGAACTTGCGGATCAGGCTGGCGCTGGAGTTCATCAGCGCGGCATAGTCCATCGGCCCGGTCTGCGCCGGCTCTTCGGGTTTGAACGAAGGCCAGATATAATAGTCGGAGTACCGCAGGTCGGGGCCTTCCTTGGACTGGAGGAACCACTCGCACTGGTCTGAAGAGTGGCCGGCCACAAGGTCCATGACTACCTTTATGCCGCGCGCATGCGCCTCCCTGACCAGTTCGATCAGGTCGCCGTTGTCGCCGAAGCGCTTGTCGACGCGGTAGTAGTCGATGATGTCATACCCGCCGTCGGTCCATCCGGACACATAGACCGGATTCAGCCAGATGGCCGTCACGCCTATCGACTTGATATAGTCCAGGCGGGACATGATGCCCTTGAGGTCGCCGTAGCCATCACCGTCGCTGTCCTGGAAGGACGAGGGATAGATCTGGTAAAACACGGCATCGCTGAGCCACGATGGCTGCGACGGCTTCTGGGCCTGCGCCGCCGGAACGGCCAGCAGGCAGCAGAGCGCCAGGGAGAGAAGTTTCCTGTTCATATCCTGAATGCTTTAGTTTGACACAAAGTTACGTTTTTTCACGACAAAAACCGGGGCAGCCGCCCTGTGCAATGACAGAAAATGGAGGGGAGAAGAGCATCTCTCCCCTCCATTCGGATTACATGCCTGCCCTAGTTTGCGGGGGCAGTAAAGGCGGCGTAGCCGGGATTCTGCACGTACGAGCCTCCGGTGAGGTTGTACTGAGTGATCGGAATCGGGAAGTATTCGTCGCGCCCTGCCTTGAAGGAGGAGCCTTCATAGTACACGCGCTTGCCCTTCTCCACGGCGTAGTAGCGGTTCATGACATCGGCCGCGATGCCCCAGCGGACCAGGTCGAAGAAACGCTCGCCCTCGAGCGCGGTCTCGATACGGGTCTCGAAGCGGACCGCCTTGCGGGCATAATCCTGGGTCCAGCCGGCGGAAGGATACTCGCTGATCTCGTAGTTGGCGGCATAGCCGTTGACATCCACGGCGTTGGGGAACCTGGTCTTGTCCGCCCATGCAGTGACGTACTGGCTGTCCTTGGCGCGGCGGCGGATCTGGTTCACCAGGTCCCGGGCCTCGTCCTGGCGGCCGAGTTCGACCAGGGCCTCGGCACGCCACAGAAGGATATTGGCGTAACGGATGATCTGGTAGTTCAGGCCGGAGTTGCCCCAAGGATAAGTCGTGGCGAGATATCCGGAATCAGGGGAAACGAGGAAGCGCTTGATGATATGGTATCCATAGTCGTTGAAGCTGCGGTACCAGGTCTCCGTTACAGGCTCGACCTCGTAGGTCTTCCAGCGGACGTTGAGACGGCCGACGATGAAGTCCAGACGGGGATCCACCGGATGCTCGATATTGGTATTGGTGTACGACTTGGTGCCGTCGGGAGCGATGGCCTCGACCACCTGGTCGTAATCGTCGTCCTGGAAGGAGCCGTCGAGCATGGGAAGGCCGTTTACGGTCTTGAAGGCGTTGACGAGGTCCTGGCTGGCCCAGAAGAAGTTGTCACCGTTGTACGGTCCCTTCGGGGTATTCAGCAGGGCGCTCCAGTTGACGTGGCCGATGGCGCTGTAAGCCCAGGGAAGGGACATGGTCGCACCGTCGTTCATGGAATACTGCACGGCCCAGATGGACTCCTTTCCGTTCTCATATTCCATGACGTCGAGCTGCTGGAAGTCGTCGAGCAGGCCGTATTTGCCGGAATTGATCACCTCGGAGGTCAGGCTGACCACCTTGTTGAGGTCATCCTTGTTGATGCCGGTCACGGCATTGGTATTGGGATCCTGGCGGTAAGCCTTGTAGAGATACACCTTCGCGGCGTAGGCCTTTGCCACATACTTGTTGGCGCGGCCAAGGTCTTGGAAGGATTCAGGAAGCACGGCGGCGGCATCCTCGAGTTCCTTCGCGATCATGCCAAGGATCTCGTCGCGGGAATAGACGTCGTTGCGGGTCGAGCTGTAGTCGGCTTCGGGAGTATTCTCGTCGATCCAGGGAATCCTGTTGAAATGACGGCTCAGCTCGAAGTAATAGTGGGCGCGGAGGACCTTCATCTCGGCAACGAGATAGTTGTATTCGGGGACTTCCGCAGCACTGAGGTCCGCGAGGGCCGAAAGGGCCATGTTCGTACGCCTGATCGACTGGTACAGGGCCTGCCACCAGCTGTTCATGAGGGAGTGGCTCGCCTCGATTGAGTTGATCTCGATCAGGTGCATGTTGGTATTGTCGGAAGGACCGCCGCCGCCCTTATAGGCGTTGTCGGCGTGGAGTTCACCCTCTATCCAGTGGTTCACCGGAGAGGACATGGCACCGAACGTGACGTTCGGTCCGGCGAGTGCGGAATAGGCGGCGTTGATGAGGTAACTGATACCTTCGCTCGTAGTCAGGGAGCTGTTGTCCAGCGAAGCCTGGGGAGGGAGGTCGAGGAATTCCTTCTCGTTGCAGGCGACGAAAGCGGAACAGATGGCGATGCCCAAAAGTATATTCTTGATTTTCATATACATCGATGATTGAAGGTTAAACTAGAAACCGATGTTGAGACCCAGGACGAAATTCTTGCCGAACGGATAGGGGTATCCGGTAGCCTCCGGATCGGGTCCGGTGTACCTGGTGAAGGTAAGCAGGTTCTGTCCCTGGAGGAAGACGCGCGCAGTGCGGAGCTTGATGGCGCGGGTCAGGTTGGCAGGGAGAGTGTAGCCGAGGACGATGTTCTTCATGCGGATGTACGTACCGTCCTCCACGTACCAGTCGGAAGTCTGGTTCTCGTTGTTCTTGTTGATGGTGGTCGGAGCCGCATACTTGCAGTCGTACACACCGGTCTTCTCATACTCGTAGTATGCGTTCATCGCATCGACCAGACGGGTGGAATGGTTTCCGAGACCCTCGCCGAGAGGGAAGAAGTCGGTATAGAGCTTGGAAGTATTGTAGACGTCGCGCACCATTCCGTTGAAGAATACGGACAGGTCGAAGCCCTTCCAGCTGGCGGACAGGTTAAGGCCGAACTGCACCTTGGGCAGGTCGCAGCCGATGTATGCCTGGTCGCTCGAGTTGATGGCGTTGTCGTTGTTGACATCCAGGTACTTGATACGGCCAACGGCGGGAGCGCGTCCGGATACGGTATACTTGGCCATATACTCGTCGACCTCCTTCTGCGTCTTGAATACGCCGTCCGTCATGTATCCCAGGCGGCCGCCGTAAGGCAGGCCTACGTTGGTCACGCCGGCGGCGGCGTTACCGCAGCCGAAGGTCCAGTAGATCTCCTCAGGAAGGTCCGTGATGGCATTCTTCTGCATCGTGGCGTTACCGGAGATCTCGTAGCTGAATTCGCCGACGGCGTTGCGCCAGGAAGCGACCAACTCGATACCCTTGTTGTTCATCGAGGCGCAGTTCTGGTAGGACGATGCGCCCTCGCCGTAGATGGCAGGGAGGGACAGCTGATAGAGCATGCCCGTCGTGTTCTTGGTATAGGCGTCGAAGGTGATGGACAGGCGGTTGTCGAAGAAGCCCGCATCGAAGCCGACGTTCCACTGCTCTGTCTGCTCCCAGCGGAGGTTGGAGTTGCCGGTCTGACTGCGGATGGCACCGTAGGCCAGGGTCCTGCCGTCACCGCTCAGGTTGTATGTACTGTTATAGATGTTGACGTTGAAGAGGCTGTAGGTAGCGGTGTTGTTGATCTGGTCGTTACCGTTGATACCCCAGGAAGCGCGGAGCTTGAGGTCGGAGAGCCAGTTGGATGCACCGGCCATGAAGTTCTCCTTGTTCACCCTCCAGCCGATGGAAGCGGAAGGGAAGATACCGGAGTTGTTCTCCTTGCCGAAGCGCGAGGAAGCGTCACGGCGCACGGTGGCCGAGAAGAGATACCTCTCCGCCAGCGTGTAATTGACCTTTCCGAAGTACGAGGTCATCGCATAGAGGTTGGCCGAGTTGTCCGCGGTCTTGGTACCCTCCGCGCGCGAGATATATACATAGTCGCGGCTGGTCAGGCCAAAGCCGGTACCGGTAGCGGTCGTGACATCGGTACGGGTCTTCTTCGCCTCGGTACCGAGGAGGAAGGTGGCTGCGTGGACGCCCTTCTCGAAGTTGTACTGGGCAGTGTTGGTCCAGACCCACTCGAGGTTGTCCGTCTGGGTGACATCCAGGGAGGTCTCGGAATAGGAGCGCACATGCTCGTCCCAGGCCGGGGTCAGGATGTTGACATAGTTCGGATTGTAGTTGATACCGAAGGTGGAACGGATGGAGAGGTTCTTGACCGGGTTGACCTCGACGTATGCATTACCGAAGATCCTCCAGCTCTTGTAGATGTTGTTCGCCTCGTTGTCGATGTAGCGGATGGGGTTCTGGCGGCTTCCGAGCAGGTCCATCTCCGCACCGGCATAGCTGCCGTCCGTGGCATAGATGGCCTGGGCGGGATGCTGGGCGAGGATCTGGCGTTCGATGGACTCATAGCCGTCCGGTTTCTTGTGCTGGGTCCAGTAGGTCAGGTTGAGGGACTCCCCTATCTTCAGGCGGTTGTCGAAGAAGCGGTACTCGGTATTGTAACGGGTGCCCAGCGAAAGGTAGTCGGAGTTGCGGAGCGTACCGTCCTGGTCCAGGACATTGAAGCTCAGCGAGGACACATGGTCCTTAGTTCCCTTGGAGATGGAGAGGCTGTAGTTCTCCATCAGGGCATTGCGGTAGGACTCCTTGAACCAGTCGGTGTCGGAGATGAGCATCTTCAGGTCGGGGTTGTTGGGATCTGTCCAGTAAGGCTGGCCGAGATTGAGCTTGGCGTTGGGGCCGTCACCGTAGATGGTGGATTTCGGCGTGACGCCGAAATCGTTCTTGTATGCGGCCCAGTACACTTCACCCCACTGCTGCGCGTTCATGAGGGGAATACCCTTCTGGACGGTCTGCAGCGTCACGGTGCTCTGGAAATCTACGCGGATCTGGCCTTCCTGGGCGCGCTTCGTGGTGATGATGACGACGCCGTTGGCGGCCTGGGCGCCATAGATGGCGGCCGAGGCCGCATCCTTGAGCACCTGCATCGACTCGATGTCGTTGCTGGAGATGATGGTACCGATGTTGGAACGCGTCATGACCCCGTCGATGACATACAGCGGGGAGGAGTTGTTGATGGTGGTCGTACCGCGGATGAGGGAGCTGGTGGAGGTGCCGCCGGGAGTACCGTCCGTGGAGACATTCATACCGGCGACGCGGCCCTGCAGGGCGGTCATCACGTTACCGGTCGGGATGTCGGCGACTTCCTTCATCTTGACGACCGCGACCGAACCGGTCAGGTCGGACTTCTTCTCCGTCATGTAACCCGTCACGACGACTTCGTCCAGGAAACGGGAGTCGACGTCCATCGCAACGTTCATGACAGCTGAAGCAGGAAGTTCCTTGTTCGAATAGCCGATGCAGGAGAACTCCAGGGTCGCTCCTGTCGGAGCGTTGAGCTCGAAACGTCCGTCGAGGTCCGTGGACGTTCCGTTGGTCGTGCCTTTGACGACCACGGCTGCGCCGATGAGCGGATCGCCGTTGGAGGCGTCCGTCACGGTTCCCGTGACTTTGATGTTCTGCGCGTACATGCCCGCCCCCGCGAGGAGGAAAGCCACGCACAACGTTAACAATTTACTGATTTTCATTAGGATGGCTGGATTAAGGTTTGTGAATACTGTTTTGGTTAGTTACCTGTGCAAAAATAGGCATTCACCAATCTCCAGCCTTGCCCTATTCATCCAAAGAAAAGCACGATTTTTCCAAATCAGGCATGAGGCGCAGCCCGTAAATATCATCTATGGGGATGACGCCACCGTCTTCAAGGACGAGCGTCCGGGTATATGGGTCGACCTTTTTCAGGCGGCCTGAAACGTTGACGTACTCCCCTCCATCCTTGCTCCGGTCTTCGCGGAAGAACGTGACCAGGACCTCCGGGCGCGTCGCAAGACGCGCGGACAGGTCCTGCAGGGCCGCGTCGAGCTCCTGCTTCCGGCATTCGTCGAGTTCGACGCGGCGGTCCGTGAGCCGCGCGGTCTCGCGGATGACCGCATCGTAGCCGGTCAGTGCGGCGAACGGCGAGAACTGCGCCGCGCGCTCCTCAAGCGGCATCCGGGAAAACCTCTTCGAAGCCGGATGCGGCAGGTTGATTATATCGTCGTATTTTCCGCTCATGCCTTGTGCCCTCCTATCTGCTTGTTGCGCTCGATGGCAGTAGCCCCTTCCTCGAAGTTCATTCCTTTCAGGATGGCGTTCTTTCCGTATTTGCGGCGTATCTCCAGTATGGCTTCCTGCCGGCGGCGTTCACGGTCCGTGTCGAAAGGTTCCCCGAAAAGGTCCAGCTGCTGCCCGGAACGGGACTCGGCTATTACGTTCGCCGCCGTAACGTTGAGGCGGCGGACGTACAGCGACGGGTCGACGATGCGGTCGAATAGGCCGAGTACGGCCTCGGAGATAATCCTGGTGGAGGAGGTATGGCGGCCGAGATTGACGCTGCCATGCGCCGGTTTGGGCACGGTGCGGCCGTACCAGTCCCTCACCTCCTCGCCTTTGAAACCGGCTGCGACACGTTCATAATTGACATCAATGACCATCTGGTCAGCCACAAGCCGCTTTTCCACCAGGTCCATCACCAGCGAGTCCGTCATCTCGCCGATCACTACCCTGGCCTTATCGAAGGAGTACGGTTCCGACAGTACCTGGCCGGATCCCAGGCTGTTGGTGGAAGGGCGGTAAGCCTTGATAAGCTCCATGGTACAAGGTTCCCAGCCCCATGCATGGTCTATCAGGAGCTCGGCATTGACACCGAAAAGCTTGTACAGGTAGGATTCCCATGAGGACTCCAGGGAGCGGCGCGCAAGCTCGCCCATGGTATGGATGCCCGCCGCCTCGAGCTTCGAGGCTATGCCGCGGCCTACCCTCCAGAAATCCGTGAGCGGCACATGGTCCCACAGCCGGCGCCGGTACTCCATCTCGTCCAGGCTGGCCACGCGTACGCCGTCCCTGTCGGGTTCCGTATGCTTGGCCACTATGTCCATGGCAACCTTTGCCAGATACAGGTTCGTGCCGATGCCGGCCGTCGCGGTTATGCCCGTCGTCGCCAGCACGTCGCGTATCATCTTCATCGATAGGTCATGGGCGGATATGCCATATGTCCGGAGATAGTCTGTAGCATCGATGAACACCTCGTCGATGGAATAGACGTGTATGTCTTCCGGAGCGACGTATTTCAGGTAAACCGAATAGATGCGGCTGCTGACCTGCATGTAAAGGGCCATCCTGGGAGTTGCGACGATATATTCCAGGGCGGATGAAGAGTTGGCATTAATCCGCGCCACAGCCTGCACCACCTCGAACAGGCGGGGCCGCCCGCTTATCCCATACGCCTTCAGCGACGGCGACACGGCCAGGCAGATGGTCTTGTCGGTGCGGGACGCATCCGCTACGACGAGATTCGTCGTCAGCGGATCCAGGCCCCGCGCCACGCACTCCACCGATGCATAGAAAGACTTCAGGTCTATGGCTATGTAAGTTCTGGACTTCATCACCGCAAAGATAACAAAAAACCGGCAGGCCACCCCCAGGAACACGCTACCATGCGGGAGAGTTGCATAGTTTTGGGGCAATTAGTATTTTTGTGGAAACAGAACACACTGGTATGAGACGGTTAGGTTATATCATTATGACGGCGCTGCTGGCCTGCCCCGGAACGGTGAAGGCGGATAATGGCGGAGCCGTGTCAAAGCCTGACGGGCAGACTGAAGAAGTAGCGCTGGATGGAAGGCTGAGCGGGGCGACGCTGCGGATCGACTACATTTTCAGCGGTACGGACAAGGATTGCTCGATAGCCGTGGACGAACTGAACCGGCTGGACGGATGGGCCGGGAGGAGGAGACGGATGAAGGATGTACCTCTCAGGGGCAACGGGCAGGTCTGCATGAAGGATGCCGCCACGGGAGACACCCTGTACAGAGTCTCATTCAGTACGTTGTTCCAGGAGTGGCAGGCGACCGAGGAGGCTGCACGGACAAAAAGGAGTTTCGAGAATGTATTCCTTATGCCCATGCCGGCCGTGCCTGTCAGCGTCACGGTTGAACTGTATGATTTCCACGACAAGGTAGTGGCGTCGCTGACACATCCGGTCGATCCGAAGGACATTCTTATACGTCCCAAAGGAGGGTTCACGGATGAAGACGTACGGAAGTATGCCGCACCGGGGGGCGCACGTTCCCCGAAGGGGGTGCCCGCACGGTACGTCCATTTCAGCGGCTCTCCCTCGGAAGCCATAGACGTAGTAATACTTGCTGAAGGCTATACCTCCGGGGAAGCAGACCTTTTCTTTGCCGATGCCGAGACTGCAGCCGAATCCCTGTTCAACCACGAGCCATACGCCTCGCTGAGCGACAGGTTCAACATCCTCGCCGTGGCCGCAGCCTCCGCGGACAGCGGGGTCAGCGTTCCGCGCAAGGACCTTTGGAAGGACACTGCAGTTGGCTCGCACTTCGACACCTTCTATTCAGACCGCTATCTCACCACGCTGAGGCTGAAGCAGTTGCACGATGTGCTCGCCGAGTTCCCGTACGAGCACATCATAATCCTGGCCAATACCGACACCTATGGTGGAGGAGGGATTTATAACTCCTACACGCTTACTACGGCGCATCACTCGCAGTTCAAGCCGGTCGTGGTCCACGAGTTCGGGCACAGTTTCGCCGGGCTGGCCGACGAGTATTTCTATGATGACCAGTACGTAGAGATGTATTACCCTGATACGGAACCGTGGGAGCCCAACATCACGACCCTTGCCGACTTCCGTTCGAAATGGTGGGACATGCTTCCGGCAGGTACAGTCCTTCCCAACGGGGAAGTCGTCGCGGACCAGCCTGACGGCAGGGGGGCGCGGCGCAGAGCCGGACTGGGAAGGGCCGGCGGCCGGGACGGCACCGGCTCCATCCTCAGCCGGCGGGCCCGCGCCCGTCGCCGCTCCATCGAGGGCGTCGGCCTCTTCGAAGGCGGCGGCTACCAGAGCAAGGGCGTCTGGCGCGGCTCAGAGGACTGCCGCATGCGCACCAACTCTGCCGATGCCTTCTGCCCGGTCTGCCAACAGGCAATCACCGACATAATAGATTTCTACACCTCAGACTGATACTCTGAGATGAAACGGATGACGGAAGCCGGGACCGGAGCAACCGGTACTAGCGGTTGTCGTACATCCTCGAATAATACTCCAGATAATCCCCGCTCGTGACGTTGTCGAGCCAGCCCTGGTTGTCCAGATACCAGCGAACGGTCTTTTCGATACCTTCTTCGAACTGCAGCGAAGGCTCCCATCCCAGCTCGCGCTGGAGTTTGGTGGAGTCGATGGCATAGCGCAGGTCATGCCCGGCACGGTCGGTCACGAAGGTGATAAGGTCATCGTCCGCGCCCTCCGGCCGGCCTATCAACCGGTCCACGGTGCGGATCAGCACCTTGATGATGTCGATGTTCTTCCACTCGTTGAAACCGCCTATGTTGTACGTCTCGGCCACCTTCCCCCGGTGGAAGATCACGTCGATGGCCCTCGCGTGGTCCTCGACGTACAGCCAGTCGCGCACGTTCTCCCCCCTGCCGTATACCGGAAGGGGCTTGCGGTTGCGTATATTATTGATAAAAAGCGGAATGAGCTTCTCAGGGAACTGATACGGACCATAATTGTTCGAACAGTTGGTCACTATCGTCGGCATCCCGTAGGTGTCGTGGAACGCCCTTACAAAATGGTCCGAGGACGCCTTTGCTGCGCTGTAAGGGCTGTGCGGCCGGTATTTCATGTCCTCGGTGAAGAACGAAGTGCCGTACGCGAGATGATGCTTCCCGGAGGAGGCCTTCGTCGTAAAAGGCGGCTCGACGCCCTCCGGGCAATCCATCTCCAACGCGCCGTAAACTTCGTCGGTGGAGATGTGATAGAAGCGCTTGCCCTCGTATTTTTCGGGCAGCGACTCCCAATGGAGCCTGGCCGCCTGTAACAGGCTCAAGGTCCCCAGCACGTTCGTCTTCGCGAACGTGAACGGGTCCTTGATGCTGCGGTCGACATGGCTCTCGGCGGCCAGATGTATGATGCCGTCGACATTTTCCTCCTGCATCAGCGCGTACATCGCGTCGAAATCACAGATGTCGGCCTTCACGAAGGAATAATTGGGCAAGTCCTCTATGTCACTCAGATTGGCAAGGTTGCCGGCATAAGTGAGCTTGTCGACATTAATGATATGATAATCAGGATATTTCGTTACGAAAAGCCGCACGACGTGCGAGCCTATGAATCCGGCTCCTCCGGTGATGACGATCGTTCTCTTGTACATACTGAAACTATTTTCGGAGTCCACCGGCAAGGGCCAGCAGGTACTGGCCATATTGATTCTTCGCCATAGGCGCCGCTATCTCTCTCAGGCGCTCGGCAGTGATCCAGCCGTTCTCGAAAGCGATGTCCTCCAGACAGCCGATCTTCAGGCCAGTACGCTTCTCAAGGGTCTCGACGAAGATGGACGCCTCGGCGAGAGAGTCGTGCGTGCCGGTGTCGAGCCATGCGAAGCCGCGGCCGAACACCTGCACCTTGAGTTCGCCGTCCCTGAGGAAAGCCTGGTTCACAGAAGTGATCTCAAGCTCCCCGCGGGCCGAAGGCTTTATCTCCCTGGCGACCTTCAGGACCTTGTTGGGATAGAAATACAGGCCGACCACAGCGTAATTGGACTTCGGGACCCTGGGCTTCTCCTCGATGCTCAGGCAGTTGCCGTCCGCATCGAATTCGGCTACGCCGTATCGCTCAGGGTCGCCCACCCAATAACCGAATACGGTAGCCTTGGCATTCTCCTCGGCGTCCTTGACCGCCTGGCGGAGCAGGCCTGTGAAGCCCGAGCCGTGGAAAATGTTGTCGCCGAGCACGAGGCAGGCGGCATCATCGCCGACGAAGTCGGCTCCGATGATGAAGGCCTGCGCGAGCCCGTCCGGGCTCGGCTGCTCGGCATACTCGAAGCGCACGCCATAATCGGACCCGTCCCCCAGAAGCCTTCTGAACCCGGGCAGGTCCTGAGGCGTCGAAATAATCAGTATATCCCTGATCCCGGCCAGCATAAGCGCGCTGACAGGATAATATACCATGGGCTTGTCATATATAGGAAGCAGCTGCTTGCTGACTCCCTTGGTAATCGGATAGAGGCGGGTGCCGGATCCTCCGGCCAGAACTATTCCTTTCATAACTGCGGTGGTTATATCCTTACAAAAATACGAAAATAAATCGTATTTCCTCACTTTCCCTCCCCACTCCCTCACATCCTTCTACCATCGGTCGAAGGACAACGCTTTTTTCGGCAAAAACGCCCGCTTCCTTCTACCGCATGTGCTTTCCTGATTTCGGTTGACTCGGGTTTATAGATTATTCCTGGTATTTGTTGACTTTGTGTCGTTATTCCTGGATAGGGTTTACCATCCGAGTCTTATAACTGTCAGGGGTTGACTGGAGGCCG
>JAEEGL014344477.1_pt1 | contig 17465 bp, 17 predicted proteins | sample 9134231 | NCBI WGS metagenome assembly JAEEGL01 (sample SAMN16246548, study PRJNA631951) | gut metagenome | biome: gut microbiome; feature: rumen; material: fiber-attached | host: Bos | place: Iran: Karaj | collected 2018-10 | reverse complement strand
TTAAGTATCGCAAGAGCTGCGGTCGTTCCGGGAGCTCCGGGCTGTTCAAGTCCGATCTCCTTAAGTATATCCGCAACGGAATCACCCACTGCAGGCGTAGGCGCAAGAGAAAGGTCAACGATACCGAAGGGTACGCCGAGCATTTCCGATGCTTCTTTTGCAACCAACTGTCCGACACGTGTTATCTTGAACGCTGTCTTCTTAATGGTCTCGCAAAGGATCTCAAAGCTTTCGCCTCTGACAGCTTCAAGCGCCGTCTTAACAACTCCGGGACCGCTGACGCCGACATTGATGACAGCATCAGCTTCGGTAACGCCGTGAAAAGCTCCTGCCATGAAGGGATTGTCATCAGGCGCGTTGCAGAATACAACGAGCTTTGCACAGCCGATACAGGAATCGTTCTTTGTTCTTTCGGCCGTATCTTTTATTACGGTGCCCAAAAGTCTTACGGCATCCATATTGATACCGGTCTTTGTGGATCCTACGTTGACCGAACTGCACACGATATCCGTACAGCTTAAAGCCTCAGGTATTGAAAGGATGAGATTTTTGTCACTTTCGGTCATACCCTTGCTGACAAGAGCCGAATAACCTCCGAGGAAGTTGACGCCCACCTTCTTTGCCGCCTTGTCGAGAGTCTTTGCTATCTCCACAAAATCGGAAGGCTTTTTGCAGCATGCTGCTCCAACAAGCGCTATGGGCGTAACGGATATTCTCTTGTTTACGATGGGAATCTTGTATTCCTTTTCGATCGCTTCTCCTGTCTCTACGAGTTTTTCGGCAAGAGTCGTGATCTTATCGTATATCTTTTCGCAGCATTTCTTTAAATCCGAATCAACACATGAAAGAAGGCTGATACCGAGCGTTATGGTTCTCACATCAAGCTTGGAATCAGTGATCATTCTGTTGGTTTCCATTACTTCGGAACTATTAATCATCTTTTCCCCCTATAGGACGCACGGATCAGATCCTGTGCATCATGTCAAAAATGTCTTCGCGCTGTATCTTGACGGTCACGCCGATGTCTGTTCCCAGTGCTTCCAGCTCATTTGCAACAACAAGAAAATCCTTTTTGATGTCGGTAACGTCAACGATCATCATCATGTTAAAGAATTCCTTGACAATGGTCTGGGAAATATCAAGAATATTGATCTTGTTTTCCGCAAGATAGGTACAGGTCTTCGCGATGATTCCGACGCAATCCTTTCCGACTACAGTAATAACAGCTCTCTTCATTTGTTCCCCTTTCTCACCGATCGATCTCGGCAACGTAAGAATGCACCCATCTGGGCGCAACATGTATCTCCGGCCTTTTGTCCGGATCCAGTCCGAGTTTAACCTCGGAATTGACCGTTTCATAGGCGAGCTCCGGAAAATTGTTCTCCTCGCTTAAATGAGCAAGGATCACATGCGAAACATTTCTGTCCGATTCCTTACACAGCCTTACAACAAGCTCGGCGCAGCTGTCATTGGACAAATGACCGAGTTTTCCCTTGACGCGTTCCTTTAGCGGATACGGATAAATGCCCGCTTCCAGCATATGAACGTCGTGATTTGATTCAAGATAGAGAATGTCGGAGTTTTTAAGCTCATGGACTATTCTGTCGTCATAAAATCCCAAGTCGGTGGCCGTACCTATCTTCAGCCCTCCCGCCTCAAAGCAATATGCAACGGGATCTGCCGCATCATGTGACACGCTGAAGGGTCTCACCAATATGTCGCCTATCATAAAGGGCTCATACGGAACTATGTGATTAATAAGCCCGGAGTCGATTTTTCCGATGGAATACTTTCCTTTAAGGGCCGCCTCAAAGGTCCCCTTGGTTCCGTAAAGGGATATGGCATGCTTTCTGGCGAGAACGCCCATGCTCTTTATGTGATCGGTATGTTCGTGGGTTATAAGGAGCGCATCTATCGCATCTATGCTTTCTCCGATCTCCGAAAGCTCTTGGGCGATCTTTGCTCCGCTGGCCCCTGCATCAACCAGAATACGTGTCAGCCCGGAAGAAACAAAAACGCAATTTCCGCTGCTCCCGCTCGACAGGCTGCATATCTTCATCATTTTATCCAATGTAACTCCAGCGAGTCTCCGTCCTTTATCAAGTCTATAAATGCCGCATTAACTTTGTTGATAAGTATCTCAAGGTTACTTCCCTGCGGCTTCTGTATGTCAAATCCGCTCCTGTCGGAAGCGTCGACAAATCTGTATTCGTTCTTTCCGGTAAGAGTAAGAGGACTTCCGTTAAACAAAACGGTGATCGTGCGTCCTGTCGTGTTCTGAACGGGTTTAACGCTCTCGACAGGCTTGCTTTCCGCTTCCTTAAGCGCTTCTTCGACAGCTTCTTTCTCTTTTACCGCTTCCCTTATCTCCTCAACCTTTTCGCTTAACGTCTGTTCCTGTACGGGCTGTCTGTCAAGCTCAACCTTGAAGTTCTCGTACACCTTGGTGTCTTTGTCGGCAGGCTCATTGTTCACATAGATGCCTTCTTTGTAATCCATGCCGAGGCATTCGAGTATCTGTGAAAGTGTGTAGTAATTGAGGGTTTCTATGCGATCGCCCTGCTTAATGCTGTAATATCCGGAAACAAGTTCTCCGTTTGCGGACATGAATTTGGGACAGGTCACATCCTTGCCGTTCACATTGAAGGTTATGGAACTCTTGAACTCGGGAAGTCTCTCAATATCCTTCTCAGCATCCGCACCGACGGTTGATTCTACAATAGTAATGTCCGCATTTGCCTCGATCGGCGAGTTTACGGACGCAGGTTTACCGTTGACCGTGATGACAGCAGCTTCACCAAGTTCTCCGCGTACGAGCCTTGCCTGGCCGTTCAGTGTGAACTCCAGTGCCTTTCCTCTCTTCGGGAAAAGATTCTCGTTGGGATATCCTGCCGCTATGGCAACATCGATAACCGTAAGCTTGTTATTGTCATAAAGCTTTACGGAATCACCGTTCAGCGAAGCATATACAAAATTGTTCTTCTTTTCATAATAATTAAGGCAGATGCCTATAGGCGTTACATACAAAGGATCCGGCTTAAAATCGCCGTTTACCGACTCCACGAAAGAAAGCACTTCTTCACCGCGAAGGGCAACTCTTTCCTTGGGGAGTTTGAGATATTTCGCAAGACTTTCGGTAAAGCCCGTGATCTTGCCGCCGCCGCCCACAACGAAGCATGCGGAAACGCTTTTGCCACCGTTCACTTCGATGATCCTGTCGGCTATAAGCTTCGTCATCTCTTCAACCTTGCCCTTAAGCTCGGCATTGACCTCGGCGGGGGTGGTCTTTTGCTTTATGCCCATTATATCAAGATATGAAATGGATTTTTTCTTGGTGCATGCCTGAAGCTTAATCTCTTCGGCCGTATTGAACTCAACAAGATGATTCGCCGCAACGACTTCCGTCAGCGAATCTCCCGCCATGGGTATCATACCGTAGGCTATGATACTGCCGTCTTTCGTGATACAGATATCGCTTGTTCCCGCACCGACGTCCACAAGGGCGATGTTCAAAAGTCTATACTTTTCGGGAATAGCCACAAGAATAGCGGCAATAGGCTCCAACGTCAGGTTGTTCACCCTGAGTCCCGCCTTTTCTACAGTTGTATACAAGCCCTCGATGACCTCATCCGGAAGGAAGGTGGCGAGTACATCGGCACCGATCTTGGACGCTTTGTGATCTGACAGATTGGACATCTGGAAATCGTTCAGATAATAATGGACCACCGTATATGCAACACAATAATAGTTTATATTCTCTTCTTTTGCTCCGGCTTTGATAGCCGCATAAGCCTTCTCCACGCCGAGAAGTTCCATTTCACGGATATTTACGTCCTTGACCGTGATCTCCTCGGGGAACGTCTCATCGACTCTGACGGTAACGGTCTTGAGCACACGACCTGCGGCAGCTATGCAGACATCTGTAAGCTTAGTGCCTCCCAGCTGCTTTTCGAGATTCCTCTTGACAAGCTTTATGGTCTCCGCAACCTTACCTATATCGTGGATCTGTCCGTCCAACATGGCGCGGGTATCATGCATTTTTACTTCCTGTGCGACCACAGTGAAATCATCGGCATTTTTCTTGTATCCAACGGTACCGACAACGCTGCGCGTTCCGATGTCGAGACCGAAAACATATTGATCCGCCTTGCCCATCTTAGACTTCCTCCCATAAAAATCTAAACAAATATTCTATCAATTTTGTCCTTATGCGTCAAGAAGCATTATTCTCTCATCCGCTTCTTTCTTCCAGTCTTCCGAGCCGTTGTGATTATGTATCACAAAATCGGATCCTTTTGTAAATTCTTCGTCCGTCAACTGGTTTGCCATAATGCTCTCGATCTTTTCGTCGCTCCAGTCCCGGGAAGCCTTTATCCTCATGATCCGCTCATCTTTATAAGAATAAACGAACCAGACATCATCGCAAAGGGCCCCTATGCCCGACTCGATAAGAAGCGCCGCTTCGATGAGAACGATCCTGTGAACCGACGCTTTGATCCTCGATACGACTTCATCCGATACTATGGGATGAGTTATGGCATTTAGCCTTGCAAAGCCTCCGGAAGACCTGTTCACGGCATCGGTAAGCTTCTTTCTGGATATCTTGTCACTGTCATCCTCAAGTATGCCTTGTCCGTATTCCTTAAGCAAAGGTCCGTAGGTGGCCCCCTTCGGCTCCATCAGCTCATGAGCAATAACGTCACAGTGGATGTATTCCGCATCGTATTTTCCCGTCAGATAGTCTGCGATCCGCGATTTTCCGCTTCCCGCTCCGCCTGTGAGTCCGATTATTATCTTGTCCTTGTATTTTTTCTTCATAATAATATCAATGAGCGGCATCCCAGTTGTCACCGTCAGCCACCGAAACCTCGAGTTTCACTTTAAGATCGGCTGCTCTCATCATCTCTTCCGCAACTGTCTTCTTTACTTCTTCCGTTTCCTCAACAGGCACCTCAAGAAGCAGCTCGTCATGCACCTGAAGAAGTATCTTAGCCTTGAGGCCCTTCTTCTTAAGAGCCCTGTTCACATTGATAAGAGCGATCTTCATGATGTCTGCGGCCGTTCCCTGGATAGGCGAATTCATGGCCATTCTTTCCGCTCCCTGACGCACCATGAAATTGGATGCGTTGATATCCGGAACAGGCCTTCTGCGCTTATAAAGAGTAAGGGAATAACCGTTTTTCTTGGCAAATGTCACCAGAGAATCAAGATATTCTTTTATGGCCGGATAGCTTTCAAAATACTGCTTTATATACTGCTCGGCGTCTTTTCTGGAAACGTTTATCTCCTGGCCCAGTCCGAAGGAGCTCATGCCGTAGATTATTCCGAAATTAACGGCTTTTGCGTTGCTCCTCATCTCTTTTGTAACTTCTTCCAAAGGAACATTGAACACCTTAGCCGCAGTAATACGGTGAATGTCCTGTCCGCCGGAATAAGCCGAGATCAGGCTCTCGTCCCCTGACATGTGCGCAAGAAGCCGCAATTCGATCTGAGAATAATCGGCATCAACAAACACACAGCCTGCCTTAGGTACGAACATCTTTCTGATCTCACGTCCGGATTCTTTACGAACCGGGATATTCTGAAGATTGGGGTCTGCGCTGCTTAACCGTCCTGTCATAGTAACGGTCTGGTTGAATTTGGTATGTATCCTTCCATCGGGGCAGATATAGCTTCCCATTCCGTCGGCATAGGTCCCTTTGAGCTTGGTAAGCTCTCTGTATCTGAGTATCATATCCGCTATCGGGTCTTCGTATTTCAATTTTTCAAGCACATCGGCCGCCGTGGAATAACCGCTCTTGGTCTTCTTGCCCCCCGGGAGCTTCAGCTTTTCAAAAAGCACTTCTCCCAGCTGTTTGGGAGAATTAATGTTGAATTCGCATCCCGCATATCCGTAGATTTCTTTTTCCATCTTCGAGATCTCGGCATTAAGAAAGCTTCCGTATGCCACGAGTGCATCCCTGTCGATACCGATACCTGCCGTCTCCATTTCACGAAGATCGAAAAGCAGAGGCATCTCTATATCGGTAAAAAGCCCGTACATATCCTTTTCTTTCAGCTCAGTAACTGCCTTTTCGACGCAGCACATGATCCCGTGGGCGTAACGCCCGAGAAGTTCGGCTGCCTTTGCGGTAAGTTCTCCGGTTATGCTGTTATCCAGAACAGCCTCCGAAAGACTGAGTTTCCCGAACACTTCCTTAACTTCGGGTAATGAAGTTCCCAGTAGGTCTCTTACGATATCGCATTCGGTATACGTATTTTTTCCGGGATAAAGCAGGTAACAAGCAAGAGCAAGGTCTGTCACACTATCGGAGATATCCGAAAACTTTTCCGAAACCTCCTTAAGATCACAGCAGGCAAGCTTATTTCCTTCCTTCACGGCAGAAACGATCCCCGATATAAGAAGCCTCTCTTCTTCTTTGTTGTCAGTAATAAAGCAATATGCACTGTTACCGCATTCAAGGGCCGCCGCAACCACCTCTTTGGTGTAACCGTCTTCGGAATCCATCGCGGCGAAGGACATGGCGATGTATTCACCCGTTTGGCACTTTAATTTTTCGAAGCACTCATTATATCTTGAGGAATCCCTTATAACGATAAGCTCGGGTGCCGCAGTGTTTTCCCGGTTCTGTACGGTTTTGCTGTCGTTCCTCGTACTTTCCGTAAATCTTGTGAAAAGCGTTTTAAATTCAAGTTCCTTGCACTTTGCATAAGCTTCCGGCGTAAAGATATTTCCGATGACAGCTTTATTGGGATCGAAATCGAAATCACAGTCGGTCTTGATGGTCGCGAGCCATCTGCAAAAGAACGCATCTTCTTTGCCGTTTACAAGCTTGTCATGATTGGCGCCTTTAATCTTATCTATATTCTCATATATGCCTTCAAGGGAGCCGAATTCATTTAAAAGCTTTGTGGCTCCGACCTTTCCTATACCTTCAACGCCCTTGTAATTATCGGAGGCATCCCCCATAAGAGCTTTGAGGTCAATGATGAGTGAAGGTCTGTCAAGCCCGAAATCGGCAACAAATTCTTCGTTATTGTAGTCTTTTATAACGGTCTGACCTTTGGCGGTCGTGGGTATCCTTACCTTGATCCTGTCATTTGCAAGCTGAAGAAGGTCCTTGTCCCCGGACACTATCGAGACGGTCATCCCCGCTTCGGCACTTCTTACGGCAACGGTTCCGATAAGATCGTCCGCCTCGTAGCCGGCTTTTTGCATAACAAAAATTCCCATAGCCCGAAGCAGGTCCTCAAGAACCGGGAACTGTGAAAGAAGCGCTTCGTCCATAGGTTTTCTCTGAGCTTTGTATTCTTTAAACTTAAGATGTCTGAATGTGGGCTGATCCATATCGAAGGCAATGGCCAGACAATCCGGCTTTTCCTCGTCCAAAAGCCTTAAGAGAATGTTGATAAAGCTTTTGATGCCGTTCGTATGCTGCCCCTTGGATGTGGTAAGATCCGGCGTGCCGAAATACGCCCTGCACAGAATGCTGTTACCGTCTATCAAAACTATCTTATCCATTGATCACTCCCGCTAAAAAAATATGGACTCCCCGTTTAATATCATGGCCAAAAGCACACTTGCCCCAAGAATGAAGGAAGTAACGGCGATCATGATATTCCTGTTCTTTTTCCTCAAAAAGGCCAGCTTGCTTTCCGTCTTCTTAAGCAGCTGTTCGACATTCTGAGGCATATCCTCTTCACCGTTCTCATTCAGGTATCGTATGGAGGAATAGAACATATAGTAGGCCTTTAGTTCTTCCATGCAATCGTCGCAGCTTCTAACGTGCCTTACAAATGCAGCCTCCGCAGCCAGCGGAAGCTTCTCTTCTATATACTCTCCGAAAAGCTTTTGAAATCCTCGGCAATCGGTAGGTATGACAGCCTTTATTCTTTTTTTGTCGGTGCCTTTTTTCATATAGATGATTATAAAATTCCGCCCCTACATTTGCAAGGGAAAATCATAAAAAGCGGTTGAATTTCAAAAGGGTTTGTGGTAATATACTCCCGTTGCTGGTGTGGCGGAATGGCAGACGCAACAGACTCAAAATCTGTCGAGGGCAACTTCGTGCGGGTTCAAGTCCCGCCACCAGCATTGAACAGCCCGACTCTCGGTAAATGTCGGGGATTTTTTTTATCTCTTGACATAAGACTTCTTTTTTTCTATCATATATTTTGTTGGGAGGCAAAACTATGGAGATTGTATTGCGTAACTTAACCGAAGATTATGTGATGCTTGTATATAACGAAGTATCTTCTACTCTTGATTGCTGCAAGTGCGACCAGTGTCGCCTTGATATGATTTCTTACGCCCTCAATCGTTTGAAGCCCAAGTATGTGGTTTCTTCTGAAGGCGAATTGATGACAAAGCTCTGCGAATTCGATTACCAGTTTGAAACAATGGTAATGTCGGAGCTCACAAAGGCTGCCAAAGTTGTAAAGGCAAATCCCCGTCACAAGTTGGCTAAGCCGCAGGAAGCATAAAAAGACAAAAAAATTCCCGCATAAAGCGGGATTTTTTTATGCTTCTTTCCTGCCCCACAGACCTTTCTTCTTAAGCTCTATGTATTCAGCATAGGCTCTTTCCAGGATCTGCTTTTCATTGGCAAATTTTAAGAGGTGAAGCGCTTCATGATACTTGTAATAGCCGGAATCCATGAAGTATTCCTCTCTTTGCGGTTTGCTATAGTAGCTCTCGGATGCCATAAGATACCAGTGAACATCCTTGGATACCGTGTCCTGCTGCGTTGAAAACGTGTATGAACTTTTGCCGACATATTTGACTATGGTGCCGTCGGCTCCCGTTTCTTCTTTTACCTCTCTGAGTGCAGTCTGTTCGTGCTCCTCTCCCGGTTCAACGGTTCCCTTGGGTAATACCCAGCCTTCATACTTGTTTTTGTAATTCTTGTACAGAAGGAGTATCTTTCCTCTAAAAATAACAACACCGCCACAGCTTGTTGCTTCAACCATCGCAATGCCTCCGTAGGTGTGTCAATCCTTAAACTGCAAATGAGTATACATCATTTGACGGACACTTGCAACCAAAAACTTTATTGTCAAAGTTCACAGATATACAATAACTTACGGCGCATTACAGGCTCTTATTTTATTGTTTCTTATGTTTACAACGTGTTTGACGCGCCTTATAATATACTCAAAACAGGCACAGATGCCGATATAAAAAGGAGATTTTTAAAAATGGGATTATTAGTTTTCGGATTTATTGTGATCTTAGCTTCCATCGTAACAGGTATCGCTTTTAAGCACAGCCGCGCAGCCCTTGCCGGCAAGATCATCGGTGCGATCGGTACCGTCCTCGGTATCGTAGTGATCATTTCAAGCTGTTTTGCAACGGTTCCCACAGGACACACGGGAATACTTACCACCTTCGGTAAAGTTGAAGATACAACCTATGAAGCAGGCGTACATTTAATTATGCCCTGGCAGAAGGTCGTAAACATGGACAACAGGGTACAGAAGCTCACCAAAGACATGGAAGCCTTCTCATCCGACATCCAGGAAGTTGCTCTTAAGTATACCCTCAACTACCGCATCGAGAGTTCACAGGCACAGAAGCTTTACAAAACCGTCGGCGTAAACTACTCAACAACGATCATTGAGCCCAAGATCGAAGATGCCGTTAAGACCATCACCGCTCAGTACAATGCAGAGAACCTCGTTTCAAAGCGTGCCGAACTCGGTGACAAGATTGAGGAACTTCTCACAGAAAGCCTCTCCTCTTACAACATCGTTGTTACCGGTACCGCAGTTGAAAACCTCGACTTCACGGATGAATTCACAAATGCAGTTGAAGCAAAGCAGGTTGCGGAACAGAACAAGATCAAAGCAAAGACCGAGCAGGAACGTGAAACAATGGAAAAGGAAGAAGAGCTGAAGCGTAACGAAGCAGCAGCCAAGTCTGCCGCAGTTGTTGCAAAGACCGAAGCCGAAGCAGCGGCTGAAGTAGCAAAGATCCAGGCAAACGCAGATCTCGAAGTATCCAAGATCCAGGCTGACGCAGCAGAATATGCGGGTCAGAAGGAAGCAGCAAAGAACAAAGCGATCTCCGAATCCATCACAAACGAGCTCATCAAATACTACTACATTCTGCAGTGGAACGGTGAACTTCCCGAGACCTATATGGGTTCCGAGAATGTAAACACTATCCTCGATATCACAAAATAATAAAACAAATCAAAAACAGCTCCCGACCCTTAGGTCGGGAGCTGTTTCTTATTCCACGCCCCTTCTCAGATGTCCTCTTGTATAATTTCCTTTGAGGGGTACGTTTTCAATGTATGCTTTAAGGACCTGCTCCGTCTCCTTCTCATCCTCAGTCGTAAAAGAAAGAATATATGAAGCAAACTCCGTCAGCTCGTCCAATTCTCTCATTCCGATCATCGAATATACGGAAGAATTATAGATTACGTTCAAACATAACGGGCAAAGAGTTCTTACGGGGAAAACGACTCCCGTCCTGTCCTTAAGTCCGAGCTGTCCGCTCTCGCCTTTCGTCTTTTTAAGGCAGGTGAGGAAATTATCCCTTAAGCACTGTGCACTGTACATCACCGGTGTTCTTCCGTATAAGCAGAAATTCCTTACGCTCATATCGATATCTTTAAGTTCGCTTATGTTGAGTTCGGGTGACGCGGTAAAACTTTCCGCAGGAATGATCTTCCTAAGGAATGCTACTGCTTCATCGTTCGTCGTATAAAGCTGTTCGGAGCATACGATCCTGCCGGAGAAATTAAGCCTTTTAATGAACATAAGTTCATCAAGGGAATTTATAACAACTCCGTCTGCCCCGGAAGGATCGAAATCATTTTCGTACCTTTCCGCGTCCTTTCTCCTAAACACCGGAGGAAGACAGATAAATACCTCTGTGCCTAAATCTTTAACTTTTCTCGCAGTTTCAAGCTGTGCCGACAGAGCTTCGTCCTGCAGATCAAGAAAAAGGGTACATTCGATACCGCTCTTAAGTATGGTTTCAAGCTGGCATCTTGCGGCAACACGACAGATCAGTTTATTTCCCAAAGAAACCTTATCTTCTTTGTAAACAAAGGGCTTTTCGGGAGCGGTCGTTCTTCTTAAAGACGCAAGTATCTCTTCTTTAAGTCCTTCAAACCCTCGTTTTCTGAGTTCCTTTATCTTACCTACGGGAAGGAAAGCATCCTCGGACGAAACGATACTGATATCCGCAAATGAGAATTCGCTTTCGCCCGTTTTGTTAAGCACGTTTCTGATATCATCCGCCGTCATCGGTCTTGAAACAGCACTTTCAACCGTATCTCCGTATGCGGTAAATTCGTGTCCGAACAGTTCAACTTTAAGTTCTGCCGCTTCCCCGCAGATTGCTTTCATAGCGCCCTTGCATCCTGCCTTTGCATCTTTTGTAAGATATTCTTTCCCGATACCGTCCAAAAGCGTCTTGTTCTTAGTCCTGAAGACAGGTGTACCTTTAACACATTTAAAATCCGGCGGAACGTTCACTTCATAGATCTTTGAGTTGCCTTCCGCAAGCCGTTCCATACCCGCTGCTCCGACGGTGAATTCAAAGCTGTCCTTCCCCCTTATCTCAAGGACATCTCCTGCGGATAAGCCGCCGGAAAGTCTGATGCTTATATGTCTTCCGGAAACATCAGATACTTTTCCCACTTCGACTCCCGAATGATTGGCTCTGTCGGGTGTCATCATGAGGGGCCCGTGATAGTTAAAGTAATAACCTTTTGTGAAGCCTCCGCGGTTATATATTTCGGAGGCTTCTCTAACTCTTTCCGAAAGCTCCCCGGGATTTTTCGCAATATAATCCCTGTAGCCCCTTTCCCCGAGTTCCTCGTATTTCCTTGTAAGGAAAGAATAAGCCGCGGTTATTCCCGCTGTATATTCGGGCTTTTTCATCCTTCCTTCTATTTTAAAGGAATCAATCCCCGAATCCACAAGGTCAGGAATATACTCAAGGGTGCATATATCCTTAAGACTCAAAAGACATCCTTCAGCCTTTTTAATCCCGTTTTCCGTGAGCTCGTACCTCTGCCTGCAGGGCTGCGCACATCTTCCTCGGTTACCGCTCCTGCCGCCTATCATACTGCTTAAAAGACACTGTCCGGAATACGAATAGCAAAGAGCTCCGTGAACGAAACATTCAAGTTCAAGACTTGTATCTTCCCTTAATTTCCTTACCTCGGAAAGAGAAAGCTCACGCGCCGGAACCACTCTCGTCACACCGCCGATCTCTTCAAGAAGTTTGGCACCCATTCCCTGGCAAACGGTCATCTGGGTACTGGCGTGAATCGGAAGCTCCGGAAAGTTCCTTCTGATAAAGGACAACACTCCGAAATCCTGCACGATAACCGCATCAAGACCTCTTTCATAATAATTCTTAAGATAATCGTACAGACTGTTCTTAAGTTCCTTTTCCTTCAGAAGGGTGTTTACGGTCAGATATATTTTTTTTCCGTTTAAATGAACAAAATCGATGGCAGAAAGAAGTTCATCCTCATCGGGATTATCGGCATATGCCCTCGCCCCGAATTTTCCGCCACCGATATAAACCGCATCCGCGCCTGCCGCAACGGCTCCTTTAAGGGAAGCCACCGAGCCCGCCGGTGCAAGAATCTCCGTATGTTTCATGTTGTTTCCTTATTTTTTGTTCTTTAAGACCTTATTTTCTTCCTCAGCTTTTTCAAGAAGTCTCCGGGTTTCGGCAAGTTCCTTCTTCAGCGCATTGATCTCCCTCTGTCTGTCAAGATCTGCCGCGCCGGTTTCTTCCCTGTCCTTAAGCTTTAGATAATCATCGGCGATATTGATCATGATCAGGATGTTTCTCTCGGAATCGTTTATAATATTGCTTCTGACCTGTTCCCTGAGTTCCGCCTGCTTCTTGTTTATATAATCCGCGATCCTGTGGAGATACTCTACATTTTCGTACCCGGCGATATTATATGGCTTTCCGTTGATCACAACCTGTGCATCATTCTTTTTGTTCATATCTTTCTCCGTTACTCATTTTCTTCGGGTAAAGGTATCCCAAGATGGAGATAGGCTTCCCTGCTGGGAACCCGTCCTCTGGGTGTTCGTAAAATAAATCCGTTCTGTACGAGAAATGGCTCGTAGACCTCTTCAAGCGTTCCCGGATCTTCTCCGATGGTGGTCGCCACCGCTTCCAGACCTACGGGTCTTCCGCCGAAATTGACGGTCATGCATCTTAAAATTGCTCTGTCCGTATTATCCAGACCAAAACTGTCGACTTCCAGGAAATCCAGTGCCTTCTTTGCAGACTCGCAGGTGATCTCATTACCGTATTTGATCTGAGCGAAATCCCTTACTCTTTTCAAAAGGCGGTTTGCAAGTCTCGGCGTGCCTCTCGACCGTCTTGCGATCTCTACTGCCGCGTCTTCTTCTATATCAACCTTCAGCATCTCGGCGCTTCGTAAAATGATCTCCGAGAGCTCTTCTGTCGTGTAATATTCAAGACGGTTAATGATGCCGAATCTGTCTCTTAAAGGTGCGGTCAGCATTCCCGCCCTCGTTGTGGCTCCCACAAGCGTAAACTTCGGAAGATCGAGTCTTATGGACTTTGCTCCCGCGCCTTTACCGATGATGATGTCGATAACGAAATCCTCCATCGCAGGGTAAAGGAGCTCTTCCACCTGCCTGTTAAGCCTGTGTATCTCATCTATAAAGAGGACATCGCCCTCCTGGAGGTTGTTAAGGATCGCCGCCATATCTCCGGGCTTTTCGATGGCAGGACCCGCCGTAACCTTAAAGTTCACGCCCATCTCATTTGCAATGATCCCCGCAAGCGTAGTCTTACCAAGTCCGGGAGGTCCGAAGAAAAGCACATGATCCAGCGTTTCTTTACGCGACTTTGCCGCCTCCATATAGACCTTCAGGTTCTCCTTTGCCTTTGACTGACCGATGTATTCCGCCAGTCTTTTGGGGCGAAGACTGCCCTCTGTCTTAAGATCTTCTTCTGTTATCTCTGTTGAAATAAGTCTCTTACTGCCCATATTTAAAGATCATGACGCTGTCATGACCGCATCTCCCTTAAAGCTATCTTTATGATATCTTCCGCGGTCGCATCCTCCGGTATTTCCGAGGAATTGATGGTCTTCATGCTTTCCGTCATGCTGAAGCCCAGTGCATTAAGAGCCTGAGCCGCTTCCATGATCGCATCCCTGTTGCCGCGGTTCATGCCTTCGGCAATATCTTCGCCGTTTTCTATGCCTTCCGAAAGCTTTTCCGCCTTATCCTTAAGGAAAAGGATGATCTTTTCGGCCATCTTTTTGCCGACTCCCTGTGCCACGGAAAGAGTTTTGACATCACCTGACAATATTGCAACCACGATATCCTCGGGACTTAATGCGGAAAGAAGTGCCAGCGCCGCCTTGGGGCCCACTCCGCTCACGCTTATCAGCTCCTTGAACATCGTGAGTTCTTCGTCTTCGGTAAATCCGTAAAGGAACATTCCGTCTTCCCGCACCTGCATATAGGTGTTAAGGAAGATCTCACTTCCCGTTCCGCGAACTTCCCTAAGAACCGTTGACGGGACATATACCTGAAAGCCTATCCCTGCCGCTGTGACAACTACGACGGAATCCTCGTAGATCTTTGAAATTCTGCCCTCAACGTATGCTATCATTTCTTACCACCGTTAATAGTCTTGAATTCGCCCTTATTGACGTAAAGCCGTCCTTCATCTATGAAACGAACGATGTCAAAAGGTGAAATGTCAAGGCCTTCCGCTATCTGAATGGCATTGCTGTTCGGATAACGTTTGAGATAGTTCTCTATTCTTTCGAACTCTTCCTCTTCTGTTTTCTGGCATTCATTGCAGCATGTTCTGGGATTCCATGAAAGGAACACCTTACCGCAATATCTGCATACACAGGTTTTATTCATGCTTTGCTTGTTTCCTTTGTCTTATACGTTTTAAAATATTATTGCTCTCTCTGAAGCCCAGTTCTTCCTTCAGTTCAAGGACAGTCTCTCCTCTGTCGCCCTTCCACTGCATATAAGGGAATGCGCTGACAAGACGTTTTGCCGTAAATTTGAGATAGCCCTTAAAGCCGGAGGCTATCTTTCCAAGGCCCTGTCTCAGGATATCGCTGAGCTGCTCGACCTTGCTCTTGCCGATCTCAGCCGCCTTATCGATACGGATACGGTTGGCTGCCAGTACTTTGTCGATGGCTTCGATACGTCCGTCGATCTTCTTGTCCATTTCCTCCTTGCGCTTGCCGTAACCCTGCATTGTGAATGCGATGGAAGCATCCACTCTGTCCATCAGATGTTCAATAACATCACCGACAGGCGTCTCTCCGTATCTGTTCTTAAACTCCGTCTTTGAAGAAACTTCCGCATTCCTGATGCCGGATGTAAATTCACCGAGCTCGCGCCTTATCTTTACGATAAGCGTGATCTTCTGATCCAGCTTGGCGGTGGCAACGACGGTTGTTACTATATCAAATATGAAAAGAACAAATATCCCGTATCCGATATACTCAAATATCGTTCTGGGGAACATCCCGATAAGATTGATCACGGCAGGATGAAGGAATTTGGCAAGTCCTATGGACATTATTCCCCAAAAGCCCGCAACCGGAAGACATACTCTGCCCTTTATGTTAAGAGGCATTTTCGAATAATCCCACCATTTCGCGTGAAACAGAAGTTCCATGATCCAGCTGGTAAAATACTCAAATGCGGATGCAACAAAGCCGCCGAGGAAAAATATGATGAGATAACTTCTTAAAGAAGTTTCCTCAGTAATGCTTTTCATACCGTAATTAAAGAAGATAAGAAGCATTCCCGTTGCGGCACACCCGTATATAGGTATTACAGGCCCGTTAAGAAAGCCACGGTTTATGAGCTTGCCCTCAACCACCGAGCAATAACAGCATTCCCAGATCCAACCGAAAAAACAATATATAAAGAAGCAGTAAAATACGTCGAAAAAGTCGATTCCGAATAATGAAACATTAAACATTTCCATATCCTCTGAATGAATAATAAACTACCCCATAATCATAGCTATAATATCAAAAATTATCCCAAATTTAAAGACAAAAATAAAAAAGAATGGTATGATGCCATTATAAAGTAAGCATAAAGCAACTCATCGGAAAGGATTTCAATGAAGATCATTAAAACCCCTATGAAAGCCTGCCCTCCCAATGGGCTCGTTTTCTTCGATATAGAAACAACAGGATTAAGTGCCCGCACTTCTCAGGTATACCTGATCGGGTTAATGAGAAACGAAGGCGACTCCTGCGTCCTCACGCAGCTTTTCTGCGAAGCCCCCGACGAAGAACGGACTTTGCTTGAGACCTTTATGTCCATGCTCTCCCCCGCCGAAACCCTTGTTCATTACAACGGATGCGGCTTCGATATCCCTTTTCTCAACGCGCGTTTCAAAAAGTATTCCGTTGACTGTTTCATAGATCCCGACAAAACTCGCGATCTGTACAAAGATCTCATTCATTACAAAAAATATCTGCCCTGTGACAATCTTAAGCTTAAGACCGTTGAAAGTGCCGCGGACTTCCATCGGACAGACACCTATGACGGCGGTGAGCTTATACAGATGTATGCCTCTCTCTTAGGGCGCATAAGGCTTGCAGCTATTACAAAAAAGCCCGAAGATACGGAAACCGTAAACAATATGACTGCAACCATACTTCTACATAACAGCGACGATCTGGAGGGCTTATACCGTGTTTACCAAAAAACGCGCATAAACGACGCCTTATCCGGCTTAGTCTTGCCTGCCGCCGAATATGACCCCTTTGCCCTCACCCTTACCTTTAACTGTCCTCTTTTTCCTTTCGAAACGGAATTCAATCTTTCGAGTTTTAATCTTAACAACGGACGTAACGCATGTGAACTCATCATCCCCGTGTACGATGGTGAATTAAAGTATTTCTTTAAGGATTATAAAAACTACACCTACGTGATCGACAGGGACATGTGCATGCACAATTCCGTCGTATCCGGCATAGCTAAGGAGAACAAAAAGAAATGCACAAAAGAAACGGCATACATAAAGAAGTCCGGCCGCTTCATCCCGCTCCCCAAGGCCATGGTCGATGAAGTTACCGAAAAAAGCATGAAGGTTTTTAAGAAAAGTTATGACGACAAGCTGTTCTACATTGAAGCGACCGCAGACCCCGTTTTCTTAAACCGGTACGCGATAAAACTCATTGAGGGATTATAGATCCCTCTTTTTTTACAAAGAAAAGCAGATCCTTTCGGATCTGCCGTAAGCTTCGCAATTAGTTCTGTGCGATGATTTCCTTTTTGTTGTAAGAACCGCAGTTCTTGCAAACTCTGTGAGGCATCATTAATGCGCCGCACTTGCTGCACTTTACAAGGTTCGGAGCAGTCATCTTCCAATTTGCTCTGCGACTGTCTCTTCTTGCCTTGGAATGCTTATTCTTCGGACAAATAGCTCCCATGATTTACACCTC
>JAEEGL013087161.1_pt1 | contig 17465 bp, 10 predicted proteins | sample 9134231 | NCBI WGS metagenome assembly JAEEGL01 (sample SAMN16246548, study PRJNA631951) | gut metagenome | biome: gut microbiome; feature: rumen; material: fiber-attached | host: Bos | place: Iran: Karaj | collected 2018-10 | reverse complement strand
ACTTCCAAATATAAAAGAAATGTTGAAAAGTTTAATATGTGATAGAGTTGTTTTAGATTCTTTATATGCTTTACAAAAATCTGAAGTTGAAAAATATTTTTCTAGAATTGATAATTTATTTGGTTATTTGGAAAAAAATGGTGTTTTAAGTAAAAGTAAATTTTATCAACAAGTTAATTATGAATATATTTTATTAGATGAATATCAAAATGCACAAATAAGTTCTAATAAAAGTAATTCTATTAGACAAACTTTAATTAGCTTAACTAATTTTACTGAAAGATTAATGAATAAGAATTTATATGTTTTGATTAATTTTAATTTTTTTGAAAATATTAATTTAGGAAAAATAAATAAAATTTTAGATAAATTAGTTCAAATTCATTATTTTATTTATCAAATAATTATATCTTTTATATCTTTAGAAACAAATAATTTAAATGATAATTCTTCAAAAAAAGAAAATGAAATTAATATTATTGAAGAAGCAGAAATGAAAATATATATTTTTAGAATAATATTCATGATGTATTTTTATTTAATATTTGTTTCAAAAATTATTTTAAAATATTATCATATAACTGAAATTTATCAAATTTTACAAGGATATTTTTTAGATTATCAAAATTTTGAAAAAATGACTTTACAAAGAGCAATAGATAATTTAGATAATATTAATAGATATATTGCTCAAACTAAGTCAAGAATTAGTAAACAAATTAAAGGGGATAAAAAATTAAAAAGAGATGAAGGAATATCTTTTTATATTCAATTTCTTAATTTAGGGATTATTACTCAATTTTATAAAATGTTAGAAAAACATAAAAAAATATATAAAATATCCCTTTCTGAATTAATTGGTTCACCTATTCAAAAAAGTGAAGATTACTATTTTGATGAAGAATTTAAATTTGCACAATATTTATCCTCTTTAATGAGTAATTACATTTCTAATTTTGAAACAAATTTAGAAACATATATTAAACTTTATATGAAATCAAATTTAATTTATAAGATTCATGATGAATTGAAAACAATATATGCAAAAAAAGATTTAAATAGTACATATGATAAATTTAAAATAATAGATATTCAATTAGCATTCCCAAATCCAGAAAAATTATCAATATTTGAACATTTATTTAATTTAAATAGTATAATAGTAAAATATATTAGTTTCCTCTGTAAAAGATTAAAATATGAAAAAAAACAATTTGACTCAAATGATAATAATAATGATGATGATATAATTATAAATAATTCATATGAAGAAAATGAAAATGAAAATTATATTCCAGAAAGTTCATATACTAAAGCAAGTATAAATATAGTAAATCAAGTATTTTCAAATGGATTTGAAATAGCAAAATTTAATGAAAATGTAATAATTCAAGATTTTTGTATTAATAAATGTGATATAAGTAATATTGCAGTATCAATATTATCATCAGGTCATAGAAAAATAAATTTATTAAATAGTTTATTAGTGAGATCAAGAAGTGATAATTTTTATAATTTAACAGAAAATAATCCAGATAATTGGGATGAAGTATATAAAAAAAGTTTTAATCACAATTATTCAAATTTAGCAGAAAATTTATTAAAAAATAATTATAATGAAATAATATCAATAATAACTCATGAAATAACAGAACCAAGAAAAAAATTAGTTCAATTCCCATTATCAAGTTCATTACCTCCAGAAATTTTTAATGAAATTCCAAGTGAACATTATTTAGAAGATATATCATTAAATGATTTTAACACATCAAATTATTGTAAAGTAATAGAATCACATCCTCAATTGCCTTTATATTTAACATCAACAGAAAAGGGAATTTTATCACTTTGGTCTTTTGATCCAAATAATACAAAATCATTAGATGAATTCATAGTTGAAAAAAGAGATTCAAAATCAACTCATAATATAACAAGAATAAAATTTTCTCCTTATGGAAATGAATTTATTGCAGTTGATCAAGAAGGTAATATTTATAATTGGGGATTTGAACATTATAAATGTGCAAAATTACCTAAAAATATTATTTTAAAAAATGATTTTATTTCTACTAAAGATATTTGTTTTCTTAATAATACTGGAATTATTGCAGCAACAACAAATAAAAAAGATCATAGACATAAAACAATTTTATATGACTTTTTACTTCCTCCTAAACAAAGTAAAATTAATGAAGTTTATATTGGAGGAAATATTATTTTACCTGTATCAAGTGATGCTAGTTTTATTGTTGTTAATGATAAACCTGGTATGATTTCTTTTGTTGATGTTAGGAAAAGAAATGAAATTTTAAAAAGTTTTCAAGCTCATGATGAAGAAATTAAAAGTATTAAATTAAGTGAAAGAGAAAATTTCCTTGTTACTTATGGAAAAGATAATTATGTTAAAATTTGGGATTTAACTAATAAAACTAATCCATTGTTAATTGAAAAAATTCAACCTTTTAGTAAATCTGATAGTAAAAGTCATATTAAATTAGATATTGCAAATGGGTTTTTATTTGTTTCAAAAGATAATTGTATTAAATTATTGAGAAATAATATTATTTAAATTTTAAATTATACATATTTACTTATTTGATTAGAAAATATAAAAAAATAAATTTTTTTATTAATAATATTATTATTTCAATTCTAATTTTTATAGTAAAATTAATAGAAATAAAAATAAATTAATAACATTATATTTAATTAAATTTCCCTTTGCTAAAAAAATTGGTGTTCCAGAAACAGTAGCTTGAATTTTTTTTCCAATAGAATTTTCATTTCCTAAATAATTAATCATAGTAGTATTAAAATCTAATTCAAACAAAACTTCTTTAGTAGAATTCTTTTCCCCATCTACACATTTTAACCATAAAGCATAAACATAATTATAAAACTCTTCTTCATTTTCTCTAACAAAATAAGCACTTAAAACAATACCATAAACATCATCAGGAATTTTTTTTCTTAATTCTTCAGTTTTTTTTTTTTCAAATCTCATTTTTTCAATATTAATTTTTCCTAAAGATAATCTTGCTTTAGTAGAATTTTTCATAATTGCATTTTCTAAAATTTGACTAGGAACATTATCATAATCTCCCATTTTACTAAAAATATTATGTAAATTTTTATCAACAACACTTTCAAAATGAACTTGTCTAATATCATTTTCCATACAATAAAAAGGTAATTTTAATAAAAAATTTTGTCTAGTAATTTCATCACCAACTAAATCATCAATTGAAATACTAGCAACACCAGTTGCACTACTAACAAATAATTTTTTAGGATAAGTTATTCCATTAAATTCATTTTTATTTAAATAATATTCTAAATTTTTTTTTAAAGTAATAAATTTATTAACAAGAGAATCACTTCCAATTTTATATAAAATTTCTTTAGTTTGAATATCAGTTATATTTTCATGTGGATATTCATGAAAGGAAACACAATCAAAAAATGCTCCTCCTAAATGAGGATAATCTTTTGTAATTTTTCCTTCTTCTGGTTCATCAGTTTTTACTAAAATCCATTTAAAAAATTCAGGTTGTGAAATTCCACCAATTGAAACAAAAGCTTCTTTATCAATAAATTTAATAACTTCATATGATATTCTTAATAATCTTATAAATTGATATATTGTACCATGCCAATTTGTTAATTCTTGTTTTAAAGGAGGACGATTTTCCCAATTTTTTATATAATTTAAATTTCTTGTGAAATCTGGTTCATTCCAAATTTCCCATATTTTAATATAATTTTGATATTTATTTACTGTTTGAAAAACATGATTAGCCCAATAATTTTGTGGGTTAATTTTTTTAATATTATCTTCTATTATAAAAATATCTGTATATAAATTATTTGGTGGATATCTTTTATTATCTGTTTGATGAGATGAGTGATTTTTTGATGGTGTTGTTAAATAACCAATTAAATCCATTTGACCTAAATTTGATGCATAATTTAAATTTTGAATTTCACTATCATATCCGTTTTTTAATAAAATTTCTTCTGAAAATTCTTTTCTTTGGGATTTTAAACCTGCTTTATATGCTAATTTTGTTATTTTTTGTGTGTCCCAATTGTCTTCTGCTGTATTTGTGTTTGCTCCCATTAAAAATCTTAATTTTTCTGTGTTTGGTATTTCTTTATATGCTCCATATAAAATATCTCTTTCTTCATCTAATATTTTTTTATTAAATGAGGTTTGAATTTGAATTATAAATATTAGGAATAAAATATACATTTTTTTTTTCCTTTTTATTTTTAGAAAATAAAATTATTATTTAAAAATTGAATTATATTTTTTTAAATTTAAAAAATAAAATATAAATCATGAAAAATTTTAATATGAGATAAAGTAATATATAAAATTTTTAATATTAAAAAAATAATATATCAAATAAATGAAAAAAAAACTGATTAAAAAGATTATTTATGAAAAAAGGAATATATTAATGTAAAAGAATTTTGTAATGAATAAAACTAAAGAAAATAATAAAATATTCATGAATAAAATACTTTTAAGTGATGAGAAAAAATATTTTCTAAAGGAATTTAATAAAATAGATAAATATATACTTAAATTATTGAATAGAATTATATGAAGTGTGGTATTAAAATTATTCTTTTAATATTTTTTTTCATCTATAAATTAATCTTTGAAAATAGCTTAAAGAATATTTAAAAAACTTTTATTAAATAATAATTAATTTTTGTTTATATATATATATTATTTTAAAAAAATCAAATTTAAATTATAATTTTCAGTATTAAATTATTCTTTTAATTTTTTTGACTTTTTATTATTTAGAATTTGATGTTTTAAATTTTTCAATTTCAAATTTATATCATTAAATTTTGAATTTGTCATTAAGGCACTATTTGTTTTTTTAATTTTATTTTTAAATAATATTTTCGATAAATTAATTTGAGTAGTAAATTTTTTTTTTTTATTTTGAATATTTGTGACTTCTGTATTTAAATAATGGTCTTTATATCTTGTATCCAAAAATGGGGAATGATAATTTTGAACTTTTTTTCTTTGAATCATATTTCCTAAATTTTTTCCAATTTTATCAGACCCTAAAATTTTATTTCTTTTTAAATTCATTATTGAATTTTTAGGTAAAATTTTTTTTGTATTCTCATTAATATGAGTTTCAATTTTATTATTATGATTGATTAAATTATTTATTTGAGATTTTATTAATTTCTTTGTTTTTTTATTATTCTCATCTTCACCTTTATTATACAAATCTTCAATTTTTTTACTAGTAATACTTTGATAAGACTTAATTGCTGCTTTATTAAAAACATTATTTCTTTTATAATTTCGATAATAATTAGGAATAAATTTATTTATATTAAAAATAGGATTACTATTTTTATAATTACTTTTACTTGTTTTATTAAAAGAATTTTCCATAGTATAAACAGAAGTAGAAGTAAACTTTTCTGATAAATTTAGTGAATTTTGATGATTTGAATATGAATGTAAATTTGAAATTTTATCAATTTTTTGTATTTGTACAGAATTAAATTTATATTCATTATAATATTGTTTTTTTCCTTTATTTTTTTTTATATCTGTACCATATAATTCAAAATTTGTTGGATTTCTTTGTGATACAATATTATTTTTTTTAATTTTTGTACATTTTTTAATAACTGTTGTTATTGGTCTATATTTTGAATTTTCTTTATTTTCTGAAAGTTCTAAATAATAACTTTTTTTTAAAGCCGTTTGGTCAAAAAAAGATTTTTTATTTTTCTTTAATGAATCATTTGAATATTTTCCATATTTTTTTTCATTTCTATATATAAAATTATCTGAATATTCATTATTAGACATGATATAATTATTTGAAAAAGTTTTTGTTACTCTAATATTATTTGTTTTTTTGGAATTAAAAGTTTGATTTTCTGTATTTGAATGTAATTGAATAAATTTCTCTAAATTTTTTAATAAATTCTCCTCATTAATATTTTTATTATCTGAATTATAAATTTCTTTTTTATGATTTTTTCTTTTTATTTTATTATAATTTATATTAATTTTCAAAGTCTTTGCTTTAAATATAATTGGTTTTTTACCTTTATAATTTTTCATTCTAAAATCATTTTTAGACTCATTTAATAATTCAGAATTAGTTGCTCTATCAGTATAATGACCAGCTCCAAAATCATTAGGAATAATAATTTCTTCCATAAACAATTCCGGATGAATTTTTTTAAAATATTCCTTTCCTTCTAAATAAAAAGGATGTTTTTTAATTTCTGAAATTTTAATTCTTTTATTATAATCTTTAACTAAAATACTCTTTAATAAACTTTTACAATTTTTAGATAAAAAATCTGGATAATGAATATTACATTCTTCAATTTTTTTAAATAAAATTGAATTATTCTCATCTTCAAAAGGTAAAAAACCACATAACATACCATATAAAATAATTCCAGTACTCCATATATCAATATAAAAACCATTATATCTTTTACCACTTACCATTTCTGGTGAAACATAACAAGGACTTCCACAAGGAGTTTTTAATAAATTTTGTCCATTAAAAAAATTAGATAAACCAAAATCAATTATTTTTAATATATTACTTTTTCCAATTAATAAATTTTCTGGTTTTAAATCTCTGTGAACTATACCATTTGAATGAATATATTCTAAACCATTTATTAATTGATAATAATAATAACTTGCTTCTTTTTCTGATAATTTTTTATTTTGTATTATTTGATTATATAATTCACCATGATTACAATATTCCATTATTAAAAAATAGTTATTTTTATTTTCTTTTATTTCATATGTTTTTATTATATTCATATGAGAAAAAGTTCTTAATATGTGAATTTCTCTTTTTAATCTTGTTAAATCATTACTATTTTTTATTTTATTTTTTTCTAATATTTTTATTGCAACTTTGTCATTTGTTTTTTTATTTATTCCTAATTTTACTACACTAAATGTTCCTTTTCCTAAAGTTTCTATTTCTTCATATTCAGATAAAATATTTGAATTATTATCATTTGAATACATTTTTTTTTAATTTTTAAATTTTCTAATTTAAATTAAAAAATTATTTAAAAATTTTAAAATTAAATTATAATTAAATGATTAATAAAGAAAATGTAAAATTAATTAATGATTTTGAACAAATTCATGAATTTCAATGTTTTGATTGTGTAAATTGTTTAATTAAATTATATAATGGAAATTTTGCAATTTGTGATTCAGCTGGTTATTTTCAAATTTATAATTCTCAAACTTATAGATTAGAAGTTTCAATTTATTCTCAATTATCAAGTATAAATTATTTATGTGAACTAAGTCCAAATATTTATTTGTGTTGTTCAAATAAATCAATTTCAATTTGGGAAATATTAAATAAAAAAGAACCATATTTAATAAATACTTTTATTGCTCATGAATTATATATTACAAAAATAATTAAATTATCTGATGGTAATTTTGCGTCTTGTTCAAAAGAAATTAAAATTTGGAATTGTAAATATCCTTTTAAATTAATAAAAAAATTAGATGGACACAATAATTTAATTAAATCTATAATTCAATTATCAGATAAAAGATTAATTTCTGTAAGTTCTTTTGAAGAAAATATCCTAATTTATTGGAATATTAATACAGGTGAGAAAGAAAAAATAATTAAAAATGTAAAATGTGTTAATAATAATTCTTTAATTGAATTACCAAATTATAAAATTGGAGTAGGAGGAAAAAATGAAATTTATATTATAAGTAGTATAAATTATCAAATTGAAATAATTATAAAAGCACATAATTCTCTTGTTAATTGTTTAATTGTATATAATGATACTTTATTATCATCTTCTGTTGATGGAAATATTAAACAATGGAATTTAACTAATTTTCAATGTATTTCAAATAAAATTAAAGCTCATGAAAATTACATTTTATCACTTCTACAATTAAATGATAATGTAATTATTTCTTCATCTGATGAAGGAAAAGTTAAAATTTGGGAAAAAAAAGAAAATTAAATTAAACTTACTTTCATACTATTAAAATACACGTTAGAAGAAAATTATTAAACTATATTATAATTAATGATGTCTAATATTAATACTCTTAACTTCTTGAATTGAATTATCATTTTTTTTATTCACCAAATTATTTTCACTATTAATTTCATTAAGATTATAATTTTCAGAATGAATTGGATTATTATTATAAATTTTTATAAAATTATTATTATTATTATTATTATTAATATTATTATTATCATTTTCATTATCATTATTATTATTATAATCTCCACTAATATTATTAATATGATTATTAACCTTATTGTCATGTGTAATATCAATATTTTCATTATTGCCTTTTTTATCTTTTTTATGCTGACCAGGCAATTTATTTTTACCATATAATTTAAAAATCCTTGAAATAAAATAAATATATATTCCAGTCAAAATACACATTACTAATTCACAAGACCATTGAATATTTGCTTTTTTACAATAATTATTTGATTTACAAGCATTTTCAGTAACTCTTTCATAATATTTTCTTAATCCAGGATATATATTTAAACTTATTGTTTCAAATATTAATAATATTATCATATCAAATTCTATAATTATATTTGTTATTATCATAAGTAAATAAAATCCATTACATAAAAGATAATATTTTTCATCTTTTTTAGAATATTTTTTTTTACATTCAACAATTATAAAAAATACTATAAAAATAAAATTAAGAATACTAAAACCTAAAGAAAAATAAATAAATAATTTTTCAATTGGTTTTAATCCTTTATAAACTATTTCTAATTTAACTGATCTCCCACCATCATCACTAGTAGTTGAAACTAATATTCTTAAACTCTCATTTTTATTATTTTTTTCATTATTAAAAGTATTACAATATTTATATAATTCACAGCATTCATAAGGAATATATTCAAATTTATCTAAAAATGCTTTTTTACATTCTTTTTCAAATTGTTCTTTATAAATATCATCAATAGTGAAATTTTTAAAATAATAATTATTACTAAAAGGATTATTATAATAATCAGAATTAGAAGTTGAATTTCCTTTATTTTGAATAATATATGTTCTCATTAATTTATATGACTCTGTTGATGTTGCTAAATTGGTACTTAATACTATTTCTAATATAATCATTATAATTATTATGATTAATGGAATAATATGTTGTTTCCCTGCTTGATTAAAGAATTCACAACAATTGTTTGACATATTTTATATTTTTTATTATTGTTATTAGGTATTGAAAAAAATTATCTATTTGGAAAAGGAATTTTATAATTTTTTATTTTAAAAATTATAAAACATTTTTTGAAATGAAATTAGTTTCTGAATTAATATTAATAAGAAATAAATTGTAAAGTTAAATTATGATAAAAAGATAATAATATCAAAAAAAGTGATTTTAAATAAAGAATAATTTCAATAAAATAATATATATAAAATATTAATATTTATTAATGAAATGATAAAATAAAAGGGTTTATTAAATAAAATAATATTTAAAAATTAAAAAAACAAAATGAATAATGAGGAGAAAAAAATAACTAATAAAAAAGAAAGCAAAGAAAAAAATAAAAGCAAGATAATATCAAATAAAAATAATGTAAAAAAAGAAATAAAAAAATCATCAGTTGAAAAAAAAGAAATTAAAAAAACTGAAAAAGAAAAACAACCAAAAAAAGAAGGAAAATTAGAAGAAAAAATAGAGGAAAAAAAAGAGGAAAAAGAAGAAGAAATTAAAAGTGAAAAAAAAATTAAAAAATTTAAACCAAAGAAAAATAAAAATGAAAATAATCAAGAAAATATTACAAATGAGAAACAAAGTCATCATTCTTCTTTTTTAAAAAAATCTCATTCTTCAGATAAAATTAGTCATAATAATAGTAAAAATTCGTTAAATAATTCGAACTTGAAAAGCTCAATTAATAATAATTTACAAAATGAACCAGATAATTCAAAAAAATTAGAAGAAAAAAAAGAAAATGATAAGCAAAAAAAATTCAAAAGTAAAAAATCATTAAATAAAGAAGATAAAATGAAAAATAGTGATAATATAAATAATAATAGTAATAATCCTACAAATGAAAATATTCAACAAAGTGTTTCATTAGAAAAAGATTTAAAGAATCAAAAGGAAAAAAAGAAAAAAAAAAGTGCAGCGGATAGTAAAAAAAATATATCTTCTATAAATGTTAATGAAGATAAAAAGAAAAATAATCAAAAAAAAGAAAATAATATTAAAAAAAAAAATGACAAAGAGAATATCAATGAACAACAAAATAAAGAAAATAAAATAAAAGAGAAAAAAGACAATGAAAATAAAAACAAAAAAAAAAAAAATAAAAGTAAGAATAATGAAGAATTAGAAAATAATAAAACTGAAACAGAAGAAAATCAATTAGAAAATAATAATGAAAGAATAGAAAATAATAATGAAAAATTAGAAAATAATAATGAAAAATTAGAAAATAATAATGAAAAATTAGAAAATAATAATGAAAGAATAGAAAATAATAATGAAAGAATAGAAAATAATAATGAAAGAATAGAAAATAATAATGAAAGAATAGAAAATAATAATGAAAAATTAGAAAATAACAACGAAAAATTAGAAAATAATAATGAAAAAATAGAAAAAAATAATGAAAAATTAGAAGATGATAATGAAATTAATGAAATTGAAATTAATAAAACTGAAATTATTAAAATTGAAAAAAAAAAAAAAGTCAAAAATAATGGTAGCGAAAAAGATAATAAAAAAAAATTAAAAACGAACAATACTGAAAAAGAAATTAAAAAAAACGTAAAAAATAACGATGCTGAAAAAGAAAATAAAAAGAAAGAAAAAGAAAATAAAAACATGTTAAAAAATAATGATAATGAAAAAGAAAAAGTAAAAAATAATGATACTGAAAAAGAAAAAGAAAAAGTAAAAAATAATGATACTGAAAAAGAAAATAAAAAAAAAGTAAAAAATAATGACACTGAAAAAGAAAATAAAAAAAAAGTAAAAAATAATGACACTGAAAAAGAAAAAGTAAAAAATAACGATTCTGAAAAAGAAAATAAAAAAAAATTAAAAAATGATATTGAAAAAGATAAAAAAGAAAAAGTAAAAGATAATAATAATGAAATGGATGATAAAGAAAAAGTAAAAGATAAAAAAAAATTAAAAAATGACAGAACAAATGAGAAAAAGAAATCAAAAAAAGAAAATGAAAAATTAAAAAAAAATGAAATTGAAAAAGATAAAAAAAAATTTAAAAAGAATGAAATTGAAATTGAGGAAAATAAAATAGAAAATAATAATAATGAAAATGAAAATAATGAAAAATTAGAAACTGAAAACAAAGAAAATATAGAAACTGATAATAAAGAATTTGAAAAAAATGAAAATATAAATAATAATGAATTTGAGTTAAATAAAAAATTAGAAAATATAGAAGAAAATAATAAAGATAACAAATTTGAAATAAATAATGAATTAAATAATGAAAATGATAAAAATGAAAAATTAGATTTTGATAATGAAAAAATAGAAATAGATGATAAAGAAAAATTAAACAATAGTAATTATGAAATTGAAGAATTTAATGAAACTAATAAAGAGGAAAAAATAATAATAAATAAAAAAAACAAAAAAAATAAAAAAAAAGATAATTCAGAAATTGAATCAAACATTATAAATAATAATAATTCAATAGAAAATAACAATATTACAAATGAAAAGAAGAATATTAAAAATACTAATGATTTAAATGAAATAAATAATGAAGGTGAATTAAATTTAACAAATGAGTTAAATAAAAAAAAAGATATAAATCAAAATGAAACAAATAATTTACAACAACCTCATTTACAAGAATTTAATAATAATAATGATAAATTTGAAGAGCAAAAATATAATGTAAATCAAAATAATTTAAATAAAAACTCTAATGATTTATTTGCTGATAATAATGATATGGAAAATAATAATATTCCTATTTTAAAAAATAAAAACCCAATCAATAACATTGAAAATAATAATTATATTCTTTTAAATAATGAAAATAATAATAATCCAAATGGAATAAATGTTAAATTATCTCCAGATAATATTCATAAAGTAATAAATTTTAATGATAATGGAAATGTTCTTAATAATAATAATATTCAATTTAATAAGAATAATAATCCATTATTCATGAATATTTATTTTTTTGATGAAAATGATGGTAAAATTAAATTTCCAAATAATAGACTTCAATTAACAAATCCAGAAAATTTAAGTATCATTCCTGAACAACATGAAATGAATTTATCATCAAGAGAAAAAATTAAACAATTTATAGATTTAATTATAAGAAATAAAAAACAAGAATTTTATAGTAGATTAAGTTTGAATTATTTACATAAAAATAAAGTAAATTTAAATAATGAAGAATTAATTGCATTACTTAAATTAGGTAAAAATAATAATTATGAAAAGATATTAAATAATAGTTTAAAATTAAATTTAGTTAAAGATGATTATAAAGATAAAAATATTTTATACAAAGACTGGGTTAAAAAATTTACATTTAATGATATTAATTTAGAAAATAAATTGAAAAGTAAAAAAAATAATTTTTATCCTTTTGATGAACCTGATTTTAGTGTATTTCCTTTGGCCACTATAAGGAAAAAAAATCAAGAAAATTATACACATAGAAATAAGAGAGACACTACAAATGATATTATAATGCCTGATAATCTAAATCATGCATATAATTTATTGAGAAATAAAAAAGAATATGAAGGAAATGAGTTATTAAGAGAATTTCGTGATGAGGCAGATAAATTTTAATATTATTTTTTTTAAAAAAATATGTATTTATAATAATATAGAATGAACATATAAAAAGTAAATAATTATTTTGAAGAAAATTTAATTTTTTTGATATTATTTTGAATTTAAATTTAGATTTAAAAAATAAAAGAATTATACATATTATTTTTATATTGCTATCAATAAACACAATAATATATCAATTCTTATAATATAAAATAATTTAATTAAAAAATATTAAAATTATCAAATGTTTAATAAATTAAATATTTTAAAAAATGGATAACTTACAAAATAATATTCAAGAAGAAAAAGGAATATATTTAACATCAGCAGATATATTATCTTCAAGAAATAAAGAACTTCCAGATATATATTATGAAACAGAATTATCTGATGAAAAATCATTTAAAATAAAAGAAAAAATACAACTTCCTCCAATATTAAGGTTTAGAAATTATCATAATAAAAAATCTCATTCAACTTTTGAAAATGATTTAAAAAATGCAAAATTTCATTCATATTTTTCTCCAGAAAATTTTTTAAATTATAATGAATCTTGTAATAAATTTATAGCAAAACCAAGTTCAATATTGAAAGAAAGTTTATCACCAGAAAAGATAATATATAAAAATAGAATATATGATTTAAATGAATTTAAATTATTATCTGATTTAAAAAAAGATGAAATGATAAAAAGATCACCTGGTCAAGGAATATTTATGAGAATTCAAACTTATAGAAGTTTAAATAAAAAAAGACCATTTAAATTAGTTTTAAGTTCTTTAGAAGCAGGAAAATATAATTTTACTGATAATGAAAATAATAATAATACTGAAAATAATAATAAAATTGAAGTTATAGAAAATAATAAATTAAAGTCTCATATTAAAAATAAAAAAAGTATAAGACCAAAAATTCATCATTTATATAAAGAGAAAAAATTTGTTCCTAGAAGAAGTAGTATAATGGTTAAACCAATGAATGATATTATAAGAACTTTTAAAGAAGCTCCTAAAGTTTCAAATATTTCAAATAATGAAAATGAATATTTTACTAATATTGGTAAATTAAATGATTTTGATAATAAATTCAGAGATAAAAATATATTAAATGCACTTGAAAAATGTGGAGAAGATGATATTAAATATTTAATAGGAATGTAATTAATTATTTTGTTATTATTTTCATATATAATTATTATTATTTTTTTATAAATATTTTTAAAAAAATTATGAGTTTAAATCAAATTATAATTTTTTTTAATTTTCTTTCCCTTATTCATTTTTGCCAATTATTTTTTATTTATTTTTAATGTAAATATGATACAAGAAAAATTCGTTTAAAAAAAAATGTAGAAAATAATTAAATGTATTAATATATCTCTTTTCATCTATCACAATATTAATGTTTTTAATCCGCAATTTTTTATTTTTTAAAAATTATATTTTAATTATTTTTATATTAATATAAATTATTCTTACAATCACTAAAATTTTTATAGATATATTTTTAGCAGTTTCTTTCAAAATATTCTAAAAATCCTTCATATAAATTCAATGTTAATTCTTTAATAAATGTTTTATTTCCACAAGTTTTTTACTTCTTAAAATTTAATTATGAAATTATCAAACTCGATTAATCAAATAATTATTATAACATCATAATATAAAAAAATCATCATAAGATATTTATTCTATCAAAAGTAATAAATTGAAGTAAAAATGTCAGTTTTTAAAAAACAAAGTAATTTAATATCCCAAGAAGAAAAACAATTATTATTAAATAAATTTTACATTCTAAAAAACACTGTATTCATATCAAATATTCCAAAGGAAATTTTTACAAAAGAAATTCTGTATCAAAAAAAATTTTTAGGACAATATGGACATATTAATCAAATGTTCTTAATTAATAATAATAAAATAGAACATAGTGTAATTACTCAATTTGATACAGTGAATCAAGCTGCTCTTGCAATTATTGCTTTAAATAATTTTGAAATAAATCAAAATAACAAAATAAAAATTTCTTATTATAATATTAGATATTGTCATTATTTTCTTAATAATAAAGAATGTCAAAATCCAAATTGTCTCTTTATTCATACTTCAAAAATAAAAGATTATATATATAAAGAAATTAATGTGAATGAATATTTTAATAGTTTTCATTTTGCTTTAAGTATTTTAAATGTTTCTTTAGAATCTTTTAAAATTATTTCTGAGAAAATTATTGGGGAAAAATATTTTGAAAAATATAAAAAATTTCCTAAAATGACTGTTAAAAAGTTAAAAAACGAAGAAAATTTAAAACATCTTAATAGACATAATATAAATCTTCCAAACCAAAAAATGTTTCAAAAAAATAAGAATTCAAAAAAAATTAAATCTAAAAGTTATGAAAATTCTTTAAAAAATTTAGAAAATTTATCAAATAAAAAAAAAATTCAAATAAGATCAATGAGTAATAAAATGGAAAATTCAAAAACTAATTTAATTGATAATCGAACTAAACATTCAAGATTTTTTTTTGCAAAAAAAGATGCGAATATAGATGATAAAGTAAATGTTCCTGATTTTGTTATAAATGCAATAGATAAATATTTAAAATTATATATTATTGATAACAAATTTAATTATGATTTAATTAAAACTGTAAATACAAACTTTAATTCAAATTGGTCAGATTTGATATTAATTAAAAATTTATATTAAACAAAACAATATAGATGATAATTAATTATTACTTTCCATTTGTTAATTGCGTCTAAACGTGGTTCTAATGGAAATAAATTCTTTTTATTGTTGTATATAATAATTCATCAAAATTATGAGTATAATTTATAAATAAAACTTTATTATAAGATATAAAAATTTAGAATTTTTTTTTGTATTTTTTATTATATTATTCATTATTATTATATTAATTATTTTGAAATTAATTAAAAATCTTTAAATAATAAAAAAAAGAAACAAAATAAATAGAAAATAAAATTTTAGAAAAAACTAAATAAAAATATAAAAAAAAAAGAAATAAAATTCAATGATTAATAAAAATTTTTAAACATCCAAAATAAAAAAAACATTTTTTTTATATCAAAAAAAACTAAAACAACCAAAAACAAATTAAATCAAACTAAAAAAAAAATAAAAAAAAACAAACTAAAATCAAAATAAAAATAAAAAAACCCCATAAACTCAATAAAAAAAAAACAAAAAAATATTTAAAAATAAATGTTATAAAAAATAAAATTTTTTTAAAAAAATACCGATTAAAAAACATTACCCATCAATAATTTTTTTATCAGGTCCAGCATCAGGTATTTGTCCACTGGGCATATTTTCAACTTCACTTAAAGGTTTCAAAACTTTAAAACTACACATTAAATTTTCATCAATAAGCATCATAGAAGCACAATTAGAATATTCTCCACAATAATCAGGAGCAGAAAAGATAGTAACTAATTGTCTATCAGCAAAGAATTCATAACCATCTTCAACAACTTGATGTGCTCTACAAACTAAATCTAAATTATTATCATCTAAAAATTTTAAAACACAACTTTTAGAATAAGTATATGATACACCCCTTTCATTTTCACCCCAACCTTCAACATCAGGATCAGGATCACTCCATAAAATATCACATAATAAACCAGAATTAGGAACATCAGTTGGTCTTTGAATATTATATAATTGTTCTATTGATTGCATATCTGGAGATAATCCTCCATGAACACAGAATATTTTATCATCTATTAATGCTGCTACTGGTAACCAATTAAACATTTCTATAAATTGTTTCCATAATTTTATATTATAACGTCTTCTACATTCATCATAAAAACCATATAAACGATTTACTAATTCAGCTTCATGATTTCCTCTTAAGAAAAAAAAATTTTCTGGATAACGAATTTTATATGCCATTAATAAGGATATTGTTTCTATTGAATTTTTTCCTCTATCAACATAATCACCTAAAAAAAGATAATTTGATTTAGGAGGAAAACCACCATAACCAAATAAACGAAGAAGATCTGAATATTGACCATGAATGTCACCTATCACTGCAATTGGTGAACCTAATTCAAGAAAAACTGGTTGTTTCATTATGATTTCTTTACATTTTGTTATTAAAAGCTTGATTTCTGCTTCTGATAATGATACCATTGTTCCTGGCTTTTTACTATATTATTTAAATGTTATATAAATTAATTTTTTTACCCTTTTACTGCTAAGAGACGATCTATTATTCCATCTATTTGCTCCATTAATGCCTCGTCTTGAGCTTCTCCTTCTTCTTGTTGTGGATCTTGGTTTGGTTCATCTGTACTTTCCATTTTTATTTTTATGTTATTTTTTTTTTTTTTTATTTTATTTTTTTGATTTTTTTTGATTTTAGAAAGGGTTTTTATTATATTTTTAAGATTTTATGGTTTATTTTTGTTTTTTTTTTTTTTTAAGATTAATTTAATTTTTTTTTTTGTTTTTTTTTTTTTTTTTTTTTTTTAAAGATTAATTTAATTTTTTTTTTCGATTATTATTTTTTTATTTTACTTTAATATATAATATAAGTTTTTTTTTTTTTT
>JAEEGL010365077.1_pt1 | contig 17465 bp, 7 predicted proteins | sample 9134231 | NCBI WGS metagenome assembly JAEEGL01 (sample SAMN16246548, study PRJNA631951) | gut metagenome | biome: gut microbiome; feature: rumen; material: fiber-attached | host: Bos | place: Iran: Karaj | collected 2018-10 | reverse complement strand
CTTCATTGTAGGAGAGAGTCCCATGTACGCATTGACGAGTGGAGGAATATTGAAGCCGAACGAACGTACTTCTCGGTTAAGAATCTTAAAATCCTTTTTAAGTTCGTCTTCAGTAAATATCTTTGCAAGTTCTTCCTCTGGATGGTCAAGTTTGAGAGGACACATAGGAATAACAAGGTTTTCCTTGTCACCAAAGTGTTTCTGTAGGAAATAGAGAATCATATCACGACTCTTGCGGTGGAAGGATGGATACATGGTCATCTTGCCGAAGTAGTACTTACAGTTAGGCATGATGACAGTGAGTGCTCCAAGACCATCCCACAAGTTGTCAAGTGCAAAGATAGCCTTGCTACCAGCCCTTGTTGACTGGTACTCAAGTGTCACGAATGAACGTCCAAGCTCAATGGTGTAAGGAAGATAATCTTTAATGAACTTGTCAGAGAACTTGAACATGTGAGATGTTGCAAGGATTGGTTGACCACACTCGTCGAACTTAATGTCAGGACCGAGAATATAGCGATAACCGCCGATAATATCTTCGGCCTCAGGATTCCACACAATAAGTTGCTTGTATGGTTCATCCATAGTGTCAAACTCATCAAGGTCAAGTGCTTTTCCTGTTCCGCCACCTGCGGCACGGAAAGCAATCTCGCGCAGACGTCCAATTTCCCTTAAGATATTTGGAGAATCCTGCCAAGTACAAATATATATTTCATTGTTGCTTCTGTTAGTGAAACGAAGACGTTTCTCTTCTGTCAACTCTGCCTTGATGACCTCTTTAGGTATCGGCGCTATTATATCTTCTATCATTTAAAGTGATTTATTTCTCTTATGCAATATAAAACAAGTGCAAACTTAGTATTTCTTTTTGGAAATACAAATATTTTTGCCCATCTTTTATGCCAAATGTGCAATTTTTGCTTTTACGAACATGCCAAATAAGCTTTTTGCTTTGTTTGTAAAATATAATATGGTATTTAAACAGTATTCACTACTTGCACCAATCATTAAGTTTTCACCGTGTTATTATTTAAAATTTTCAAAATAAAGAACACTTTCAGGCCCCATATTAAATATGAGGTCAATAATGCTCAGGTCTGAGACAAAACCATGTTTGTGGGCAAAGACCTGATAATACTCTGGAGCCACAATGTGGGAACCACAGAGTAAAAGTTCACTTGCCGCATTAATAAGGAATCCTTCTGTCCTGCTAATCTCAGGCTCAACACCCATGAGTTCACAGCACTTCAAGATAAGTGCCTCGTTGAAATCCATAAGGTAGTCCCATTTCCTTTCATAGAAAGGGCGGAAATCATCCTGCAAATACTCAAAGAAAGGACTGTTAAAATAAGAAGTTTCGAGTGCATTCCAATGCTGGTGTTGCCAATCAAGATGATAGGATATCTTAACATCCTTCATAAGGCACTTTCCCCCCGCACCAAAGTTTTCTTTATCTATGGGTATGGTAAGGTTCAAAGGCCCGTTTGGAGAATCTATCCTACACCTATTCCTTATTGTCTGTTTGTGAAAGTTCTCCCACTGTTCAATACAAATTGGTTCGCCCTTGACAAGAGGGGCGAACCAACTTATTGGAGGTAGATATGATGTAGTAAGTATCATATTTTTTTTCGACACAGAGAATTCGAAAGACATAATGTTAAAAGACTTCCCCATGAAGTGGAAGTCACGAGGAGGCCCTCATTCACTTTATATCAGCCACCCACTTAAATATTCTGTTCCAACGAACACGGCTACTTGGGTTAGCATCTGGACTTATGCTAAGCCAGATAAAGAGCGGTTTACCCACGATATGATCCTCAGGTACAAATCCCCAATAACGGCTATCAGCTGAGTTGTGGCGGTTGTCACCCATCATCCAATAGTAATCCATCTTGAATGTATAGCTCGTTACAAGTTCTCCGTTGATATAAATCTTATCGCCATCTACGCGGAGGTCATTACCCTCGTACGTGCGGATTGGACGCTCATAGATGGCAATGTTCTCTGCATCAAGCTTGAGTGTCATGCCCTTTGCAGGGATAATGATCGGGCCATAGTTGTCGCAAGTCCATCCGTAGTCATGATTGAGAGGATAAACCATGTTATTTATATGGCACACTGGATTGACATCATTAGTGAAATTGTTATCAATAACAGGTACGATGCTATCCGTAAGGCCAGATTTCTTCAGTCCTTCAAGAGCCTTCCTTGTAAGCGGCATGTAACCCAAAGAACGCATTCGTCTGTCTTCATCACTTATGCCAAGCTCATTGCTAAGGTCATCATTTAGATACATACCGTTCTTGAAATAAACGACGTAATTGAACTGCACGTTCTCTGGTTGAGCCATAGGCTTGCCATCAGTATAGATGACTTTATTCTTAATCTCAAACTTCTGACCTGGAAGACCAACACAACGCTTCACATAATTCTCACGACGATCAGTAGGACGCACAACTATATCACCATAGTAAGCGGAATTTGCAGCAACCATGGCTTTACCTTCCATATACATCTGCTCGTAAACTTTACGTTGTTCTTGTACAGACAGTTTTCTGAAATCTGGAACCTCAAGCCCATTCTCATTTCTGTAGCTTGCATCCAAACTCAAACAGATATTGTAGAATGTGGTTGGATTCTCAACTGCTACAGTATCGCCTGCAGGGAAGTTGAACACAACGATATCTCCCTGTTCAACCTTTCCAAGACCTTTCACACGACGATAATTCCACTGTGGCCACTCAATGTAGCTCTTGCATCCAAACAATGGCATTGTATGCTGAGTGAGAGGCATAGTGAGTGGTGTCTGAGGAATACGAGGACCATAGCTAATCTTGCTCACGAGAAGATAGTCGCCAGTCATAAGACTCTTCTCAAGAGAAGAACTTGGTATCTGGTAATTCTGGAAAAAAAACTGATTGACAAAATATACAGCTATGAGTGCAAAGACAATAGCATCTACCCATGACATAATAGTACGACTCATGTCACTCTCAAGATTCTTCCACCATGTCCAATGAATCTTCTGACTGATATAGATATCATAGATGAAAGGAACAACAATAAGTCCTATCCATGATTCCACCCAATAAAGAAAAAGTAGATAAAGTACTGTGACAACACAGAACTTTGTCCATTTTACCCAGTTCTTCTCTGGTTCCTCGCCCTTATTGCCACGAGCTTGAGTACTCTTAAAACTTTTATAATCTAATGCCATATAATTGTTCGTCAGTATTGATTATTCCCGTTTGTTTTATAATGAATCCTCAGAATATTCAAGAATCATCCATATTAGAATTTGAACATATCGTCTATTGTCAACAATCCATGATTCTTAGCTGTAAATTCAGCTGCAATAACCGCACCAAGTGCAAATCCCTGACGAGAGTGAGCATCATGAGTGATTGTTATCTGGTCAGCCTCACTATTATACGTGATTGTATGGATGCCTGGAACTTCATCACGACGAATAGAACTGATTGGCAAAAGATCTTCTGCAACATTATCCGTACCCTCTATTGAGCCATCAGGATTCTGAAGGTAACCCATTGTCCACTCTTTTTTGCGGTCAAGACGCTCAATAATCTGCTCAGCGAGTGTAATGCCAGTTCCAGAAGGATGGTCAAGCTTATGAACGTGATGAGTTTCCTCCATCTTAACATCGTACTGTGGGAAACCATTCATAATATTTGCTAAGTACTTGTTAACAGCTGAGAAAATAGCAACACCAATAGAAAAGTTGCTGGCCCAAAAAAGCGTCTTGCCCTCATTTGCACATGCCTTGCGCACATCATCACCATGGTCTTTGAGCCAGCCCGTTGAACCGCTAACCACCTTTACTCCAACCTTCCAGCACTTGAGATAGTTGCCATACGCGACATGTGGAGCAGTAAACTCAATTGCAACATCGGCGCTTGCAAAAGCAGTAGATTCAAAATCTTCCTGATTGTCAACGTCTATAATACTAACAATTTCATGACCACGGCTGAGAGCAATCTGTTCAATCATTTTACCCATCTTTCCGTATCCAATGAGTGCTATTTTCATCTTATATGCCTTATTTTTGTAGTTCGTTCAGTAAAATATAATATTTCAGCTGCAAAGATAATCATTTAGAAACAAAAATATTATCACGATTTACACTTTTTTGCACATATTTCACTATACAACATACTTTTTATTATTAATTAACAATGTTTAATGTCAGAAAAACAGTATATTTGCCACAAATCTATATTTTATGAAAAATATGATAGAAGAAGTATTACACTACGTATGGAAACATAGAATTTTGCCATTAAAAGACCTAAAAACAACGAATGGCAAAACTGTAGAGGTCTTGAATCCTGGTATGCTTAACCACGATGCTGGACCTGACTTCATAGGCGCAAAGGTAAAGATTGACGGCTTACTATGGGCTGGTAACGTAGAAATTCACCTACGCACCAGCGATTGGTTCCGTCACAAACATAATGATAATCCTGCATACGACAGTATCATCCTACATGTGGCATCACAGGTTGATACTGAACTAAATTATCCAAGTGGAGAAATCGTCCCTCAAATTGAAATAGAGGTACCAAATTATGTTCTTACAAATTACGAGAAACTCATAAAAACAGATATCTATCCACCTTGCAAGGACATTCTATCTTCACTTCCAAAAATAAAAATACATAATTGGCTCTCTGCACTTCAAGTAGAACGACTTGAGATGCGTACGCAACAGATAATGGAGAGACGCGAAAGACTTGACAAGAGTTGGGAGGACACACTGTTTGTAACCATCGCTCGTTCGTTCGGTTTTGGAAAGAATGGAGATGCTTTTGAGATGTGGGCAAACAACATTCCGATGAATGCCGTTAGTAAACATCGTGATGATTTTTTCCAGATAAAAGCATTCTTCTTTGGACAGGCAGGAATGCTTGACGGCAATGGACTCTCATGTTTTGAAAATGCAGAATATGAACAACTATGTAAGGAATACTCATATCTCAGAACTAAATTTTCACTCAAGCAAATTGACAGAAGTATCTGGCACTATCTACGCCTGAGACCACAAAACTTTCCTCATACACGTATTCTTCAACTTGCACATCTGTATTATGATGACGCTTTGGCTTTTTCAAAAGTAATGAATGCAAAGAGCAAAAATGACTTCTACGAGTTATTCGATACAAAAAGTGGAGAATTCAATCTATCTAAATCGTCAAGAGAGTCGTTACTCATCAATTGCGTAATACCTATGCTTTTTGCATACGGCACATACAGAAACGACATTACACTAAGAGATAGTGCAATAGACCTACTGGAAACATTTCCACCAGAAGACAATAGAATAATCCGTGATTGGGAGAGCGCAGGAATCACATCCGAGCACTCTGCAGATTCACAAGCTCTTATCCACTTATACAAGGAATATTGCGAAAAACATGAATGTCTCCGTTGTCGATTTGGTCACGAATACCTATGCAACAATCCTGGATGGCTAAAAGAAGAATAACATCATAACAATAATAACACGTATAGAGAAGTGTAATCATTCTAACAAACGATTACACTTCTCTAATTTTTGTACTATACTATTGACTTGAGTACACTACACCAACCATTTAGTTATTACCAAAGACTACCCCATCCCTTATTACCCCGCTGATTTCCATTACGAGTAGAATTACGGTCATCATGATAATATCCTCCACGCTGGCGTGCTCCACCCCAGTCATCGTCATCTCCCAACCCTTCTTGTGAAGAACTTATGAATTCAAGAGTTCCCAGTTCAATTTTCTCCACTTCAGGGACTATATATAATTTCTTCATCATATCTAACTATATTCACCTTATTTTACATAGATCTTGTGACGTGTACCATCTGAATAAAGGATGATATTAAGTCCCTTCTGTGGCTTATCATAACATACACCCTTTACGTCATAATAGCCAACCACGACAGCATCATCTACAGCTATTTCATTTACCGCATCAAAGACGTCGTCAAAGTCCACATACAATACTGATGGACGAACATTATTCAATTCTCCCTTACCACGATACACAAAAGCTCTGAATGCACCAATATTGAACCAATGGTTTCCTCTAACCAATGAATTATTATCTGTCTTCACATAATAACATACATCAGCACTTAATCCATCAGAATTCTTAGTACCATCAACAGCAACTCCAGTCTTACCAATAACATATTTATACTTATATGTACCATAGATTGACAAATCATCTTCTTCTGGTTTTGGAGAACGAAGTTCTGATGTCCTATGTACAAGTGCATTACTTTCATTAACAGTAATAGTACCATTCTCTACGCCATTGTAAAGTACAGGAGTATTGGCAGGTAAGACCTTTCCATCCTCACCAGTGTACTCAACAAGTTTCAACTTACCATACTTAGGATTCTCATCCCAGTCAATCTTCTCTGGCATATAGAACTTATTGATACCAGATGGCATCTTAGTAAGATCCAATGGCAAGCACAAAGTACCTGTACTAATCTTATTACTACGAGAATAGCTTACTGATGCAGCTGTAAACTCATAAGGCACATGCATAGTCATCCTATCTGTGATAACAAGATTATCACATGTATATGAACCGTCTGAGTTCTTTCTTACAATATTAGATGCACCAGTAATCTTATAATTACTCTTGTCACCATCATTAGCGTTATAAACTCCATCATAATCAGTATAGAATAGCACATTATTACGGCTGTCGTCTCCACCTTGCCATCCTACTGCAGTAACATTCAAATTATCGCTCAATATAAAGTCACTCTTATATGCATATACAACTCCAAGTGACTCTTTTGTTTTTGAGATAAGTTTGTTAACAGAGTTTGTTAAGTCCTCCATTCTATCCCAATCTCCCAAAATCGTAAGTTCTGTAGAATCACCATTTAACTTAAGTTTACCACTAACATTACCACAGAAATACAACTTAAAGTTATCAAATGCAACAGAGCCACGAGTCTGTTGAATACCAATTGTCAAGTCCTGAGTCTTATCCAATTCAATATAATTATCAGTAATAAAAGTATTTATAGTAGCATTACTATAATTATCTGCGGACAATTCAACTGGTTCTGCTCCATCTGCATTCATAAATAGTCTATAACTACCAGAACCTCTTGTTCGTAAATCGACAGCAAGTTTATATTTACCAGCAGGTACATTTCTGATAATCTGCGTCAAAGTCACATTATTATTCTCTCCATATAAGAACTTCTCAATAGAAACAATACGCTCAACAGCATTAGAACCATATGATTGATTCTGACCAGTAGTAATTTTCCAAGCATCATAATTTGACCAGCCTATTTTATCTCCAAGACCAGCATTCTGGATATAGAAACTAACATCCAACGGCATCTTTTCAGAGCCACGAGTTGTAGTAGAAGCAATCATAAGATTTTTCATATCAGATACTTTTTGCTCAAGTATCAACTTTGAAGCCATAGGACTAGTCCATACAGCATCAAGTCTATCCATAGCCTCTTCAAGACCAGCAACTGCATATCCACCAGATAAATCTCTATGATTTACTTTTGCAGCACGAAGAACACGCCACATATCTGTTCGAGTTGCAGAAGCAAGAGTTGTGAACACACGGTCCTTCTGATACTGACCAGCTTCATAGAACGACCAACGCGTACATCTTGGTTCTTTATCATTAGCAAAACCAAGATATGCAACATTTGCTGCATCACCAGTACTTTCGAACAATCTACCCTTGTTATCAGATATCTCATAAATATAATTATGTTCAGCTGATGTTGATGCTTTTTTAATGATCCATTCGTATGCTTTAGTATCATTTGGTTTGACATAACTAATAGCATCAGCTTCTCTAAAAGGAGAAATATAAGATTTCTTATCATTAATATCCTTAGTATAGATATAGAATCTATCTGTCTTACCAGTAACCGGTTCGATAAAATATTTCTTACCAAGCTGCTTTAACTGGCTCAAGCCATTTTCATCATTAAGATACTTACCCGCATCAACATTATAGATATAACGCTCTACAGGTTCGGAAAGTTTAGAAAGATCCTGTGCAGCCTCACCAAGATAATACAACTCAAAGTTATCAATCATAGCAAAATCTTCGCTTTCAAGTTCGCCACGAACACCAATTATAATAGTGTTTGAGAGAACCTTGAACTCAATTTCTTTCTTAAACTCCCCAGGCTTATGAGCATTCAAGGCAGATGTTGACAATTTGTCTATCTCTGCCATAGTTTTATTGCCAGTAAACCAATACGCAGCATATCTATGCTCCTTTATTTTATCATCCGTCTCTTTTGCATCAGCATAACCATTGACCTTATTGAGTTCACACAATTCAAGGTCACCATACTCGTTTGCTGCATACAAAATAGCACCTCCATCAGTATTCGTATAACCATGAACAGATAAACGATACAAACCAGCTGGCAGATTGTCAATATTGACTTTCTGCGTCAGATTATATGTGGATTTTGTAGTTGATGTTCCCCTTATCTTAACATTAAAATCATATTTGTTACTCTTCGTATCTCCTGAAGGATTCTCAGAGCCTATTGAGATGTTTAAATTATCATAATCTTTATTATTTGAATTATGATCATTATTTCCGAGCGTAATAGGTAAACTATTTCCATTAAACAGCCAAGAAGTCTTTCCTGTATTATTTCGTCCGAAACTTGGGTCTGTTATGAAGAATGTTGCATCCATAGGATTCTCATAAGTAGCATCCTGAAGCTCCTTGATACGTTGAGTCTTTGTAACAATTTCCCATATAGCACTTTCTTCGCCTGTTGGGGCAGAAGAAACATCCAAAAGTGACAATGAATTATCATTATCCTTAATCATATATCCCTTTAATCCAGTTTGATTTGAACCAGAAATATTTGTACTTGCCTTATGTGAATACATCCAATATTCATAGGACTCTTCATCATCAGGATGTACCTTCTGGAACGTAAACTGAGATTCTGAATGGTCAAAATGAAGACCATCAAACATAGAGCCATGTCCGCCACCACTCTGATACAAAGGATTCTTGATAGAATACTTTCCATCATTAAGTTTAGTCAGTTCCATAGCAAAACCGTGTTTACTCAATATTGGGTCAGTTCCCCATCTATTACCACCAGCCTCAAGATACATATACTCTGGTGACATATCAGTACCATAATTCTTATTCGTACGTATGAAATAAGTTCCATCTGCCAATGCAGAAGCAAGAACTTCGCTCACACCCATATATTGAAGAGTAAAATGGTCGAACTTAACAATATATGATGCATTAGTATCATCATCATCCTCAGAATTCTTCTTGTGCTTATAGCCAGACAAATTAATACCTACCTCAATAGAAGAGCCATTTTTATCTACATATATCGGCACATAGACAACATGTGTTATCGGGTCTGCAGACGACAATTCCTCATCAATAGTATCATTATTACAAGCTATATACAAATGTGCATTTGAGCCAGCACATGTAGTTGATATTCCTAAAAGATAATATCCACGTATCAGATTATTAATAGTCTGAGACATCTTTGTCTTAGGTTGCTCAGAATGGCGATATTCAAAATATCCCTTTCCATTAAGACCCGCAAACTTATGTTCAACTGTGTCAGAGACAGAAATTTCATTCACTGTATTAATATTCCAACCAACATGTTTGAACGTATCAAATTCACCCATTGCATCTGGGTTCTTCAGAAGTAATGACACATCAGTAGGTATCAAGATATTGGCTGTATATAAGATATCAAACTTCTTAGTATAATAGTCAATACGCTTGATTGCATAAATTTTGTAGTAATCACCATTAGACGTAAGCATCTTGACGTCAGGTTTGTTCTTATCCCAACGACCGAGTTCACGTCCAGAGATAGCAGAATTTATCTTCCAGTTATTATAATTAGCAGAACCAGTAAAGGTAACTACAGCCTTGTCATTCTTCTGATCAACAAGCTCTCTGAATCTGAAGTAATCTGTAGCTACTTCACCTTGCATCATCATTTCTCGATTAGTAGCATTGGAAATTATATAGTTTCCATCAGCAACACCATAGTTACATCTGTAGATTTCCCACAACTGTTCAACTTTATCCCATGGTTGTCCTGTAACCTTGGTATATGTCATAGTCTTATAACTGCTACCTTGATAACCATCAGTACCAGATGCAAGAGCAAGACAATTATCTTTGTCCTTCCAGAACATAAAGAGGTAATCCTCCGGATTCTTATTAAGAGGACTATCAGGATCGGTTGTACTAACTTCAATCCATGTTGGAGTAGTCATAGACGCAGGTGTAAAGTTCGATGGGTTTGAAGTAGCAGATGATGGCTTTGATTCGCCACAGAAAGTCATCTCGATATTATCGAAGAATGCCCTAAATTCACTTGCTGTACCATTGAACGCAATAACCATGGTTTCATTTGTTACGTCAACTTCTATTGTATGACGGAACAGACTCTTCCTATCGCTATTATTAAAGAAATTGTTAACAGCATCATTATTGCTGTTCAAAGTAACATTCTTATAATTGCCATCAACATCTGTATCACCAAATATAACTTGGGCAAGAAGATTTGTTCCATCAGTTACAGACATCTTTACAGCCTCAGCCTTTGTTGCAACACCAGAAACAGAGATAATATAATGACCATTAGGTATGTCAGTAAGAGTCTGGTAGAAGTTATATGAAACATCATCCTTCACACCATCCTTACTACTTACCATCATGTTACAATGCTCTCCAGAGCCATTATTCAGGTAATTAACGTTTCCAACATTCTTAGTAGTACCAGTCATAGCCATGGATTCATCATCAGCACCACACTTCCATGCAGAAATACGTATATCTGACTTATTAAAGTTAGGATCCGTAATCAGGAATGTGGCATCCATAGGATTCTTGCTTGTTGCCTTTCCAAGTTCAAGTATGCGTACAGACTTTGGCACGATTTCAAAATAGGCGTTATCATCATCTGTAAGCACCATATTTGGACCAGATTTAATACTCTGATCATATTTCGCAAATTTACCACTATTACCAAAATACAAGAGATATTGGAATGGATATTCATCACCTCTTGGAATAATACACCAAGGCATTGTTCCAGAGTCATTAAACAAGCCACCAGTACCGTCTGCATTTGATGTAGCAAGATGCTGTCCTCGTCCTCCTACAATACCAGAGTGCAAATAGTACAAAGGATACACACCTGGTGCAGCATTTGTGCCGTTATAAGTATAGGTACCAGAAGCATCGTCCAATCCATAATCGATACCACGATCCTTTACAAATATAGCAGAAGTACCATATGAACTACCTGCTTGAAGATAGCAGTATTCACCATTACTATTAAGAGTTCGGATATAGTATGACTTACCGACTTCCAAAGGCTCTGCATACAGAGTATCAGGGTCACCACAATAAGTCAACTTGAAATTATCAAACTTATCATCAACTCTTGAAGTCATATCAACACCATACATAATAGTGTCATTCATACCACATGAAAACTCAAGTTCTGCTACGCCTCCACTTATAGCATTATTATTTAACGCTAAAGTAGTTGTCTTATTATTAGACTTAACAGTTACAAACAATTTTGACGCAGTTGGATTCTTTCTTGAAACACTTAACTTGTATGTACCTCTTAAAAGTCCAGAAACTGTCTGAGACATTTTGACAGCAACAGCATTATTATGTTCAAAGTAACTCTTACCATTTTTTGCATCAAAGCCAGTACCTTCCTTTGTCCATACATTACCTACATTAGATGTATTCCAAGCAAGCATACTTGTCTTATCCTCGCTTGTTCCCATACCGTCAGGGTTGGAAAGAAGCAAAGAAACATCCTGTGGCTTAGCTTTAGAAGCTACATATTTTACTTTCTGCACATCCATTACGTAATAATTACGTGGAATGGCATAAATCTTATGATAACCTACATTATTATCTACAATGATATCTGCATAATCCTTGTTCCAACGATGGAGATAGCCCTGAGAAGGACATATAATCCAGTTGTTGAGGATTGCTGTCTGGAACTCAACAGACGCATTAGCCACATTCAAAGGCATAGAGGCATTATAGCGGAAGTAATTCGTTCCATCCATCTGCATCATATTCTCACGATCAGCAGCATTAGTGATGACATACTTGCCATCAGCAGTCTTATAGAATTCCCACAAGCAAGACAAGTCAGTTACCAAATTTGGATTTTTCACAAATGACATTGTCTTGTAACCCTCGCCTTGATAATTTTCAGTACCATCAGCAAGAGAGAGGCATGTATTTCCATTTTCCCAGATTGTGAAGAAATAATTCTCTGGATGAATCATAGGATCATCATCTGGAGTCTTGACCTCAACAATATTTTTCAAGGCAGTAACATCAAATCTTACTGGAGAATCATTGTAAGTCTTTGTGTCTTCGCCAAGATAATACAACTCAAAGTTATCAAAGAATGAAGTAGCATTCTTCTTTTCTCCACAACGAGCACCAATAATCAAAGTACCGTCGATAACCTTGACATCAACATACTTCTTATACTTTTCATGATTATTCTCAGCAAAATAATTTGCAATAACATCTAAAGAAGTAGCGGCAGTAACACTATATGTATCAAAAGCAACCTCCTCAATCGTTGTTCCATTATTTGCAAAAAGGTATAATGCATTATGCGTTTTATCATTTGGCTGTCCACCAATTCCTTGTGCAGACAAACGGTAATATCCATTAGGCAAACCAGTCAGAGTCTGCTGTACAGAATAATCCACACCATTAGTATACACAACTGCACGAACGAAATTGTTATAGTTATTCTCTGAGCCACTCTTTTGAATCAAAGTTGTATTATTACCTAATGAAACCTGAGATTGTGACAAAGAAGTCTCACTACCATTTCCATAAACAATTTTCCAAGCAGATGTATTGACATGATCCTTTGTAAAGTCAGCATCCTTGATAAAGAATGTTGCATCCACAGGATTCGTCGCATTTGCATACGACAATTCACGAACAAGCTGATCTCTTGACACAACTTCAAATTCACAAGGCTGTCCTGAGAAGTTCAAAGCGTCATTCACGCCACTTGTACCATTTACATATCTCTGCGATGCATCAACATTAACCATTGATGCACCGGTTGGTGATGTATATATATAATGTGTGTATGGTTTAGTTGTCGGGTCCACAGGCTTAAAAAGCATCTGACGTGCAGAATTAACAGCACATTCCAACAAAGAAGTATTGCTGGATGTATTGCTCAAATAGCCAAGAGAGCCATTATTCTGCAAAGGAGTTTTAACTATACGTGGCTGCAATCCAGAAAATTCTGGTATTTTAGAAAGATCGCCATTATCCACGAATGTAAATTCCATACCATGCTTTGAGAGAACAGCAGTTTTTCCATCAGTTCCTCCAGCATTGACATAATGATATTTAGGAGAATCTACAGTTCCAAAATTCTTACGGATGAAGAAATCATCAGTAGCATTAATGCTCGTAAGAGAATATGAAAGAGAGAAATCATCAAATATATATCCTGAAGTAGGACCTGTCCAATGCACACCTATTTCAATTGTTGCATCATCCTCTGTTATTTCTCTTGAGAAAACATTCAAGCCTATTGACATCTTTTTATAGCACACAATATCCCATTGTGTAGTATTTCCATCCAAAGGTTTATCTTTTTTTGCATCACGGATATAAACATAACCAGCACCAGTTACTGCGCTACTAACCTTTATAGTATATACACCTTTAGGCATGTGCTCAAATGTCTGCTTAATATCAGCACCATTATTACTACTAACAACCTTAAAACATGATTTTCCACTAAAACCATCATAAGGCTCCCCATTTTTTGAATTAGTAATAGTCTGATACGTTGTCGAACCATTAGCACTCGTTGTCCATCCAAAAACATCGGTTCCGTTTGTACCCGAAGCATCTGGATTAGCAAGCATAGGAGTAATGTCAATTGTAGAATTAACATTAGTAGTAGTATATGCAAGCAAATCCGTTATGCGCTTAACCTCTGGGTCAAGAACATAAGTCTTACGTGGAATAGCATAAATCTTATAATATGACTGATTAGTACCGGCTGCAACATCTAACAATCCTGGACGCCAAAGCTGAAGATATTTACCATTAGAAGTTTTGAGTGTCCAGTTATCATTACTTCTACTTGCTGTCAATGTGACCTTTGCACTATTAGTATTAAGCACAGTAGCAGAATTGAATCTGAAGTATCTCGTATCTTCAGTTTCTGTCTGTAACATATCCTCACGAGAAGTAGGATTGATAAAGACATAGTTACGTCCAGAAGTACCTATTCTATACATTTCCCATACATACCCGAGACTGTCCAATGGGTTAACATCCCGATAGCAACCCATTGTCTTGTATCCTGTACCCTGCATTCCATCTTCACCATCTTTCATACCAAACAAAGTGTTGGCATCACTCCATATTGTGAAGAAATACTTCTCAGGATTGTTAAGAATATCAGAAGAAGTCGCTTTAACCTCTATCCAAGACGAATTATTAACAGCCTCAGGTGTATATTTTGTAGCAGTAGCATTATAAGTAGTTACTGCTGAAGTGCTTAAATAATACAGTTCAAAATTATCAATAAAAGCATCAGCCTCAATGGTTGTAGATTTGTTCTCTACACCAATGGTCAAAGTTCCATCAATAACATAAACCTCAATGGAACGAGTATAACTTGAAGCATTACTACCAGTAAATGCATTATATGCAGATGTATAATTAGTAACACCTGCATCTACACGGAAAGCATCTGACTTGAGTTCAGAATATCCATCAACAGCAAACAGATAACACGCATTATCAGCCTTAGCAGCACCCTGTGCAGAAACACGATACCTACCATTTGGCAGTCCTGTAATTTTTTGCTGAACCTTATACAAAGAACCAGAACCGCTAATTTTCAAGACTGATTCCTTGCCATGAATTTCATCATTTCCGTAAGAATTCGAAATTTCAATACTTCCGACCTTTCGTGCTGTTGAATTTGACAAATTTCCTATAGGAGAATTATTTGCAGCATTATATACTTCCCAATTGTTCTTTGTTGTTTCAAGAATATTTCGTCCAAATCCTGGGTCAGAAACGAAGAATGTAGCATCAACAGGAGTAGTTGAAGATGCTGCAGCCATTTCATTTAAGAGTTGTTCCTTTGTGACAACCTCCCACGTATTATTACGACTACCTTGTGTCAAATGAGCTCCTGCAAGAGGAGATTCTGCAGCAGCAACAAAATTGGAACCGAATTTAATTTTATATGAATTTCCACTTACTGGAACAAACGAGAATGCCGTCTTCTGAGTATCTTTTCCCTTATCACACTTGAAACGATTACCTTGGTAAAAAATATATCTTTCATTAGCACTTATTCCACCACCATTTGCTATACCCAAATGCAAATAATAGGTACTACCATCTCCAGTAGCATGTAAAGTACACTCTACACCATGTACATCAGTAACAGCAGTAGTACCATACATACCAGCAGCATTCCAATAATAGTACTGCGAACCTGACTTATATCGGATATAGACCTTTGCGCCATCCTTTATTTCTGTAACAACAGATTGTGCCTGAACAGTCATGGCGACCATCCAGAATGTAACAAATGTCAATAATGAAGTGAAAAACGTTTTTCTCATATTCTGCTATTGTTTACTTTCTTCGTTTATTACAATCCCAATACTTATTTAATAGAAACACAGATCCCAACAGATGGAAAGAATGTAACTAAAGGCATGTCACAACAACTAATATACTATTATACTATAACTTGCCTGAAATGTCAAAGACGAGCGGATTAAAAAGCAATAACGATGAAACACATGCCATAACCGTCGTCGAACATTGTATCCTAAAAAGGATGATTTATCAACAAAAAAATTGTTTTTTAGATTATGCCAATAAATTCCCCAAAATATAAAATATAATGGTGATCTCTTGTAAAATCTATTTTTAATTTAACATTCTCAATTATATATTCTCATGCAAAGGTACGCATAATTTTGCATACATAGATAAAACTTATCCAAAAAAAACGCATATAAAAGACAAAATATTACATTAAAGCCAATAATATTACAATTCTGCGTGATTTAAATGAGATAAATGACATACATTAAATGACAAAAGACGGTTACTTTTCAAATAAAAGCAACCGTCTTTCACATGCACGGGGTGAGGGACTCGAACCCCCGACCCTCGGTTTTGGAGACCGATATTCTACCAACTAAACTAACCCCGTGTGAGCGTTGATGAGAAGGGACACCTTAGATGTGTCTTGTACTCCCATCGAGAATCGAACTCGAATCTAATCTTTAGGAGAGATTTGTTCTATCCATTGAACTATAGGAGCCCGTTCCTTGTTTAGCAGGTGCAAAGGTATGAAAATATTATCAAACGTCAAAGCATATTTTCAAAAATATTTTGCTTTTTTCTCATTTTTTACATAAACAAGAGACGTTCACATCCACTGAGCAAGACGAATAAATTTATATTCAAAGACTTAAAATTAAACCTGCATCTCAATTTGCCTTAAAGCCGTTGGCTTTCTTTTCCTTTATGCCTGATGCCTCAATGACGTTGATGATGTAGTCGCCAAGCTTTTCGCACTCGGAGATGATGTCCATGTAGAAGACACCAATCTGGTAGTCGTAGAGATGGTTGTTAATATCTATGATGTTCTGGTTCTTGAGCTGAGAACGATAGTTGTTTATCTCATGCTCTGTATTGTAGTTCTTGTTGAGGTCAACAAAACGATGCTCTCCATGCTCTATGACTACAGCCATCTGGCTTAGTGCCTCTTCAGTGAGCTGCATCATGTTCTGTATGTGCTCATACTGTTTCTCTGTGAAGTCCTCACTTGAGTTCTTACGCTTGCGACTCATCGTGCGGGCGAGGTTGAAACAGCTGTCACCTATGCTCTCAAGTTCGTCACACACACGCATCATGTGCTGAATCTCAATTTTTGATTCTATGGAGAGGCGACCTTCACTCACCTTGGAGAGATAGTCACATATCTCTACCTCAAGATTATCCGTAATACTTTCGTATTTCTCTATACGACTGTAGAGTTTATTGAACTCATCGCCTTTCTTCACGTGGAGAAGTTCCTGAGTCATAGCATACATCTTGACGCAACGATTGACGAACACGTTGATTTCCTTCTTTGCCTCAAGTATTGAAAGCTCTGCCGTAGAGAGGACACCTCCGCTGATAAAGTGAAGCCTGCCTTCTTCCTCATCATCTCCACCTGCACGTGGAGTAACAATAAAGCAGACGATTTTCTCAAGTGGCTTCACAAACCATATAAGGATAAGTACGTTGCAAACGTTGAATGCGGTATGGAATGTAGCAAGAATGGCGTTGAGCGATGTTGCGCTCATCTT
>JAEEGL010206721.1_pt1 | contig 17465 bp, 20 predicted proteins | sample 9134231 | NCBI WGS metagenome assembly JAEEGL01 (sample SAMN16246548, study PRJNA631951) | gut metagenome | biome: gut microbiome; feature: rumen; material: fiber-attached | host: Bos | place: Iran: Karaj | collected 2018-10 | reverse complement strand
TCCGACATCATCGGTATGAGATATGGTTCACTCTTCGATGCAAACCAGACAATGGTTTCCAAGATGGACGACGGCAACTCCCTCGTTCAGGTTGTATCCTGGTACGACAACGAGAATTCTTACACATCTCAGATGGTAAGAACAATCAAGTACTTCGCAGAGCTCGGCTAATAGCTGACTTACAGTACATTTACAGAGGCTGCACATTTAGTGCAGCCTCTTTATTGCCTTAAATCTCTTCAAGTCTTAGATAATTTATTCCCGGTCTTTGGATATTTCAGGGCAGATGATATTCTGCTCTATATGTGATCAATAAACCACTTATCTTTTTCACCGAAACCGTATCTGACCTCGTCAATTTTCCATGCACCATCTTCATTTACTAAAACAAAACGATGTTTCTTACTCGTTCTTTCTTCATTACTGATCACGATCACGGCCTTTTTTTCACTCTTCATTGTAAAAAACAGCTTTCCGTCAATCGCATCTATGTACTTCGCCGGATGATGAATGCTTCCCCCGAACGGGCGGTCCAGCAGTTTTTTCGTGCACAACCCTGCCACAAGCGTTTTATACTGTTCGCGATAGTTATTAACAAGATCCATAAAGTCCGGATGCACCCTGTGTTTTGGAATGCCCATTTTCACCTTTTCGGCTTCCTGTTCTTCTAATTTTATGAATGCCGCATCTTCAAGTGCTACGATTTCTTTCATCAGTTTCAAAAACGGCGGAACGATCACCTTTGCCATTTCAGAATATTTTTCCGGTGTATCCGATAAAACTATCCTTTCATCAATATCCATTATATAAACCTCCTATTTGAAAGAGATATCAGACGAAGATCTCAACAACAGTGGCTTCCGGCATGGAAAGGAACCTGAAAGGAAGGATACCGCACCCTAAGCCTCTTGAGATAAAGAGAGTCGTTCCGCTGATATCATATACACCCTGTACGGCGCCCATATTCGGAAGTTTATCGTGTTTTCTTAATACAGTGAATTCGATCCTGAAAGGGAACTTCATCTGTCCGCCGTGAAGGTGTCCGGAGAGCATAATGTCAGGCCTGTTTGAAGGATCAAGATGGATGAATGCATCAGGATCATGGACGGCTAAAATGACAGGGGCTTCACAGCTGCTCACGGGCATTTGCTGCCAGACACGGTGTTTTCTGCCTGTGTCTGATATTCCGGCAAGAACGATCCTTTTGCCATCCTCATGTGATCTAAGATCGACTGTCTTGTTATCAATGCTCGTAAAACCTGCTGAGCCGGCAGCGTCTTCAAGAGCCCAGTCGTGGTTGCCCGATATGCCGTAAAACGGGATTCCAAGTTCTTTGCAGCATTCACTGACTTTGTTTAGGTATTTGTAACCCATAGCGGAATTCTTGTGATAAGTGATAAGGTCACCTCCGAAGATGACGGCATCAAGCGGAGTACTGCCATGTGCTTTCCTGATCGCACTGCAAAGGCGGAAAGCATTTACGGGACACCATTCGGCATGAATGTCCGAGAAGAAAAAGAATCTCAGATCAGGTTTTCCGTTGACATTGCTGTCAGTCATTGGAAGCCTTTTTATTATTATTCCTTTATTAAGAGATTTATCTGAGGATGATTTGCGAAGTGTGACTTTGTCCTGATCGAGAAAGAAAGGTTCTGTAAGACACCATAATATATATACCAGGATAAGCCCGGCAATGACTATAAGAACCGGATAAATCTTCTCCATTATCAGGACAGTTCTCCTTTTTTCTTAATTATATAATATGCAGAGGCCAATCGTGTGTTATAATTCATACAACGAAATAAGATTTTTCAGGAGGAATTTAGGATGCCTAAGACAGAAATCACATATGAGATCGTTCAGCAGATCGGTATTCTCAAGGAGAACAAGTCCGGCTGGCAGCGTGAGCTTAATATCGTTAAGTGGAATAACGGTAAGCCGAAGCTCGATATCCGTGATTGGGGTCCGAACCATGAGAAGGTCGGCAAGGGTATTTCTCTTGACTTCGAAGAATACAATACGCTCAAGGCTTTCCTTGAAGACGGTGACTTTACATCTCTTGACGAATAATATTCCGTTTGGATATTTGAGATCAGTAGTATGAAGGCGTGTGTTTATGCGTCGTGATTCGGTATGAGAAGCGAAGAACGGGCCGGTGCAATTTCAATTGTAATGCTATTTTTGTGGGGGACTCTGATTGCAGAGCCCTTCCATATTTTTGCGCGCTATATTGCGGTAGGCGTAACATATGCATTGAGAGGTCTCGGCGCCAATTCTCTTATCACGTCGCTTGCTTTGTATCTTATAGTTGTATCTGTGATCATACTGCTGCAGAAACTGTCAAAGAGTAAACTCGGCGTATTTATCCCGTGTACAATATCAGTATTATTTATTGCCATGCTCATAATAAGGAGCATTGTTAATTCTTCTGTCGGAGTCTCTGATGCTGTTTGTCTGGCGATCCCGGCCCTGCTGTCGGTGATCCTTTATGTAACCAAATTTGAGAAGGGACTTAAATGGTTTTCGGATTGCTATACCTATTCACTTGCTGTAGCACTTTTAAACTCCCTTATATTTGTTCCTCTTTCAAACCTGAATAATGTTTTATCCATGATCCTTTACATCACCCGTTATAATGATCTTGATATTACCGGCAGTTTTAAAGATCTTGCAGGAATACCGGAATTGGTTTGGGGATTATTCCTTTTTGCTTTTGCGGTCCTTCCGATAGCATATCTTGCTGTTACTGGCAGGAGGAAATGATATGGAACAGTTGGATTTGTTTTCCAGTTTGCAAAACAGTGATACTGAACATGAAGAGTATCTGGAACTCGTGAGAAAACTCAATCATTATGCTGAGCTTTATTATGCCCAGGATGAGCCCGAGATATCAGACTTTGAATACGATACCCTGAATAACAGACTTAAGCAGCTGGAAAAGGAGCATCCTGACTGGATAGTTCCGGAATCGCCGTCCGTCAGGGTTGGCTGGAAAGCTGAAAAGGGTGTTCTGGTAAAGCATAATGTTCCGATGCTCTCTCTTCAGGATGTTTTCGAAAAAGAGGAAGTATATGAATTCGTGAATTCCATGATCGCTGAATTCGGTCAGGAAGCAGAGTTCCTTGTTGAGACAAAGATCGACGGCCTTTCGATGGCTCTGCGTTATGAGGATGGTGAATTGAAACTCGCTGTTACAAGGGGAGACGGTATCACCGAGGGCGAGGATGTCACGATGAATGCAAGGCAGATCCCTGATGTCGTTAAACAGATGAAAGAGCCTGTTCCGTATATTGAGATCAGAGGTGAGGTCTACATGACCAGAAAGGCCTTTGAGAGTGTAAATGCCAAGGCTGAAGAAGAAGGCAAGAAGGCATTTGCGAATCCCAGGAACTGTGCTGCAGGCACATTAAGACAGACAGATACGAGGATCACGAAGGAGAGGGGCCTCTCACTCTTTATATTCAACATTCAGGAGACCCGCGGCGTGACATTCAATACGCATCTTGAAGGATACGAATATCTGAAGCGCAACGGAGTTAAGGTCATCGAGAATTGTTATAAGTGCAGGACAGCCGATGAGGTATGGGATGCCATCACAAAGATCGGCAATATGAGAGGCGACCTGGAGTACGATATCGACGGTGCTGTCGTTAAGCTGAACAATCTTTCAGAGAGAAACAAGCTGGGCAACACTATCAAGTTCCCGAGATGGGCGATCGCATATAAATATCCTCCTGAAGTAAAGGAAACTCGACTTCTTGATGTTGAAGTCAATACCGGAAGGACCGGAAGAGTAACTCCCGTAGCCGTATTCGAACCTATCAGTCTATGCGGCACGATGGTGTCACGTGCGACACTGCATAATCAGGATTTTATCGATCAGCTTGGTTTGGGTATTGGAGATACGATCCTTGTTTATAAATCAGGTGAGATCATTCCGAAGGTTAAGGATGTAAATAAAGACAAGCGACCTGCTGACTGGAATCCTTATAAGATGCCCGATATGTGTCCCGTGTGCGGTCACAGGCTGGTTAGGGATGAAGGGGGCGTGGACCTTAAGTGTGTCAATCTTTTGTGTCCCGGAACGCTTGTTAACCGCATAGTTAATTTTGTGTCCCGCGACTGTATGGATATAAAGGGTTTCGGTACCGAATATATAAGAAAACTTACCGAATCAGGTTATATAAGAGATATTGCGGATGTTTTTGAATTAAAGGATAAGAGGGAAGAACTTATTGAAGGAAAGCTTCTGGGGCTGGAAAAGAATACGGATAAGCTCTTAGCGTCGATAGAGTCTTCCAAGATCGAGACACCGGCAGACAAGGTGCTCGCCGGACTCGGCATTCCCGGTGTCGGAAAGGCAACGGCCAAAGAACTTATAAGGACCTTTGGTTCTATCGATGCGATTGCCGTGGCGGACAAGGGAGCACTTGTGACGGTTCAGGATATCGGAGAGATCTCGGGTGAGGCTATCTATGATTTCTTCCGTGACGAAGGCAACAGAGAGCTGTTAATGCGTCTTAAGGAACTCGGGCTTAACTTTGAAAAAGCAGAAAGCGAGGTTCAGGGCTCTGCTCTGTCAGGCCTTACTTTCTGTATTACCGGAACGCTTGACGGCATGTCCAGAAGTGAAGCTGAAGCCCTTATTGAGAGTAACGGCGGCAAACCTGTCTCATCTGTGTCAAAGAAGACTTCATATCTTCTTATGGGTGCTGATGCCGGATCAAAAGAGAGAAAAGCAAGAGAACTTGGTGTTCCGATAATCAGTCTTGATGAGCTTAAGGAAATGATCGCGAAGGAATGAAATTATGAGTATCAGCGAAGGAAAAGCAAAGATCAGGAAAGAGATAAGAAGGAGAAGATCAGAATTATCTCCTGCTGTCTTATCACGGATCGATAAACTGTTACCGGAATTTATTTTCTCGATCGAAGACGAGGAACTTCAGTCCAGATTGAATAATGCCAAAAGAATAGCTTTATACAGAGCATTCAACGGTGAAGTCCCGGCAGATGAACTGGCAAAGGCTTTTATGAGCAGAGGTATTAAATGCTGTTTCCCAAGGATCGCGGAAGACAATATGGTATTTTGCGATTGTGACAGTCTTGAAGATAATGAATTTGAAAGATCTTCATTCGGTATAGATGAGCCGGTATCTTCAAAGGCTCCCGTTGATCCTGAAAACATCGATGTTGTCGTGCTGCCTGCTGTTGCATATAATGAAGAAGGTATCAGACTTGGTGCCGGCGGCGGTTATTACGACCGTTATATCGGAGCTTTGGGAGATGACAGGCCGTATCTTCTTGGTATCTGTTATGAATTTCAGATCTGTTCGGATGTTCCCTCCGAGCCCCACGATACCGGTGTTGATTTTATTGCGGTCATACCTGAAGAAGAGTACGGAGAATAGGAAAATACAATGCGGTATTTTATAGCAAATCTGGCATTCCATATTGCGTTAACGGTGATCATCATCGTTTTCCTTTGCATATTTGCAGGCCGCAACCGGAAAAAGAAAACAAAGCATGTCATTTCTTATTTTTTCCCCATACTGTTTGCGATCGCTGCCATAGTTGATATCGTATTGTTTACGGCTCCGAGGATGATGGATATAAACTGCATGATAAGCAGTAATTACTATTACAATACCGGCACGGTATCCAAGATCGGGTTTCTGAAGAACTATTTTGTTATTGACGGAGAATACTATTACGCAAATCCCCTTCGCAACACGTTGAATGAAGGCGATACTGTAAGGGTAAAGCATACCCAGTATTCGTTATATACTGTCGAATGGACTAAGGTGACAGATTCTGAACCGGGTGATGAGAGCAATGATTCCGGTGAGACTTAAGAGCTGAAAAATTGAGACTAGTCTCAACACCCCCCTAAAAGTCTCAATTTTTGCCTGTTTTTTTCATTTTGCAGCAACTCGTTAACACAGACCCGTTTTTCGATTGTACACTTTTCTTAAAAACAAGGAGGTGAACGATCAATGGAAAACAGGGCAGAAAAGAAGGGCGTCGTTGAGATGTCTGTCGTGTGCAGTGATTTGAGCCTTTTGGAAAACATCAATTCATTGCTCAAACAAAACGGTGTCATCTCTGTTGAAGATGAATACGGGGTATTGCATTACATAGTAGACGGACGGAGCAACAGGAGCGAAGTAGCAGGCAAAGTAACCTCGATCAATCCGTGTGAGTCATCCGATCAGGCTAGGAACGATTCATATCTGGAATTGTGTGTAAGATCAGTTCTCAGGGAATATGGTTTTGATATGGCACTGATCGGTTCGGTCTTGATATACAGAGCAGTCATGACCACTCTTAAAAGAGGAATGCCGCTTCCGCCGACAATGAAAGCACTGTATTGCGAGTCGGGCAAAGAATACAATCTGAGCCTTGAACAGTGCGAGCGTGATGTGAGATATGCGATAACTAGGAGCAGCCTGAAGAATATGAGGAGCAGAGCGGCATTAAGATGCATCCTTTCAAGGATCGAGAACCGTCTTGGATTCAGAGATCCGCTGTTTTAATAAAAAGGCTCCGTTTTTACACGGAGCCTTGTGATAACAGGTTTAAGAATTAATTACTTCTTCTTGCCCTTCTTTGCATTAACCTTATCCTTGAGTGACTTTCCTGCCTTGAATGTAGGAACTGTTGAAGCTGCGATCTTGATCTTGTCGCCTGTAGCAGGATTACGTCCGCTTCTTGCAGCAAGCTTCTTTGTCTTGAAAGTACCGAAGCCTACAAGAACAACCTTGTCATTCTTTACGAGAGCACCCTCGATAGCACCGATTGTTGCCTTGAGAGCTGCTTCTGCGTCTTTTTTGCTCAGACCGGTATCTGCTGCGATCTTGTCAATAAGCTGTGACTTGTTCATATGGGTTCCTCCTATATCAGCCGCTTAAGGCCTTATTTATGATGATTTCATTATTGATTTATCACAAATAGATGTCAAGGGTTTTTAGTCGAAAAATGCGTTATTTGTTGGACTTTTACTAAAGAATACCGGCCTGCACATATATCACATTTGACCGCTCTCATGATTTTGTATCGTCACTTTTGAAAATTCTCTGTTTTAATACAAGATTTATTATGAATGATAGTGTATCCTTGATATGCAAAAATAAATCGGAGGTAACAAGATGATAGTTACAAAAGAGACGATCATCGGAGATGTTGTAATGCAGGATGAAGGCATTGCACCCATCCTTATGGCTTCGGGTCTTCATTGCCTCGGCTGCGCAATGGCTTCCGGAGAGACTATAGAAGAAGCTTGCATGGTCCATGGTATGGATTGTGATTCTCTGGTTGAAGAGATAAACAACTATTTCCAGTCAAAAGGCTGAGCTTTAAGTCAAAAGATCATTGAAATGATATAGGGTCTTCTCATTGTATTGAGAGGACTCTGTATTTTTGCTCGTGATCAGTAGGATGCGGCGAGAGTTACCTCGAATTTTGTTCCTTCACCCAGAGTGCTGGTAACATTGATATCTGCATTGTGTTTATCGCAGATAAGTTTAACTATGGCAAGACCTAAACCGGTACCCTTTATGTTAACTCCGGAATTGTGTGCTCTGTAGAAACGGTCGAATATCCTGGGTATATCCTGCTCCGGTATACCGATGCCGTTATCTTCAACCGATATATGAACCTTCTGGGTTTCAAGATTATTATGATCTCCCGTCCGCCATGCCTTTATGGTTATATTGGCTTCGGGTCCGGTGTAATTGATCGCATTGGATATAAGATTCTCGAAAACCCGTGAAAATTTTGCCGGATCAGCCTTGACGATCAATGAATCCTGTATGGGAAGATCCAGTGACAGCTTTTTGCCGCTGTCTTCCAGATCCATGGAATACATCATTACAAGTTCATCGAGCATTTCGGATATCGATACCGAGGTGAACTGGAATTCGGTCTCGCTTGATTCCATTCTCGTGAGCTCCATTATGTCGGAAACGATCCTTTCCATCTGTTCGGATCGGCGTACGATATTGCTCAGATATGAATTGCGCTGCTCGGCACTCATACTGTCTTTACCGGAAAGCATAAGTTCGGCGTAACCTCTTATTGCGGTGATCGGGGTGCGGAGGTCATGCGATACATTGCTCAGGACGTTTTTTCTTGCTGATTCACCTTCCATAAGCCGTTTGTTTGTAAGCACCAGGTCGCGGTTGATCTCCGAGATAAACGCAGTCTTCTCTCTTACCTGGCGCTTTAAGATAGCGGCATTCAGTTTCAGTTCACTCTGCTGGTTTACATATGAAGATACAAGAGAAAGCTCCGCAAGAAGAGCGAAGATAGCGAACAGGTTGCTGTATGTAGGTATCATCGAGGATGTTACGTTATCAAGAAGGATCGCCAGATACAATACAAAGAACATGAGGCTGAAAAGCAACGCAAACAGGAGTGATCTTTGGTTTTCTTTGTTATAGAAGAAAAGGTCGACGAAGATCGCAAGCATGACAGCCGACAGAGCAAACATTATCGCTATGAATTCCGGAAGGAGCTTACCGAGTGTCAGGCTGTATGCGTAGTATCCTGCAATAAATGTCAGTCCGATCCCGAAAACTATAAAATGACCTCTTTTGAGGAAGAAGTGATTCTTTCTTGAATTTGTTCCGGCAAAGAATTGTGAATTTTCAAGATAACATGCCGATGAAGAGATGATGATCAGTAAAAATCTCAGATCCGCTCTTGTGTGGCTGCTGACGGAAAGGAACCGGGCATCATCAAGATAATAGAAAAGAATAGTTGCAAAACTGAGCAGGAAGAAGACAAACGACCATCTGTTTCTCGTGGAATTCAAGAGAATATGCGATACAACGGCTATTGCAAGAATGGAAAGCACGATAACCATTGCAAAGTGACCGCCGGTGATTCCCGTTCTGGCATCATTTGCCGTAGTTGTTCCTATTATCGGGTCAGAAAGGATACCGGGATTGCGGATAACAGAATCGCAGGCCATGATGATGACCAGGTCTATCTTACCGTTCTGAGGAATAAGCGTGCAGTAATCCGCAAAAGCATTAAGGTTAAAAACAGGCCAGTTAACGCCGATGCGTTCCATCAGGCTTCCGTTACAGTAAACCCATGCCGAACCGTTAAATCTGTGGAATGTGAGAGTAAGCGACCTGATGTCGGGGTTACATTCAAAATGTCCGATATAAGCAGCACAATAACTGTCCGTGCCATCAATAAGAAGATGCTGATAATTAACCCCGTCCGGGGCATTTTGCCAGTCCGGTGAACTGCTGAAGTCAAACCATCCCTGCCAGGAATCAGAAATAGTGACTCCTTCAAGATATGGCCTGTGGTTCAGAAGGACAGATGACGACCACCGGCTGACATCTCCATCTGTACTGTAATTTTTGATATTGCCGAGACTGGTCTTTACAGTCTCGGGAGTTACGTTCGGTACAAATGTCCAGCCTCCCGGAATATGATCACTCAATAATCCTCCTGAAACCAGTTCATCGCTTAATACTATGGCTCCGCTGTCAGATACCTTGTCAGGAGTTATATTTGTGTAGGTTGAGAGGATAGAGATTATTCCGGCAAGTACAAACATAAAAAGCAAAGCAAATATGAAAGTGACCATCGTGCCGCTGAAAGTCCTGGCATGTGCTTCAGGGCCCGGAATCTTGAAATTTGCAAATCTGCTGTGCTTATACTGTGCCATGGATCCGTTTGTATTTTCTTAAAAAGATAAAGCGGGACTATGAATAGCCCCGCATAGATCGATTACATTATTTCTGATCAGAACTGTGTGTTCATGCTGTTCTTTACCGGCGGGTAAGCGAAGGAGTATCCGATACCCCACTCGGTCTTTACAAAAGTGATCTCCGGAGCTATCTTCTCCATCTTCTTACGCAGATAGGAGATATTAACCATTACGAGATGGTTATCACACGGAGAGTCGTCGCCCCATACGTGAGAATAGATCCTTGTGAACGGAACGATAACATTAGGAGTCTCAGCCAGGAGGCAGAGGATATCAAATTCACGGTTCGTAAGATGCAGAGGCTTTTCCTTGAGAGTAACTTCACGTGTCTTGATATTGATCCGGAGCGGCGGATACTCAACGAGGAAGCCCTCACTCTTCATATTACGCTTGATGTGAACATTGATACGAAGGCTTAATTCGGGAAGTGAATAAGGCTTCGTGATATAGTCATCGGCACCTACCTTAAATCCGTTGATAACGTCTTCCTGCTGATCTTTTGCAGTAAGGAAGATGATTGGACAATCTGTATATTCCTTGATCTTAGGTGCAAGATCAAATGCGCTGCCGTCAGGAAGCATTACATCCAATACGATACATGAAAAATTATGGAGCTTGATCTTTTCGAGTGCTTCTGCACAAGAAGCTGCCGTTACAACGTCGTATCCCTCGCTCTCAAGAAAATCGCGGTTCAAAACTAAGATGTCACTGTCATCATCTACAAGAAATACTTTCTGCTTAGCCATTCAAATACCTCCCGTTGGTAATATTAGTATTCTCAAATTCATAACCGACTTGATCGGATTCATGTTTTATATAATTGTGATTTTTTGATTTTCACACGGATAGTATACAACACGTCAAACCGTTTTTATATAGTTAAATGCAATAAGTTACAATATTTTTTAGGCAATTTTATAATATGCAGTATGAACAAACATAGAAAATATGTTCTGTTGATGATAATATTAGCATTATGAAGCGCATTATTTTTCACATAGACCAGAACTGTTATTTTGCATCGGTGGAGATGATCTCAAGACCGGAATTACGTTCGGTTCCGATGGCTGTTGCAGGGGATGCAAAAGCCAGACACGGGATCATCCTTGCCAAGAATGAACTTGCCAAGAAGTATGGCGTTAAGACTGCAGAAGCAATATGGCAGGCTGAAGCAAAGTGCCCGGGGCTGGTAATTGTGGATGCGCATCATGAAAAGTATGAATTCTATTCCAAAAAGCTCCGTGAGATGTATTCCGAATATACGGACAAGGTTGAACCGTTCGGACTTGATGAGTGCTGGCTTGATATGACGGGAATCGCCGAAGACTATAGCGAGGCTGAGAAGATCGCACTTGAGATAAGAGACAGGGTAAAGAATGAATTCAAACTTACATGCTCTGTCGGGATCAGTTTCAATAAAGTATTTGCAAAGCTCGGAAGTGATTATAAAAAACCTGATGCGACCACTGTTTTTTCAGATACAGACTGGAAAGAAAAGATCTGGCCGCTGCCTGTTTCTGATCTCCTTTTTGTCGGGAAGCACACGGCCGAAAAGCTCCTGTTGATCAATATTAAGACTATCGGGGATCTTGCCAAAGCAGATGCGGATTATATAGGCCGGTATCTCGGCAAGTCAGGGATCGCCTTGTGGGAATATGCCAACGGCCTTGATGATTCTCCTGTCGCTGAAGCGGGATACAGACGTGTTCCCAAATCGGTCGGCAATTCAACTACCACTTCAGAAGATATGACCTCTGACCGCCAGATCGAGAGAACACTTCATATGCTTTCAGAGAGTGTGGCATCACGCCTCAGAAGACACATGTTAAAAGGCAGTGTTGTTCAGATAACTGTCAGAGACAGGGATCTGGATATATACGAGAAGCAAAGGATCCTTTATGAACCTACGGACGATGCGATGACAATTTATTCTGCGGCAAAAGCATTATTCAGGGAATCATACGATTGGAGCAAAGGTGTCAGAAGCATAGGTGTAAGATGTACTAAACTCGTCAGATCAGACAGCGGAGAACAGATGTCTATCTTTTCCGAAGTGAATAAAACCGAACGAGAGAGTAAACTTAATAAAACAATAGATGATATAAACAGACGTTACGGTTCGGGAGTCATAAAGAGTGCAGCGGAAGCGGATATTCCCTCTTTTCAAAACAGAACCGGAAATATATCAGACGATCCTTTCCATCCGGAGGAGAAATTGTAGTGAAGACCGCCAATCAGTATTTCCGTGAAGTTTTCGGACACAAAATGTACAAGGCATCGATATGCCTTGATGTTACTTGTCCGAACAGAGACGGAAGCAAGGGCATTGGCGGATGCATTTTTTGCTCAGAAGGCGGATCTGGAGAATTTGCTTCGTCCCGTGCCGATACTGTTACCTGTCAGATCCGGAAGGCAATCAGACAGGTCAGTGAAAAGGCGGGAAAGGATGCCGGTTATATCGCTTATTTCCAGGGATTTACGAGCACGTATTGTGAACCTGATCATCTCGAAAAGGCTTTGCTTGAAGCATCTTCCTGTGACGGAATTGAAGCTGTATCCATAGCTACCAGACCTGATTGTCTCGGCGATGCTATATTGAAGATCCTTGAGGAACAGGCAAAGAGTATGCCGCTTTATGTCGAACTTGGTCTTCAGACTTCGAATGATACGACCGCAAAACTGATCAACAGATGCTATGAGACCGGAGAATATGTTAAGGCTGTAGAAGAGCTTAAAGATATCGGTGCGAATGTCATAACTCATATAATCTTCGGACTGCCGAATGAAAGCAGAGACATGATGCTCGATACCGTCCGGTTTGCAAGAGATTCCGGCAGTGACGGATATAAGTTTACATGTTTGTACGTTCTCAAAAATACCGAACTTGAAAAACTCTATATGGAGAATAAAGTTGAGATACTTGATATGGAAGAGTATTTTGATATTGTGGAAGATGCAATTAGATTATTGCCTGAAGATGCCGTGATCCACAGATTTACGGGAGACGGACCGAAGAAGATCCTGATCGCTCCCGAATGGACAATGAACAAACGTCAGGTCATCAACTATATCAACCGGAGGTTCGGTTTATGAAAAAATATGTTCAGCAGACTATGAATGCCGTACAAAAATATATCGATGAAGAAATGAAAAGTGCTTCGGCTGAAAAGACCAAAGAGGTTCTTTCCGAATTCGAGACTAAGATCTCTTATTTTCAGCATGAGAGACTTATCCACCTTCTGGTAACACTGGCATTTGCTACATGGCTTCTGTTTGAAATATTCTGCCTGTTTATCCTCCCGGCGGAGTTCCTTGTCGCAGGCATCCTGCTCGTGCTGATATTCTTCGGTCTTACCATAGGTTACGTTATGCACTACTATTTTCTGGAGAACAGTGTTCAGAAGATGTATCACATGCGTGATGAGATAAGATCATACCTGAACAAGGATAAGGTCATCTGATCTTTTTTTTCGAGAAGTGATAAGAAGTTTGGTATAATTACTCTTTAGTATGGAGGGTGACTATGCCGACGTTTATAAAATATATCTTGATCTTTTTTATTTCCATGGTTCCGATTATCGAACTCCGCGGTGCTGTACCGATCGGAGTGACTGTTTTCGGGCTGAATGAATATGTAACTCTTGCTATCTGTGTTGTCGGCAACATGATCCCTGTTCCGTTTATCTATCTGTTCGGCCGAAAGATCCTTGAATGGGGAAGCACATGGAAGCACGGCAGCGGATTGTTCAAATGGATCCTGCAGAAAGGTGAAAAGGCAGGTAAGAAGCTTACTAAAAACTCCGAGAAGAACGGAGCTTTTATTGCTCTGATGCTTTTCGTCGGAATACCGCTTCCCGGTACGGGAGCCTGGACGGGTACTCTTGCGGCATCCATGCTCGACTTCGGAATGAAGAAGAGTGCCAAGGCTGTAATGGCCGGTGTTCTCATGGCCGGAGTTATTATGCTTATCATCAGTTTGTTCGCAAAAGCAGGGATTACTTCTGTAGCAGATCTGTTTTGATCCTGTAATCAAAAACACATAATAATTATGCTTTTACGGTATTGTTCATAAAAGAGCAACACTTTGATATACGAAGTTTTGTGCATGTTGCACAACCAAATGATTTTCATTTGGTGTTTTCTGCGATATTGCTAAGTGAAATTTCAGCCGCTATTATTAGGGTAGCTCCAAGGAATACGGAAGCGATAACTTCCAAGTCCGAGGAAGGCCGCCCGAAGCAGATGATCGAGCAGGCGCAGGGAAGAACCTAAGTTGAAAGACTTGTGGCGAAGCCGTAGAGACGAAGCCGGAGACAACAATCGAAGGTTGATACAGAGTCCGAGATAGGAAGCAAAGGGAGTGACGAGCGAGTGGTTGAAGGTGTCGCAGACATGCAAGCCACAGGTTGTAACAAATAGTTGATTCGGTTTTCGGGACCGCGAGTAGGTGAGATGTCACCATCGACAGGAAAGAACCGGGGCCGCAGCAGATGTTACACCGGTTCGTGCAAACCGAGTAGCCGATTTGGCTGTCGAGTTGCAAGCACGAAGATCGTTGAGGTCAAGTGCGAAGCAAACCTGAATCGATTAGCGTAACGCTCGGTGAATGGAGACATGATTTGCACGGTGTGATTGAATGTTGCAGCAGATCGATTAGTTGTAACAATATCACAGAGAGCTCGGGTAGTGTTGGAAAGGGCCTTTTGGTAGGAAGGAAGTACGAAGGAAAGATAGACGTGAATGCGTAATCTTTCAAAAGTGAATCTAATTTGGTTCGTTGGAGCGAAAAAGGGATCCCGGTGATTCAGGTCACCGGGATTCTTATTTGTTTGAAATATAATTTCGGTTGTGTCCCGCTGACGACCGGCAAAATGCTCTTATTTCTTTTTGGGGATCTGGGCGATATAAGGAAGGTTCCTTCCGATCTCATCGCGGTCAAGGCCATAGCCTGCGAGCCACAGATCGTTGATCTCAAAGCCGTAATACTTTACGGGTATCGTCATGAGCAGACGGTCCGGGTTAAGCAGCATCGAGCAGAGCGTGATGTCCCTGGGTTTCTTCATCTCAAGATTCTGGATGATATAAGCTGTTGTAAGGCCTGTCCTTATGACGTCTTCAACGACCAGGACATGCTTGTCAGTGATGTCGATGTCGACATCCTTCGTGATCCTTACGATGCCTGTCTTTGACGTTGTGTCAGGAATGCTCGAAAACCCTACCATATCAACCTTGATTGGAAGATCTATGGCTCTTGTAAGGTCCGACAGAAAATACAATGAACCCTTGATAACACCAATGACGACAAGCTCCTTGCCGTAGAAATCCTTAGTGATCTGACTGCCTAATTCCTTTATCCTTGCCTGGATCGTTTCTTCACTGTAAACCACACGCTCGGTATTAAGAGCTTCTTCGAGATTCTTCACTTGAAAATGATCCTCCTTAAGAGTTATCACCAAAACCGCCGAACATCTTCAGGCGGTCAACCAGTTCATTGAAATCCTTCTTATAGACGATGCGGATATTGGTACCGGGATAAAGCTCCTTAACCAGACGCATCTTCTTATTCTTCTTCGTAACATAACGCTGATCCATCGTGGTGAGTTCAAGATAGAGATTGAACTTCGGAAGATAGAAATCCGGCGAGATCGCCATTGTGACATTACCTTCGGCATCCCACTCGACGGGGAATGTCTTGGGTTCATAGAGCCACTCGATGTTATAGAAGCTTAAGATCCTTGCGAATTCCTCTTCAGTCTCGTTCTTGAATGAGATATTTCTGGTCTGATGGTCGATCGTATTGGAAGACTCATTGGATTCGGCAAGCTTGACCCTCATGTCATGCTTTCTTGCAAGCTCGACTATGGCATCAACACATTCGTCGACGCTCAAGCGGTCGGTGTTGAGGATAAGATCAAACTGCTCGGGAGAAGTGATGTCCTTGCCGTAAACGGTCCTTACGAACTTCCTGTGCTTGCGGTCGCCGATATCAAGGACTTCGCTGGCTTCATCCGTGGTGATGCGGTATTTCTTTGCAATGGTGTTAAGACGGGTCGTCTCACTCGCGGTAACCCTTACGTGTATTGCGCCTGGGAAGCCTGACAGCAGAACGCTTCCGCCCATTCCCAGGATAACAAGATCCTTGTCCTTGGACTCGGACGCAAGGGCGCGGATCCTCTCAACGAGGATATCTGCATATGTACGGTCACTTCCGGGAAGAGCCATGTCAAAAAACTTGGCACTTTCGTTAAGTCTGTCCAAAGTTCCGGGATTTATTTCGCCAAAGAAATTATCCAGGGCATATTTTCTGGATATGACGATAGTTCCGAGGCGTGAAGCAAGCGCATCAGCAATCTCATCACCGAGACTTCCGTTCTGCCTTGAGATAGTGATTATTGCCATAAATCCCCCCGAAATATCCTTATATGGTAATTATACCCCAATAGTATGGTGCTCAAAGCGAGAAAAATAAGGAAATAAGTAAAAATTATTAAAAACGTGTTTGACTTTGAATACATGATTAGTTATAATCTTCCGTGCTAAAGGACGCCATCTTAGCTCAGTTGGTAGAGCAGCTGATTTGTAATCAGCAGGTCGTGGGTTCGAGTCCCACAAATGGCTCCATAAAGAAAAGCCCCGTAAACAATGCGTTTGCGGGGCTTTTGCTTTTTCAGAAATCAGGCTTTAAAAAGTCCAAAATTGGCGATTTTGGTTAACGTTTGGTTAACGTTTTTATTTTTCTCGTTTTTTCAGACTGCATTCAGATCAGAAATGAACTTCTCGAAAGCCTCTCTTTTGATCCTCCTGTGACTGCCTATCCAGATGACCAGTGGACAGTTCTTGTCATTGGTGAGTTCACGGATTTTGTTTCTTCCGATTCCAAAGAGTTCGGCTGCCTCGTTAACCGTTAACAGCTTCTTCTCTTTCAGTTTGTTTAGGTTGGTTACTTTTGCAGGGCTCGGATCGTTTGCGTGTTCTGCCATGCCTGCCTTTATCATTTCCGCATAATAGGCTGCTCCTTTTTCTTTTTTGTCAGCGGGGGGAAGCTGCTGGTCGATAATGATGTTGATGTCGTTCCTGTTCATATTATTTATGGATAATTGAAACGTTGCTTTTCTGTCATGATATAATGACATCATCCAAGGGTAGTCTTGGATCGTTATATTATCAGTAAAAGAGACTTTACTGCTCTTATAGGTGATCATATGTGGAAAGATATCAAACTTAAGTACGACGGAAAAATAAGCAGACTTGCTGATGAATTCGAGATAACGATGCCTGATGTCCTGCCATACAACAAGATGAAGGTGAGGATCTATGAAGAAGCTAACGGCAGGTTTACGGGAAGAACTGATGTGATGATCGTTCGTAAAAACGGATCTCCCGAAAGCTCGTTTGGATACGGTGCGACAGTCGAAGAAGCATTGGGAGATACGATTAGATATTTTATCCAAATGGTTGAAGAAGATTATCTTATCGACGGAACGGTAAGACTATGCGCTTCAGATATCAGGTATGCCGAGAGCAGTGATTTCTAATCAGAATAGAAGATCATGAATATAACCTACTAAGCTCCCGAGATAATCGGGAGTTTTTAATTGCAAAACAAAATTATATATAGGTTCTCTGATTATGGTAATTATATCAATTCACGCTTGGATTTTTCCCAAAAACAAATTGTTAGGATTCTCATAACGCCTCTGATATATTGAGACTAACGAAGATGCATCCTCGGAATAAC
>JAEEGL011665441.1_pt1 | contig 17466 bp, 10 predicted proteins | sample 9134231 | NCBI WGS metagenome assembly JAEEGL01 (sample SAMN16246548, study PRJNA631951) | gut metagenome | biome: gut microbiome; feature: rumen; material: fiber-attached | host: Bos | place: Iran: Karaj | collected 2018-10 | reverse complement strand
TTGCTTGTTTTTCAGACGAAGGTGGGCGTTTTGTGATTTTTTAGCTAAAAACAGGCTGAAAAATAACCGAAAGCTGCCATTTGAAGCCAATTCTATAACATAGTTTAACTTTGAATTTTCATACAACTGCAATGCGGGTTAGGGGAGGTCTCTTACGAATATTGTTTCTAATGACCAATTTGGGATAAAGTAGTCGTAGGAGGCGTGCCGTAGGTACGCGACAGTGTTTTTCTTGTCGCGTACCTACGGCACGCTTTCTCCTCGGTTGCGGCTTTCCCCAGCCATTAAAATGGCTGGCTACCACTGTCGCGCCCCTACGGGGCTGGCTGCGCATAGTTAAAAATAACCCACGCTAAAATGAGCCACGCTAAAATGCCCCACGCCAAAGACAGTGAGAACCAATTGGTTAGCACATGGCGCGGGGCATTTTTTATAAATGGCATCTATGCTTCTCAGTCCTAAAAAACATTCTACAATTAGGCAGCTATGAACTGAAGTTTAGCGCTTCGATGTATTAGTTAGTTCAAGTCTCGCATTTGCTCATCTCTCAGGCGTAAAGGAGCAGAGGAGATGTAGGGGTAGAGTAGAAAAATCCAAACTCCAAACTCCAAACTCCTAACTCCTAACTTCTAATTCCTAACTCCAAACTCCTAATTCCTAACTCCTAAATCCTAACTCCAAACTCCTAACTCCAAACCCCTAACTCATGACAAAGGTGCGCAGCTGGTGGGCACCCAGATGGTTATTGTCGAGCTTTTCAACCTCCGCGAGATACTTTTGGGCGTGCGCCATGTCTCCAAGTCCGCAGTAGCCGAGGGCGAGCATGTAGTAGCAGTGTACGCGGTTGCGTATGTCGAGGGAGTCGTCCCAGATGAGCAGGTCGGGCAGTGAGACGGCGAAGTAGTCCATTACCACCTTGTCGAAGAGGTGCTGCCGTCCGTAGTTGATGAGCTTGTTGAAAAGGCTGCGTGCACGATCCTCCTGCCCCAGCTTACGGTAGCATAGCGCGGCATAGAAAATCTTGTCGGGCTTCGCATCGTTGTAGTACATGGCGGCAGCAGGCTCCGTCGGACCCTGAGTGCCCTCTTCGTAACGTCCAAGGAAATAGAGGAAATCGTTGTCCTGTGCACCGTAGAGCTTGCCTTCGCCAAGATGCTGCGGGAACACAAGGCACTCCTCCAACAGCTGTCTGGCGCGGCCATCGTTGGGATCCTTCTTCAACAGCTGCTTGGCAATCTCGATGCGGCACATCTGGTACTGTCCGCTGACCTTGCCTTCGCCACCCTCCCAGGGGTGGAACGTACGGCGGTCGATGACGGCCTTCGCCTCCTCGTAGCGTCCGAGGAGATTGAACAGCGTGGCCACTTCGAGCACGAGGTCGTCGCGCTGCTCCACCAGCTCGGGATAGCGCAGCAGATGGTCGAGGCGCTCCTGATGGGGACGATGCAACCGCTTGTAGAGCTGGTCGAGCTCCATGAGCATGCGGGCATCGGACGTGTCGAGGCTGAACGCCCGCTCCATAAGCCGCGTTGCCACCTCTGACAGCTGGGAGAGGGACGGCGCGTAGGCGTTGTCAGCCGGACATGAGCCGTCAGGACTACATCCTAAAACAGGCGCGAGGAGCAGTTGTGTCGACAGCAGATGCCCCTTGTTGAAACAGGCGAGGGCGAGGTTACGCCACACGGGCGGATAGGCAGGGGCGGCCTCTGCGGCACGCTCCCAGCAACTGACGGCCTCGTTGTACTGCCGCTTGTCGTAGTAGAGACAGCCCAGGTAATAAGATGCCCGCGCACCACCAACAGATGCTTGCTGGCTGAAACGCTTGAGGATGAAGGCATCCTCGAGGCGGTTGGGGAAACAGTAGTCGGGACTGGCTGCTGCAGCCTGCCTCAGGTAGTCGGCCGACGACGCGTTGGGGCATAGGTAGGCCATGTAATAATAGGTGAGCGGCGACGTGTCGGCACCGTTGTCGAGGGCTGTGCATAGCACGAGCATAGCCTCGTCGGCAAGACCGGCATGGGCGTAGTCGAGGGCAACCTCATGGTAGTTGTAGACATTGCCGTGCATCAGCTCGACCATGTGGCACAGGGGCTGCTGGTCGTCGGTGAGCAGCGACTCCTCCACCATGCAGACGTAATTGAAGGGGTCGATGACTAAACTCTCACGAATCCATGCCAGTGCCTCGTCGCGGCGGCCAAGCTTACGGAGGGCAGCGGCTTTCAGGGCGCGGGCCTGATGGTTGTGGCTGTTGCTGATGAGGGCGCGGTTGAGCTCGTCGAGGGCGTCCTCCCAGCGTGTCTCGGCCATGCTGATGCAGGCAGCCTCGTAGAATCCGGCGTCTGCCCAGCCCTTGTTCCACGTCGATTTCCAGAAGCACGCATAGGCAGTCGACGGTTTCTCGAGGAACTTGCTGACGACGCCAAGGTAGAACAGCGCCTCGCCATCGTAGGGATTGGGGTTGCGCTTCTTCTGTACGCGGACAGCCGTCTGCAGGTAGCCTTCGGCCTTTTCGAAACGGGCACGGCGCAGGTACCACAGGCCCGTCATCAGGTTACAGCGATAGTCGAGGGGATCGCGTCGCAGGCCTTCCTCGTAGTAGTCGAGGGCGCTCCAGGTGGCATGGCGGTACTGCTCGAGGTGGAGGCCGGTGAAATAGAGCTGGTCGACCGTCTTCGTCTCTTGTGGCGAGAGGGGTGCCTCGGCAGCATCGGGGATAGGACGAATCTCGTCGGGCTCAGCATGCCACTCTAACAGCGGCAGCCGCGTGGAGCCGTCGGCACGGTTGATAGTGAGGCTGAGGTCGCCAAGAGTGGCATCGCCGACGTCGACCGTCTCAACGAGCACCGCCTCAGGGGTCAGGGCCACCACCTTATTATAATATATAGTGCCATCATGGTGCTTCAGCTCGACACGAACGTTCTGATTCGAGGTGGCCTGCAGCTTGAAGGTCACCTGACCACCCTTCTCGCTGGAGGGGAGGCTTTCGATGTTCATAACAAAATCCTTCGAAGCCTGCTTGACGATGCCTATCTCGCGATAAGGCATGAAATACTGCACAAACTGCTTCTCCTCGTAGGGCATCAGCCACGTGAAGTCGGGCTGGTTCTCGGTATAGACGCCGGCCATCAGCTCGATGTAGGGGCGGAAGCCCTTATTTAATCCACAATTCATCATTGACAATTCACAATTATTTGTTGCCGCATCCTTCTGCGCAGCCAATTGTGAATGATGAATTGTGAATTGTGAATTGGAGACTTCGTCGGTAAGGTTCCTGTCCCAGGCACGACCGAAGTCACCGTTGCCCCATGTCCACTGCTTCTTGCCAGGCGAGAAATGATGGCTGGCGACATGGAGCATGCCGGCATGTGTGTCGTTCTCGTAGCCGCCCTCGAAGTCGTAGTGGGAGTTGACGCCCATGTAGCTGGTAGGCACCTTGATGTTCTTATAGTTTGAGATGTCGACGCCTGCCGAGTAGTCCATCTTGTAGTAAGTACCTGTAGCGATGGGGAACGACGAGACGGCTCGCTTGCCATGATCGAACACGGCATTAATGTCGGGCGGGAAGACGCTCTGGTAGTAGTCGTTGACCTCGACGGCAGGGTTGGCCCACCAAAGGAAGGTCTGTGGCAGGCTGGTGCGGTTGCTGACGCGCCCCTGAATCTCCAGATAGGCACAGCCTGGGCGCAGCGTGAAGCCTGCCATGCCCTTCTGGTGGAACATGCGCTCCATCTCGTTCACCCATACCGTTACTGAGCCGTCGGCGTTCGACACAATGGTGGAGTCGACGGGCATAAACGTGGAGGGACGGTGGTGCTGCGGCCAGTTGAACTCGATGCCGCCACTGATCCAGGGGCCTAAGAGTCCGACGAGAGCGGGCTTGACGACGTGGTTGTAGTAGACGAAGTGCCGCTTTGCAATCTTGTCGTAAGCCATCTGCACGCGTCCGCCCAGCTCGGGCAGCACCATCACCTTGATGTACTCATTCTCAAGCCATACGGCCTGATAGTCCTTGTCGACTTTCTCGTCGGAGATGGCCTCGACGACGGGATAAGGATAGACCACACCACTTGAACCTTGATAGACGCGCTTCTCCAAGAACATGGGGAGCTTCTCAGGCTTTCCGGCCTCGTAGGTCGGTATCGTTACTATTTCTCTCCAAGCTTTTACCATCTTAGATATTGGACGATTTGACAATTTACTATTTGACGATTTACTATTTGACAATTTAGGATTTCACCAATTCTTTTTCCAATTGCTCCAACGACTTGCCCTTGGTTTCTGGACAGCGGCGGAACAGGAAGAGGAAGGCACAGACGCAGATGGCGCTGTAGATCCAGAACGTGCCACTGCTGCCCAGGGCGGCATTCATCGAGGGGAACGAGAAAGTGAGCGTACAACAGCCCACCCAGAGGGCGAAGGTACAAGTGGCCATCGCTATGCCGCGGACACGGTTGGGGAAGATCTCGGCCAGGAGTGTCCACGTAACAGGACCGAGGGTCATGGCATAGACCGAGATGGCTGCCACGACGAGAGCTACCATCAGGAAGCCTTTCACGCCCATGAAGTAGCAGGTGCCGAGGATGAAGTAAATGAGGCCCAAGCCGCCTGCGCCAAGCAAGATGAGGGTGCGGCGGCCCCACTTCTCAATGGTGTAAAGCGCTACGATGGTAAAGATGACATTGGCAACGCCCGTTATCACGATGTTGATGAACATGCCGTCGACATCGAAGCCGGCACCCACGAAGATCTCCTGGGCATAGTTGAAGATGACGTTCGTGCCACACCACTGCTGGAAGACGGCAATGATCAGCCCCAACAGCAGCACGCGACCATAACGATGCTGGAACAGCTCCTTCAGGCCGGCCTCACGCTCGTTCTGCTGGGAGGACTGCGCCGCCTTGATCTTCAGGTACACTGGACTTTCAGGAATGAAGAAGCTCATCACCAGGAACAGGCCTGCAGGCAAGGTCTCGGCCCAGAACATCCAGCGCCACCCCCACTCCACATTCCAAGCCTGACTGGCAGCCACCGAGGTGTCCCTCGCCAACAGCATGTTCACGACCTGTGCACCAAGAATACCCAGCACGATGGTCATCTGGTTCAGGCTCACCATGCGGCCACGAATGGCTGCAGGGCTTACCTCAGCGATATACATTGGGGCGAGGGCCGAGGCAACACCAATGCCCACACCGCCCACAAAGCGGGAGAGGTTGAACAGGGTGAAGTCGTTGAACAGGCCCGTGCCGATGGCCGAGACGGTGAACAGCACCGCTGACGTCGTGAGCAGGGGCTTGCGACCGTAGCGATCGGCAGCGGCTCCTGCCACCATCGCACCCACCAGGCAGCCCACGAGGGCCGTGGTCATGGCCACACCTTGCATCAGCGGCGACGCGCCGATGCCGAAATATAACTCGTAGAATGGCTTCGCACCGCCAATCACTACCCAGTCGTAGCCGAAGAGCAGGCCACCCATGGCCGACACGGCACAAATGAAATACAGATATCCCTTGGTCATATTTTTAAGGAGTTGTGGAGTTGAGGAGTTGAGGAGGTAAAGTAGGATAGTGAGGAGGTGTGGAGTTAGGAGTTAGGAGGTAGGAGTTAGGAGTTAGGAGTTGTGGAGTTGAGGAGTTGAGGAGGTAAAGTAGGATAGTGAAGGAGGAGAGGAGGTGTGGAGGTGAGGAGGTGAGGAGGTGTGGAGTTGTGGAGGTAAAGTAGGATAGTGAAGGAGTTGAGGAGGTGTGGAGGTGGAGTAGGAAACTCCTAACTCCTACCTCCTAACTCCTAACTCACCCCCCCCCTCTTCACAGCTGTCGAACGACCTTCATTAGCTGTTCGCCAAGCCCGATGGTGTAGCCCTGACTGACGAAGACGACACGATTGAAGGTGTCGCAGACGAGGAAGACGGGCAACGAAGAGCTCTGCAGCTTCATCTGCTCGCGGACTTCGCGGAAGATGGTGCCATCGGCATCGATGCCCCAGGCCGTGGTGGCTGGCAGGGCAGTGAACTCAGCGAAGTTGAAGCGCTGGGCATCGCCCTCGGACGTAAAGAGCAGCACCATAGGACGTCCCCACTTCTCGAGTTCCTCACGGTAGGCGCCGATGTCGCGCAGGGCATGGTTCGTAGGTTCCTGGTTGGGAGCCACAAGGCCGAGGATGTAGTAGCCACGACCAGTGGTAGAGAGGAGGGAAAGGCGCTCACCCTGTCCCTTTTCCAAGGAGAAGGGCGTGTAGAGATCTTCGGCATTCAGCGAGCCGATGACCTGTGCCTCCTCATTGTCCTCACGCATCGTGAACGTGACGGTGGTGGGACCGCTCAGGGTGAAGGGCTGCATGCATGCCAGCACCTTACCGCTAGCCAGACGGGTACCCGTAGTGAGGATATAGTCGCCGTCGTCGAGCTCCACGCCCTTTGCGAAGTCACGCTGCCAGGTGGCCTCCTCGTCGAAGGTCATCAGCTGGAGGCGCCCGTCGTCGCCCACCTTGCTCAGCGTAAAGTGGATGTAGTACTTCGGATTGTCGTAGTGAGGCACGGGCTGATAGACTAACTTGAGAATTGAAGATTGAGAATTGAGAATTGGCTGCGCTGTCCCCGCTGTGGAAGCAGTTGCGGCAGCCGATTTCTCACTATTCATTCCCCCTTTTTCCATTAGGTCTATCCACTGGCCGTCTTTCCAGTACTGGGTTTTCTGGTTCACCTCGTTAATACGGGCGGGGAAGCCCAAGCTACGGGCGGCAGAGACGAAGAAGATGTCGCGGCCAAGCTGGTCGGTGTGACGGTAGCGGTAGACGCTCATCGGCTGCATGCGCAGGCGCTGGGGATTGCGATCGCTGACGATGGTTATGCTGTCGCGCACCCAGGTCAGGAGCTCCTCGATGCTACCGATGTGGCTCAGCTTCTCACGCAGGAAAGCCTTGTAGGGCGTCAGCCACTCGTTCTCCACACGAGGCGAAAGGACGTACTTTTCGTACAGTTGAGGATTGAGCGTTGTGGGTTGAGAATTGGCTGCGCCAGCGATGTTGTCGCGAAGGACGTCAGGGGTGATGTCGCGCAAGTCCTTCTTCGAAATGACGCTGAGCAGGCGTTGGGCCACGTCTTTGTCCTGAGCCTCGTCGAGGAACTGCTGGATGACCTGATGATTGCCACGCCACTCCTCGTTGGGCATCGTCTGCTCGTAAGCCTTGCGGATGGAGTCCTCAGCAGCCAAGCGTCGGTTGTTCTCGGCGCGCTGCTCAGCACTGACCTCTGGCAGCGAGGCACTGACAGGCGGCGGAACGAGGTCGAAGGAAAGTGGGGAATTGAGCGTTGAGAACTGGGAATTGAGCGTAATGGCCACTTCCTTGTCTTGATCGAACGACACCTGCTGATAGCCTACACGGCCATCTTTTGTCACCCAAAGCAGCAGGTCGCCACGACCAGCAGTCAGCGAGGCACGGCCCGCCTGGTCGGTGGTCTTCTGGGCTACGGTGTAGAACTCAGCGTAGTTGTAGAGCTTGAACTCTACGAGGGCATCGCTGACGGGCTGTCCCACGGAGTCGGTGACCAGCACGGTGACCTTCGACGTGGGAGCGTAGTTGTCGATGACGTTAATCTCAGTGTAGCACGACGTGCGACTCATCACCTCCTCAGGGCCATCGTAGTCGCCAAACACCTTGGTGTGCATGAGCATGCCACGCGAGGCACTCTCGTTGAACCAGCCGAGGTTGAGCACTGGCTCAGGCTCGCAGGCGCCAAGGAAGTACCAGCGGCCGTCAGCCCAGGCCTCCACCCAGGCGTGGTTGTCGTCGGTATGGGCCCAGCGCGGCGTGTACACCTGACGGGCAGGGATGCCCACGGCGCGCAGGGCAGCGACGGTAAACGTCGACTCCTCGCCACAACGACCGTAGGCCGTGCGCAGCGATGCTAACGGTGAGCTGGTGCGGGCATCGCTGGGACGGTAGGTGACGTGCTCGTGGCACCAGTGGTTCACCTCGAGGATGGCCTCCTGCATGGACAGATGCTCGACGCGCGGCTTCAGCTCGCGGTAGAAAACGGCACGGCTAGAGTCGAGGTTCTCGTTGTTCACACGGACGGGCACCACGAAGTGGCGGAACTCACGCTCAGGGACATGACGCCCCCACGACAGCTCATGGCGGGCCTGAAGGGCCAGGGCCACATTCTGCTCGTAGAAGTCACGCGGATAGTCGGTGGAATCGGGCAGCGGCATGTACTTGTAGAGGAAATCGACGTAGGCCTGCACATCGTTCTCCTGCGACGTGCACGACTGGAAGCTTGCCGCGAACAGCAGGCCAGCTAACAGCGTCACGGCGATGGTTGCAAATGGTTTGTTCATAATATCTCAGTTTTTCAGTTTCTCAAGGAAGAAGAGGACGAGCACGCCTGTCAGCACCGTCGACGCGAAAAGGGCCAAGGCCAACAGCAGCACAATGAAAAGTGACATGAGAAGTGAAGCGCCACCCATGAGCAGGCCGCAGAACAGCAAGGGCATGGCCACCAGCAGCGGACTGGACCACTGCCGCATCAGCGGCACAAGGGCTGCGTGCAGGGCACGACGGGCCGTTGGCAGGAGCACCTCAAAGCGCGTGGCACCGTTGGCCAACAGGAAACGGCGATGGTCACCAGTGTGGCGAAGACTGCTGTCGCACGCCTTTAATAAATAAGAGGTGGACACCATCAGGTGACCCATCAACACGCCAACGACAGGCACGAACCAGTGTCCGCGGAAACAAAGCATGAGCACGCCCGACATCAGGCCACCACCACAGACCAGCGCCAACAGCGTCGCATGGCGTGCCAAGCGAAGGGTGCGCCCGTCGGCACCTGTGGGGTAGTCGACAAACTGGGTAGTGACGACGGCCATCAGCAACAGCCACAGCACGTCGATCCACCAACGGTCGAGCAGCATCAAGCCCCACACGTAGCCGCCCACAAAAAGCAGCTGTAACAGCAACAGGCCGCCTGACCGCAGCACGAGCTTCAGCACACGGCGGTCAGCCAGCCAGAACAGGGTGCCAGCGGCCACCGCCAGCAGCACAAGGAGCAATACGCCCCAAAGGTTTATCTCACTATTCACTTTTCACAATAAACTATTCACAATTCACAATATTGTCGGCCACGTTGAGAATGGCACGTTCATCAGTAGACACAATGACCGTCCGCCCACCGTCGGCCAAGCGACGCAGGTAAGCGGCAGCAGCAGTGGGAGGATTGTCGCAGAGCAGGATGGGCTTGTTGAGCAGCACGGCGACGGCAAGCCATTGGCCCGTGTCGCCCTCGCAGCCCGTGTTACGCATCTCCTGCGTCAAGATGCCGTTGGAGATAGGCAGCGAGCGGTTGGCACGCAGCATGAACAGCTGCTGAACAGTCGGTGGGGCATAGCGTCGCACCTCACCCTCAGTGACCAGACGCTCAGGGGCGTAGGCCATCATGTGGCGCAGCTCACGAGCCGTGCGAGGCGTCATCGGCTCGCCGTCGATGCTCACGAAGCCGCTCACCACGGGCTCCAAGCCCAGCATGGCCATCAGCAGTTGGTGACGGTGCGCCAACGTTGAACCGATGAGGCAGGTGACCTGCCCCCGCCGCGCCATCATCGACAGCGTGCGGGCATCGCCTTCAAGGAGTATGTCGTTCAGTTCCAGCATTTCTCTCTGGTTTGAAAGCTTCTGGGGGCAATGTCGCTAAATCGCAACTTCGCACCCTTCTGGGTGCAAAGTTAGGAAATTCTTCCGACAAAAACGCGCATCACTGCCGTTTTTTTTGAAAAAAAAGACATAAAGCGTTGCTTTTCTTGTTTTTTCTTGTTAACTTTGCAACGATTTTACGACAATAACCCTTTACATCTTTATTATAAGTATGAGACAACGCCTTCTTTCATTCCTTCTGCTGGCTGCACTGACAGCCTCTGCAAAGCAGATTGTCGTCACCTCACCCAACGGACGACTGTCGGCCACACTCACCGACGGGCAAACGCTGTCGCTAACAATTAGCCAGGACGAAAACGTGCTGCTGAAGGCCGACAGCCTGATGCTCAGCATCAACGGTCGCACCTTCGGCCTACGCCCACAGATCAGCGGCGCCAAGCAGAGCAAGGTTGACCAGACATTGCGGCCCACAGTGCCCATTCGCCAGTCAGCCATCCGCGACAACTACCGCGAGGCCCTCATCACACTGAAGGGGGGCTGCACACTGCGTCTCCGTGTGATGGACAATGCCGTGGCCTACCGCTTCGCAACGACGATGAAGGGCCAGGCCGACATCGATAGCGAGTACTTCGTGCTGCGCCCTGAAGTGCCAGTGACCACCCATCGCCAGACGGCTTCATCGTTTAACACCTCGTTCGAGGAGCGCTACAAGCACAGTGAGGGCTGCGACTTCGAGGGCATGGCCACCGTGCCCCTGCTGCTATCGGGTCCCAACGACCTGCAGATGCTGGTGGGCGAAACCGACGTCGACGACTATCCGCACATGTTCCTTCGCAGCAGTGGCGGCGCCTTGCACCCTGACTTTCCACGCAGCCCCCTGACATGGCAACCCGCTGGCGACCGCTCAGAGACTATCACCGAGGAGGCCAAAGGCATCGCTCACGCTACGGCAGGCACCCGCGACTATCCCTGGCGATGGGTCATCGTCACCGACTCGAAGGGATTGGCCGAGCAGACTGTGCCTGTGCAGCTGGCACGACGCCCAGCCCTGCAGGACGTGTCGTGGATTCGTCCTGGACGGGTGTCGTGGGAGTGGTGGAACGGTGCCACGCCTTACGGTCCCGATGTAACGTTCCGCGCTGGTAACAACTACGACACATACAAATATTTCATCGACTTTGCCGCCGACTACGGGCTGGAGTATATCCTGCTCGACGAGGGATGGGCACAGGACACCCGCGACCCCTTTACAGGCAAGAAGGAGCTGCGACTGTCAGAGCTCATCAGCTACGGTAAAAGCCGTGGCGTAGGCATCATCCTGTGGCTGCCGTGGCTGGCCGCTGAACAGCACTTCGACCTCTTTGAGACCTATGCCAAGTGGGGCGTGGCTGGTGTGAAGATTGACTTCATGGACCACGCTGACCAGTGGATGACCAACTTCTACAAGCGTGTTGTGAAAGAGGCAGCACGCCACCACCTCGTCGTCGACTTCCATGGGGCTTTCACGCCTGCAGGACTGGAACACGAATATCCCAACCTGCTGAGCTACGAGGGGGTGCGCGGCATGGAGTATATGGGGGGCTGCGAGCCTGCCAACACCATCTGGTTCCCCTTCATGCGCAACGCCGTGGGAGCCATGGACTACACGCCAGGGGCCATGCTGAGCATGCAGCCAGAGCTTTACCGCGCTGAGCGCCCCAACGCTGCGAGCATCGGCACACGCGCCTATCAGATGGCCCTCTTCGTCACCTTCGAGAGTGGCGTGCAGATGCTGGCCGACAACCCCTCACTCTATCGCCAGAACGAGGCATGCGCACGCTTCATCGCCAGCGTCCCAGTGACCTGGGACGAGACACGCGTCGTGGCTGCAGAGGTCGGCAAGTACTTCGTCGTGGCAAAACGGAAGGGCGACCGCTGGTTCGTGGGTGCCATCAATGGCCAGCAGCAGCCCCAGCAGCTACGCCTGAGCCTCGACTTCCTTGGCAGCGGCCGACAGTACCAAATGCAGGCTTTTGCCGATGGCGTCAATGCAGGCTATCAGGCCATGCACTACACCATGGAGACACGCCCCGCCACTGCCAGTGAGCAGATCGACATCACCATGGAACGCAATGGCGGATGGGCTGCCTGTTTCACCAGCAAGTAACAGCGAAGCCTGAGACACAACGAACCTGCAACCGAAAAAGAAGTTAATTTTCTGCCATTATTGCAGCTGTTTCGGAAAAAATGTGTAATTTTGTCAGCTGTTTATGAAGAGTACCGAGCTACAGACCATTAAACAGCGCTATAACATCGTGGGAAATTGCGATGCGCTGAACCATGTGCTCGACGTTGCCTTACAGGTGGCGCCGACTGACCTCAGCGTGCTCATCGTCGGTGAGAGTGGCGTTGGCAAGGAAATCATTCCACGCGTCATCCACGACAACTCACCACGACGGCGCGAACGGTACTTCGCCATCAACTGCGGCTCCATTCCTGAAGGCACCATCGACTCTGAGCTGTTCGGCCACGTGAAAGGCTCCTACACAGGGGCCATCAACGACTCGCCTGGCTATTTTGGAGTGGCCAACAAGGGCACGCTGTTCCTCGACGAGGTGGGCGAGCTGCCATTGGCCACGCAGGCACGACTGTTGCGCGTGCTGGAGACGGGTGAGTACATTCCCGTAGGAGCCACAGAGGTGCGTCATACCGACGTGCGGATTGTTGCTGCCACGAACGTGAACATCCGACAGGCCATCAGCGAGGGACGCTTCCGCGAAGACCTCTACTACCGTCTGAACAGCATACCCATCCAAATGCCTGCCCTCCGCGAGCGAGGCGAGGACATCGTCCTGCTGTTCCGACTCTTTGCAATGCAGATGGCCGAAAAGTACAAAATGGAACGCGTGGTGCTCACCGAAGACGCCAAGCAGATGCTCATGCGCTACAAATGGCCAGGAAACGTGCGACAGCTGAAGAACATGACGGAGCAAATCTCTATCCTTTCGCCAAGCCGCACCATCACCGCCGACATCCTGGCGCAGTATATACCTCAGGATCGGGAGAGCACACAGCTCGCAGTCATCAACCGAGGGGGCGACCACTCTTTCGAGAACGAGCGTGAGCTGCTCTACAAAATCCTGTTCGAGCTGCGTGGCAACGTCAACGACATGCGTCGAGAAATGAGCCAGCTGAAGAAACAGCTTGACGACGTGCAGGGCTCCCACACGACGCTCCAGCCTATCCAGCCCATCCAGCCCATCCAGCCGACACTCGAGGACGCCGAGGCTGAAGAGTACATCGAGCCCACCACCGAGCAGGAGAACCTGAACCTGAGCGTCCTGAGTCGCCAAATGCTCGAAAAAGCCCTGGAGCGCAATGGTGGCAATCGCAAGAAGGCAGCCCAGGAACTGGGCATCAGCGACCGCACGCTCTACCGCCGGCTGAAGCAGTATGGCAGTCTCTTGCTCCTCTACCTGTTCACCTTCTCGATTTTCGCCCTTAACCTGTCGCTCTTCTCAGCATGCAGCGTCAGCTATAAGTTCAATGGCGCCAGCATCGACTACACCAAGACCAAGAGCATTCAAATTGCCGACTTCCCCATACGCTCCAACTACGTCTGGGGCCCCATGGCCAGCATCTTCAACAACCAGCTGAAGGACCAGTATGCCAATCACACCAAGCTGCAACAGGTGAAACGCAACGGTGACCTGAAAATCGATGGAGAGATAACGCGATACGAGCAGCGAAACAAGTCGGTGTCGGCCGAAGGGCACTCCGCCCAGGTGGAGCTGTCGATGACCGTCAATGTGCGCTTTACCAACAACGTCAATCACAACGAAGACTTCGAAAAGCAGTTCACGGCCTCGCAGAGCTACGACTCGAACCTCAGCCTGAACGCCGTGCAAGAAGAACTGGTCACGCAGATGGTGAAGGACATCACCGACCAAATCTTCAACGCCACAGTTGCTAACTGGTAACCACCCACCCTGTTCAATCGCCATTCATCACTAACGCAGCGCATGGAAATAGCTGAACTCATCAAGAACCCCCAATTGCTCGACCGCGACACCCTCTACGAGTTGCGATCCACGCTGGCCCTCTACCCCTATTTCCAGAACGCTCGCCTCCTGCTGCTGCAGAACCTCTACCTGCTCCACGACCCCTCGTTCGACGAGGAACTGCGTCGCGCAGCTATCTACATCACCGACCGCAAGGTGCTCTTCCAGATGATTGAGGCGCGTCACTACCACCTGCGTCCACAAAACGCCACAAGTACAGAGGCGGAACCCGCAGCCAGCACAGGCAGCAACATCGGACAGGCATCGACATCGCGCACCATCTCGCTGATCGACAACTTCCTGGAATCGCTGCCAAAGACCGAGGACGACGACAACGACAAAAAGACACGACGCAAACCAACACCTGCCGACGCATCAGTAGACTACGTGGCATACCTCCTCGAAACAGAGGGCGGAAACGAGGAAATGGAAGAAGAAAAACCGCAACTGCGAGGACAAGACCTTATCGATAATTTCATAAATATTGACAAAGGGAGGATTGTACTTAAGGAGGAGCCAACCATGAAACCCGACCTTGCCGAAAGCACACCAACTGACGGAAAAGAGGCGGAAATGGAGTTCGGAACAGAAACTTTAGCCAGAATTTACATCAAACAAGGCAGATATTCGAGTGCTTTAGAAATTATTAGGCGTTTAAGTTTGGAGAATCCGAAAAAAAATGCTTACTTTGCAGACCAAATCCGCTTCTTGCAGAAATTGATCATTAACAACAAACATTAATATTAAGTAAAAAAGATGTACACATTTCTAATCATTCTCATCGTCATCGCCGCCATCCTCATGGTCGGCATCGTACTTATTCAAGAGTCTAAAGGCGGAGGCCTCGCTTCAAACTTTGCTACCTACAACCAGATTGGTGGCGTACGCAAGACCACCGACTTTATTGAGAAAGCAACATGGGGACTCGCTGCGTTCATGGTCGTAGTCAGCATCATCTGCGCATACGTCGTACCCAAGGACACCAGCAACCAGTCGGTCATCAACGCCATCGAGACACCTGCCAACAACCCCAACAACCTGCCTGGATTCGCAACCAGCACAGAGGCTGAAGAGGCTCCCGCTACTGAGGCAGAGGCTCCCGCTGCAGAGGCCGCACAGCCCGCTGAAGAGGCTCCCGCTGCCAACTAAAATGACCTGAAAATGCAAAAATAGCACTTTTTGCAAAAAAAGTACGGGAAATATTTGGTTAATCCAAATTTTTCCCGTAACTTTGCACCCGCTTTCACAAAGCAACCAACATGGTGCCCGTAGTTCAGTTGGTTAGAGCGTCAGATTGTGGTTCTGAATGTCGACGGTTCGAGTCCGTCCGGGCACCCCAAGAAAGTCCTGTAATCCAAGAGATTGCGGGACTTTTACTTTTCAGAATGTGAAATTTTGAGATTTCATAAAAATTCAACGGGCTTCACCTATGTCACATCCTTTTTAAGAAGGCATTCAACAAGGTTCTAGATACGGGCTATAAAAAGGGATTGTCTCACACCGTCGTACCGGGAAGATTGCTTTCCTTTCAAAGCAACTGACGTGCAGACAAATCCCTCAAGACATCATCTCATCCCTTAATCACTGCTAAAGGCTCCAGTTTTGTTATTACCTTCACCAAGTCAGCTTCGAGAGCAATCACCTGATCGATATCCTTATATGCGCCGGCAGCCTCTTCCAAATCATGCTGAGAGCGAATACTGTGCACGATAGCCTTTGATTCCATCTTCTTGATTTCATCTTCAAGGCTCAGTGTCTTGATGGCCTGAGTGCGGCTCATCAGACGGCCTGCGCCATGAGAAGAACTCATAAAACTGTCAGGATTGCCAAGTCCTTCTACTATGTAGGAACTGGTTCCTTGAGAGCCTGGAATGATGCCTATTTCACCAGCCCTTGCCCGTACAGCACCCTTGCGATGAACGATGCAGTTTGCACCAAAGTGGTTCTCGAAAGTTGCATAGTTGTGGGCTATATCTATAGTCGGCTCAAACTCTGCCAAAGGCAAAACTTCTACAATCAACTCCTTGATACGCTCCATCATTAGCTGACGGTTGCATTTGGCAAACGCTATGCAGTAATTCATCTCATCCCAGTATTCGTTGAACTCATGCGTCTTCATGGGCAGGAAAGGCAACATCAGCCCCGATTCCACTTTGCTGTAGTAGAGTTCGTTGAACCACCTAGCCTTCTTGTTATAGAAATCACCCACCTGTTTGCCAAGGTTACGAGAGCCAGAATGAATCATAATCCACAACCAGCCTTCTTCGTCGCGCTGAAGTTCGATAAAGTGGTTGCCACCACCCAGAGTACCCACTTGATGGCGAATGGACTTGTAGTGGTTCTCTACTACAGGCAGTTTCTCCAAGTCAAAACCCGTAGGCAGATATTTCTCATCCTGCATCTCTTTGTGATGATCCATTCCCAACGGGATTCGCTCACGGATTCCCTTCATGATGACCTTTCGGAGAATCTTCTCCGTCAGCCTGCGGGCACGAACATTGGTCTTCACTGCGCACATGCCACAACCGATATCAACGCCTACAGCATTGGGAATAACCACATCCTTTGTCGGCAACACCCCACCAATAGGCATCCCCATTCCTCCGTGGCAGTCAGGCATCAGGGCTATATGATGGTGAACGAAAGGCAGTGAGGCCAGATTCTCAATCTGCTCACGTGCCTTGTCGTCGAATTCGGTAGTCCACATCTTCACTACCGTCCTTCCTATTACTTCTACTTTTTCCATAATCGTCTAAACATCAATTTTTTTAATAACACCCAGTGCATCTTCACCATTGTCGATGGCAGAGAGAACATCGAACACGCGATCGCTCCAACCTGCAATCAGATAGACATCAGGCTCAGCAAGACGCATAGGTAACTGACCATAGCCTGCAAGGTCAAAAAGATACAGTTTGGCATTGGGAGCCATCTTCTTGTACTCTCTCCATGAATCCTCTATCTCCTGATGACGGCCAGAGCTGTCCCACATCTGCATGTCGGTGAACATCATCACCTTGTCCATCACCACATTCTGTTCCATGAGCCAGTTAATAACCTTATAACCATTGGTGCTGAAACCCACGGTGTTGCCCAAACGTTCCAACTGGCGGGTAGCCATCAGGATGTTGTCATTAGGCATATTCACCACCTTCCAGTCATCGCCAAAGATACCTGACACGACCTGCTTGCAGCGGCTTCTGAGCAACATCGACAGCAGGATTCCAATATCGTAGTTGCGAACAGTACTTCTCTGACTGACAGGTGACCACATAGAACCGCTGACATCTGAAGCCAATAGGACACGGGTGTTTTCATCAAATCCTTCAATATTGCTGGCAGAGCACTTAACAGCAACCTCCAAAGCATTCATCAGCATGGTGACGTGTGTAGAATTGACCTTCTCGATCTCACGATAGGCCGACAGATAGCGAAAAGGCAACTGCTTTGACTTTGCCACCTGATTTGCATCAGACAAACGACTGGCCACCTTTTGAATTTCAAGCAGTGATACATCTGCCTGAAGCATATTGCGCAGGTTACGCATCAGAGCCATATAGCCCAACTTGCCGCTGTTGATGAGTTCTTCCCACTTTTCTCGGACAGCCTCCTGTTTTTGGGTTTCCGACTCAAATTTCTGCTGACCGAGTGCCGAGAGTTCGGTTTCCCAAGTATAGGGAACCTCCAGCTGACGATTTACAATCTTGTCGAAAAGAGTCTGCTGCTGTTCGTCCTTTGCCTTGGGGTGAACCAGGAACAACGCATCACGGAGCTTCACTTCGAG
>JAEEGL010837172.1_pt1 | contig 17466 bp, 11 predicted proteins | sample 9134231 | NCBI WGS metagenome assembly JAEEGL01 (sample SAMN16246548, study PRJNA631951) | gut metagenome | biome: gut microbiome; feature: rumen; material: fiber-attached | host: Bos | place: Iran: Karaj | collected 2018-10 | reverse complement strand
ATCTTTGGTGAGTTGCACAATAAGATTCGCTCAGGCTTCAATATGCGTGAGATTATCAACATGATTGATGAACTCCACTTCCAGAGCGCTGAGGACAAGCACGAAATGACGGTGCTCTACGAGAGCAATATCCAGCGCATGGGGAATGCAGGACGAAACGGTGGAGAGTATTACACGCCACGCCCCTTGATTCGCAGTATCATCAAGGTGGTTGACCCGAAGATTGGTGAGACGGTCTATGACCCTGCTTGTGGTTCGGCTGGTTTCCTTTGCGAGGCATTCCTCTATATGAAGGATAAAATCAAGAGCGTGAAAGACCACGAAATCTTGCAGAAAGAAACCTTCTATGGAAAGGAGAAGAAAGGTCTGCCCTATATCATCGCCACCATGAACATGATATTCCACGGCGTGTCGGCCCCCAACATCACGCATGGAAACACACTTGCCATGAACCTCAGCCAGATTCAAGAGAGCGACCGCAAGAATGTCATCCTTGCCAATCCGCCCTTTGGTGGAAATGAGCGTGGCGAGGTGTTGCAGAACTTTGAGATTCGCACTTCAGAGACGGCCTATATGTTCATGCAGCACTTCATAAAAATGCTGAAGGCTGGCGGCCGTGCCGGTATAGTCATCAAGAATACCTTCCTGAGCAATGGCGATGCAAGTGCCATCCGCAAGATGCTCTTGGAGAATTGCAACCTTCACGCCATCCTCGACCTTCCTTCAGGCGTGTTCACGGGTGCTGGCGTGAAGACCGTTGTCTTGTTCTTCACAAAAGGACAGCCAACAGAGAAGATATGGTATTACCAGGTTGATAAGCACTTCACAAAGACGCAGCCCCTTACTGAGGCTGATATGCAGGAGTTCCTCGCTTTGCAGAAGACAAAGGCTGAGAGCGAACATTCGTGGACGCTCGATGTGAGCACCCTCAACGATGCTTGCGACCTAAGTGTGAAGAACCCCAATAAGGTGGAGGTGGTTGATGAGCGCACGCCTGCTGAGATATACAATTCTTTGGCAGCCCTGCACGCTGAATCAGCAACCCTCCTCAACAGCATCATGAACATCCTCAATCAGAATATTTCAGAATAATCAGAAAATTCTGAAAACTCCGAATAATCAGAAAACTCCGAATAATCAGAATAATCAGACTCTCCAATGAAGCCCAATAAACAAGACCCTCCCAAACCCTTCCTCCCCCAGCATGGCCATTACCGCCACCTAAGGGTGTATCAGGTCACAGAAATCATCTATGACATCACTTTCTATTTCACCCATCACTTCCTGCAAAGGGGAGACCGCACCATCGACCAGATGGTGCAAGCAGCCCGCTCCGGCAAGCAAAACATCGCCGAGGGAAACCAGGCAGCAGCCACGTCGAGTGAGACGGAAATCAAGCTGACCAATGTGGCGAAAGCCAGTCTGGAGGAATTGCTCGATGATTACGAGGACTATCTGCGTGTGCGCAATTTGCCGCAATGGGGCAACCTCCATCCGCGTTATGAGAAAATGCGCCAATATGCGAGGAGTGAGCAAATAAAAAAGGACTATGCCCAAGTAGTCCAAAAGATGAACGACGAGGAGATAGCCAACCTTTGTATCACCTTGATTCATCAAGCCATGTATATGCTCCACAAACTGCTCATTACCATGCAGGAACGATTCGTCACCGAAGGCGGCATCAAAGAACGGATGTACCAGGCAAGAGTGAATTATCGGAATAGCCAGAGTCATCAGAGCTATCAGAATAATCAAAGTAATCAGAGTAATCCGAATCCTCAGAATGCTCTGAACACTCCGAATACTCTGAACAATCCAAATCCTCTGAATAATAATCCTCAAATCTCTCAGAACAATACGAACAATCAAAAGGGAAAGGTATGAAAGAAGGATGGGAATATAGTAAAATAGGGAAACTATGCAAAACCTATTCTGGAGGAACTCCGCTTAAGAATGTAAAGGAATATTACCAAGATGGCAATATTCCATGGCTCAGGAGTGGTGAGGTATGCAAAAAATATATTACTGAAACTGAAATGTTTATCACCCAGAAAGGCTTAGAAAATTCTTCTGCAAAATATTTCCCGATAGATACGGTAGTTGTAGCTATGTATGGTGCTACAGCCGCACAAGTTGGAATATTAAAAATTGAAGCCACGTCTAATCAAGCAGTATGTGGTATAATACCCAATAGCAAATTCCTGCCAGAGTTTTTGTATTATTTCTTCTGTTATAGAAAAGATTTCCTTGCTTCTCAAGCTCAAGGTGGTGCTCAGCCTAATATTTCACAAATAAAGATTAAAAATCTTGAAGTTCCCACCCCCCAACTTTCCGAGCAGCAATCCATCGTTAATTATCTTGACTCTGCTTTTGCTAAGATAGATGCGATGAAGGCTAATGCAGAAAAAGCCCTCAATGAAGCCAAAGCACTCTTCCAAGCATCACTCAAAGAAATGCTGGAACCAAAAGAAGGATGGGAAGAGAAGACGCTTAAGGAAATAGTTCATCCAGATTGCACACTTTCTTATGGAATTGTACAGCCAGGAGAACATGTTGAAAATGGAATACCTGTTGTTAGGCCTGTAAATTTTAATGATAAGGTAATTGTAAGAGTGGAAGGTCTTAAGAGGACTAAAAGAGAAATATCAGAAGCATATAAGAGAACTATTCTCAAAGGAGGAGAAATCCTATTATGCGTTAGAGGTACTACGGGTACCATGGGATTGGCTTCAGATGAATTGCTGGGATGTAATGTGACTCGCGGAATTGTTCCCATTTTTTTCGATAAAAATGTAGACAAAATGTTTGTTTATTATCAATTGCTTTCCCCCAAATTGCAAATAGAAATACAGAAGAAAACAACGGGTGCAGCATTGAAGCAGATAAACATTAAAGATTTACGGATATTACATTTGATGTTCCCATCTCTCTCCGAGCAACAATCCATCGTCGCCACCCTTGACTCTCTCAAATCCAAGGTTGACCGCCTCCAAGAGAACTTCAAAAAGATTTCTCAGGAGTGCGACGCATTGAAACAAGCTATATTACGACAAGTTTTTGAATAAAACGATGAACAAGAAGTCGATACGGTTCTATAAAGACCACAAGGTCAGGGCAGTGTGGGATGAAGAAAAGTCCACATGGTGGTTTTCTATTGTGGACATCGTTGGAGCCATTACTGACAGTCCTAATCCTCGTAAGTACTGGAGTGTGCTGAAAACGAGGCTGAAGAAAGCTGAGAACGAGTTGACTACACGTTGTAGTCAACTGAAGATGACGGCAGCAGATGGCAAGCGATATGCTACAGACTGCTTCGCTCAAGATGACATCATTCAATTGGTGAGAGTTATTCCAAGCAAAAAGACAGAAGACTTCCTCGACTGGTTTGTATATAGCGACAACACCATAGACGGCCAGAGCAAGAAGAAAGCTTATACGCTCATGGAGAGCGGGCTGCTTGATACACTGAAGCCAGGCACGGTGAAATGTCTGCAACAGATTCATGCCTTTCTCTTCGGTGGACTTTACGATTTTGCAGGAAAAATACACACGAAGACAATTGCCAAGGGCAACACGCTTTTTTGTTTGGCCGAACATCTTCATAATTATTTGCAAAATGTCGAGAAAATGCCAGAAACAACTTTCGACGAAATTGTTGACAAATATATTGAGATGAATATGGCCCATCCGTTTATGGAAGGAAACGGACGCTCGACCCGTATCTGGCTCGACCTCATACTTAAAAAGCGTTTGGGGCTATGTGTTGACTGGAGCAAGATAGGCAAACGTGACTATCTGAACGCAATGATAGAAAGCGAGACGAATAGCACAAAAATACGCGAGTTGATTCGTTTGGCTCTTACTGATAAGATTGACGACCGTGAAACATTTATGAAAGGTATCGACTATTCCTATTATTACGAACAAAACGATTAAGAGAGCAAAAGCCAAACTCGTTTGAGCTTTGCCGAACGAGAGTTTTGTAGAATGATAATTCAACAAGAGGATTAAAAATACAGACAATGAACGAAGCGCAGACAAGGTTGAACAAGATAGACCCCAAGCTAAGGGATGCTGGCTGGGGCATTGTTCCAGGAAGTAAGATACTGGTGGAGCAGAGCGCTTATATTGCGCCGGGCCGCATCACAACTACTGGCAACAAGAATCCGAAGAAGGCGGACTATATCCTTGAATACAAGGGGCAAAAACTTGCCGTGATAGAAGCCAAAAGCGACGAGAAAGACGTGGCTGAAGGCGTAGGGCAAGCCAAACTCTATGCCGATGCCCTGAAGATTCGCTTCACCTACAGCACGAACGGCGATGAGATTTGGTTCATCGACATGGGCATTAAGGACAACAAGGGAGAATATATCATTCCCAGCAAGGAACATGACATAGACATATTCCCCACTCCACAAGACTTGTGGCAGATGACCTTCCCCGAGGAGAATCCTTGGCGCGACAAGTTCAATCTCTGCGCTTTGAATCGCAGTGGTGGGCGCCAGCCTCGCTACTATCAGGAGATAGCCATCAAGAACGTGCTGGAGGCTGTGGCCAAGCAACGGAATCGCATCTTGCTGACGATGGCCACAGGCACAGGAAAAACCTACACGGCTTTCCAAATATGCTGGAAGCTGACACAAACCAAGTGGAATACAAAGGGTGTTGAGCGTGCTCCAAGAATCCTTTTCATTGCCGACAGGAATATTCTTGCCAATCAGGCTATCAACGACTTCGACCAGTTCCCTGAGGATGCCATGTGTCGCATTACGCCCAAGGAACTGAAGAAAAACAATTACAAGGTACCAACAGCCCGCAATCTTTACTTCACCATCTTCCAGACGATGATGACGTCGCCTAATGCCCAAAAAGCAGAGGAACAAGGTATTACGTTGCCAGAAGGCGCAACCGACCAGCCCTATTACATGCAGTATGAGCGAAACTTTTTCGACTTCATCATTATTGACGAGTGCCATCGTGGTGGCGCCAATGACGAAAGCGAGTGGCGAAAGCTGATGGAATACTTTGATTCTGCTTATCAGCTCGGAATGACAGCTACGCCAAGAAGAAAAGACAATGTTAATACCTACGCATACTTCGGAGAACCCGTATATGTTTATTCCCTGAAACAAGGAATCGAGGATGGCTTCCTTGTTCCGTTCCGTGTTGACGTCTCCACGAGCAACATCGACGATTACAAGTATGAAGAGGGAGACATCGTGAAGAGCGGAGAAATAGACCCTGAAAAGGTTTACTCGGAGTCGGATTTCTATAATGGAAGAATCCAGATCAAGGAGCGCGACGAACACCGTGTGCAAGAGTTCCTGAAGAAGATTGACCCTGACGAGAAGACCATCATCTTCTGCGCCACTCAGAAGCATGCCATGATTGTTCGCGACATGGTGAACAAGCACAAACAGCGCCCTGCCAGCAACTATTGTGAGCGCGTGACCGCCGATGATGGCGAAGTGGGCGAAGCAACATTGAGAGCCTTCCAAGACAACGAGAAGTTGCTGCCCACCATCCTTACCACATCGTATAAGCTGAGCACTGGCGTTGATGCCCGCAATGTGCGCAACATCGTATTGATGCGGCCCATCCGTAACATCGTTGAATTTAAGCAGATAATCGGTCGAGGCACACGCTTGTTCGACAAGAAGTATTATTTCACCATCTACGACTTCGTTGGCGCAAGCGTTATGTTCAAAGACCCCGACTGGGATGGCGATATATACTGCCCCGATTGTGGCAACTGGCCTTGTACTTGTAAAAAGAAGCCAAAGCCTTATCCGCCAGTTGATGATGAGGGAAATGGTGACTCCGCCGGTGATGGAGGATGGGAACAGCCCAAGCCGTGCCCTTTATGTGGACACCTCCCTTGTACCTGTGAAGGAACAAGGAAAAACCTGATTGTTATAAAACTGTCTGATGGAAGAAGGCTGACTCTTGAAACAAAATGGGAACAGAAGATATTCTTTGGTGACGAGTTCATCAGTCTTGATGAATATGTAAAGAAGCTTTTTGGCAGGGTGCCAGAATTCTTTTCTGGGGCAGATGACCTCAGAGAGAAGTGGTCAAACCCGGAAACCCGTGAGCAACTGCTGAGAACGCTGGATGAAGCGGGGTTCGCAGAGGACAAACTGGATCTCCTTAAGAACATGCTGAAAATGCAGAAATGCGATTTGCTTGATGTGCTGGAATATATTGCATTTAACTCAACACCAATAGAGAGAGAAAAGAGAGTTGAGCTTGTGAAGAAACAGTACGTGGATTCTTTGAACAAGGAGCAACGAGATTTCGACAATCTTATCTTGCAATACTACGTCAGCAACGGTTTCAAGGAACTTGGTTCTGATAATTTGAAGACCTTTATAACCATCAAGTTCAACTCAATGAGCGATGCAAAGGAAAAGTTAAATATGTCTGTTGCAGATATACGTGCACACTACTTTGAATTACAACGAAGATTATATGGTGCATAAAAGCAAATTCCCACTTAATTGCTGATTTCGCTCGTTTATCCGTAACTTTGGATAAGTTACTCGCACTCGGAAATAAAAATAAAAGGTGTTTTATTTTGCATTTCGCTCGTTTATCCGTAACTTTGGATAAGTTACTCGCACTCGGAAATAAAAATAAAAGGTGTTTTATTTTGCATTTCGCTCGTTTATCCGTAACTTTGCATCCGTTTTAATTAAAACCACAAATATATAGCACAATGAATATCAGTTATAAATGGTTGAAGGAGTATGTTGACTTCAACCTTTCGCCTCAGGAAGTCTGCGACGCACTGACCTCTGCCGGACTTGAAGTAGATGCCCTTGAGGAAGTGCAGACCATCCGCGGCGGATTAAAAGGACTCTATGTTGGAAAGGTGCTCACCTGCGACATGCACCCCAATTCGGACCACCTGCATGTGACAACCGTGGACCTCGGCAGGCCGGAGCCCTCGCAAATCGTCTGCGGGGCGCCCAACGTGGCCGCCGGGCAGAAAGTCATCGTGGCCGACCTGGGATGCACCCTCTACGACGGCGACAAGGAGTTCCAAATCAAGAAATCGAAACTCAGGGGCGTGGAGTCGTGCGGAATGATTTGCGCAGAAGACGAGATTGGCATCGGAACCAGCCACGCCGGCATTATCGTGCTGCCCGAAGATGCGCCCGTGGGACAGCCCGCAGCAGAATATTACCACCTGGAAAGCGACTGGCTCATTGAGGTGGACATCACCGCCAACCGCGCCGACGCCCTCTCACACTGGGGAGTGGCACGCGACCTGTATGCCTGGCTCAGGCAGAACGGCTACGAGACATCGCTCCACCGGCCGTCGTGCGACGAGTTCAAGGTTGACGACAACAGCCTGCCCATCGACGTGGAGATAGTGGAAAAGGAGGCCTGCAAGCGCTATGCCTGCGTGAGCATCACCGACTGCGAGGTGAAAGAGAGTCCCGAATGGCTGAAGAACAAACTCAACACCGTGGGACTGAGGCCCATCAACAATATCGTGGACATCACCAACTACATCATGATGGCCTACGGACAACCCCTCCACTGCTTTGATGCCGACATGGTGAAAGGCCACAAAATCGTGGTGAAGACGATGGCCGAGGGCACGCCGTTTGTGACCCTCGACGGCGTGGAGCACCGCCTCAGCGACCGCGACCTGGCCATCTGCAACGAAGAAGAGCCCATGTGCATTGCCGGCGTGTTCGGCGGAAAAGGCTCCGGCACCTACGACACCACGAAGCATGTGGTGCTGGAAAGCGCCTACTTCCACCCCACTTGGATAAGGAAAAGCGCCAGGAGGCACGGCTTGAGCACCGACTCCAGTTTCAGGTTTGAACGCGGCATCGACCCCAACGGCACCATCTATGCCCTGAAACAGGCTGCCATTCTTTGCAAACAGCTGGCAGGAGGAAAAATCAGCATGGAGGTGAAGGACGTCTATCCCGAACCGCTGCCCGACTTCGAGGTTGAACTGAAATACGACTACGTTCACCAGCTCATCGGCAAGGTTATTCCGGCCGAAGTGGTGAAAAGCATCGTGACATCGCTCGAAATGAAAATTGAACATGAAGATGCCGAAGGGTTGCGGCTGATGGTTCCCGCATACAGGGTTGACGTGAAGAGGCCCTGCGACGTGGTGGAAGACATTCTGCGAATCTACGGTTATAATAATGTGGAAATTCCCACTCAGCTGAAATCGTCGCTCGTGGTCAAAGGAGAAGACGACGAGAGGCATGTGCTGGAAAACCTCATCGGAGAACAGCTGGTGGGATGCGGCTTCAACGAGATTCTCAACAACTCGCTCACCAAGGCCGCCTATTACGACGAGGAGGACAAGAACCTGGTGAGAATTGTCAACCCGCTGTCATCCGACCTGAGCATCATGCGGGCCACACTTCTTTACGGCGGACTGGAGAGCATTGCCTACAACGCCAACAGGAAAAGCCCCAACCTGCGCTTCTTCGAGTTTGGAAATGTTTACAAATATACACCCGAAAAGGCCGACGCCGACAACCCCATGAATGCCTACAGCGAAGAAAACCACCTGGCACTGTGGATTACGGGAAAGCGCGTGGAAGGGTCGTGGGCACATGGCGACGAGCAGTCGTCGTTCCACGAACTGAAAGCCTATGTGGTGAACGTGCTCAGGCGGATTGGACTCAACTTCGGCAACGTGGTGTGGAAAGAGTATGAGGGACAAATGTTCTCGAAAGCACTCACCATTGAGAACCGCGGCGGAAAAATATTCGGACAAATGGGCATCGTGGACAGGAAAATACTGAAGCAGGCCGACATCGCCGGCGAAGTATATTACGCCGAACTGAATTGGACACAACTCATGAAAGCCGTCAGGAAAAACAAAGTGTCGTTCTCTGAAATCAGCAAATATCCCGCCGTCAGCCGCGACCTGGCACTCCTTATCGACAAGGACGTGGAGTTTGCAAGCATTGAGCAGATTGCTTATCAGAGCGAGCGGAAACTGCTCAAGAAGGTGGAACTGTTCGACGTGTACGAAGGCAAAAACCTGCCTCAAGGCAAAAAGAGCTACGCCGTCAACTTCATCCTTCAAGATGAACAAAAAACCCTCAACGACAAGCAGATTGATGCCATCATGCAGAAAATCATCGGCAATCTGAAAAAGCAACTGAATGCGGAACTGCGTTGACAACAAACAATTAACAATAACCAATAAACGAAAGAATCAATCGAAACGGAGTATTGGTTAGAATTATTGCACGAGTCTGAATTCATTGACGATAAGTCTTTTGAATCCATCTAAGATGAAAATAATAAAAAATCAGCAACATTAATTAATTTCATAAGAAGAGCCAAGGAATCGGAGAAATAACGGTTATTGTTGAACTGTTAATGTTTATTGGTCAACGATTATTGTAAAACGGTTATTGGTTATTGTTTAACATTTATTGTACTAAAATGGGAAGAGCATTTGAATATCGCAAAGCAGCGAAACTGAAAAGATGGGGCCATATGGCCAAGACATTCACAAAGATTGGCAAGCAAATCGCCATCGCAGTAAAAGCCGGAGGCCCCGACCCCGACATGAACCCCACCCTTCGCGCCATTATCGCCAATGCCAAGCGCGAAAACATGCCCAAGGACAACATCGAGCGCGCCATTAAAAACGCCATGGGCAAGGACACCAGCGACTACAAGGAAGTGAACTACGAAGGCTACGGCCCCCACGGCATCGCCATCTTTGTGGAAACACTTACCGACAACACCACTCGCACCGTGGGCGACGTGCGCTCAGTGTTCAACAAGTTCAACGGCAACCTCGGCACACAGGGCAGCCTCGCTTTCCTCTTTGACCACAAGGCTGTTTTCACTTTCAAGAAGAAAGACGGCCTGGACATGGACGAGATGATTCTCGACCTCATCGACTACGGCGTGGAAGATGAATTCGACGAAGACGAAGAGGAAAACAGCATCACCATCTACGGCGACCCGCAGAACTTCGGTGCCATTCAGAAACATCTTGAGGAAAACGGATTTGAAGTGACTGGGGCTGAGTTCACTCGCATTCCCAACGACCTGAAGGATGTTACCGCCGAGCAGCGCGAAACCATCGACAAAATGGTGGAAAAACTCGAGGACTTCGACGACGTGCAGACCGTTTACACCAACATGAAGCCCGAAGAATGAAGCATATCACCTATCAAACAAGCGGCACATGCAGCAAAGCCATCGACATTGACATCGATGACGACAACCGCATACAGAATGTTTCCTTCACAGGCGGCTGTCATGGCAACCTGCAAGGCATTTCAACCCTTGTGAGAGGCATGAAGGTGGACGAAGTAAAGGAAAAACTGGCGGGCATTCGCTGCGGTTACAAAAACACCAGCTGCCCCGACCAACTGGCTCAGGCCCTTAGTCAGGCAGACTGACTTTTTCTTCAATGAAACAACAACAATGGGAAGACGGCAACGACTTGTTGCACGTCTTCCCATTGTTGTTTTAAAGAGTGTTGGCGAACACAGCCACTTTTTTGACCTGCAAGAAGAAAAAAAACGGCCTTTTATGGGTTTCGTATCGTTTTTTTTTGTATTTTTGTACATTGAATATAATCATCGCGCAAGTAAATCTATTCATACTAATAAAAACAACTATGAGCATTCTAATGTTTTTACAGTTGCTGATTGTATTATTGGCACTGTGGATTGGTTCGCGCTATGGCAGTCTGGCACTCGGTGCCATCTCTGGCATCGGCCTTGCCATTCTTGTGTTCGGCTTCGGCCTGAAACCCGGTTCTCCTCCTACCGACGTCATTTACATCATCATTGCAGCCGTAACCTGCGCCGGCGTGTTGCAGGCTTCGGGCGGCATGGACTGGATGATTCAGGTGGCCGAGAAAATGCTGCGCAAGCATCCCGACCGCATCACGTTCCTGGCACCGCTGACGACGTTCTTCCTTACGGTTTTGGTAGGAACGGGCCATGTGGTTTACACGCTGATGCCTATTATCTGTGACATTGCTCTGAAAAAGGGCATACGTCCTGAGCGTCCCTGCGGTGTGGCCTCTATTGCCTCGCAGGTGGGCATCACCTGTTCGCCCATTGCCGCTGCCGTGGTAGCTTTTTCTGCCATTTCGGCAACCAACGGCTTCCATGTGAACAACTTGCAGATTATCATGATCACCATTCCGGCCTGTGTGCTCGGACTGTTGGCTGCTGCATTGGCTTCCTACCACCGCGGAAAGGACCTCGACAAGGACCCGCAGTTCCAGGAGCGCATCAAGGACCCCGTGCAATACCAATATATTTATGGTAACAGCGCAACCACGCTCGATAAGAAGATTTCAAAAGAATCGAAACGTGCCGTATATATTTTCCTCTGCGCCTTGGGCATCATCGTGCTCTTCTCTATCGTGCAGATGGTAGGCGGAAACCTTCTTCCCTCCTACGACACTGTTCAAGCCGTGAAAAACGGTCCAGAAAGCATCACGCTGCCCGGAGGCATCACAGAAACCGCCAAGCAACTGGCCTCAGCAGGCATCGTCATGGAAGGCGTTACTGAAAGCGTGAAAAAGCCGTTGGCCATGAACCTGGTCATCCAGATTATCATGATTTCCGCCGCCGCTTTGATGATTATCTTCTGCAAGGCAAAGCCCAAGAAAGCCGTGGGTGGAGCCGTGTGGCAGTCGGGCATGGTGGCCGTGGTGGCCATCTACGGCATCGCATGGCTGGCCGACACCTATTTCGGCAACTACATGAGCGAAATGAAGCTGATGCTGACCGACCTCGTGAAGGCTTATCCCTGGACCATTGCCATTGCTTTCTTCCTTGTCAGTGTGCTCATCAACTCACAGGGAGCCGTGGTGGTGGCCATGCTGCCCCTTGCCTATTCGCTCAACATTGAGGGTTGGATTTTGCTCGGTGTGCTGCCAAGTGTTTACGGTTATTTCTTCATTCCCAATTATCCTTCGGACATTGCCACGGTGAACTTCGACCGTTCGGGCACTACGGTAATCGGAAAATATCTTCTCAACCACTCGTTCATGATGCCTGGTCTCATCAGTGTCATCACGAGCACCATCGTGGCCTATGCACTGTCATATCTTTTCCATTCCTTGGGAGCTTTCTAAAAGTTGAATACTAAAAAGTTGAATACTCGGCCTGGGCTTGCGTCCCAGGCCGTTTTTGTGTTAACCATTCATAAGCCGTCAATATTCCTTTCCAATTATAAATAAATCATAAAAAAGGGCATTTTCCTTAAACGTGTGGCATTTTCATTCATCAAATAAATAAATCGAATAAAAATACCACAAATATAATTCTAATTAGTTATGATGAAAAAATTGTTTTTAGTAATGGCCTTAAGCCTTTCTGTCAGCATGACATGGGCACAGGGCAACGAGAGAGTACGTGTTGAGGATCCGAAAGAACGCACCGAAGCCATGGTGTCGGAGTATGGTCTCAACGAAGAGCAGGCCAAGAAACTGGCTGAGTTGAACGAAAAATACAAGGACGTGCTGGCTCCTCCCCGTGGTCCCAGACCCCAACAGCCCGGAAACGGCGAAATGAGAAGGCAGCGCCCGCCGCGCCAAGACGGTGGTGTGGAAGGTGCCCGTCCCGAGCGCATTCAGGGTGACAACCCAATGATGGGCCGCATGAGGGAAATGATGGAAAAGCGTCGCGAGCAGATGGAGGCTTACGAAAAAGAACTGAAGGAAATCATGACCGAAGACCAGTTCAAGGCTTATCAGAAGAAAAGAGAAGAAATGAGAGCCCGTCGCCCCAATTTCGGACGCCCGCCAGTTCAGAACCAATAATCCTACGTTTATAATAAGACAAAAAGAAAGCTCCCTCTCTTCCCCTTTTCGGGAATGAGAGGGAGCTTTTTGTATGATAACCTTAGTCGAGCAAGACGGCTGAGCGCACGCGGCTGAGCGTCTCGGGCGTCATCTGAAGATAGCTGGCAATGTAGAGCAACGGGGCCCTGAGAGCCACTTGCGGCGAAAGCTTGCACATGCGGCGATAGCGGTTCTCGGCACTCTCAAAGCGCACCAGGTCGGCGTGCACCTGCGAGAGAATGAGCGACTCTTCAAGGATTTTCCTGTACAATATCTGAATGTTCACATTGTGGAGGGCCACTTCTTCAAGCCGTTGTTTTGGCAATTCATAGAGGATGGTGGGCTCCAGGGCTTCAATCTGTTGCAACGATGGCGTTTCCTTGAACAGGCTTTCTATGCTCATCATGATGGTTCCCTCAACGGCCAGGTATTCCGTCACCTCCTTTCCCTTTTTCAGGTAATACTGCCTCAGGAGTCCTTTGTCAATGTAGATGATGCTCCTGCACACCTCGCCCTCGGAAAGCACCTTCTCGCCCTTGGCATATTTCTTTGCCACGAGCACGCTTTCCAGGATGTCGAGTTCATCGTGGGTCATCGTGCTGTATCTTCTTGCCAGTTCCCTCGCAATATCTCGCTTCGTGTTTTGTAGTTCTTTCATGTTTGCTCCTTTCTTGGATTGAATTTGTATAGTAGGTTAGTGAAATTCTATATGTCAATCGAGTTTAAGCACGGCAAGAAAGGCTTTCTGAGGCACCTCCACATTGCCGATTTGTTTCATTCGTTTCTTTCCTTTTTTCTGTTTTTCCAATAGTTTGCGTTTTCTGCTCACGTCGCCGCCATAGCATTTGGCCGTGACGTCTTTTCTTACCTGTTTCACCGTTTCGCGTGCAATGATTTTAGCACCAATGGCAGCCTGGATGGCAATGTCGAACTGTTGCCGCGGTATCAGCTCTTTCAGTTTTTCACACATTCTCCGCCCGAAGGCCACGGCATTGTCGGCGTGTGTCAGCGTGGAAAGGGCATCCACCGACTCCCCGTTCAGCAGAATGTCGAGCTTTATGAGTCTCGACGGCCGGTAGCTGTCCACATGATAGTCGAACGAGGCATACCCCTTGCTGATGCTTTTCAGTTTGTCGTAGAAGTCGATCACTATTTCGCCCAGCGGCAGCATGAAATGCAATTCCACGCGGTTTCCACTTACATATTCCTGGTTGATGAGTTCCCCGCGCTTGTCAAGGCATAGCCGCATGATGGGACCAATAAACGAAGAATCGGTAATGATGCTCGCCCTGATGTAGGGTTCTTCAATATGGTCGATGAGCGTCTGGTCGGGCAATCCCGAAGGATTGTGTACCTCCTTTTCCCCACCCTGCTTGTCGTAAACCATGTACGACACATTGGGCACGGTGGTGATAACCTCCATGTTGAACTCGCGGTCGAGCCTTTCCTGCACAATTTCCATGTGGAGCAATCCCAGGAAACCGCACCTGAACCCGAAGCCCAGCGCCACCGACGACTCGGGCGCAAATGTAAGTGCAGCATCATTGAGCTGAAGTTTCTCCAGCGACGCCCTCAGGTTCTCATATTCCGTGGGGTCGATGGGGTAAACGCCCGCAAACACCATTGGCTTCACCTCCTGGAAGCCCTCGATGGCCTTTTGGCACGGCCTGTCCACATGGGTGATGGTGTCGCCCACCTTCACGTCCTTCGAGTCCTTGATGCCGCTGATGATATATCCCACGTCGCCGGCACTCATTTCCTGCCGTGGAATCATGTCCATCTTCAACACGCCTATTTCGTCGGCGTCATACTCCATGTCGGTGTTGAAGAACTTCACCTTGTCGCCTTTCCTGATGGTGCCGTTCTGAATTTTGAAATACGCTATGATTCCCCTGAACGAGTTGAACACGGAGTCGAAAATCAGAGCCTGCAGAGGTGCGTCCTTGTCGCCCTTGGGACATGGAATGCAGTCCACCACGGCCTTCAGTATTTCGTCTATTCCCTCGCCCGTCTTTCCGCTTGCCCTGATAATGTCTTTACGGTCACATCCTATGAGGTCGATGATTTCGTCTTCCACCTCCTCGGGCATGGCGCTGGGCATGTCGATTTTGTTGATGACGGGAATGATTTCCAAGTCGTGGTCAATGGCCATGTAGAGGTTGGAAATGGTCTGCGCCTGCACGCCCTGGGTGGCGTCAACCACGAGCAGCGCTCCCTCGCAGGCGGCAATGCTTCGCGACACCTCGTATGAAAAGTCAACATGTCCCGGAGTGTCAATCAGATTGAGTATGTACTTCTCATTGTCCTGCACATATTCCATCTGAATGGCATGGCTCTTGATGGTGATGCCCCTTTCTTTCTCAAGGTCCATGTCATCGAGCATCTGACCCTCGGTGATGGCGATGGTCTGAGTGCGCTCGAGCAGACGGTCGGCAATGGTCGATTTGCCATGGTCGATGTGGGCAATGATACAAAAGTTGCGAATATTTTGCATTGACTTTTATTTTTGTATGCAAAGATACAAATAAATAAATAAAAAGTGAAAACTCAAAGGTGAAAAAATTTTATTTCTTTTCATTTCATAGAAAAAGAGGCTCTTGGGGTGGTGGAAAACGGGATGAAAAAGGGCATAAAAAACAAAGCGACCGGCTTCACAGCCAATCGCTTCATATCTTCAATAGGTATTAGTTTTTTTAAGGTAAAAAGATTGTTTTCAGGATAACACTGCAAAGTTAAACACTTTTTTTAATCAACCAAAATAATCCTTACGGTTTTTTTTACGATTTAAATTGTGTGGGAGCACAATTACAAAATTTTTACATTTTTAACAAAACGTTTGCACAAACGTTTGCCAAAATTGTTTAATGAGTACAATTTTTACACGCAATAATTCTTGCCGGCTTACAATTTTAAACTTGGCAAAAAGTACCCGAAATAAAGAAAATCGGGAAATCGCCTGCCAGAAAAGAGGACATTTTCCGGCGGGCGGCTTCCCGATTATAGTTTGTTATGTCAAAAAGTGCTATCAGCTGTTATACTCCTGCCAGCTTTTCACCTTGATGGCTTTGTCCTTGTAAGCGCAGAAGGCCTCAATGAACGCCTTGGCCAGGCGCACGTTGGTCATCAGCGGAATGTTGTGGTCGATGGCCCCGCGCCTGATTCGGTAGCCGTTGGTCAGCTCGCGCTTGGTGCGGTTCTTGGGAACATTGATAATCAGGTCAAACTTGTGCTGGGCTATCATGTCCATTACGTTGTTGTCGGCGTTCTCATCGGGCCATGCCACGGCCTCTGCCTTCACGCCGTTGTCGTTGAAGAACTTGGCCGTTCCCGCGGTGGCATAGATGACGTATCCGCTTTCCACCAGTTCCCTTACGGGTTCCAGCAACGCCACTTTCCCCTTGGCTCCGCCCGACGAAATCAGTATGCCCTTCTTCGGAAGCCGGTAGCCGGTGGCAATAAGGGCGTTGAGCATGGCCTCGTGAAGGTCGTCGCCCAGGCATCCCACTTCGCCCGTTGACGACATGTCCACGCCCAGCACGGGGTCGGCATTTTGCAATCTGGCAAACGAGAACTGACTGGCTTTCACGCCGATGCGGTCGATGTCGAACTCGCTCTTGTCGGCCACCTCGTAGGGAGCGTCGAGCATGATTTTCGTGGCGGTTTCAATAAAGTTGCGCTTCAGGATTTTGCTCACGAAGGGGAACGAGCGCGAAGCACGCAGGTTGCACTCAATGACCTTCACCTCTCTGTTCTTGGCCAGGAACTGAATGTTGAAAGGTCCCGAGATGTTCAGTTCCTCGGCAATGCGCCGCGAAATCTTCTTTATCTGCCTGATGGTGGAGAAATAGATGTGCTGGGCCGGGAACACCATGGTGGCGTCGCCGGAATGCACGCCGGCGTATTCCACGTGTTCCGAAATGGCATATTCTACTATGCGGCCCTTGTCGGCCACGGCGTCGAACTCTATCTCCTTGGTGTCCTGCATGAACTGGCTGACCACCACGGGGAACTCTTTCGACACCTCGGTGGCCATTTTCAGGAACCGCTCCAGTTCATCGTTGTTGTAGCACACGTTCATGGCAGCCCCCGACAACACGTATGAGGGCCTCACAAGCACGGGGTATCCCACTTCTTCCACAAACTCCTTGATGTCGTCGAGCGAGGTCAGCGCGCGCCAAGCCGGCTGGTCGATGTGCAGTTTGTCGAGCATGGCCGAGAACTTGTCGCGGTTTTCGGCACGGTCGATGTTGACCGGCGAGGTGCCCAGCACGGGCACGCCCTGCCTGTAGAGTTTCATGGCCAGGTTGTTCGGAATCTGTCCGCCCACGCTGACGATGACCCCGCGCGGCTCCTCCAGGTCGATGACGTCGAGCACGCGCTCCAATGACAACTCGTCGAAATAAAGGCGGTCGCACATGTCGTAGTCGGTGGAAACCGTTTCGGGGTTATAGTTAATCATAATGCTCCTGTAGCCCAGCTTCCTGGCCGTGTTGATGGCGTTGACCGAGCACCAGTCGAACTCCACGCTCGAGCCGATGCGGTAGGCTCCCGATCCGAGCACCACCACCGACTTGTCGTTCTTGTAGTAGTTGATGTCGTGGCCCTCCACGGCGTAGGTCATGTAGAGGTAGTTGGTCAGTTCGGGATGT
>JAEEGL017222707.1_pt1 | contig 17467 bp, 15 predicted proteins | sample 9134231 | NCBI WGS metagenome assembly JAEEGL01 (sample SAMN16246548, study PRJNA631951) | gut metagenome | biome: gut microbiome; feature: rumen; material: fiber-attached | host: Bos | place: Iran: Karaj | collected 2018-10 | reverse complement strand
TCCCGCCATGTGGGGTATGGTACTTGGCAAGTCAGGTAAGCTGCCCGGCGAGCTGGCTCCAGAGATTGTTGAGATTGCCAAGGAGAAAGGCTTTGAATTCTATACCGATGATCCTCAGGTTCTCTACCCCAACGAGCTCCCGCGCTTTGAGAAGGAGATGAAGGAAAATGGTTGGGACCGCGGTCAGGATGATGAGGAGCTCTTTGAGTTCGCCATGCATGAGAAACAGTACCGCGAGTACAAGAGCGGTCAGGCCAAGGATCAGTTCAACAAGGATCTGCTGGAGCGCATGGAGAAGAAGCAGAACGGCGGCGCAGCAGGCGCACCTGTCAAGCACTTCACCGCAGCTGATAAGCGTGCCATTCTGCATCCCGATGCAGAGCCTATTGAGGCAGCTGTCAGCGGCCGCGTAATCTGGGATCTTGACTACGTTGACCAGTCAACCAATCCTCCCTTCGGCAAACAGTACAAGAAGGGTGACTGGATGGTTGGCGTTCAAGCTAACGGCAACACCTTCATCGACAATGCCACCGCACCTTATGACTGCCACCTTGTTGCAGTTGAGAAGGAGCACGGCTCACTTGTCAGCAAGGGTGAAGTCATCGGCTGGATTGAAAAGTAACTGCATATCAGCAAAAAGAATTCGGTCGGAAAAAATCCGACCGAATTCTTTTTATCTTTGTAATCACAAAACCAATTAATGCAATAATATGTACAGTAACGATAAAGGACTATATGTAGCCCATGGGCCGGAAGGTCCCATTTCAATATGCGGTAAGATGGCCAACCGTCATGGTCTGATAGCAGGTGCCACAGGTACAGGTAAAACCGTAACCCTACAGGTGCTGGCCGAGACATTCAGCCAGGCAGGTGTACCCTGTTTCATGGCCGATATGAAGGGTGATCTGAGCGGCATAAGCCAGCCGGGTGCCATGAACGGATTCATTGAGAAACGCTGTACAGAATTTGGTATTGAGAACCCTCAGTTTGACAAATGTCCGGTACGTTTCTTTGACGTATTCGGGGAGCAGGGGCACCCCATGCGTACCACAATATCAAACATGGGCCCCCAGTTACTTTCACGTCTGCTTGGATTGAGCGATGTCCAGGAGGGAGTGCTGAACATTGTGTTCCGTGTAGCCGATGAACGGGGCCTGCTGCTCATTGACATGAAAGATCTTCGCTCCATGCTTAACTACGTGGCTCAGCATGCATCGGAACTGACATCTACATATGGAAATGTGAGTTCGGCCAGCATAGGTGCCATTCAGCGTGCATTGCTTACACTGGAGAACCAGGGGGGCGAGATATTCTTTGCCGAGCCGTCATTTGACATATTTGACCTTATGCAGACTGAGGGTGGCCGTGGAGTGATGAACGTGCTTGCCGCGGACCGCCTGATGCTTACCCCCAAGCTCTATTCCACATTCCTGCTCTGGTTGTTATCTGACCTGTATGCACAACTTCCTGAGGTGGGCGATCTGGAACTGCCCCGTCTGGTATTCTTCTTTGATGAGGCTCATACACTGTTTGAGGATACATCTATGGCTCTGGTTGACAAGATAGAGCAAGTGGTACGCCTTATCCGCAGTAAGGGTGTTGGAGTCTATTTTGTAACACAGAGTCCTACCGATATCCCCGAGAATATACTTGGCCAGTTGGGTAACCGTGTACAGCATGCATTGCGTGCCTATACACCAAAGGACCAGAAGGCGGTCCGTACGGCAGCGCAGACATTCCGTGCCAATCCTGCATTCAAGACAGAGGATGCCATTATGGAGATGGGGACTGGTGAGGCTCTTGTATCGTTCCTTGATGAAAAGGGTGTGCCCGGGATGGTTCAGCGCGCCAGAATACTGTTCCCGTTAAGCCAGATAGGTGCCATAAGTGAATCACAACGCAAACAGTGCATCAATGCTTCAAGATTGTACGGTAAATATGACCGCGTGATAGACCGCGAGAGTGCATTCGAGGTTCTTCTGGCTCAATCAGAAAAAGAGCAGGCGCAAATACAGGCTGCTGCCCAAGAGAAGGAAAGTGAACAGCGCAAGGCCAAGGAAACTAAAGCCGAGAAACCGGCCAAAGAGAAAAAATCAAAAGGTTTGGGCTCCAAAATATTCGCCGCCGCTGTTGGCGCTGCGATAGCATCGGTAAGCCGCAGTGTAGGCACATCGGTAGCCAATAAGATAACAGGCAAGAAGACCAAGACCAAGACTGACGGCAAGAGCATTGCCAACAAGGCCATAGGTAACGCAACCTCCACTGCCACACGCACGCTTACGCGCTCAATCCTGGGGAACCTGCTGAAATGAAATTGAGAATTTTCAATTCTCAATTCAAATGGTTTCAAGGTAGTCCTTGATAGCAAGAGCGGCGCTGCGGGCATCGTTAATGGAGTCACTTACGCTCATGGGGCGCTTGCAGGTGCCGGCGGCAAACAGGCCGGGTTTGCCGGTCTCGTTGTCGTAGAGGTGAGGATTGACAGACTTTATGAATCCGTAGTCTCCGCTAATATCACAAGCCTTGCCCAATGCCTTTGTACCGCATGATGCCTCCATACCCACCATAAGTACCAGCAGGTCAGTAGTCATCTTGAGCGGCAGCCCCATCAGGGTATCCTCGCTCTTGAGCTGAACACGACTGTCAAATGTTCCGGCAGCCTCCGATATACGGCCGCGTACAAAACTTACACCGTACTTCTCCTGGGCGGTACGGTACATCTCCTCAAATCCCTGACCCCACATTCGCAGGTCCATATAGAAGACCGATGCCTCACACTTGGGCAACTGTTTGCGAACCTCAATAGCCTGCTTAACGGCTGTCACGCAGCAAATCTTGGAGCAGTAGTGGTTACCGCTCTTCTCATCACGTGAGCCCACGCACTGCAGGAACGTAACGCGCTTAGGCTCATCACCATTGGCGTTGAGTATCTTGCCGTGCTTTATCATCTGCTCCATATCAAGAGAGGTGATTACGCCCTTATATATACCATAACCCAACTCCTCCTTACGGTGTGCATCAAACACCTGATAACCGGTGGCAATGAGTACTGCATCGGCCACATATGTCTGTTCCTTGGAATCAATAAGTTTCCATTCTGCACCCTGCCATTTGACATCAACTATATCAACACCAAATGCCGATGTTACACCGTCAGTAAGCAGTTTGCCGCTCAGGTCATCAACAATCTCCTGCGCAGCCTGGAAGTTGGGGAACAGAAATGCCTTGTCCTGAAGGTTCTTGAGCGGGGTCTCTGATTTCTCAAAAAGAGTTACCTCAACTCCATTCTTGGCCAGTATTGACGCAGCCTCTATACCGGCGGGGCCGGCTCCTATGATTGCAACTTTCTTCATATCACACTAAAAGGTTTTCAGGTTTCTCCGGGGCACGCAGTATCTTGCCTGTTGCGGAGTTGTATTTCTGTTTGGGATCATAAGGGATGCCTATCTTGTCAAGCAGGCGCTCGCACTGCACCTGATGTATCTGCAGGCCAAGAACCCACGGGTCATAACCCAGCAGCAGTCCGGCCATCTCCTCATAAGTTAGTACCGGAATTCCATAGCCCTCACGGTCATAGGTCTTATGCTCCATCTCGGCTATGGTATACTGCCAACGGTCCATAAACATGGCACAACCGGGACAGTTGGCCACAATAAAGTCAGGCTCGTAGGGCTCCATAGACTCCAGCTTCTTCTTGGTGTTGGAGATAGAGTATCCGCGGTTCTCCTGTACTATATACTGACGGAAACCGAATCCGCAGCAGTGACGGCGCTCGGGATAATCAACCACATCACCACCCCAGGCCTCAATCATACCTGCCAGTACATACGGAAACTCGGCCTTGCCTATACCCTTGTCGGGGAAAATCTTTGCGTAGTGACAACCGATATGTTCAACCACCTTGAGAGGCTTTCCTGTAAAACGGTTCACCAGACGGTATTTCATCTTATCGGCCAACTCCATACGGAACTTGTATATCAGGTCCGATGGGTGAACCAGGTTCTTGGGTATGTTGAACTCACGCTTGCAGGCTTTGTACAGGTTATCACGGGTCTTTTCAAGTAGTTCCGGATGCTCCTGCCACATGTGTATCATCTCTGTGAACACTCCGAATGATGTTACGCATGATGGAACATAGTTCTCATAACCATGCTCTGTCATGAGTGAGAACAGACGAGCCACCACTGTCATTGTGGTCTCAAGCGGTACTATATCGGAGTGATAACCTATTCCGGTGCAGGTATGCTGGCGGAAATCATCAAAAATATCCTTGCCCAGTTCCTCTTTCATTATCCTAAGGAAAGCAGTCTCAGAACCTGGAAAAAAGGTCTGACGTATGCAGCTGCGCTCATAAAAGAAATGGTCGTCAGCTATCGCTTTCTGATACTCGTTCCAATAACGGTTTGCCATAATTTCGGTTCAATTAATAAGGTTCTCAGCCACCACTTCGGCTATATCACGTACAGGATACTCATTAGTGGCGTGCTGGAACGCTTTCTTACACATGGGGCATGCTGTCACGATTGAATCCACCGGTTTGCTGGTGAGATTCCGGAGTGATGCATTCCTTATTGCGGTCTGTTCTTCAATGCTGAGCTTTGTATTGCCCAAGTTGAATCCGCAGCACACACTCTTCTCGCGCTGGAACTTGGTCTTCTGCAGATTGGTTACTGCACTAAGCACGTTTCGAGGTTCATCATAGATACCGCAACCGCGGCCAAGTTCGCAGGGATCATGATATGAAACCTTACGGTCATCATGACGCACCTTTATCCTACCCTGCTTTATGAGCATGTCTATGTACTCGGTATGATGCATGATAGGAATATCCAGGTTATATTCTTTCTTGAATGACTGATAGCAGATAGGACATGATGTGACAAGCATGGTTGAACCTGACTTGACAATCATATCGGTATTTTTCTGACGCAGTTCGGCAGCCTGGTTAAGGAATCCCTGCTGCAAGAGCGGACGTCCGCAGCATATGGTACTCTGCTTGTCCATATACCAGTATTTCTGGCCGGCGGCATTGAATATCTTCTCCATAGATTCCGTAATACCCGGTGTAAGATGTGACATGCAACCTCCGAAATATGCAACACGACCTATGGCATTGAATGGAATCTTTCTTTTAGCCAAATACTTGTAATTACCCGTAGTATCAAGCTTGCCCTTGTCGCGTGTCATACGGCGCAATGCACTCAAGTCAATACCCACCGGACAGTCAACCGTGCATCGGTCACACATAAGGCAGTTATCGGCTATCATCTTAAGACGGCTGCCACGCTCCTGGTTACGCAGACTGCGGATAAGATATACTGACTGAATCTCATGGTTCTCCAGGACCTTGTCCATGGGGCAGCCCGATATGCAGACGCCGCAACGCGAGCATGCGTTCAGCTCAAAGTATGTGTAACCCGTCTTGCGAGGTCCCTCAGTCACACCTATCTTACGGAACCAGATAAGCAGAAGCTCCGTAAAGATATGCATGTAACGGGTAAACGGCATGGTTATAAAGAATACGCCAAGCATCAGGGAATAGAACGTCCAGAGCGATGTCTCCATGCCGCGTACAATCATGGGATCGAACAGGTTACCCACAGCCTGGGTAAAGAATCCTCCGTTACCGTACAGACAGGCCGTAACAGATTCAGCAAGCAGACGCAACGGGAATATCATCCACAATGAGAACTTGGCAAAACGGTCAACCAAGGTATGCTTGGTAGTACGACGCATTCCCAAGATCTTGGACCAGAAAATCTTTACCATGGCCATTGTAAGACCCAAGAACACATAGAGCAGCAGTGCATCCATCAAGTCTGCATAAGCCTTGTGCTGGCGGAATGATGCCGGTGCCTTATGAACGAAATAGCGATAAAATATGCCTACATATAATGGACGATTATAGTCTATTCGGGCTATACCTCCCTCTGTTTCAACACGGTAACGTCGTTGGTTCAGGAACTCCGGGTTCTTGTCCTCACCTGTAGTACGTATGTACCATCCGTTCTGCTGTTCAAGTTCATGAAGGTAATCAATAGACTGCTCATGCTGCATGGTATAGAAAGCGTCACGGCTCTCTATTGCACCCACCACAATAAGCAGGAACCAGCCCAAGGCAAACGCTTGATGCATTATGCCAAGCAGGACATTCTTCTTTATGATACGTACGTGAATAAGACCTTCACGCAACATCTCCCATATTGCGGGGAATATCTTCCATGAAAACCAGTTGTGTCTTATAATATCTCTCTGCTCATCGCTGAAACGCCTAATCCATTTTACATACTTGAATATGATGATGGAAAATAGGAATATGGTTCCTATCAGGAACGGGATGACAAAGTCATTATATGGATATGCGTGTATCTTCATCTCTTTCCTGCTTTTTCAGGTTCATCAAGGATCTCACGCATATTAATAATGAGCGAGCGCAGATTTACTCCACGAGGGCATACCAGCGTGCATTTGCCGCAGAGCATGCATTTACGCAGTTCTTCAGCCAGACCGTCATACTCACCCCTGCGGAATGAGGTGTGTACGCGGCGTATGCTGAAATCAGTAAACTGACGGGCAGAGCACGTGGCGCTACAGTTTCCGCACTGGAAACAGCGCTTGAATGAGGGCGTAAGATCCAACAGTCTGTGATACTTCTCAAACGAGACCTTATCCATATTTTCCTGCCGGGTCTCCTTTATGGTGAAACCAAAATCAATCATCCTTCTTACCGTTTGCTATGGCGTCATGAAAATCCATTCCGCCTGTAACCTTGAATATGCTGCGTAGTTCCTCCATGGTCTCCGGACTTATGGTACGCAGTGCACCTGCACCCTCACCATGATAATTGGCACCGAATTTTGGAGCCACCACCTTGATATTCTTTATATACCAGTCCCAAACCGGTCCCTGCTCCAGATGTTTTTCAGGACGCAACTTGTCCGGATGTACGCAATATCCTATCTCAAGGATGTTATTGCCTATGCCATTCATGATCTCAATCTGCTGGCGGCCCATGTGACTATCCTTGTAGTAGCCCATCTCCTGTGACACCTTACGCAGGATATTTATGACTGCACCCGGCACATTGCCACGCGGACAACGGGGCTTGCATGACATGCACTGCCCGCAATACCAGATAGTATCGGAACGGAGCAGTTTTTCCACCTGCTCCTCATCACCGCGCTGGACGGTATCACAGATACGGCGCGGGTCATAGTCATAAAACTCGGCAGCAGGACAAATGGCAGTGCATATGCCGCAGTTCATGCAGGCTTTGAGCGAGTCCTCATACCGGGCATCGGACTTTATCAGATCTATGAGATTTCCCATAAGCTAAAATTCTCTTTTCCAAAAATACTGCAAACCGAGAGGAGAAAAAACAAGTTTACTTGATTTTTTATCCCGAGGTGCAGCGTATCTTATGTAAAGATATATGGTAAAGACAAACGAACGGAGTCCCCAACAACAACTATTGATGAATTGTTACAAAATAACTCGCGTTTTTTTACGCTTGGCTTATCGGTCAAACTTTTTGCGGTTCATCTTCATGGCACGGAAGAGCAGCTTGGATAGCGGCTTCTCACGGTTACGATTAAGAAGACTTATGTACCAGTTCAGTTTCTTGGCTACCGATATGCGATATGTCTCAACGAACTCTATCAGGGTACCGTCAGGATCCTCAATATAGGTGAAACGGCCAGATGCATCACCCATGTTGAACACCTTGCCGTCAGGGCAGCTGTCAACAGTGAAAGGATGACCGTTCTCAGCACACCACTTGGCCAGTTCATCCATACCTGTCACGTCATAGCATATCTGGATGAATCCGGGATCGCCCCAATAGCGGCCCTCATATATCTTACGCGGCTCACGGTCCAAGCTCTGGACCAGCTCAATGTAACCGGTGGGAAATATGGGAGCGAAAGCGCCCTTGTTGGGCTCATTCCATTTGAGCATCACGCGACGGAACTCACCGCTACCACCAGCCAGAGGTGCCAGGTCATCAAACTTACCCTTGACATCAAACACCTTGACCTTATAGCCCAGTATATCGGAATAGACCTTCAGAGCCTTGTCTATATCGGAAACGCCTATCATGCAGCCCAACATTCCGCCAAAATCCTTACCCTCATCCAGAAGCAGGTAGTCATCCTGCACTGCCTGGAACCAGTTTCCGGCCGGATCTGTGATATAGAATGTCTTGGAACCATCGGGGGCTGTGAGAATAGGGCTGACCTTATCCCACTTAGCGCTCACATAAGCATGGGCCTTCTGCACATTACGACATTTGACCTTGGCGCAGAATATGCCCAAGTCTCCTACCTGTATCTGGAAGCCCACAGGCTGGGGCTTACGGTCAGAATACTGCCAAATCTCAAAACCGCCGCCGCCCTGAAGGTTCATGGCAATTGCAGCATGGCGTTTCTGAGGCTGACCGCCTGTATAAGGGAGCATACGCTCAGCTACCGTATCATCCTCAAGAATGCGGATATCAACCCCGAATATATCAATGTACCATTTCCATGCGTCATAGACCGATGTGGTACCTACTCCTATCTGCTGTATTCCGGTAATAAAGAAATTGCCTTTATCCATGTAATTGATGTTATTTTATTAAGGTGCAATATTACTCATTTTCCACGGTTCCTGCAATCCGTGCAGCTCCAAAAAGCCCCCTTGAAACAAAAAAAACCGGGCACATTCCAGCTTATTGAGCAAATATGATTACTTTCGCAAAAACTTGCATATTACAACAAACCAAACGCAATGAAACTTTATCCGCTTTTACTGGGTCTTGGGACCGGTGAGATAATCGTCATAGTTCTTGTCATCCTGCTTTTGTTCGGTGCAAAACGTATCCCCGAACTCATGAAGAGCATGGGCAAAGGCGTTAAGAGCTTCAAGGAGGGAATGAAGGATGTTGAGAAAGAGATCAACGCTCCCGATGAACCCTCTAAGGAATCCAACAAAACCGATTCAGAATCCAAGTAACCGGCCCGGTCAGTCATGGCTGCCAATGAAGACAAGCCAATGACTTTCTGGGATCATCTGGACGCTCTCAGGGATGTCATTCTGCGCGTCCTCGCCGTAGCTGTGGTGGGGTTCATTGTCGCATTCTGCTTTAAGGAACCTCTTTTCAGACTGATTCTTGCACCCAGCACATCCGATTTTGTTCTATATCGCTGGATTGTTTCAGCAGCATCACTGTTTGGCGTTGATGCATCGGCCCTGCAGGATTTTAGCGTTGACCTGTTCAGCACCACCCTTACAGCCCAGTTCATGATTCACATGAAAATGGCATTCTACGTAAGCCTGGTGATGATAATGCCATACACGCTCTACATGCTGTTCGGATTTGTCAAGCCGGCCCTGCATCAGAATGAGCGTAAGGGTTCCACAAAAGTGATTGTATGGTCATACGTGCTGTTCATGACAGGCATAGTCCTGGATTATCTTGTGATTTTCCCGCTTGCATTCCGTTTTCTGGGCACATATCAGGTTAGTGATATGATTCCTAACATAATCACCCTGGAATCCTACACAGACCTGCTCATAACCCTCACCCTGCTCATGGGCATACTATTTGAACTGCCCATACTGGCATGGTTCCTACACAAACTGGGTATTATAGACGCTGGCTTCATGAAAAAATACCGCCGCCATGCCATAGTTATAATTATGGTCATCGCGGCGATAATAACTCCTACAACCGATGTCTTTACGCTGACAATCGTCACCCTGCCTATCTACCTCCTCTACGAGGTAAGCATAGCTATTATTTCATCTTCCACCAGTCAAAGGTGAAGAGGTCCTTGCCTACCCCGGTAAACACAAAGTAGAGGTCATGCGTACCGCGGATGCGGCGTTTGAATTTACGGGTGAATGTTATGAACTCAGTCTTTCCACCGGTAGGCTTAACTGATATCACGGCAACAGCAGGACTGTCCGGGCTGTCCAGATGAACCTCTATGCAACCCAAACCGTCTGAACCTACTGACGCCAGGATCTTCTTGGCTCCCTTACGTCCAAAATCCACTCCGCGCACCAGGATGTACTCTCCATTGTCAATGTCATGCACGTACATGTTTCTGGGCAAATAACCCAAATCATCATCAAACTCAAACTCATAATCTACATATGATGTCTTGAGTCCGTAACCCCATGCCATAGTCTCGGCCTCAACCCGATGACTCGTTAATTTGTCATCACGGCGGTACGGGTCAAACGGCTTTACCTGCTCAACCACATTATCCAGGAAATAGGGAACCTCCTGAATGGTGCCATCGGGATTATAGTGAAGTTCTGCTACAGATACAGAACGCTGCTCGGCATGTGCGAATGTCTTGAGATGCATAATGTCATAGTTCAGGCCAAACACATAGCTCTTGCCCTTGAACTCTATGATTCCCGGATGGTTGCCACGGGTACGTACAGTGTGGTCCATGATATGTCCCTTGTACTCCCATGGGCCTTCAGGACCATCACTCATGGCATAGCCTATACCCTCAGGGCAGCAGGTTGAAGCAAAAGCCATATAGTAACGGCCGTTATGCTTCCAGAACCAAGGACCCTCCTGATAATCCTGTATCTTGGGATGCTTTATGATAGGTCCAGCAAGTGAAACCATATCCTTACCCAACTTAACTGAATATAGATTGGGGTTACCCCAGTACATATATGCCTGACCGTCATCATCAACCCAAACGGTGGGGTCTATGTCATCCCAGTTCTCTTTCTGCCATACCAGCGGTTCACCCAGCGGGTCATGGAAAGGACCGTAAGGTGTACTTGACTCAAGCACTCCTATACCGTGTCCGTGTATGGGACAATACATATAGTATTGACCGTTCTCAGCCACCACCTGCTCAGCCCACGCGCCGTTCTTGCCATCATAGTACTTGAAGTCATCGAGCGATGCCACCGGCCCGTAATCCTGCCAGTTCACCATATCATCGGATGTATAAAGAAGCCAGTCAAACATCTGGAACCCACGTGCGCCATCCTCATCATGAGTTGTATAGAGGTACACCTTGCCGTCTATGACCACTGGCGCGGGATCAGCAGTAAAGCGGGTCTGTACAATAGGCATATTGGCATGAGCATTAAACTGCCACCAGTCAAGTGTAAAAGGCTTGTCGCTTTCACAACGGAACTTGAGGTAGAGGTCATGAACACCTTTTATATCTGTATCTATCAGATATGTAAATGCGGTAGTGCGGAAACCGGCATTGTCGGTATTGACAGGAACCTTGCAGAAAGGTTCACCATCCATACCGTCAATATAGAACTCTATGGTACCCTTGCCTTTCTGCTCTCCTACCACTACAACTACAGCCTTCTGACCGCAATCCTTAAAGTCAACTGAGCGTACACGAATCCAGTCACCGTCATCAATGTCTGTCACGAAATGATCTTTGCCCGCATTGCGGTCAACCTTAAGTCCGCGTGACTCTGCCTGAGTCTCAGCCTCAACGCGTTTGTAAGGATCCAGGTTCTTGACAGGTGTTTTCACGCCCTCCTTTGTGAACGGAATGAACGGAAATGTACCGTCAGCATTCCACTTGAACTCCTCGACGCAGGCTGAGCGGTTGTAACCGCCGCCACCGGGCAGTCCGCCGTTGTGGTAGAACATAAAGTCACGTCCCTTGAATGTGATATTACCACCATGGATGGTAAAACTGTTCTCCGCCTCATCCATGATGCGGCCACGATAGGTCCACGGACCATTGATGGTGGGAGCGGTTGAGTATGCCATGTGTTCAGGTACGCCGCCTGCCGGATATGAGAGAATGTAAGTCCCGTTACGTTTCATGATCCACGGACCTTCCTCATATTGGGTCATCATCTCATTCTGACCCTTGGCCCAGTTCATCTTTGACTGGAGCTCACCGAAACACTCGGGATCGTGATAACCGGGCACCTCCTGCCAGCCGTTCTTGAATGATACCATATCATCATTCAGCTCTCCGTACCAGAGACCCTTGTTACCCCAGAACAGGTATGCACGGCCGTCATCGTCGATAAAGACTGTCGGATCGATGAATCCGAACCCCTCGGCCAGCGGGCCGCCTATTGCATCGGTCCAGGGTCCCTGCGGGTCATCGGCTACGGCAACAGCCAGGGCATCGCCGCCGTTAGCTTTGTTGCAGCATACATACCAGTACCACTTGCCGTTTCGCTCCACGCCCTGACAAGCCCAAGCACGCTGTCCCTGACGGGCCCATTTGAATGTGGCGGTGGTAACCTGAGTGCCCAGATAGGTCCAGTTTACCATATCCTCGGTGCTGAACAGCATCCAGTCCTTCATGTTGAAGTCACGGTTGCGGCCGTCCTCATCATGATCAGTAAAGAGATAGACCTTGTCACCATATACGAACGGCGCAGGATCTGGGGTGAATACGGTGCTGATGATAGGGTTCTGGGCCGATGCCAGAACAGGCAGCATTGCCGCCATGGTCAGTAATTGTCTTGTAGTTTTCATAAGTTTAAGGATATTGATTATTCGTTTTTGCAAAAGTTCATAAGTTCGCGGTAAAGCCGCTGGACCGGAAGGCCCACCACATTGAAATAGCTGCCCTCAATGGCCTCCACCCCCACGTAACCTATCCACTCCTGGATTCCGTAGGCACCGGCTTTGTCCATTGGCAGACCACTCTCCACATATCGGTTTATCTCTGCATCCGTAAGATTGCAGAACTTGACCTTGGTGGTTACGGCAAAACTGCGTTCACGCTCTGCGGTCATAAGGGTTACACCTGTTATAACCTCATGCCATCGGCCGGAAATCAGTTTAAGCATACGTACGGCATCAGCCTTGTCAGCGGGCTTGCCCAGTACCTCACCATCAACATAGACTATTGTATCGGCGGTAATGACAAGCTCATCGGGAGTAATAATGGATTTATAAGGAGCGGCTTTCTCACGCGATATGTAAAGCGGGATATCCTCACCTTTCAAATCATGCGGCCAGGATTCATCTATACCATCTATAACCTTGACGGTAAAGTCCAGCCCCAAACCACTCAGCAGCTCACGCCTGCGTGGTGAGTTCGATGCGAGTATTATCCTATACGGAAGTTCCATATTACCAGCCGAATGCGTGTTCATCCTTCATCCATTTGCCCTGTACCTTGAGTATGTGCTCCAGCACATCGCGGACACAGCCCTCACCGCCGTTGTAAGGCGATACATACTTGCACAGTGCCTGTATCTCAGGGCAGGCATCGGCGGGGCAGCATGGCAGTCCGCACTTGCTCATAACCTGCCAGTCAGGGATGTCATCGCCCATATAGAGTATCTCCTCAGGCTTGAGGTCATACCTGGCGACAAACTCATTGAAATCATTGATCTTGATACTTGATGCAATATACACGTCCTTAATTCCAAGTCCTTCATAGCGCTTGCGCACCTCCTCCACACGCGCCCCGGTAATGATGCACAGATGCAGGCCCATCTTTACAGCCAGCTGCATTGCATAGCCGTCCTTAACATTTACGGTACGGACGGGATCACCATTTGGAGAGAGGTTCATGACGGACTTGCTCAGCACTCCGTCAACATCAAAGACCAAGGCTCTGATAGCATTCAGATCATAATTTATCATTTGAGTTCTTTGTTTATGTCAGTTGATATGAGCCGATAAATCCCGGCATATTCAGGATTGTCCTTAAGCAAATCCAGATGCTCATTCACAACCTTGCGGTCACCACGCACGGCAGGGCCTGTCTGGGCCTTCAACGGACTCATGCCCTCAACCTTGCGTGCCGTTTCACGTACCAGTGGCAACATCACGCTGAAAGGAATGCCCTCCTCTGCAAGTATCTGCTCACTGACAGCATACATATAATTCGTAAAATTACAGGCAAACACTGCTGCAATATGCAGTTTTTTTCTGCCCTTGGAGCTTAACGGAGTAACATCGGGTGACAGGTCAAGAGCCAATCTGCGTATGGCCTCAAGCTCCACATCGGAACAGCCTTCAATAAACACAGGCACCTGAGCCCAATCAAGCTTAACACCCTTGGAGAATGTCTGCATGGCATACAATACTCCATAACGGGTTGCACCGGCCTCCTTCCAGACATCCATCGGAACACTCCCGGCAGTATGAATGAACAAAGCCTTCTCCCTACCCTTCACTATGACCGGAGCCAACTGTATCAGGGCATCGTCACTAAGCATGGTAAGATAGACATCGGCCTCAGGCAACTGATCAAGTTTGTCAAATGAGGGTGCATCAACCTTAACTGCAAGTTCCTCAGCATTCTTAAGGGTACGGCTATAAACACCAGCAATGATGTGCCCAGTCTCCTTAAGACGGGGTCCCATGCATGATGCCACGCGGCCTGCTCCTACCAATGCTATCCTCATTTCTCAGAATTTTCCCTGATGAACCTTGGTCCACTCAATCTTATCATCCTCGTATGGCTTGCGCTCCATATTCTTGTAGCCCACGCCTACAATGCACTCCGGCTCATACTGTTCAGGTATGCCAAGCAGTTCCATTAGTGTCTGCTTGGTACTCTTGCCATCAGCATCGGCACGGCCTCGCATGTGACACCAGCAACTGCCCAGGCCCAGATCCTCGGCCTGCAACTGCATATTGATTGCGGCTATAGAACAATCCTCAATCCAGCAGTCACTCTTGGATGGGTCACCCAGCACCACAACCGCAAACGCCGCCTCAGCCAGGAAACCTGATCCCATGGCACGGCACTTGGAGAGCGCCTCCAGCATTGCCCTGTCCTCAACAGTGACAAACTCCCAACCGCGGTTGTTCTTGGCGGTAGGTGAAATCAGAGCCGCTCTGAGAATGGTCTTTTTCTGCTCTTCAGTAAGTTTCTCATCAGTAAACTTGCGCATGCTCCTGCGCGTTGCTATCAAATTGCTGAACTTATCCATAATCTATTATATATATGTTGCGAATATACTAAGAAATAACGGCTATCATATAATTTAAGATGTTATTTTGCGTTTAAAACGATGAATGAAGCACATACGTCCCGTATTACGTCAGGCACGTACAACAGCGTGCCTTATCCTGATTGTCTGCATGGCAATGCCTGTGCAGGCACGGCGTGTGCATATCCACGGGCGCGTTTATGATGAAGCCGGAGAGCCTGTTGAGTTGGCTACCGTAAATGAGGAGCGCACACTCCACTCTGCCATGACCAACCTCAAAGGAGAATACTCATTAAATGTCAGCACTCAGTCCGACACCGTAAATCTGGTATTCCGCATGATAGGCCACGAGACACGCCGCCGCACTCTCGTCAGCCCGCAGGATACGGTTCAGCTGGATGTTCTGCTACCCACATCAAACTACACTCTTCAAAACGTTGATATCAATGCCACCCGCAGTCAGACTGACGGGATGCAGCATATAAGCGCAGAAGGCATACGCTTCACGGCCGATGCAAACGGAGGTTCCGTTGAGTCAATCATAGCGACACAGGCCGGCGTAAGTACACACAATGAGCTGAGCAGCCAGTACAATGTGCGCGGCGGAAACTTTGATGAGAACAGCGTCTATGTGAACGGCACGGAGATACTGCGTCCGCTTCTGGTGCGTGCCGGACAACAGGAAGGCCTTAGCTTCATCAACCCCGATATGGTGGAGTCCATCAGTTTCTCCACGGGCGGATTCAGTGTTGAGTACGGCGATAAGATGTCATCGGTACTGGATATAAACTACCGCAAGCCTAAAGGTTTTGAATCAGTGCTTACAGCCAGTCTGCTGGGTGCAAGTGCATACGTAGGTGCAGGGAATGAAAAGATCAGTTTCTCAGGCAGCGTACGCTACAAGACCACAAGATATCTTCTGGGCACACTTGATACCAAAGGTGAGTATGACCCTTCATTCCTGGATTACCAGACCTATATCTGCTGGACTCCTACTGACAAATGGGAGATAGGTCTTATAGGCAATGCCGCCGTAAACCGCTACAACTTCACTCCCACTGACCGCAGCACCAGTTTCGGAACATCAGAGAATCCCATCAACTTCAAAGTCTATTATGAAGGTTGGGAAAGTGATAAGTTCAATACCCTGTTCGGAGCACTTGACATAAAACGCAAAGAGGAGAATTCTGTTTACCGTCTGAACCTGTCAGCTTTCAGCAGTCAGGAGAGTGAATCATTCGATATCCTGAGCCAGTACTGGCTCGACGAGAGTAACCAGGATGAAAACATGGCCGTTGGCTCGTTCATGCAGCATGCCCGCAACCGGCTCAAATCAACAGTCTATACCGCATCATTCAAGGGAACCCATAATACTGACCACGCAGGTACTATTGGCTGGGGTATTGAATACAGGCATGAAGCAGTATCGGACCACATGCGTGAATGGGAGATGCGTGATTCTGCAGGTTATACCCTGCCATACACTCAGAGCGGCCCCATGGAGATGATCTATTCACTCAAATCAGACCACGGCATATCCAACAATAAAGCAGCGGCATTCATTCAGGATACATATAAATTCAATACCGGCGTAGGACTCTTTACCCTGAATGCTGGAGTGAGGGCATCATGGTGGAACTGGAACAATGAGATAAATGTCAGCCCACGGGTTATGTTAGGATTTATTCCTGCATTCAATGAGGATCTCACATTCAGGTTCTCAACCGGAGTATATTATCAGACACCATTCTACAAGGAGATAAAGGACACGGTCAATGCCGGCGGCATATATCAGGTAAACCTGAACAAGGATATCCGTTCACAGCGTTCCATACAGTTCGTATTGGGAGGCGATTATGATTTCCGGGTATATGACCGTCCGTTCAAGTTCACTACTGAGATCTACTACAAGAAATTTGACAGACTCATTCCGTACAACGTAGATAATGTAAGGATAGTTTACTATGGAGAGAACTGTGCATACGGCTATGCGGCGGGCATAGACATGAAACTCTACGGAGAGTTCGTACCCGGCACCGCATCATGGCTTACATTCTCGCTTATGAGCACCAAGGAGAATATAGGCGGCAAGTGGCTGCCACGCCCCACAGACCAGCTCTACAATCTGTCACTCTATTTCACAGATACCTTCCCGCGTAGGGATTACTGGAAGATGTCACTGAGATGCTCATTCGCCGATGGTCTGCCATTCGGCCCCACCCACAGCGGCCGCGAGAAACAGGCCTTCCGTGCTCCCGCTTACAAGCGCGTGGACATAGGCCTCTCATACAAGATCTTTGATTACAGCAAGCACCCACACATATACGGCAAGACGGGATTCTTCAAGGATATCTGGATGGGCGTGGATGGTCTCAACCTACTGGGTATAAACAACGTAAACTCCTATTATTGGATAACTGACATATCCAACACCCAGTTTGCCGTACCCAACTACCTTACCGGCCGTCAGTTCAACCTCCGCCTCATCGCCAACATCGGCAAATGACCCAATAGGGACAGTCCCCTTTGTGCCATTTTGAAATGGCACAAAGGGGACTGTCCCTAT
>JAEEGL016361324.1_pt1 | contig 17467 bp, 11 predicted proteins | sample 9134231 | NCBI WGS metagenome assembly JAEEGL01 (sample SAMN16246548, study PRJNA631951) | gut metagenome | biome: gut microbiome; feature: rumen; material: fiber-attached | host: Bos | place: Iran: Karaj | collected 2018-10 | reverse complement strand
GTCCGGTCACAGTCTCACAGCGAAGGGTGGCAATAGAGGTTGCTGGTCTGGCTGTTTGGGCGGAGGCTCTGCCGGAGACCAAACTGACAGACGAGCAAGTACCTTTTCCCTTATCTACGCCGGCATCGGCAGGACGCTGGATCAGGGCACCATCGGCCCGCATATTCCCATCGGCCTACATCCATTCCCTGACGCTTATACGCATCTGTCCACTTTGTCCACCGGTGGACGGAGTGGACAAGGTGGACACGGTGGACAAAGGTGGACATGCTGTCATGGCTGCTCTGATTCGAAGTGGTCAAATGGCGAATAACCTTCTGTCGGCATTGGCGTAATATCGGCGGTATTCATCTTTGATTCTACTGACTTAATAGCAGCGTAATCCGCCAATGACATTCGGTCTTCGGTAAATCTCACAAAATCGCCATCGAATCGAAGTGGGATTATACCCATTTCTCCTGAGCGGTTCTTTGCAATGAGCAATTCGGCCTGATCATCGCCCATCTCAGAAAGCCCAAGCAATGCTGGCCTATGAATGAACAGCACCATATCGGCATCCTGTTCGATGGAACCGGAATCTTTCAGATCACTCAAGACGGGCCGTCCATTTGACGAACCTTGTCGGGCCATCAAGTTTCGATTGAGCTGCGCCAGTGCTATGATTGGGATATGCAGTTCCTTCGCAGTCTCTTTCAATTGGCGGGAGATTTCGCCAATCTCCAGCGCCCTATACTGGGATAGCGAGGCCGAGGCGTGCATCAACTGAAGATAGTCCACAAATGCAATCTTGATCCCTCTTTCCTGGACCATCCGCTTTATCTTAGACATGAATTCCGTGATAGTCAGTCCTGGAGTTTCATCGATAAACAGTGGAGCCTTTGCCGCTCTTGCCAATGCTTTTTCCAGCATCTCCCACTCGTAGTCTTCCATCTTATCTTTGCCCTTCCTCTTGCCTGATGAAAGGCCGGATTCCATCCCGATCAGCCGGTCTGCCAACTCAATATCGGCCATCTCAAGGGTGAAGAATGCTGTTGGAATATAGTGATAAATGGCTGCAGCGCTTGCCATATTCAAGGCGATGGCACTCTTCCCATGCCCTGGACGGGCACCAATGACAATCAGATTCCCATCTTGCCATCCACGCGTGATTGCATCAAGTGACGGAAATCCTGACGGTACACCGGTGAGGCCATCTGTTTTCTGAACGAACTGAAGACGGTCCATTGCCCGGTTCAGAGCATTGCCAATTTCCACATATTGACTGCGCATATTGCCTTGGACGGCATTATACACTTCCTTCTGAGACTCTTCTATGAGTTTGTCCACTTCATATGTCTCGTCGAATGCCTTCCGTAGAATTCCATAGCCGGCTTCAATGAGATCGCGCTGGATGGTTTTCTGCTGCAGGATTTTTACATAGTATTCGAAGTTGGCAGCAGAACCAACATTCTGCGTGAGTGTTGCGAGCCGTGTTGGACCGCCAACTTCTTCCAGTACACCATCTGTCCGTAATCTTTCGGTTACTGTGGTCATATCAATTGCGCTACGGTTATTAAATAGCCCGGAGATGGCGGTAAAAATCAGCCGCAGTTTGGGGTCGTAGAAACTCTTTTCCTTGAGCGATCCTACTGCCTGATAGATGCAGTCTTCGTAGAGCATCATTGCACCAATTACGGCTTCTTCAACCTCTGGTGCTTGTGGCGGTTTATGGCCGATTTCGGCGGACGCCATCTGTACCGCGTCCACTGACGCGGCCCTTTTTCGTGTATTATTAGCCATTGCTTTTAGTGTTTTTCAGAGATAAATAGCCGCTAACTCCTTATTCTTCGCTATCATCAGAATGGTTCCCTTTTGCCACATCTTCCGGCAGGAAATAGCGTTCCTTCACGAACAAGGAAGCGCCGAGCGCCTCGTTACCATAATACCCACCTACACGGTGCAGCGTTTCAGTGTAAGTCAGGTTTAGCAGCAGTACTTTGGCAAGCTTATCTTCCGGATGGTCTTTGATATGCCTCGCATACTCTTTTGCCACCAAAAGCCGGGCATTGTCATACAGGTTGTCCGGTATTTCAGAATACGTCGAAATGCCAAACACGCCCTGCTGGGCATACAATCGCCAATCCACCCAAACCTCCAGTAGATACTTGGAATACTGGCCAGCTTCGATAAGCTCGCCGAGGTAATCTATACCATTCTCTTGACCGCAACAAGCCATTTCGCAAGCCAGGATACACCGTTCATCAAAATCCGTTGATTCCACATATCGTTTCTGTAGCGAACTGCGCAGGTTCTCCAAAGCCTCAGTCCCGTAGTCCTCGTTGACACGGATCTTCTGAATCTCTGCGATGTCAGGAATATATTGGCTTTTGTCATACAAGTCCCAAAAGTCTTTCTGAATTGCTTCGAGATCTGCCTCAGTCACATAATCAGGTGTATCATACGGTACGTTTACAAGCTCGCCAAACAGACTGGCCATCTTCTCGCACTCGGCCGGTACGTAGTCAATGGTCGTGAGCATCTTGACGAGTTTCTTCGCCTTGGCCACACACGTATTGTTGCGGAACGCCAGTTGGTACTCATTCTTCAACATTGGAAACTCGCCCCTTACGGTGTCCGTTGTCAGGGAATCCCCGATGTTGGTATTCTCCCGCTCGAAGAGTTCCTCGGCATTAACGAAGCGCCTGAGGAACGCAGCCTTATTCCACCGTTCTGCAAAAGAGGCAAGGAACGGTGTCGATGTGTCTCCGGTATAATAGCACCCCTCCAGATACTTTGTGTTTGCTTTACCAAGTACATTCTCGCCGGAAGCCAGCGAACACATAGATTCCAGGCTTTCGCGTCCAGTAAATGTCACCTTCGGCTCATAAGGAACATCCGGAATCGTGGCAAAAGACTCGTCAGAGTCATCCATTATTACCGGCTTCTCGTTCGTGTCCACAACACCCCACTCCGGAGATCTCTCAAGCCTGGGGCCAGAGATCTTACCACTTCTTCTACCACATCCGACGAGCATTGGTAGAATCAGAATGGCAAATGACAGAAAAATGATGGACTTATTCTTCATAGCTTTATTCTGGTTATGATAATACCTTTTTCTCTCCCTGTGCTCCGGCTCCAAGTTGCGGCAAGAGGGAGAGCCCTTCTTTCCGCTTCTCATCCATATCATTGTAGATCTTGCTCATGCGAGCCTGGGACTCTTCAATGATGCTGATATACCTCGTCAGGCAGTCCTTGAAGTGCCCGTACTTGTTCTCAATGGCGGTAATCTGGAAAGCGATGCCGTCCTCCTCTTCACCGGTGAACAGAACCTTCCCCATAATGAGTTCGTCAGACACTTGGTGAGCTGCCTTGTGCATCAGGTCCATATCCCACTCGTTGTGGTTCAGGTTGTAGTGCTTCATCATTACCAAAATAGGGAATCTATCTGCATCGATAGCATAATGCTCGCCCTGTACCATGAAGTTAATCCAGTGCTCGTCAGCATCGGGTACATAGCCATTGAAACGAATGGCCTCCATCGCAGATTCCTTATTAAGCTGATGCGAGTCAACGTCATCGACGCCAACGGTTTTCGTCACTTGGTTTCGCTGCTCCTTGAGCCAATTGTTGTCTTTTTCCAGCTGCTTATAGTCCTGGCTCTTACTTACATACAAGGCCAGGAAGATTGCAGCAACTATAGAAATAATCGCAATTACCATAATCAGTCTACATTTTTGTTTTTCAGTACTTTCAAAATAACGGAATCCCATATATTGTATAGGATGACATTTTCTCCTTCTTCTTTCAACCTTGCAAGTTCAGCTTCGGACAGGGAAACAAAGTCATTCCATAATGATCTGTGAACTACCAGGAAATTGCCAAGACCAAGGTATTGGTCCTTCCATTCATTAGGATACGTTCCACCGCCAAATATCCCTGGTTGAATATCCGATAACGGAGGGAAGATTTTGCACAGATCGTCTCTGGTAATCCCATATTGCGGATAAACATAGTTTGTGTGATATACAGTCCCATCTGATGTGATGAAAACCACTCCTCCATGTTCACCGCATGCGCCTGCTGCAGCCCAATGGAATGCCACAATATCAAGGCCCAAGTAATCATTGAGATTGCTGGCATTTATTTCAGTTGCATTGAGTCTCATAATATTGCGTTAATGCTTGATAATTAATTTGTTGTTTTCGTTGTCAATTGTGATGGAGCCAAAGCGCTCCAGCACTGACTGACCGAGAAGCAGGGGCGCTTTTTGATTCTTTACCACTGAGGCTTCAATGTTTTTTAATAGCACATCTCCCACCAATACCTCTTTGATGCAAACAATTGCCCCATCAGTAATGCTACCATCGGCCATGATGAATTTTTTAGATCCTCTGAAATCTCTTTCTGACAAATAGTCATTCTTTAGCATAAAGCTGGCTTCGACGCTGGAAATTGTCACATTGCTGGCACCTGTATCGAAGACGAACTTGAGTGGAAGCCCATTGATGGTGCAGGGTATTTCGTATGTTCCTCCGGCCATTTTTTTCATTGACACTTCAGAGATGAGTGCTTCCGCTGCTTGCATTGTAATCTCTGGCTCTTCTACGCCGTCATTGACCGGTTTGTTCTTGTACTCCAGCAAAAGAGATTGGTACTTCTCGAGATTACGGAGGGGGTCCATGTCGTTGTCATGCTCCATATGAACAAACCGACGGAATCCTTTCTTGAAAGCATCCTCAAGGGAGGCCAATGCTTCGTCAACCTTGCCCATCCTGGCGAACAGACAAGCTTTATCATAATAATTGCCGCTATCGTAAGGCTTGTTCTCAATAATCTTGTCTATCCATTCTATAGCCTCATCATCTCTCCCTAAACCATGGAGCGCATAGTGACGACAACTCCCATCTTCCGGTTTATCATCGATTTCAAGTACTTTCTCATAATCTAATTGGGCTTCTTCCTGCCTGCCAAGTTCCATTAAGAGGTCTCCACGGCTTACAAATAAATATGAATACGTTTTGTCCAGATCAATGCCCTGGTTGAAGTATTCCAATGCTTTATCATTATTTCCCTGCAACTCGTAGCACCAACCAATGGCGTAGTATTCATAACCACTCGAAGGGTCATCCTCCATAGAAATGGTATAGTCCGCAATTGCCTTGTCGTACATTCCAGCACTTCGATAGATGTCTCCACGGTGTCCATAGAGGGCCTTGCTCCCATCAAGGTCGATGGCACGAGTCGCTTCCTTTATGGCCATATTAAACTGACCGAGTTCGGAATAGCAATTCGATTTATAGTAGGCAATCATCTTGTATTCACCGTACTCTTTTTCGACCTTATCGTAAAGTTCAAGTGCTTTCACGTAGTCAGAATGATCCTCGTATAGCCGAGTCAACAACACAATCCATCGATCAGAGGCATCATCTTTATTCATTTCAGCTTTAACCTTTGCGACGCCATAGGTGTAGTGTTTTCCCGCATATTCCGCGATCAGCCATGCTGGAGCGTCATCATTCAGCTCAAAGTACTTCAATGCAGCATCAACAGATTCATCCGTTTTCCCAAGTTTGTCCAGGATTTGCATCTTGAATCGATAGATTTCCGCATAACTGGCATTGTAGGATTCAGCCTTTCTTAGCCACTCCAATCCTTCTTCATTTTTATCCTGCTCTAATCTGTTACGAGCCAGGCCAACCATTGCACCCCCATCCCCGGGATCATCTTTCAACATATCAAAATAGACTTTCTCGGCTCCGTCAAGGTCCTTGGCGTTATATAGTGACTGCGCTAAATCAAATTTGTAACTCTGAATCCGGTCTGGATTGTCTTTCTTCGCAAATTTGATAGCCTGCCTGTACGAGTCAACTGCATCGGCAAATCTTTCCATATCATCGTAAATCGCTCCCTGGAGTCCAAACAGCGTGGACTTGTACACGCTTGGCTTTCCTTTGTAATGCTTGATTGCATACGATAAATCACGCAGAGCAGCATCGTACTTATCTGCGCGCCAATAAATCTTTGCGCGAAGAAATCTTGAGTCCAAATGATCTGGAGTCTCGTCAAGTTGTTTATTAACAAGTTTGAGAGCCTTGTCATCATCTTTGTCTTCAAAAAAAGCATCCACTGCTTTCTGGTAGTTGTAGTCAGAGATGACCTTTCTCTGGGCGCACGCCTGGGGCGCAAGTATGGCCAAAAAGACCATAAGGAAAAACAATCTGGTTTTCATTATTGTGATAGGTTTGGTTATTAGCAGGGCATAGCGAGTTTAAGGTTATTGATAAACCTTCGATAGGCATTCCACGGGATCGATTTTTTGTCTCTTTCATCACGAACCAGTTCGAGAAATGAGGCATCATCTTTCTCCCGGTCAAATAGCAGGGATGCGATTGGGTTGTCGGTCTCTTCCTCAAATTCCTGGCGAGCTTCGGCATTGCCGATCAACATCGATCTAAGGGCGGTGTGATACTTATCATACGCTGGGTTCTCGGCCAGCAGCTGGCGCATTAGGCCTGCACCTGGATCGGAATAGACCCGCTCGTTCAGGATGGCCAGTCTGTACTTGAACTTACGATATGAAATGGAATCCAGTCCCATCTCTCTGGACTGGTTAAACAGAGCCATCATTTTCTTATATGTTTCATCCACTTTATCCCACTCCTCCTTCTCCTCATAACAGCGGGAGAGGATGTAGAGTCCGTCGAAATTCGAATCCAGAATAGGAAGCATTTCTGCAATGATTCTTTCGGATTCATCCTCTCTGCCGGCATAGAACAAGCCGATAGCATCCATAAGACGATACTCGACGTTATCACTTCCTATCGTCTTCCACTCCTTGCCTTTTAGACATTCATCATCAACAACATAAGACATTGCCCTGGCCAGAAGTTCAGACGCATAATCGTAATTCCCCTGATTGACTTCTTCAGCAGCCATTTCATATAACGTGGTGGCTGCACCATCGCAATCCATGTTTTTGATAAAACCGTTTATGGCAGCACCGATATTGATCTCCCGCATAATCTTCTCGGTGTTGTTTATGTCCGAAGAAAAGTCAAGTACATCCTTGGAAACAAGAACAGACGATAGGGTCATAGGACGGAGCAGCTCCAGTCCTTCCAGCGAGCGTGAGCGGCTTAAGGCAACATAAGCCTGACCATTTGTAAATGCGCTTTTACCGAAGTCTATTGCAACCCTGTCGAAAGTCAAGGACTGGCTTTTATGGATGGTAATCGCCCATGCGAGTCTCAAAGGATATTGGGTTACCGAACCTATAGTTTTCTTGATGCTCGATTTCGTGGCCTCATCAAATTTGTATTCGATGCTTTCCCACTTGACCCGTTGAACCTCTTGAGTAGATCCATCGTCAAAACGTACCTTTATACAGTCATCTGTAAGACTGTCGATGGTTGCAAGTGTTCCATTGGCCCATCTCTGGAATGAATCATTTCTTGTGAACATTACCTGAGCGCCGACACGGAGATACAATTTGTCCTCAGCAGCATCTTGACACTTTCTGGAATCTCCCGCATGTTCGGCTTCATAGACCATCAGGTCTCCATCCAATTCCGCGAGCCTTTCTTCATTAATGAGCTGGGCTGCTTTCTTGGTGCATGTCAACGTTACTTTGAGTTTTTGACTTCCTTCCCCAGGGACAACGACCCGGCTGTTAATACGCAGCATATCCCGGTAAGAGACGGTGCCCGTCCTTACATGTTCCAGCAGTTCGATGAATACTGGATCTGATTGCCGGTAGATCTTCATGAACTCAATCTTTGGTAAACCATAGCGTTGGATGACGGCAGATTTATAGAAATAGAAAGAGCTTGAGTGGTACAGGTCCATCAGGATTTCGCGATCCTCCTGGGTTACCACCGGTTCCAATTGAAACATGTCTCCGACAAACACCATCTGCAGTCCGCCGAAGGGCGCTGAATTCTTCCGGTAAAAACGAAGCGTCCTGTCTATTGCATCCATTATGTCACACCTGACCATAGACACTTCATCAATGATGATTGTGTCAATGTGTCTCACGAGGGAGATTTTATTCGCATTCATGGTGCCAATGTCGCCAGGCCCAAGCACTCCGAAATCAAGTCCAAAGAAGGAGTGAATGGTTTGACCACCAGCGTTAATGGCAGCAATCCCCGTGGGAGCCAGAACGATGAACTTCTTGTCAATCTTTTCCTGGGCCATTTTTAGGAACGTGGTCTTACCTGTTCCTGCACGGCCGGTGAGAAAGAAAGAATTGTTAGTCTTGGCGATCATGTCAAAGGCATGATTCTGCTCAATGTTGTTGGCGTCGAAAGAGGTTTGCATGACAATTGGTTTTTCTATTCACGACAAAGGTAAAACCACGACGCGCAGTGTTTTTTCGCATCGTGGTCGTAAAAAGAATAGCGCGAGATTAGAGCCCCGCGCTTATGTCATACGCATTAACTGATTTCCAAACCGGCAATAAGACGAGAAGGGGTTTGTTCAATACTCTCGATGACTTCCGGATAGGAAATGCTCAATTGTTGTGCGGCCCTCGTACAGGCAACGTATAGTTCTTTCTTCTTGGTGTTCAGGTATTTTTCGTGCTTATCCGTTGTCTTGTTGCTGTATTTCTTAAGGCCAGGGAAATTGAGATCGTACATTCCGATCAGAAAAACGTATTTCCATTCCAGGCCTTTCGCCGAGTGGATTGTTGATAGCGTAAGACAAGGACCATCTGTTGCTGCCACACTTTCAACAAAGTCCTTTTCATAGAAGCAGATAAAGCGCTCCTTGTCTATCGTAAATGCGTCCAGATACTCTTTGATGGTCTTGTAACCCGAGATGAGCGACCTTAGCTTTTTGAAGTCTTCTGCAACCTGAGGTTCCGTGTACATCCCCGCAGGCAAGAGTTTGTCAACGATCGCATCGACCAAACTGGGAAGACTCCATTCCAGACGGTCATATTCTTTGTGGATTTCACGAAGACTTCTCCCATAAGTGTGTCGGAAGAATAACTCCTTGGGAGAGAAATGACGAGGGGCACCTATTGGCTGAGTCTTGACATCGATAGCAAGGGTTCTACATACCGACAGAATGCTTTTTTCGTTGTTGTTGCAAAGAATACGCAGCAGGTTGTTTACGAACTTTATATGGCTTTTGATTTTACGACGTCCACCCAGTACAACATATGGAATGTTATTGGCGTTCAGCTTTTCAATAATGTCGGCTAAACCTTTTATGTTCGGAGATATAACCGAGCAAGAATCAAAATCCCCAATAGCCGAAATGGAATCTACGACGCTCGTGCTCTCGTCTTGCACTGTAGGGTATGCTTTCGCTTGAATCGTGCCAGCAATATCAGAGCGTAAAGGAACATTCTCGCAGTCCATGAATGTGAAGCCGTTGACGAAACCGAGTACGGCCTCCGGACATCTATATGAGACGGAAAGGTCTCGACGAGTTACGTCATTTTGATACTGAGCCAGGAACTTATCTAAATACTCATAAGAACCGCCGTTGAATTCGAAGATGTTCTGCCGTGGATCTCCGACCATAAACAACTTGAGCGATGGTTTGAGTTCCAACATTCGGCTAAAGATCGTGAAATTGCTCTCGTTGAGATCCTGTGCTTCATCAATTACAAGCATGTCCGACGAGGCTAATATCCAGTCCGCAAATTCTTGGTCCTTCGATAACAGGTCGTCAAACAAGTACAGGATACCATTGAGGGAGATAAACTTATACCTTGCTTTAATGTCAGCAATTGCCGCAGACAAATCCTCCGGCCACAACTTGCTACTATTGCTTAGGAAGCCATTGATTTCCTCCAAGGTATATTTGTCATTCAAAAGCCGGCAAATGTCGGGAGCGAAATCAAACAACTCGTCATCACCAATAATCATGTATTCAAACGAGCGTCCCTTTAACTGATAATACTTCCGCATTTTCCGCAGGCAGAAAGAGTGGATGGTCCCGTTGAAGAGTTCGTATTGATTCTCTTTGAGATACATGAACGCCTGCTGTTGGAACTTCTCTTCCAGTTGCCTGGCGGCGGTATTGGTGAAAGATAGGGCTACAATGTGATTGCTTTGTGGATTCTTGATAATGTGGTGGACCATCTTCTGGACGAGGAGGGTGGTCTTTCCAGTTCCAGGGCCGGCGTTAACGAATACAATACGGGAATCAGTAAGAACAGCATCTTTTTGCTGCTCATTCAATCCCTTGAGACAATCTGACTGATTAACGCCAAGAAGCTCAAATGTGGCGCTATCCGGAATAACATTCGTTGCATTGTAAATAATGAGAACAAGGTCCTCAAATATGCTTCTGATATCGCCCTTTGTGACCGAAACGCGCTTTATTTCCTCAGGCCTTATCTCAATAAAATGATGGATGATATAATTCAACTTCTTCCTTGTCCTATGGGCACGCATCCTCATTGCTTCTTCATCAGGGTTGGAATCATAATACTCGTCAATCCTATCCTGCATGGTGAATTGCCCATCCAACTCTGGCGTCAGGAGTTTGAAGAAATCTTCAAGAAAGCCTCTAAAATCAAGAGCCTTGATAGCCCAGTTGCTATCAGGCCTGATAAAGGCTTGCTTCATCCCTTCATAGTAGAAATTTACCTGCTTCGCTTCCATACGAAAAAACGTTTCGTGGTTTAACTTACAAAGTTACAAAAATTTGACGGCGATACGAAAATTAACTAACTTTGACATCGGTAGAATCACGTTTTGTCATTTCAGGTATGTTTAAGTACAACAAGATTTACTTTGACTATGAAGGATACGAGAACCGTTTTGGTAATGCAAGACGACCGGCCCTCGTGCGTCATTCGACGAAATTCGTTGGCGATTCTCGATATGGAGAGGTTGAAGAAATAGACCTTGTGACACTATATGTCGATGGAAAAACCTTTGAGAATACTCTTGGCCAAGATTCCGAACCATACCTTAAACCATACGCCTTAGTCCTATTTGAACCCAATCATTCTAATCAAAAAGACGTTGCTGATTATGATATGGTCGCACGTCCTTTTAATCCAGAATCCAAAGATGATTGGAACTGCCTGTTTTATGACACATCACAGTTCCATCAAATGGGAGATCGTTTAGCATACGCCGCTATTGCAATTGCACTTGACAGATATAGTTTTAAAACGTCTGTTATTCTTGATGCTCTCAACTCTCTTCAGGAACCTGCGAGAGGCCAAATCATAGATCTTATTAAGTATGCGTCCTATGGTTTAAGCAAGGAGAGAATCACTCAAATCAATGAATTGAATCGCGCCCTGGGGCTTCCCTCAGATTCCTTTTTCCCAGTTGTTTTGGAAGACGCTGCAAGACAGTATGGACTTACCTACAGTGGACTAAATGTCCATTCTTTAGTGGACCGTTTGTTCGAAAAGTCAGAAGAGAAGACTATAAAAGAACCCAAAGGGTTTACTCTTTTTATTCAATGGCTCAAAGACGAATCGGCTAATATCACCCTGCAAGATTTAGACACCTATTTCGCTTTCCTTGGTGAAGATAAAAGGAGTCTTGCCATAAAGCGTTATTTTTATGATGTAAAAAAAGGTGTCTTCAAGTATGATGGGCAATCATTAAAAGCGTTTTCATCGCAGAATTATCAATACTACTCTTCCCAAAGATATATCTATGAAGGGTGGCCAGGAAACCGCAATGTATCAACGGATTTTTTCCTTGACTGTCTAAAAACTTACGAGAAAACCAATCAGCAGCATTTTCAGGTATCAGACGGTATTCTTGATTGGGCTATACAAAAAGCAATCGAAGTGAATCGTCCTATAGAAATGAAGTTCTATGATTGGTTGTGCTACTGCCAAGGCGGGATTATCATTAACAAATCATTTAAAGGCTTTGCTGATTTTGACATCAAATACGAACTTGATGATTTCGCTTTCGAGGAAGAATCTTTGCGAAAGAGCATTCACTCTATAGTTAGGCAACACTGCGATAGATTATCTCATCTTGAATCAGTTATCAAGACTGACCCAAAAACGGGTGAGCCTCTTAGAAATCCCAAAACGAATGAGATTGAAACCACACAGGTAAGGATTTATGAAAAGAGGTGGAGATTATCCAAATATGGTGATAAAAAACATATTGACCTCTTCGTCAACTGGGATAAAAAGCCAGAGACGGAACCAGAAAACGATGTTTTCACACCTGAAATGGTCGATTACTCCATCGTCAGGGATAGAGTCGAGGCGTATCTTAATGAGAAATATGGTTCTTTGACCCCTTATGTTTCTGAGAGGCATCCCGATGATATAGTTAAGATGTTCGCTTATGAAATAGGGATGCGTGCAACAATGGATAATTCTATCAGTATGGGGGAAAACCCGGGCGTTGAGGAATCTGTGGTTAAACAGCGTATTACAGAGCGAATGTCCGAATTGCTTGGAGATTCTCTCGATTGCGAATACAATCAGGCCACCTATCGTCGCGCACTATCTGATTCATTATACCGTTCGACAGGCAACTCGACAGAATGCTTTGAGAGAAAGATAAAGAAATACTATCGGGAGCGAGAGATCTACTGTGCCCCTGAATTGTCAGAATTGCCAAACCTCCTTACTGGGAGGAAATGTGCTATATGTCAGGGAGACATGTGCTTCGTAACCAGCATAAAAAAGGAGCCTGATTGGAAAGAATACACCTTGATTCATATTCTCGAAATAATCGGATACAAGGTCCTTGAGGAGACCGATGCCGGTTATATGCCAAATGCCGTATACAATCAATTTGTCACCCAAATAAACAAAGCGATTCGATTTTCCAAGAGACTTGTCTGTAAAGATTGTGGACATATCCTTTTCCCGGCAAGGCAGCGAGGACACACAAGATTTAAATGCCTTTTGCCATCGTGCCCTGAATACAATAAGGAAGTATATCTGAATTATTGCCATGACTGCAAGAAAGGCATTATAGACTCACGGGACACAAAACAATGCCCGAATGGTTTGTATATATGCCCCTCGTGTAACTCTTGTTGCTCTAACGCCTTTTTTGAGACCATGGCTGAGAGATACCGAGTCCAAGGCCTACCTGTACCGCCTTTCGTTTCACGGAATATGGGTAATGGCCACAGGGATCAGAATATGTTCTTTTGCTCTATGTGTGGGGCCCAAAAAGTCGATTATATCGATAACGCCGGCAACCATGAATGGCGTTGTTTGGCATGTAATCCCATCAGGGAAGGGGAAGACCCGATATATAATGAGATGGAAGATTATCCGCCGCTTGAGGAAGGAGGAATACAACCAGAAGCCTGGGGATGAACCAAGGTTCCAATTGTCTCTTAAAATAGCGGAGCTAAGAATATAACTCCAATTGCCGCTTGGCGCATTCCTTCATCTCATCCCTTAACTTTTCTGGGGAGAGAACAACCAGATTGGGGCCATAACTCCTGAACAACGACGATAGTTCATAGTTCAATTTACAGTCAAGGGAGAAGAATGCGAAATCCTTCAACAGGGGATGTTCACGGCGTAGTTCCGCTTGGTCATCTTTCGATAATTCGGCCTGATATGGATGAATGGGCTTAGTGCGGATATAGTTGGCGGAGGACTTGTGAACAGCGAACACAACGTGTTCTATGGGTTTGTCCCAGTAATATGTCACTCCCACTATGTCATCGAAGAGTTCGTCGATGTCCACCTGGCACTCCACATAAGGAATGTTTTGCACTTCTTCGTATGCCTCGATCCTGTCCAGTGGGATATTGGCTATGAAATGTGGGTTATATGGCAGTTTTTTGTCACACGTGGGAGTACATAGCAGATACCATCTATCCCTATATTGCTTAAGCATGTAAGGGTAGGCGATGATTTCCTGCGCACTCTCGGCGTCAAACTTCCGGTATTTTATGGAAACGACTTTCTTGTTGGTTATGGCAGAGAAGAACCATCCCAAGTATTCCTTGTTCTGGAGGAATTCATTTGAACTGAAACTTATCACCTTCCTCTGAGGGGTTCCGCTCCCAGCGTCAAACTCGCTTCCGCCGAAAGAAACCTGATTCCCCAACTTCGTTTTAAGGTCATCCAGCCAAACGAAATTATCCAGTCCAGAGAACTGTCCAAGCGTACTTAACACTTCATTGAGAAGCATCTTCTCATCGTCCGACAGAGGCTTTGAGAAGATGGATCTCGTCTGGTCGGCATACCGGATTACTCTCTTTCCGTTGATAATCTTGCTCTCATCAAGGTCAATCTGGAAAATATCCTCCATATCCCTCAAGTCCATTTCTATCGTTCGCTTGCTCACTTGCAGGGCTTCGTCAATGCCTTTCAGGGAATCGTTCACTGCATTCAATAATTGGGTACGGGTATAGTAGTGGTGCTGGTCCGACAACATCCTATCCAGAATAATATATCTTACAACGGCGTTTTTGTTTGCTGGCATACTTGTTCTAATTGGTTACGGAGACAAAGATACGGATATTTTGCGAAACGTATCTTCGCAAAGAGCCCCGTCATTCCTGACGAGGCTCTCAAGTATTCAGTTGGCTTTATTTGCTCGGATTCATATCCGCCATAAGCCAATCGCTGTCTGGACGTGTAATTAAGCGAGCGTTAGAATATGCCATCTGCAAGGTGAAAATCGTCCGACCAACGTAGTTGTTGATTTTTTTCTCCTTATTGACTTTATGCTCGACAACAAGAGCTACGTCAATAACGTCCTTTTTCTCAAGTGCCAGAGGAAGCAGCAATGAGAGCTGATGTTTTTCAACATAATACACTGGAATTGCTGTCTTATAGTTCCAAGCAACACGGCTGAGTGTGATATTCAAGGCATTCTTAAACTTAGTCGTCAAGAACTGCATCCAGTCATCATCCTCGAAGATGTCGTCAGCCATCTTTTTGAAATAGGCCTGGCGCTGGGGCCGGGGCAGAGAATCAGGATCGTCATAGAAAGGATAACCTTCCGGTGCGCCCTTTTTCACGAAGCCAAGAGGCAGCCGCTCTATGTTGTCCTTGATGAAGTGCTCCCAGTTAAGCGTTGGAATGGCAGCATTCGTGTCGTAGAAAAGATCACTTGAGTCTGTGAAATACTGGGCCCTCTTGGGGCGATAGGGGAAATCAGTTATGATATTCTGATAGTAGCTGTTTGCTGTTCCGAACGCGATAAATATCCAGGGCTGCGATACAACTGGATTTGAACCGTCGTTCTTCTTGAAGAAAGCATAGATGGGCTCATAAATGTTGTTGACCAGTCCTGTATTGAACAGTGCATGCTCTTCATTAACGAGTATCTTCAGGATTGCATCTCTGTTCTCCTCGGCGGCTTTACGTGTTTCTTCCGCGTCCTCAAACTGGAGGCGCTCAAACGTATAGCTTAGGTAATTCTTGAGGATGGGCTTCTTTTGCTTGTCCTCTTCAGAATAGTACCACCTTTCCTCGAGAGCAAGGTTCGTTGCCAATTCGTTGATGGCCGCATCCCAGCCATAGGTGGTAGAGTTTTTAGGGCGAGGGAAATAAGCGAAGGCATCAATGGCATCCCCAATAAAGGAACCCTGTTTCGGGTTTTTTCTTACGCGTTCTTGCTTCACACCAGAAAAAGCAGACGTGGCATCCGATGGTGTACTCAATTCTTTCTTATCTCTTATAAGCACAGGCGCTTCGTGCTTGGTAGGATCTCCTGAACGAAATTCAAAACGACCTCGGAACAGACATTCCACTGCCTGACGGATACCAATAAAGCCCATCGCAAGAATCTCTGGCTTGAGCCCCTTGGCTCCAATCACGGCGAAGTTCTTCCAACCATCAGAATCACCAGAGGCCTCGCGTAAGATCGCTTCAATCTTTTTTTTCAGGTCTCTCTGTATGACTAATTTGTTGGGGGCAATCCGAAAAGCGCGGAAAACGTCTTCCGAGCCTTGCAGCTGATACTGCTCCATGAAGGAAGAATCCGGATATAACTCCGAGAGAACTTTTTCGACATCAACGGGGATGTCGCTATGGGAGGCAATGAGTTCGTTGAACTTCTCGCGGAACTCGTCATACTTGAGCCAGAACCCTGGAAGAGTAGGGGTCTGAGCATAGGCGCCTTCGATGAGGGCCTTGATGTCAAAATTTGTCATAAAACTTTAATTTTTATTTGTTTATGGTTATCTGCGATAACCTTCGCAGTTTCAAAATCAAATACCGTTCCTGTCATTTTCTTCTGCCATTTTGTCTGTCAACATAGAACGGCGCTGTCTTTCTTGAGGCAAAGATATTTCAATTGCGCGAAGCCAATTTTCGCAAAGATGAAAAAAAGCCATCTTGTCTAATCAACTTTGTCCACCGTGTCCACCGGTGTACGGAGTGGACAGGGTGGACAGTAGTGGACAAGGATGGGAAGGATGCTCGGCTTGGCCGGGCATTTTTCGTTAGTGGATGCCAAGGTAGAAGTTGATGCCTGTGACGTGGAGGTTGACGAGGTTAGTCTGACCGATGTCGCTGAGGAGGTATTCCACGTCGGCCTGGTTGTCCATGAAGAGGTTTTCGGTGAGGACGGCGGGGCAGCTGGTATGTCGTAGGAGGTAGAAGGAGGCCTCGATGTCGGGATCGCCGTCGGTGAGGTCCATCCGAAGGCGCTGGTCGGGGATGTGGATCTGGGCGGCATTGTAGAGGCAGGTGGCGAGGCGGTCGGCCGGAGTGTCTTTGGGCGTGGTGTAGGCGCACCAGCCGGTGGCGTTATACCAGCGGTCACCTTTGCCAGCAGCGTTGCAATGGATGGAGACGAGGATGACGTTCTCTTTACCGAGGGCGTAGCAGAAGCGGTTGACTCGGTCGCAGCGTTGGAAGAGGCTGACGTCGTTGTCTTCCGGTACCAGGAGTTCGGCGTCATGGCCCTGGGCCTTGAGGGCGGAGACTATGCGGCCGGCGAGAAGCCGGTTTTCGGCGTATTCCAGGAGGCGTCCATCGGGGCTCCGCTTTCCCATGGTGTCCACTCCGTGGCCGTTGTCGATCAAGATTTTCATAGCTGGTTTTGTGCTTGGGTTTACACCTTTAAGTTACACAAAATCAGCGGGTAATGCAAGTGGTATGGCGTGGGGGTTAATCCCGTTGGAGCGTAGTAAATTCTTTTGAACTGAAAAAGTTTGAGGCTACTTTTCCTCGTCACTGGAACGGGACGTTTTTTTGCTCTCTATGTCCTGTTCGTACTTCAGATAGATCTTCTTGAGCTGGTCAAACACGTCGCAGCGAATCTCCGGAGTGTTGTCCTTTCGGTTTGCTGAAAGCTGGCCGGAGTAGTCGTCCAGGCTTTCGTTGACGGCAATGCCGAATGCTGCGAACACCTCGTCCTCGGTGGGGCGGCCACCGTCCTGCTTTTCAAAGAAACCCTCCTTGTGCAAGGCCTTGATGACGCGGAGGAAGCCAATCTTGTTACCCTTGAAGTCCTTCAGCTGGATGGCAGATTTGGTCTTGGAGGGGGCTTTGCGTGGCTTGGTCTCAGCCGGAGTGGCCTCCTGGGTAGGCTGGGGCTGCTCTTCGGGC
>JAEEGL015741462.1_pt1 | contig 17467 bp, 10 predicted proteins | sample 9134231 | NCBI WGS metagenome assembly JAEEGL01 (sample SAMN16246548, study PRJNA631951) | gut metagenome | biome: gut microbiome; feature: rumen; material: fiber-attached | host: Bos | place: Iran: Karaj | collected 2018-10 | reverse complement strand
GTTACCGGTAATAGGAGGAATTTTTACCAGACATATGGACAGTCCGGGCCCCATAGAAATTGTAACACTTATCATTCTTATATTCTTATCAGGTTTTTTCTCATCCGCGGAGACGGCTTTTGTTTCGTGCAATAAAGCGCGTATCAGGAGTCTTGCAGATGACGGCAACAAGAGAGCCGCCAGAGTCCTCCGCATCCTCGAAAAAGGTTCAAAACTCCTCAGTACAGTTCTGATAGGGAATAATATCGTTAATCTGACTGCATCGGCAATTTCAACAATGCTTGCAACAGAGTATTTTGGCATACCTGTAGGTGTCATGACGGGTATCCTTACATTTGTCATCCTTATTGTGGGAGAGGTGGTTCCCAAGACCTGGGCCACGGTTTCTGCCGATAAGATGGCTCTTGCTTACAGCGGCATCATTGAGATGCTCATGGTGGTCTTTACACCTTTTATTCTGATCGTAAACGGAGTGGCTAAGGCTATTCTTTTCGTAATGCGGATTGATGCCGACGGAAAACCCGATGCCATAACCGAAGATGCCATCAAGACCTATGTTGACGTAAGCCATGAGGACGGAGAGATCGAACCCGAAGAGCGCGACATGATCTATAATCTTTTTGATTTCACGGATCACGTTGCCAAGGACATCATGATCCCCAAGGTCAGAATGGTGAGCATCGATGTAAACAGCTCATATACGGATGTTCTTAATGTATTCAGGGAGTGCATGTACACCAGACTTCCCGTTTATGACGGTGAAAAAGAGAATATCATAGGAGTCATCAACATGAAGGAGTTCATCGGTCTTGAGAAGAACGATGCCTTCAGCGTAAGAGATATCATGAGGGAAGCTCTTTTTACCCATGAATTCAAGAAAACCCAGGATCTCCTGGCACAGATGCGTAAGGAGACCTCAAATATCGTCTTTGTCCTTAATGAATACGGCACAATGGAGGGCATGATCACCCTTGAAGACCTCCTTGAGGAGATCGTAGGTGAGATCAGGGACGAATTTGACGAGGACGAGAAAGAACTGATCCAGAAGAGGGAAGACGGAAAATACGTTGTGGAAGGTGCGCTTAGCCTTGATGACCTGAATGAAGCTCTTGGCACTGACCTTACCAGTGAAGAGTACGATTCCGTAGGCGGTATCCTTATCGAGCATCTGGACCACGTGCCCGAAGACGGTGAGGAAGTAACCCTGGATGACGGCACAGTCCTCAAGGTCCTCGGCATGGACCAGAACCGTATCGTGGAGGTGGAGATAACCCTTCCCGAACCCGCCGAAGAAGACGAAAAGGCCGAATCTGACGAAAACGCCGAAAAATCCGGCGACGAATAATGAAAACACGGGGACGGTTCTGCTGTTTCCCAAAACTTGCTTTTAGCGACAGATTATGCTAATATCTACAAGAATGTGCGTGAGCACGGACTAAGTTTTTAGATTTTCGCAAGGAGATTATTATGAAGCATATCAAGACTCTTCAGACCAGAGATCTTAAGGAATCAGCAAAGAACGGTGGATGCGGCGAGTGCCAGACATCCTGCCAGTCTGCATGCAAGACTTCCTGCACTGTAGGAAACCAGTCCTGCGAGCAGCTTAAGAAGTAATGTTTTTGAACTTTGGCCGGGCGTGACCCGGATAGTAGGAGCAGTGTCTGTAGGGGCACTGCTTCTTTCTTGCCAAAAAGAGATTTAGGAGTATTTATGATCCATCAGTTTAAAAGTGAAGGCTACAACATTATCCTCGACGTTAACAGCGGGTCAGTCCATGTGGTGGATGACCTGGTTTATGACCTTGTAAAGGTGGTAGAGCCCATCTACGCCGGCGGTGTTACAGATCTTGATACCATGAAGGCTGCCGTGCTTCTCGCAGGTGAAATAGACGGTTCCGATGCCGAGATAGAAGAGGCCATCGAGGAGATAATGGAACTTGCAAAAGAAGGCAAGCTCTTTTCCAAGGATGTATATGAGCCTTATATCGACAGATTTAAGGAGCGTAAGCCTTTTGTAAAGGCACTCTGTCTCCATATTGCCCATGACTGTAACCTTGCCTGCAAATACTGTTTTGCCAGCGAAGGCGAATATAACGGTGAAAGAGGACTTATGAGCCTGGAAGTGGGCAAAAAGGCTCTCGACCTTCTCGTAAGGGAATCCGGCTCCCATGTCAATCTGGAGGTGGATTTCTTCGGAGGTGAACCCACTCTCAACTTTGATGTTGTTAAGGGCATCGTTGAATACGGAAGAAGTCTTGAAAAAGAACACAATAAGAAGTTCCGTTTTACCCTTACCACCAACGGAATACTTCTTAATGATGAGATAATGGAATTTGCCAATAAGGAAATGGGTAATCTGGTCCTTTCCATTGATGGCCGTAAGGAAGTCAACGACAGGATGCGTCCCAATCGTGGCGGACAGGGCAGTTATGATACCATCATCCCCAAGTTCATCAAGGCAGCGGAATCCAGAAACCAGATGAACTATTATGTCCGCGGTACCTATACCCACTACAATATGGACTTTTCCGAGGATGTGCTCCATCTTGCGGATCTTGGCTTTGAGCAGATCTCCGTTGAGCCTGTGGTTGCAAAGCCCGAGGACGACTACGCACTTACCATGGAGGATATTCCTTTCCTTAAGGAGCAGTATGACAAGCTTGCCCATGAGATGATTCTTAGGAGAAAGAACGGCAAGCCCTTTAATTTCTTCCATTTTATGATCGATCTGTCCGGCGGTCCCTGTGTATATAAGAGACTTTCCGGCTGTGGTTCAGGATGTGAGTACCTGGCTGTAACACCCTGGGGGGATCTGTATCCCTGCCACCAGTTTGTGGGAAATACTAAATTCCTTATGGGAAATGTGGATGAGGGTATTACCAAACCCGATATCAGGGAAATGTTCTCACAGTGCAATGTATATTCAAAACCTGCCTGCAAGGACTGCTTTGCCAAGTTCTACTGCAGCGGCGGATGTGCTGCCAATTCCTACAATTTCCACGGGGATATCGTAAGCAGCTATGAAGTCGGCTGTGAGCTTGAGAGAAAGCGTGTGGAATGCGCAATCATGCTTAAGGTTGATGAGAATTTCGGAAACGGCTATGAAGAGGATGAAAAAGCTTCTGCAGATTGATTTTTCTTCAAATAGGTAGTAGTATCTTTTTGTTTGGTTTTAAAGCGCTTTAATTTGAAAGGAAATTATTTGTCATGAAAAAGAGTAAGGCTATTGCCGTCGTCCTTATAGTTCTTCTCCTTACCGTGGGAATCGGCTATATGGATATCTGGGGTTATGACGGAAACGGCACCGGAAATGCATCCGATATCAAGCTTGGTCTTGATCTTGCGGGTGGTGTCAGTATCACTTATCAGGTTGTTGGGGATGAGAATCCTTCCGAGACCGATATGGCAGATACCATTTATAAGCTTCAGCAGAGGGTAGAGAACTATTCTACCGAGGCTCAGGTTTACCAGGAAGGTTCAAACCGTATCGCTATCGAAATTCCCGGTGTAAGTGATGCCGAGACAATCCTTGCACAGCTCGGACGTCCCGGACAGCTGTATTTCATCAGTGCCACCGATTCCGAAGGCAATGCCAACTATCAGTCAACCACTGTAACAAATGCTGACGGTTCCCTTGGATCCAAGGTTATCCTTCTCAAGGATCTTGATACCCTTGCAAATGATGGTTCCATTGTTATAACCGGTACCGATGTTCAGGATGCAAGAGCTGTATCCCAGTCTGATAACATGAAAAATATGGAGTATGCGGTTTCTCTTTCCCTTACTCCCGAAGGAGCACAGAAATTTGCCACCGCTACTCAGAGAGCGGTATCCAACGGTTATGAGACCATCGGTATCTATTATGACGGTGAGTTCGTAAGCGTTCCCAGAGTAAATGAAGTTATAGCAAACGGTCAGGCTTCAATTTCAGGAGACTTTACCTTTGATGAGGCACAGAACCTTGCATCCACTATCAGGATCGGCGGACTCAGCCTCGAACTCGAGGAACTTCACTCCAAGGTTGTAGGTGCACAGCTCGGTGTAGATGCAATTCAGACTTCACTTAAAGCCGGTGCCATCGGTCTTGCGGTAGTTGCACTCTTCATGATCATCATCTACTTCATCCCCGGCCTTGCTTCAGCAATAGCACTTTGTTTCTACGTTGTACTTATCGTGCTTCTTCTTATTGGATTTAACGATGTCCTGACTCTTACCCTTCCCGGTATCGCAGGTATCATCCTTTCAATAGGTATGGCAGTTGACGCTAACGTTGTTGTATTTGCACGTATCAGAGAGGAGCTCGGAAAAGGAGATTCTGTTGAGAGTGCAATTAACACCGGATACAGCAAAGCTCTTTCCGCCATCATCGACGGAAACGTCACCACCCTTATTGCTGCCATCGTGCTTATGATCCTTGGACCTTCAAATGTCAAAGGATTTGCTCAGACCCTTGCACTTGGTATCGTGGTATCCATGTTTACCGCACTCTTCATCACCAAGTGGCTCATGAAAGCTTTCTACAGCTTAGGTCTCAGATCCGTAGCCCTTTATGGAAAAGGAAAGGATAGAAAGGTTGTTGATTTCCTCGGCAAGAAGGGAATCTTCATCGGACTTTCCGTTATCGTCATTGTTGCCGGATTTGTATTCATGGGAATGAATGCATCCGCAGGAAAGGGTGCCCTGAATTTCTCACTTGATTTCGTAGGCGGTACCGCTACCACTGTTGATTTCAACGAAAGCCACACACTTCAGGATCTTACCGCTACAGTGGTTCCCAGAATTGAGGCTGTTACCGGAAGTTCAGTTCAGGTTCAGACCGTTCAGAATTCCAATGAAGTAATCTTCAAGACCTCAACTCTTGAGTCGGCTGTAAGAAGCGAACTTGAGAATATGTTCGTATCAGAGTTTGGAGTAAATGCATCAAGCATCCAGACAGAAACCATTTCTTCTACCATCTCCGATGAGATGAAGAGAGACACCATCATCGCTGTAGTTGTTGCGATCCTCTGCATGCTTGTTTATATCCGTATCAGATTTAAGGATATCAGATTCGGTATCTCATCAGTACTTGCACTTATGCACGATGTACTTGTAGTCCTTGCATTCTATGCTGCTGCAAGAGTATCCGTAAGTAACACCTTCGTAGCCTGCATGCTTACCATCGTCGGTTACTCCATTAACGCTACCATCGTTATATTTGACCGTGTAAGGGAGAATATGGCTAATGCAGGTAAATCCGATGTTGCTTCCATCGTTAATAAGAGCGTTACCCAGACTCTTTCAAGAAGTATCTTTACATCCCTTACGACCTTCGTAATGGTTGCACTCCTTTACTTCTTCGGAGTTTCAAGCATCAAGGATTTCGCCCTGCCTCTTATGGTCGGTATCGGATGCGGATGCTATTCATCTGTTTGTCTTGCAGGTGCTTTCTGGATCATTCTTACAAAGAAGTTCCCTGCAAAGTCAAAATGATAATGACCTGAAGATATATCGGGGGCGATACGTCGCCCCCGTATTTTATTAGTCTGATAACCTCCCGAAATAATGAGGGGATTTTATGGAAAAATGGCTGGAAATAAGAAAAAGTGCTGACTTTTATGCCTGGGCAGATGCTCTGGGCGTCGATCCGCTTTGTGCCCGTATCATAAGAAACCGCGGGATAAAAACCATTGAAGAGGCAAAGAAGTACCTTTACGGGAATCTTTATGACATGAATGATCCTTTCCTTCTTCCTGATATGAAAGAAGCTGTTGAGGGATTATATGATTCGGTCAGTAATGGTGAAAAGATCGGGGTAGTGGGAGATTATGATGTTGACGGTGTTACTTCTACTTCGATCCTTGTTAAGTGCCTTATGGCTGCCGGTGCGGATGTTATTTACTATATCCCTGACAGAGTGAAGGATGGATACGGCATTAGCGATGACATAGTCAGAAATCTGTCATCGAAAGATGTGAAGCTTATCATTACCTGTGACAACGGAATTGCCGCAGCTTCCCAGGTTCATCTTGCGTATGAGCTTGGCATCAAAGTGATCGTTACCGACCATCATCAGGTTCCTTTTGAAATGGATGGTGATATCAAAAAAGAAATTCTTCCGGAGTGCATCGCAGTAGTGGATCCTCACAGAGAAGGCAGTTCATATCCTTTCCGGGGAATCTGCGGAGCAATGGTTGCATTCAAGTTCATGCAGGCATTCTGTCTCGAGCATCCTTCTGCTGCCCTTAAAGATGCCATTGAAGAAAGCATACAGTTTGCAGCCCTTGGAACGGTATGCGACATCATGGAATTAAAGGATGAGAACCGTATCATAGTAAGAGAAGGTATTAAGAGGATCGAACAGACTAAAAATCCCGGACTTCGTGCTCTTATCATCGCAAACGGTCTTAAGGATAAAAAACTCGGAACTTATGCACTTTCATTTATCATCGGCCCCTGCATCAACTCAACGGGAAGACTTGAAAATGCGGGAGAGAGTGTAGAACTCCTTTTAAGCGATGACTATGATAAATGTCTCGGAATAGCAGTCAGGATCAGGGAACTGAATGATTCCAGAAAGAGCATGACACAGACCGGAGTAAAGAAGGCTCTTGAGATAATCAAAAAAAACAATATGGAAGATGATAAAGCTCTTGTAGTCTTTATTCCCGATATTCATGAATCCATTGTGGGACTGGTTGCAGGCAAACTCAAAGAAGCATATAACAGACCCACATATGTTATAACAAAGGCAGAAGATGGTCTTAAGGGATCGGGAAGATCCATCCCCGCCTATAACATGTTTGAAAAAATGAATGAAGTAAAGGATACCTTTACCAAATTTGGCGGACATGCCATGGCCGCAGGTTTTTCTCTTGATTATGACAAGCTTGACGAGATGAGAAATGGAATCCTTGAAAACTGCAACCTTACTGATGAGGATCTTGTAAGAACGATTACTTTTGATGCAGTGGTGCCGCCGGAGTTTGCCACTCTTAAACTAGTACAGGATCTTGAAAAACTTGAGCCCGTAGGTGTGGGTAATCCCGGAGCATTGTTTGCAGCAAAGGCTGTTTCGATAGTCGGGATCAGCCGTATGGGAAAAGAAAAACAATACGGAAATCTTACCGCAGTCAGCGGAAATAAGAAGATCAAACTGATATATTTCGGTAATATGGCAGAACTGGACGCTTATATAGATGAAAAATACGGCACAGGATCAGCCGAAAATGTATATGCCGGAAGGCTGTCCGTTAACCTGGATATATGTTATGAGATAAGTTTGGGCGATTTTCGTGGAAACGCTTACATTGACTACAGGCTTAAAAGCTACAGATAACAAGGAAAAACCGGAAACTCAAAAACAGTTTATAGTTTCTTAATTTCTTTTATATTTTTATTAGCGTTTGGACATATTTTTGACACATTTTTACTTTAATATCAGTATCAAGATAACTAATAAAAGTTAGTTATTCTCCCCCCTCATAAGAAACGGAAAAGAGCTTCGGAGCAATCCGGAGCTCTTTTCCGTTTCAGCATTCTATATGATATAATCTCATAAACGGAGTATCGAAATTGGCAACAGATGTGAGATATGCGGACGTCATAATAGATGTCAGCATAGAAAAACTGGACAGGCCCTTCAGCTACCGGATACCGGAAAGGTTATCCGGTATTGTTTGTGTGGGAAGCAGAGTAAAGATTCCCTTTGGTGCAGGCAATACGGAAAAAAAGGGATATGTTACCGCCATAAATGACGAAGCATCCTATGAACCGGACAAGATCAAGGATATCATTGATGTGGTGGAAGGCAGTGTTGAGGCTGAGGACAGAAGTTTTGAGATAGCTGCCTACATAAAGGAAACCTATGGAGGAACACTTTCTCAGGCTCTTAAGGTGGTTATCCCCGCAAAAGCCAAGGTTAAGCCTGTTGAGATCAAAACCCTTGTCAGAAAAATGGAAAGGGACGAGCTTTTAGCTCTTGCATTTGAAGCAGAAAGAAAAAAGCAGACCGGAAAGAGCAGACTTTTAAATGCCCTTGCTGAAAATGATAGAATCCCTTCCGCTTGGATTGCAGGAAAGCTTAGGGTATCCGCTTCTACTGTTACTTCTATCATCAAAAGCGGTGCCGCATATTATGAAACTTCGTCGGAATACAGAAAGCCCGATGTGGCAGAAATTGCAAAAACAGAAGTCCATTCCCTTAATCCGGAACAGAGTGCGGTTGTTGATACTGTTTCAAAAGATATGGACGAAGGACATCCCGGCACATATCTTGTTCACGGCATCACAGGAAGCGGCAAAACCGAAGTTTACATCAGACTTGCGGAGAAAACGGTGCTTTCGGGACGGCAGGTTATCTTCCTTATTCCTGAAATTGCCCTTACATATCAGACTCTTGCAAGATTTTATGCAAAATTTGGTGACAGAGTCAGCGTTTTGAACTCTTCCATGAGTCCCGGTGAGCGCTTTGATCAGTGTGAAAGGGCTAAAAAAGGCGAGATCGATATTATCATAGGTCCCAGATCTGCGCTGTTTACGCCATTTTCCAACATCGGACTCGTTATAATGGATGAGGAACACGAATCCAGCTATAAATCCGAAAGTACCCCCAGATATCATGCAAGAGAGGTTGCAAAAAAGATCTGTTCTTTGCAGAATGCAGCCTTTGTCATGGGATCCGCCACCCCTTCCATCGAAAGTTATACCCGGGCAAGGGCCGGGGAAATCACACTTTTTAAGCTGAATGAACGTGCAACCGGGGGTGAACTTCCTGAAACCGATATTGTGGATCTTCGAAAGGAATTGTCTTCCGGAAACAGATCTATTTTTTCCAGAAGATTAAAGTCCCTTATGGACGATGCACTTTCCAGAGGTGAGCAGATAATGCTTTTCTTAAACCGCAGAGGCTTTTCGGGCCAGGTATCCTGCAGGGAATGCGGAAAAGTCATAATGTGTCCTCACTGCGATGTGCCCATGTCCTTGCACGGCAGTTCCAAAATGGTATGTCATTACTGCGGTGAGATAACAGACAAACCCTCTAACTGTCCTTCCTGCGGTTCCGGTTATCTTGCTGCCTTTAAGGCGGGAACCGAGCAGGTTGAGGAGAGGATAAATAAAATGTATCCCGATGTTAAGGTTCTCAGGATGGACAAGGATACGACTTCGGCAAAGGGGGCTTATGACAGGATCCTTTCGGCCTTTTCTAACGGTGAAGCTCAGATTCTCATCGGAACCCAGATGATCGTTAAGGGGCACGATTTCCCTAATGTTACGGTGGTGGGTGTTCTGGCTGCAGACCTTAGTCTCGGAGTGCCGGATTTCAGGTCATCGGAGCGGACGTTCCAGCTTCTTGCCCAGGCCTGCGGAAGAGCAGGACGCGGTGAAAAGCCCGGAAATGCAGTGATCCAGACATATCAGCCTGATCATTACGCGGTAAAATGTGCCGCAGCCCACGATTATGAGGCTTTTTATGAAGAGGAAACCGCCTTCAGGGAAACCGCCGGATATCCTCCTTCACTTCATATGCTGTGTATTCAGCTGTTTGGAACTAATGAAAAGAAGACCTCGGTTCTTGCACAGGAACTTGCAGGTGTGATAAAGTCTAAAGGCCGGATCAGAGTATTGGGGCCTGCACCGGCAAACATTGCCCGGGTCAAGGATTATTACAGATTCGTGGTATATGTCAAAGATCCCGATACATGCGTGCTTTCCGATATCAGGACGGCTTCGGAAGATTTTTTCAAAGATAAAGACATGGGCTCCATGTTCGTACAGTTTGATCTGGATCCCATGAATACAATATAAGTAAAGAGGTAGTTAAAATGGCACTCAGAAATATAAGAGAATTCGGAGATCCCGTACTTAACAAGGTCTGTCTTGAAGTAAAGGAAATGACAGACAGAAACAGAGAGCTTATCGCCGACATGTTCGAGACCATGTATGATGCAAACGGCGTAGGTCTCGCTGCACCTCAGGTGGGCGTGTTAAAGAGGATAGTGGTCATTGATACCACAGGAGAAGATCCCCTTGTTCTTATCAATCCCGAGATTGTTTCCCAGGATGGTGAACAGACCGGATATGAAGGGTGTCTGAGCCTTCCCGGAAAGACCGGAATTGTTACCAGACCCAATCATGTGGTCTGCAGGGCTCTGGATCAGGATATGAATCCCATCGAGATAGAGGGAGAGGAGCTTCTTGCAAGGGCTATCTGTCACGAACTTGAGCACCTTGACGGACATCTTTATACCGAAAGACTTGAAGGTGAGCTTCTGGATACTGAATCACTTGCTGACGACGATGACGAAGAAGCTGAAGATGGTGAGGAAGAGGAATAAGGGATGATGAAGATCCTTTTTATGGGAACTCCGGACTTTGCGGCCGGAAGCCTTAAAAGCCTTATTGAGGCAGGATATGAGATAAGCGCGGTGGTCACCCAGCCTGACAGACCTAAGGGCAGGAGCGGTGCCCCTGTTTTTTCACCCGTAAAAGAAGTGGCGGTAGCCCATAATATTCCGGTTCTGCAGCCTGAAAGGATCAAGAGACCTGAAGAAACCGCAAAACTTCTTGAATATCCCGCAGATATCTATGTTATAGCAGCCTTTGGACAGATTCTGTCCAAGGAGATCTTAGACCAGCCTAAATACGGATGCATCAATGTTCATGCTTCACTCCTGCCTAAATACCGCGGAGCTTCCCCTATTCAGAGAGTTATTCTTGACGGGGAGAAAGAGACCGGTGTCACCATCATGCAGATGAATGAAGGCCTTGATACCGGAGATATCCTCTATAAAAAATCCATTGAACTTGATCCCGAAGAGACTTTCGAGACTCTTCATGACAGGCTTATGGAACTTGGCGGTCAGGCTCTTATCGAAGCTTTACCGCTTTTGGAGTCGGGTTCGATAACTCCCGTTATTCAGGACGATGCATTAAGTTGCTATGCTCCCCTTATCAAGAAGGAGGATGGCCTGATCAACTGGAAGGAAAGCGCAGAAAAGATTCACGCCAAAGTCAGGGCATTTAATCCCTGGCCTGCTGCATTTACTTATCTGTCAGGTAAAATTCTTAAGGTCTGGGAAGTGACCCCCACAGAGGGGAAAGGAGAGCCCGGTACCGTTATCGCCGCCGACAAAAAGTCTTTTACGGTTGCGTGCGGTGAGGGTGCTGTGATCATAAGATCCTTACAGCCTGAAGGCAAAAAGAGAATGGATACTGCAGCATTTCTTGCAGGAAACAGCATTGAGGCCGGAGTTCGACTTGGAAAATAACCATGGAGAATACTAGAAGCATTGTTCTTGATGTTCTGATGGAGTCAGAATACGGAACCTCATCATCGGGACTTATAAGAGATGTATTGAATAAATATGATTATTTGGACCAGCGTGACAAGGCATTCATCAAGCTCCTTTTTGAAGGAACTGTGGAACGCCGTATTACGCTGGACTTTATTTTGAACGGAAAGTCCTCCGTTAAGACTAACAAGATGAAGCCCGTCATCAGAAACATCCTGAGAATGGGAGTTTACCAGCTTGTTTTCACCGATGCACCATCATATGCGGTTGTAAAGGAGTCTGTAAATCTGGCAGGTAAGAGAGGCTTTAAAGGATTATCCGGATTTGTTAACGGAGTTCTCAGAAATATTGCCAGGGAGATTGATGGTGCGGGCACTAAAGATAACAAACGTTTGGATTTATTCCTTCCTGATCCGAATAAAACAGACCGTTTGACTTTCTTTTCCGTCAGGTATTCCATGCCGCTTCCCGTTCTCGAGATCCTGGATAAAGAATTCGGCGACAGGACCGAAAGCATACTTTCTTCCATTGATGATCCCAGATCTGTGTCTCTCAGATTCAGAACATATCTTGATGAAAATAAAATAACTGAAATTATTGAAAAAGCAAAGCAATCAAACGTTATTCTAAATCAGGATCCCGAGGTGCCTTTCGTATGGCACGCCAAACATGTGGGGGATATCAGAAAACTTCCGGGATATGAAGAAGGGTACTTCAACATTCAGGACGTGAGTTCATGCAAAGCTGTTCTTGCCCTGGGTATAAAAAAGGGTGACCGCATTCTGGATACCTGTGCCGCACCCGGTGGAAAATCCATCCTTGCTTCGGAACTTGCGGGAGAGGAAGGAAGAGTTCTTTCCTGTGATGTTTCTGAAGATAAAGCCGATCTTATCAGAGAGAACATCTCCAGAATGGGATGTAAAAATACAAACGTTATTGTAAGAGATGCCACCATTCATGTACCGGAGGATGAGGGAGCATATGACTGCGTTATCATGGATGTTCCCTGCAGCGGTCTCGGAGTCATGGGAAAGAAGAGGGACATAAAATATAATCTTTCCAACGAGGGCCTTGATTCACTGATTGATCTTCAGAGAAAGATCATCGATTCCTGTGTGTCGTATGTTAAGCCCGGGGGGAAGCTTTTGTATTCCACCTGTACCATGAGACGGGCTGAAAATGAAGAACAAGCGTTATACATCACGGATAATTATGATTTTGAAATTGTAACCGAACCCAAACAGCTCCTTCCGGATGAATGTGAGCAGGACGGATTTTTCTATACGGTACTCCGCAGGATAAAATAATGTTTGATATTAAATCCTTTACTTTAGACGAACTTAAGAAAGAAATGGAAGCCCTGGGGGAGAAAACCTTCAGGGCCGCTCAGGTTTATAAATGGCTTCATGTAAAGCTGGTGGAAAGCTTTGATGAGATGACGGATCTGTCCGTGGCCCTAAGAGATAAACTTAAGGCTTCATATACCCTGACGAATCTCAAACAGCTTGAGGTTCAAATTTCAAAAGAGGACGGTACAAGAAAGTATCTATTCGAGCTGGAGGATGGCAATACCGTGGAAAGTGTCCTGATGAAATACCATCATGGTAACTCGGTCTGTATATCCTCACAGGTGGGCTGCAGGATGGGCTGCAAATTCTGTGCATCAACCATCGGTGGCTGCATCAGAAGTCTTGAACCCTCGGAAATGCTGGACCAGATATATAAAATAACAAAAGATTGCAATGAGCGGATCTCCAATGTTGTCATTATGGGAATGGGAGAGCCTCTTGATAATTTCGACAATGTGGTCAAGTTTCTTGGAATGATCTCGGATGAAAACGGTCTGAACATTTCCCAGAGAAATCTTACTCTGTCTACCTGCGGACTTGTGCCGGAGATTCGCAGACTTGCTGAACTTCATCTTGGAATAACACTAGCTATTTCGTTGCATGCGGGTACGGATGAAAAGCGTAAAGCCCTTATGCCCATTGCAAATAAGTATTCTCTGGATGAACTTATGAAGGCCTGTTCTTTTTACTTTAAAGAAACCGGCAGGCGTCTTACTTTTGAGTACAGCCTTATTGCGGGGGTCAATGATACTCCTGCCGATGCCGATGAGATCGGAGACCTGGCTAAGAAAGCCGGCGCCCATGTAAACCTTATCCCCGTAAACCCCGTTACCGAGACCGGATTCAGACCCACCTCCGGCAAGGACACCAATGCATTTAAGCAGGCACTGGAGAAAAGAGGGGTTACGGCCACCGTCAGACGTGAAATGGGACGGGATATTGACGGAGCCTGTGGGCAGCTCAGAAAAAGACATCTCGGGTAGAGGAACAAGGGGACGGTTCTTCTGTTCCACGGGTCCTGCCGCTTTGTTTAACCTGTCTCGCTTTTCGATTCCAGGCGGAATTGCTTCACAAGGCATGCTTCTGTTCATTACGCGGAGCCACTCGCTTCGCTCGGGCATGAGCGGCCGCAATTCTCGCAGGAATCGAAGTCTCGACAGATTAAACGGACGCGTCACCCCTGGAACTGAAGAACCGTCCCTGACTCCCCTGAGTTTGCTTTATGGCCTGAATAATGGTAAAATCTACCCGCTACGTAAGATTTATGTAAGCGTTTAAGGACAAAAAGGTGCTTAAGATATTTTCATGTTCCGATACGGGACTAATGAGAAAAACTAATCAGGACTGTGTCTATACATCCGATGCTCCCATAGGAGATCTTCTGAATGTATTTATGGTTGCTGACGGAATGGGCGGACATGCTGCCGGAGAACTTGCATCCCGCACTGCGGTAAACACCATGCTTGACTGCATCAGGTCATCCACGGAGAAGAATCCCGCTGTGTCCCTTAAGAAAGCAGTTCGTGCAGCGAACAAGGCGGTTTATGAAAGGTCCCTTGAGGATATATCAAGGGAAGGAATGGGAACCACCATGGTTGCCTGCACCTTTATCGAGAATGTTCTTCAGGCAGTCAATGTGGGTGACAGCAGGTTGTATGTCATTTCTGCCAGGGACATTAAGCAGATCACCGTTGATCACTCTCTTGTTGAAGAGATGATAAGACGCGGTGGCCTTACCAGAGACAAAGCAAGATCACATCCGGAAAAGAATGTCATTACAAGGGCAGTGGGTATCAAGCCCGATGTAGAGCCCGATGTTTTTTCCGTTATACTTGAAAGCGGAGATACCGTACTGCTGTGCACCGACGGACTCACCAACATGGTTACCGACGACCGCATCAGGCAGATCATAAGCGGTGCAAGTGATATTGCCACCGCAGCAGAGAAACTGATTGGAGAAGCGAATGAGAACGGCGGACTTGATAACATTTCCGTTGTGCTCATCAGATACGAGGAAGACTGACCATGGTCAAGATCGGAATGACAATAGCGGACCGCTATGAGATACTTGAAAAGATCGGCACCGGCGGAATGGCCGATGTCTATAAAGCGGTAGATAATAAGCTCTCTAGAAATGTCGCAGTTAAGGTTCTTAAGCAGGAATTTTCGGAGAACGAGAACTTTGTTTCCAAATTCCGTGTAGAGGCTCAGGCTGCTGCGGGTCTCATGCATCCCAACGTTGTTAATGTCTATGACGTAGGTGAAGAGAGTGATATCTATTACATCGTAATGGAGCTTGTTGAGGGCATAACCCTCAAGAAGTACATCGAGAAAAAAGCAAGGCTTTCTTTTGAGGAAGCTGTCAGCATTGCTATTCAGGTGGGCATGGGAATTGAAGCTGCCCATGAAAAGCATATAATCCACAGGGACATCAAGCCCCAGAATATCATCATCTCCCTTGCAGGAAAAGTTAAGGTCACTGATTTCGGTATCGCAAAGGCTGCAACCAGTAATACCATAACTTCCAATGTAATGGGATCCGTTCATTACACATCCCCCGAACAGGCCAGAGGCGGTTATTCCGATGAAAAGAGTGATATCTATTCACTGGGTATCACCATGTTTGAAATGCTTACGGGACGCGTTCCCTATAACGGTGAAACTACCGTTGCAATTGCCATCAAGCATATTCAGGAACCAATGCCTTCACCCAGGGATTTTGTCCCCGAGATTCCTTATTCCCTTGAGGATATAGTTCTCAAGTGTTGTGAGAAATCCCCGGACAGAAGATATCAGAACATGCAGGAACTGGTTGAGGATCTCAAGCAGTGCCTTCTTACTCCGGATGAAGATTTTGTCGTAAGAAACGGAATAGAAAACGAAGGTACCAGAAGTGTTACCGACGAAGAGATGGAAGAGATCAAGAGCCGTACTTCCGATTACGATAATTACTATCCCGAAGACGACGGCTATGATGATAGCAACGACAGATACGACGATTCTCACATGAGACTTGCCGATGACGAATATTACGGTGATGATGAAGATGATTATTCCGGAAGGGGAAGGGATTATGATGGTCCCTCCACCGGTGAAAAAGTCACCACGATCCTGTCCATCCTTGCAGGTATCGTTATAGTTCTTATCATTATTTTCCTTGCTCTTAAGATAATAGGAAAAAGAATGGAAAACTCCGATGCCGGAAGTGAAGGCGGATCTTCCATTGTTATCAATGATTCAAATGAAGGCACCACTACCGAACCTGTTGAGGTTACAATGCCTTCAGTCGTAGGCTCCGATATTGAGTCTGCACGAAATGCCCTTTCAGTTCTCGGACTTAATGCCATCATCAATTTCCAGGAATCTGACACTATTCCTTCGGGAACTGTCATCAGCTGTGACGTTGAAGCGGGAACCACGTTGATTTCCGGAAGCAATGTAGGTATCCTTGTAAGCTCCGGAACGGATTCCGTTGAAATGCCCGATGTCATCGGAAAGCCCATCAATGAAGCAAAACTCACCCTTGAACTCAGCGGATTTACCGTTAATGCCGAAGAAGCAAGTTCCGATGAAGTTCCCCAGGGTTATGTTATTTCCACAAATCCCGAGCCCGGTGTTATGGCTGCTAAGGGAGTGTCTGTCACCATTACCATAAGTGTCGGTGCTACGGATGTTAAGGTTAAGATTCCCAGACTCATCGGTCAGGATGAGGCTGAAGCCACCATGCTCTGTATCGAAAACAACCTGAGCATCGGTCATATTACCTATGTTCCCTCGGATACCATCGCTGAAGGTCTTGTCTGTTCCCAGTCCCTTTCTGAAGGCTCATTTGCAAGCGAAGGTTCCATTATCGATTTTGAAGTGAGCACAGGTCCTGAAAAGCACACCTATAAGTGTAACCTCAGTGTTTCTGCACCTTCATCTTCGGAAGCACCCGATTATATCAGCGGAACGGAAGTAAGAATGAGACTCGTTGGTTCGGACGGAAAAGTTCTCCTTGACCAGTCCACCAGAGAGTTCCCCTATACTGCTAATTTCTATGGCATCGGATGTCCTTCGGGCATTCTTACCATTACCTATACCGTTACTACAGAAAGTACAACCACCACCGATGAAAACGGAAATACCATCACTACCCCCGGTACTACGGTTGAGAAATCTTTCACCAGGGAGATCGGATTTATACAGGAAGACGCTTAATGGGTTCCATCAGTGGCAAGATAATCAGAGGTGTAGGAGGCTTCTATTACGTAGCCTCAGGTTCACATGTATATGAATGCAGAGCAAAAGGGGCTTTCCGAAAGGAAGGCCTCAAGCCGCTTGTAGGGGATGATTGCATCATCGAGATCATCGATGATGAAAAAAAGACGGGACACGTATCGGACCTGCTTCCAAGGAGGAATTCCCTCTTCAGGCCCGAAGTCGCAAATGTTGATCTTATTCTGATAATATTTGCCGTGAAAAATCCCGACCCATCTCTTAATCTTCTTGACAGATTCCTCATTAATCTTGAAAAAGAAAAACTGCCCTGTATCATTGCCTTCAACAAGGAGGACATTGATACGGAAGATGACGGCAAACACATAATCGAAGTCTACAAAAATGCTGGATATGATGCGAGACTTATCAGCGCGCTCACGGGCCAGGGCTTTGATGAACTGAAAAAAGATCTTGAAGGAAAGACCACGGCTCTTGCGGGTCCCAGCGGTGCGGGCAAGTCCTCCACCATAAACAGGCTTTTCGGAAGCGAGATCTCCGTTACGGGAGAGATAAGTGCCAAGATAAGCAGAGGAAAAAACACCACAAGACATTCGGAGCTGTTTCCCATATCGGAAGATACCTTCAT
>JAEEGL014041361.1_pt1 | contig 17467 bp, 15 predicted proteins | sample 9134231 | NCBI WGS metagenome assembly JAEEGL01 (sample SAMN16246548, study PRJNA631951) | gut metagenome | biome: gut microbiome; feature: rumen; material: fiber-attached | host: Bos | place: Iran: Karaj | collected 2018-10 | reverse complement strand
TGGTGAAGTATTATATTTTATAGATTATGAAAAATGGAAGTCAGATGTACCATGTAGTATAGATATTGAACCTAAAGAATTAGATTTTGAAATTGAAGGGATTCCCGAGCTAAATGGTGCTTATGTTAGTAAAGAGGAAGCTAGCTTTAAGCAAAAATGTGCTAATCTTATAAATGATACAGTATTTGATTTTATGTTTGCATTTAGTGGAAATGAGTTGGAAATTTTATTAATAGATGTAGCAAAGGAAGATAGAAAAACTGAAGCAGAGATGCTTAGAAATATGGATGAAATCGAAGAGCTAGGATACAAGATTGACTACCTAACAAGGCTTGCAGATGACATTGAAGATTTTTTAAAAGAAAACATGAAATTGTTAATATAGAGTAGTTTTAGGAGGAAATATGGGTTCGATTTGTGAAGCTGAATGTAATGGATGTAGATACGGAATAGCGAATAACTGTAAGGGATGCGAGCAGACTAATGGATGCCCTTTTGGAAAGCAATGTTTTATTGCAAAGTATATCCTAACTGGTGGAAAAGAAAAATTTGAAGAATTTAAAAAACAATTAATAGAAGAGATTAATTCTCTAAATGTTTTGGGTATGCCAAAAATTACAGAACTGTTTGCACTAAATGGTGGAACTATAAATATAGAATATACTCTACCTAATGGACAAAAAGCTAAATTATTGAATGATGATGAGAACTATCTTGGTACTCAAGTTAAAGCAGAATTTAGTGACGGAGAAGAAGATAGGTGTTTTGGAATAGCTTCCAACATGAGCTTTATACTTGTAAGTGAGTATGGTCCAAATGGCACAAATCCAGAGCTAATTATTTATAAAAAGAGATAGTTTGTGGTTTAGAAGTATAATGAATATAGAGAAAGATAAAGGAGACGTTAAAGACATGGGTAAAAAAGTAGTAGTTTTATTATTAGTTTGTATATATGCTATTAGTTCGTTTGCATTTGCTGACCTAATTATTCCACAGTTTAAAGAACCAAGTAATTTAGACTTAACCACTCCACCTATTATTTCAAATTTGGAAATTCATAATGATGGAGGAAATAATGTTTGGCTTGAAGTAACAGTTAAAACACCAGACAATGTTAGAAGAGCAATTGATTATTTTGAAAATCATGAGGCTGGATATAACCAGGCAGGATATATTGGCGGTATTGTACTTCAATACGATATAGACGGAAAAGAAGAATGGGAAGAAACTAGTTTAAGTCTTTCACCAAATTATGATCAAAAGGATCCATGGAATGGTATTTTTGAAACAGAGTATTTATCAGAACTTCATGTTGATTCAGAGGTTAGGGCGAGGGCATTTTATAGTGGTGCAACAGCTACTGGAATTGAACGTGTAAGTGACCCTTCTGAAGAACTAGTATTAAATGAAAAGGTTAACTTTAAGTCATCAGACTGGGCATTGGATGAATTAAAAAAAGCAAGTAAGTTAGACTTAATCCCAGAAAGATTAAAAAAGGGAGATTTAACACAAAACATTACTAGAGAAGAATTTGCTGAAGTAGCGGTACTTGCTTATCAAGCAATTTCTGAAAGCTATACACCACCAGTTGAAGTAAATCCATTCACTGATACAAATAATATCGAAGTATTAAAAGCATATGCAATTGGAATAACAACAGGAACTTCAGCAACAACATTTGGACCAAGTGCATTAATTACAAGAGAGCAAATGGCAACTATGATGGCAAGAGCATTGGAAAAATCTGGCGTCGATACTAAGAAATATGATCCAACTGCAAGAGTAGAATTTGCAGACCATAAATTAATGCATGACTGGAGCATGGATGCAATTTACTTTATGTCTGATAGAGAAATAATTAAAGGAATTGGCAACAATGAATTTGGCGTGTTAGGAAACGCTACAAGAGAGCAAGCAATTATTATTAGCGCAAGATGTGTTGCTCAATTTGCTAATGATTAATCAAATAGGAGATAAGTAATGACAATATTTGACTATGGATATAAAGCAGACACTAAAGATGAAATAGATAGCAATAAAATTGTTGCAAGAATAATTGCAACACATAAAGACAGATTTGAAATAGCTTGCGATAATGGAAAAGCTTATGCACAAATTAAAAGAGGGCAATTTTATGATAACCAGGATAGCATATATCCGACGACTGGTGACTTTGTATTAATAGAGTGGAACGATAGCGGAGACAGCATGATATGTGAAACGCTTAAAAGAAGGAGTTCATTTTCAAGAACAGCTGCTTCAAGTGATAAAAATAAAGAACTTCACAATCAGCATGAACAACTTGTCGCAGCTAATTTCGATTATGTTTTTATTATGCAGTCGTTAAATAGCAATTTCAATATCAATAGAATTGAAAGATATTTAAGCCTTGCGTGGCAATCGGGTGGAGTTCCAGTAATTATATTAACAAAAAGCGACTTGGTTTCTAATGCTCAAGACTTTATTGATGAGGTTGAAAGTGTTGCTATAGGCGTAGATATATATGCTATAAGTTGCGTTACAAAAGAAGGACTAGATGACATTAAAAGATATTTTTCTAAGGGCAAGACTATTGTATTTTTAGGTTCTTCTGGTGTCGGCAAGTCCACGTTAGTCAATACTCTATATGGTGAAGAAGTAATGAAGACATCTGAAATTAGAGATGAAGATTCTAAGGGAAGGCACACTACAACTTCTAGAAACTTGATAATGCTTCCAAATGGAGCGATGATAATAGATACTCCTGGAATGCGTGAGCTTGGTATGTGGAATGCAGAAGAAGGAATTGAAAAAACTTTTGAGGACATTAGCAACTTAGCCAAGATGTGCAGATTTTCTGATTGCACGCATACAAATGAACCTGGTTGCAAAATACAAGAAGCAATTGAGAATGGCAGTCTTAGTAGAGACAGATTTGAACAATACATTAAACTTCAAAAAGAATCTTTATATAATACTGATTCTGAACAGTACTTAAAGGACAAAAAAGAAAAATTTAAGCAAATTGCAAAGTTAAATAGGCACAAAAGATAAATAATATCTTTATAAAAAGTGATATGCATATTGATCTAAAAGGAGTAGGTGAAATGAAAAAAAGAAGTAGTGTTATTGCAGTGTTATTGATAATTGCTCTTGCAATAATTGTAAGTGGTTGCGGTGAAAATCCAAAGAATGAACAAAAAGTTGTTGTTAATGAGATCGAAGTTATGGCAAGTGCCAAAATACTTGCAGAGTCAAAAGTGATTGAAAAAGATGAATTACCTCAAGATATTAAGAAAATAAGTGAGGCAGGTAATGTTATTAAGCTTCCGCTTAATATGGTTTCAGAAGTTTATACAAAGTATGATGCAGAAAAAGATGAGTATTCTAATCTTCATGACTACAAGTTATTGTTTTCGGATGAAACAAAAACAGCACAAGTTAGCATTTGTAAAAAAGGCGCACCACTAAGAGATTATTTCTTCCAAGCAGAAGATAACAAATCAAGCCTAGGCGGTACAGAAGCTACAATTTACAAGTATACAGATAGATACATAGTTAGATTAGTAAAAGATGAAATGAATTTTGACATTGAAACTAATGGCCTTTCTGAAAGCGAAATGGTTTCTTTTGTTTTAGAAGTTATTAAGTAGAGAAACCATACGCGCCGTGTTGACGAATTATAGGCGCCATGGTATAATATTTTCGTGATAAATCAATTAGTTATTCGCGTTTTATCACCACGAAGAGCTATCAAGCTCTGGGTTAATAATGATGAGAACCTCAGAATCTCCTCATGAATGACAAAAATACTACAGCTAAATCTGTGGTTTGTTTTTGCTGTTCATGAAAGGAGGTTCTTTTTTATGTTAAAACCACAAAATGGAAAAAACAAGGAGGAAAATAAAATGAAGGAGAAAGATTATTACGAACAAATAAAAGACTGGAGCTTTGATGAATTTCAAATAGAAACAGAAGAATTTACTAATTGGGATATGTTTAAAATCCTAAAGGACATTACAAATGAAGAATCAAGAATTTTAGATTTAGGAACTGGCGGAGGAGAAAAAGTTTTAAAGTTTTTCCCTGAGAATGTTAAAGAAATACTTGCAACGGATTTTTCTGATGCCATGATAGAAACTGCAAACCTAAATTTGGCAAAATCTGGTAGAAAGAATATAACATTCAAAAAGATGGATAATCTAAATATGGACGTTCCAAAAGAATACTTTGATGTAGTGGTAGCCAGGAACACACCAACTTGTCCATCACAAATATATGAGTGCTTGAAACCAGGTGGTTATTTAATAATTCATGGAGTCGATAAATATGACTGTCACAATTTAAAAAAGCTTTATGGTAGGGGACTAGCATATGATGATACAACACCTATTAGTATAATAGATTATAATGCAGTTATTGAGGCAGGTTTTAAGGATGCGGAACTTGTTCCGCTTCATGAAAGAGAATATTTTAAGAATGAGGATTTGCTTTATAAGTTTATGCTTAAGGTTCCAATACTTGACAGCTTTTCTGAAGAAAAGGGTGATGTAAAAGATTTTTATCTAAAGGAACTAGACAGAGGACTTTTACATGAATACGTTGAACAGAATACTTATGATAAAGGAATTAGACTTTTAAGAAGATATTATGGAATAACTGCTAGAAAATAATCAACTAGAGGTACTTTTTCATTGCTCAAATGTATGGTATAATCACAGCGTAAAAGATGAGATTGTTGGGCAGTATGCCAATGATTTATAAGGAGATGAAAGAACATGAAACACTATACATATATTCCTACAGGAGTTTGTTCAGTAAGAATAGATTATGACATAGAGGATGGAAAGATTTTTAATGTTAAATACGAGCGAGGCTGTAATGGAAACTTAAAAGCAATTGGTGCTTTAGTAGAAGGAATGGAAGTCAAAGATGTTATAAAAAAGCTAAGAGGAATTGAATGTGGAATTAAAGGAACATCTTGCTCAGATCAACTTGCACAAAGTTTAGAACAAATAGTGGAGTGATTATATGGAAAAACTAAAATCGGCAAATAAAGAAAACTTTGTTAATATTCTTGTGATAGTGTTTTTATCATTTTTCCTTTTTTTAATGATATTTAATTCAACAAGTACTTCGATTTTGGAACATGGAGCATGGGATAGTTACGAAATTCAGGCAGAGTCATGGCTTAATGGAAGACTTGATGTAGATAATAGAGAATGGCTAGAACTTGCCATTTTTGAGGGCAAGTATTACGTTAGTTTTCCACCATTGCCATCTGTTATTTTTCTTCCTTTCGTTGCTATTTTTGGGAGAGAAAATGTGCCAGATAATCTTGTGTCAGTGCTATGTTCAATTATCTCAATAGTTACTGCCTATACCATTTTAAAGAAGCGTAAAGCAAGTGATAATATGGCAATTTTTATTGGTATGTCTATCGTTTTTGGAAGTGGGTTAGCTAGCTTGCGGAATTAGTGGAGGAGTTTGGTTTATTGCACAAGTCATGAACACCATGTTTTTACTACTGGGAGTTAATTCACTTCTCGATAATAAAAAAGGATGGACATATGCTTTCTTTGCTTTGGCAGTTGGATGTAGGCCATTTTCAGCAGTTTATATTATTGCTGCATTTTTGTACTTTGCATATAAAGATAGACAATCTGGTTTTTGGAATATTGTGAAAAGTAACATGATTGCTGCAATACCGCTGATTATTATTGCCATTATTTATATGTCATATAACTTTGCAAGATTTGGAAATCCACTTGAATTTGGACATAACTATTTACCTGAATTTACAACAAGCGAGAAAGGCCAATTTTCATTTGCTTACTTTTTGGACAATTTGAAAGATTTATTAAGATTTGGAATATCATTTGACGAAAAAATGCATCTAACATTTGACCAGCCATTTTGCTTCTTGATAGCAAATCCTATAATCCTAGTTGCAATTTATCGTGAGATTAAAGAGTTCTTTCAAACAAAGATATTTTGCATTCCAAGACTAATTTTTATTTTGAGTATTGTATTAAACTTAATGTTTATATGCTTGCATAGGACACTTGGAGCATGGCAATTCGGAGCAAGGTACACTTGTGATTTGGTTGCTGTTTCATTTCTTACATTGTTTCTCACAAGCAAAGGCGCGGATGAGGAGGCCAAGAGTTTAGTTACAGAGGGGAAGACAGTTGATAAAGTTGCTTTTGATAGATTTGAGATTACCATGATAGCTTTTGGCGTAATTCTTAACGTGTTTGGAGCAACTATTATGTGGGTATATTAAAATGCAAGTAATTTTAGCTATTTGCTAGATGGATAAAGCCTAGCAAATAGCTTATTTTTTGCAATTATAAGGCGGCACAGCTGTTGACATTATGTAAATCTCCTGATATAATGGCCATGTTCCAAATCGAAATATTGACCTTAACAATTAATAAGGAGGTAATAGCTATGTCTACTCTAAACCAGATAGCACAGCTAGTTCGGGACTTAAAGGAGTTATAAGTTATCACGGGATTACTGGATGTATCTTTTTCTACCAGAGGCATGGATGTAGTAACATTTATCTTGCTAGATGGAATGATACAAAGACGAGACTTACACTTGTCAAAAAGAACATTGATAGAACGTGAAAGGACGGGTTAGAATGAGTGAAACTGTGATAGCAATACTTTTCTGCACTGTAGTAGTGGTACTCATTTTCTATGCTGCCTTTGAAATAAAAGATCATCACCACACCTCACGTGGAGATTATAGACCTACAAGCCTAGAATCGAGAAAGAAAAGGAGAAGGATAAAATGATGAAAGTGCTTATTGATGGCAAGAAGGTTTCTCTGAAGTACGATGGATTCTCCGAGTTCTACGAAGACGTGATGGATGCACATGAACGGCTGATGACTAGTGCAAGAGTTGGAATTGATGGAAACCCAACTGTCGATATGTCGCTGTTTGGAAGCAGGCAGGTTATTCTGTGCCATATTATTCACACAATCAGAACGTATCGGCAGGCACACACTAGGGAGGACCTGAAGGAATACTATGAGTTCACTCATTCAAGTTCTGCGAAGTTTCATAGCATTTTGGATGGAGCTATGCAGGACTATGATACAATCATCAGGTTGTATGATGACAAGTATCAGAGGCTGATTACCGCCATGTTCGTTGATAAGAGCATTAGTGACATGGAGCGTATCATGGCAAAGGATGAGCTCTACGATTTGCTGCATGGAGCAAGAGAACAGGTAAAAACCGCTTATGAGGCATTTCTCTACGGGATGTGTACTGACATCGCACTTAGGTTTTGCGAAGTCGGCATGGACATCTTTGAGGACCCGAAACTTTTTGACTGCACTTTCTTGAGCAAGATCCAAGAGATGAACCTGGCTATCCGAGAGCGTCACAAGGCAATCAAAGCTCTTCGTGGTAGCGCAGAGTCGGCATAAACTAAAAAAGTACTAGAAGATTTCTTCTAGTACTTTTTTTGGAGCCACTAACGGGAGTCGGACCCGTGACCTCATCCTTACCAAGGATGCACTCTGCCAGCTGAGCTATAGTGGCATACAAGTATAATTATACGCAAATAGGACATTTTTTCAATATAAAAAGCAAAATAAATAAGGCACAGGAACCCATATAACGTAGGTTGCCGTGCCTAAATTTATATTCATCTTTGGAAGCAAAGATAGCTTATCTTCATAAATAGTCGATGCCATCCGATTCTTCTAAGCTCTCTTAACGCCTTAGTTTCGCATTCCGTTCCACTAAGCCGCTACTTTCTTCATGTACTCAAAAGACATTATTCGACGGTCTCCACAATCGATCAAGCACTATCACAATCTTCTCGACTTACCATGACGCTCCTTAGCATCTCGCTGGCATTCTTGCGCGTCAGTTGACGTCTCTCAACAATCCCAAAACTTCTCTTGTATTCTCCTAGCTCAAATGTGAACTAGAACAAACCCAACGAGTAAATGTAAAATTTTTGGGGTGTTAGTATGGCGTTAGAAACCATACGATACATTTCTCTAGTCTGTTTCCTCCGAGCGAAATTATTCCCTCACCGAGAAGTACAAGCAAGAAGGAGAGAAGGATTTGCCCAGTAGTCGATTAGTCTGTGAAACGTTTTCTTTTTTCGATTGCTCCTCTATGTCTGCTCTAAGAGCAGTCATTTTTATTTCTTTCCAATCCAAAAGTATGTTACCCAGTTTATTTGTAACTAAAAAGGAAATTTTAATAGTCATTATATTTTCCCGGTCTTTTGTGTAAGACTCTCATCTTCAATCAAATTTAGTTTACATATATATTGTGTTACGTTCAATGCTTTTAACATAATTGTAACAGGAACTTAAAGTCTGTCCATTTTGGGGACACGACAACCAGCTCCAAAAAACGACACCTCCGGGGACAGGACAAGTTCGCATTAACGTCGGTAGGTGTAATGTGTATAAATCCAAATGCTTAAGTCTGTTGTGGCGAGAAGTGCTCGCCATGGACAGCAATACTGTCCGCTACAAAAGTTGAAATAGCTTCTGAAGTGCTATATAATGAAATGGCAAAATAAGGAAAAAGGGGATAATGATATATGAAAAAGGTTATAATTCTAATTTCGATTGTAGTTGTACTTGTATGTGCAACGGCTATTTTAGTCTTAACTAATCAAAATAAAAATGTTGAAATATCAAGTAACACTGCTATACCAAGCAATTCAAGTGAATTACCTGAAGATATAAAAACAGCAGATGTAGACACAGTAGAAATTAGAGGTAAAAAATATAAAGACATTAATTCTGTTCAAGTAGAAAAACCTTCTTTTGATGAGAATCTAGTTTATGCCGAATCATCTATGGATTATGAAAGTGTAAGCAAAGAATTGTATGTAAAACTTTCAGATGATTTTTTCTTAAATGAAAAAAAGAAAGATAAAGAGATTGATAAATATGAAATGATTCCAGCCAGGATTTATGCTTCAGATGATAGTTCATATTACTTGTACACATATAAAGATGAAACATACTTTATTCCTGTTACAAAATGTGAACCAGAAGAGGAAAGAATAGTATATAGAGATTATGACTTTGAGGTTATTAAAAAAGATGATAGCATTAAGATAAAAGACAAGATCGCAACTGATGTCATTTCGGGTTGGGACTTAAGAAATAGTGATTTTTCTAGAATTTTTGATGAAGAACTTAGGTTTGATGATGTGTCGCTTTGCGAAGCTTATATGGAAAGTTGGAAAATAAGCGCTAAAAAGCAAGCATTCTATGACGAGAGAGATAGTCACATGGATTTTGAAGAGCGTATGCTAGAGCCTCAAGAATTTACTAAAATATATCAAGTTGAATTAGATGGAATGGATACGCTAGAATTTGCGTATACAAGCATGATTGCGGATCATGTTAATATAGATTCTACATATCCATACTACTCAGTAATTGACTATAGTAATAATGGAATAAGAATAAGTGATGAAGGCATGCTTTGGTTTTACAATATTTCAAACTATAGAAATGTATTCTTTGGTTATGGTCCGCTTGAACTTGGACAAATGATTGATAATGTAATACTTATAAATGAAAATGTAATAACAGGTTATTACATTTTTGATGCTGCAGTTGGATTAATACATGTTGAAAGATTTGCAAATGGTGAGAAGCTTGATGAAAAAGGATTTAAGAAACTATCTGAAGTAGAACTTACTCTGGAAGGGTCATATTTTATACAAGAAGAGACGGATGGGGTTAAGTATATTTATACTTTTCCTATGTATAACAGAGTTTATTTAATGGATGAAAATGGTGAATATTTAACTGATGAAAACGGAAACCCTATAGAAGATCCAAATGCAGAACGCATAGAGGCTGGTACAAAGATACATATTTATCATATAGATGAAGACGGCTATTCATATAATTTTAGAACAGAAGATGGTACAGAATATCATATTAATTACAGCTATACTTAAATCATGAATTAGAAAATCCACAGATTCTTAAAGAAATCTGTGGATTTTTTGGGGACACGACAACCAGCTCCCAAAAACGACACCTCCGGGTACAGGACAAGTTCGCATAAATTTGTTTAAATTTTAGTAGCGGCGAGCAGTGCTCACCATGGACAGCAGAGCTGTCCGCTACGAAAAATAATGGGACTTTAAATGGACGTCCTCAAGTCCAAATTTGACAATTTGCAAAAAATATGTTAAAATGTCTTCAGTTAATTGTGAACGGATAATTTTAATAATTTTTTTACCACTATCAAAAGTGGGGTTTTTTCGTGCGTGAAATTGTACTCGCATTTTGTCTTTTTGAGCGGAAAATATAATGAAAAGTTATTAAATTAGACCTAAATTCCAAGGTCTAATTTTTTTGGTATGAAAATGAAAGGAGAATGAATTTGGCAGAAGAAAACAAAAACGAAAAATCTAAAAGAAGATTCTTTGGAAGAAGAAATAATTCAAAGAATAATTCTGGTGCAAAAAAAGATAACTCTAGTAAAGTTACAAATCAATCAAATAATCAAAACACAAATAAAGCAGTAAACAATCAAACTAAAAATCAAAAGGCAGAGAGTAGCATAAAAGTTACTTCAAATATTGGCAAGAAAAATGACACATATTTAAATAAGGGAAGCGAGGCTAAAAAGGAAGTAGTAAAAGAAAAGCCTACAGAAGACGTGTTAAAAAATATTATGCAAAATCCAATACGTTCAAAATTTAACAATAATAAAATTAATCCTACATCATCGAATAAGCAAAATACAAAGCAACAGACAAAGCAAAACAGTGCTCAAAGTGCAGGCGCAAAGTCGGCTGCAAATACACAATCTAGTTCTAAACCAGCTCAAGAGAAGATTAACCCATCTCAAATGAAAGCGATTGTTGAAAACAAATCGGGAAGAGCTAGAGATGTATCAACACTAAAAAGAGAAAGACTTAAGATAATTCCTCTTGGAGGTTTAGAAGAAGTTGGAAAAAACATCACTGTTTTTGAGTATGGTAACGATATTATTTTAGTAGACTGTGGTGTGTCTTTCCCAGAAGAAGACATGCTAGGTGTTGACTTAGTTACACCAGATATTACTTATCTTGAAAAGAATAAATCAAAGATTAAGGGAATGTGCATCACTCACGGACACGAGGACCATATAGGTTCTATCCCGTATGTGCTAAAGCAAATTAATATGCCAGTCTATGCTTCGAGGCTTACTTGTGGACTTATTAAGACAAAGCTTGAAGAGCACAAATTAGTTAGAAGCACTAAGATGACTGAAGTTAGAGCTGGTGAAACTATTACACTTGGTTGCTTCAAAGTTGAGTTTATTCAATCTACTCACTCGATAGCAGATAGCATGGCATTTGCAATTCATACACCAGTTGGAGTAATCGTTCACACAGGAGACTTTAAAGTAGACTATACTCCAATAGATGGCAAGGTTATGGACTTCACAAGACTTGCTGAGCTTGGAAAACAAGGCGTGCTAGCCTTGATGTCGGATAGTACTAACTCAGAAAGAGAAGGCTTTACCATGTCTGAAAAGACTGTAGGAAAAGTTTTTGAAAAAATCTTTAATGGCTGTCAAAAAAGAATAATAGTAGCTACTTTTGCTTCTAATGTTCACAGAGTTCAGCAAATAATCAACTGTGCTGTTGAAACTGACAGAAAAGTTTCGATTGCCGGAAGAAGTATGGAAAATGTAATGAACGTTGCAAGAGAGCTTGGATATCTTGATATCCCAGATGGAATTTTGATAGACATTGACAATGTTGATGCTTATCCACCAAATAGGGTAGTAATAATCACGACAGGAAGCCAAGGTGAAAGCATGGCTGGCCTTTCGCGTATGGCGCAAGGAAGCCATAAAAAGGTTAGCATAGGCAGAGATGACTTGGTAATAATTTCGGCACATCCAATACCAGGTAATGAAAAAATGGTTTCAGATGTTATTGACGATTTAATTAAAATTGGAGCTGAAGTAATTTATCACTCTATCGCAGATGTTCACGTTTCAGGCCACGCTTGTAAGGAAGAACAAAAGTTAATGCTTTGCCTAACAAAGCCAAAGTACTTTATTCCAGTACATGGAGAGTACAAACATTTAAAGGCTCACGCAGAAACAGCAAAAGCAGTTGGCGTTCCAGAAGACAATATTGCAATACTACATAATGGAGCAGTGCTAGAATTAGATAATGGTTTTTGTAAGATCACTGGCAGTGTCCCAAGCGGTGAAGTACTTGTTGACGGCTTAGGAGTAGGCGATGTTGGAAATATCGTTTTAAGAGATAGACAACATTTAGCTGAAGAAGGTATAATAATTGTTGTTATGGTAATGGACAAGAAGACCGGCAAGATTGTCGGAAGTCCAGATATCATATCAAGAGGATTTGTCTACGTTAGAGAGTCAGAAGACTTAATGGAAGAAATTCAAAAAGTTGTTAATAAAGAACTTGAGAAGATTAATAGTAAAGAAACTAAAGACTGGTCTACAATCAAGAGCAATATCAAAGATTCTTTACACGATTACTTGTTCCAAAAGACGAAGAGAAATCCTATGCTTATTCCAATTATTACTGAAATATAATCTTAAGGGGTCGTTAATATGAAAGATATAATCATTGATATTGTTAAAGGAGCATTAATTGGTGTGGCCAACGTAATACCAGGTGTAAGCGGAGGCACATTGGCGGTTTCTACTGGTGTGTATGAGAAAATAATTAATGCAATTAATAATATTAGAAAAGATTTCAAAAATAGTGTAAAAACTCTATGGCCATTTTTGGTTGGAATGGTTTTAGGAATTATTGTTTTAGCTTTTGTAATCACGTTTTTGCTTGAAAAGTTTCCGGTTCCAACTACGGCTTGCTTTATTGGGCTAGTTCTTGGAGGAGTGCCAGTTTTATACAATAAAATTAAAGATGAAAAACTAAAGTGGACACATATAGTATCATTTATAATTACTCTTGCAGTTATTATAGTTCCGGCGGTTATAGCAGTTTCAACACCTGCTGTAACAGCTATGGAAATGAATTTTGTAAATATAGTCATTTTAGTAATGCTTGGTGTAATTAGTGCGGCAGCAATGGTTGTACCAGGAGTTTCTGGCTCAATGATTCTAATGATGCTTGGATACTATAATTTTGTAATGAGCACAATTAAGAATACTGTTTCTACAGCTGTTCACTTTGAGTTTAGCGAGTTCTTTTCTAATGCACTAATAATGATTCCATTTGCTTTGGGTGTTCTTTTGGGAATTGTAGTGATTTCAAAAATAATAGCGTTTGTGCTTAAAAGGTGGCCAAATGCTTCAACTTGGGGCATATTAGGGCTTGTAGTTGCTTCGCCATTTGCTATTATAGTTAAAATCGGGGCTGTAGTTCTTACACCTCTTACAATAATAGCCAGTTTGGCAACTTTTGCGATAGGATATTTAATCTCTAGCAAATTAGGCGAAAAGTAACATAATACCTTGAATTCACATAATTATCACAATATATTGTAGCCGTAAGGTTGCAATATATTTTTTTTAGGGATAAAATCTCTTCTAGATGCAAAATTATATGATTGGGGAGAATATGATGAAAAAAATATTTTATGTTTTAGCGGTGATAGGAGTTATTTCTTTAGGACTTACGGCCTGCGATGACACAAATTCAAAGAAATCAGGAGATAGCAATACTACAGTAGTTACTAAAGCACCTTCAAAAAAGGTAACTGAGGCTCCAGAAAAAGTTCAATCTGGTGATAGTACAGACAATCCGGGTAAAATTACTACGGAAACACCAATCGAAGCACCTTCTGAACCTTCGACTAGCACCCCTGAAGTTACTGATAAAAAAGATGAAAACAGTGAATATACATTAATTAAGTTTTCAGATATGTATGAGACAAAAGGAACAATTAAAAACGTTTCGACGATGCTAAAGAACCTAAATGGTAAAAAAGTACAAATAAAGGGGTATCCAGCAGTACAAAGCCCATTAGATGAAAGCTTTGTATACCTTAATAATCAGCCATTTGTTACTTGCCCATTCTGCACGATAGGTGATGCCACAAAACTAGAAGTTATTCCTATTTTTATGGCTAATAAGAGTAAGATTAAATATACAGAAAATGCTTTGAATGTTTACGGTACTCTAGAAGTAGCAAGTAAGCTAGACAGTGAAGGCTATACAACTCAATTTAGAATATATGCAGATAAAGTTGAGGAAGTTCAAGATACTGGAGCAAACAAGATTATTAATGAATATTATTCATCACTTTCTCAAGGCGGAATGATTTATGATATTCAGACATTACAGATGAATATTGAGTACGCAACAAATCCACAATATATGGCATACTATGACAATGCTTTGCAAACAGGAAAATCTAAAGCAATCAATAATGTTACAGTTGTTAAGGCAATTGCAGAGGAGTATTTAAGTTATGATAGCCAGTATGGTGGAGGATATGGAAGCGGATTCGGATATCTTGATTACATCAAAGAATGTCCAGGTATTGTTAAACAATTAGCGCCAACTGACTCAAGACTAATCAGCCTAAATGATGAGTTAATTGAGCTTTATAACAAAGAAATTGTTATTATGGAAAAGTATCAAAACATCTGCTACGAGATTTACCAAAATGCTGATTCTATTACTACTCAGCAAGCAACAGGATATATTAATCAATTAAAAGCTTTAAACCCAGATAATTTAAAATTATACGAGCAGTTTACCGCTTGGAATAATAAGTTAAGAGAGTAATTTAATATTTAATATTTGTTTTATGATTAGAGGAGATTAAAAATGATAGACCTTAAAAATGTCGAAATGACCTATGATGATAACGGCGTAAAAATAAATGCTTTAAAGATTAAAAAGTTAGACGTTAAAACTGGAGAAAAAGTTGCTTTTATAGGTTCTTCTGGTTGCGGAAAAACAACATTATTTAATCTAATATCTGGCATGCTTACACCTACAAATGGAAAGGTTATTGTTGAGGACGTCGACTTAACTACACTTACTGAAGGTGAACGAGATTTATTTAGAGCAAATCATATTGGATACATTTTTCAGGATTTTAACTTATTCCCAGATTTTACAGTTCTTCAAAATGTGGTGATACCAATGTCTTTCTCAAAAAGGTATTCAAAAGCAGAAATGGAAAAAGAAGCTATTGGTATGCTAAAAAGAGTTGGTCTAGATGGCAAGAAAGATCAAAAGGTTAAGACTCTTTCTGGAGGAGAAAAGCAAAGAGTTGCCATCGCAAGAAGTATAGTTAATAAGCCTAACATTATACTTGCAGATGAGCCTACGGGCAATCTTGACTTTAAAAATGGTGCGAAGATTATGGACTTAATCATCCAAATTGCAAATGAGGAGAAAGCTACATTACTTGTAATCACTCACAATAATTCACAATTAGAATTATTTGACAGAAGCATTAATATTGAAGAGCTAAATGAGGCAATTAAGTAAAAGAATTATTTGAAAGAGAGAAGGTTTAAAATGATACTTCAATTTGTAAAAACAAATATTATGTCTAAAAAGTTAAAAAACTTTTTGACAGTATTTGCTATCATGATTAGTTTATTATTAATTATTTGTATTCAAAATATATCTAGCCAACTTGTTAGTAATGTTGAAAACCAGACTAAGGAATATGACCTTATTGTTGGTAAAGTAGGATCTAATGTTGGATTAGCACTTAATTCAATCTTTTTCTATGGTGTTCCAGAGGGAAATATAGATATAGCTTATTTGGAAAAGTTAGAGAACAATAAATACGTTAAAAAGATTGTTCCAATAGGAATGGGAGACTCATATAGAGGATACAAGATAATTGGTACAACGCCAGATTATTTCAGCGGAGATGGATTCAAGCTTAAAGAAGGAAAGTATATCGAAAATGAATGCGAAGTAGTTCTTGGCTCTACAATTGCTAAAAAAGGAAATATGAAAATTGGCGATACATTTAAGAGTACTCATGGACTAGGTGGAGCAAGTGATGAAGAGCATGAACATGAGCATGAAGACTTTACATATGTTGTTGTTGGTATTCTAGAACCAACTAATACGCCAAATGATACAGTACTATTTACTACTATTGAAACATTGTGGCATGCACATGGACTTCATCATGATGAAGATGAAGAACATGAGCATGACGAACATGATGAGGAACATGAGGAAGAGCACGAGGAAGAGCATGAAGAAGAAAAGATTTCTACTCATGGAAAAGGTGGTAAAGAGGAAGAAGAGCATAATAGTACAGAATTAATTACTGCACTTATGATTAGAGCAAAAGACATGTCTTCTCAAACAATGCTTTATAACGATTTATCAAATGATAGCAATATTCAAGTAATTATTCCAAATCAGGCATTAAGAGAGTTTTTGAATTACATTAAGATATTTACTGTTGTTATTACATTGATAGCATCTGTATCAGTAATTATTTCAATTGTTATGCTATTTATCACAATGCTTACATCATCAATTGAGCAAAGAAAAGATACATCAATTTTAAGAGCACTAGGAGCAAACAGAAAGACGATATTTATAATCAACATTTGCCAAATGCTTATACTAGCAATTGTTGGTGTAATACTAGGATGCATATTATCTCATATCGTTATAGCAATCATTGGAAAATACATTGTAACTAATTATGGATTGTATATGTCAGGACTTGTATTCTTAAAAGAAGAGTTCATTGCTATGCTAATTACAATAGTTTTAGCATTGCTTGCAGGAATAATTCCAGCTATGATGGTTTACAAAACAGATGCAACTAAATATCTAAAATAAGAACTTTAGTTTGACTTTTCTCACCTGCTATGATATATTTATTTCTAGAAATACTGATAAAAGGAGTTTGTTATGGCAGAGAGAAAAGTTACAGACAAGCAACTTAGAGTGCTTGCTTATGTTAAAGAACAAATTAAAAAGAACGGATATGCCCCTTCTGTTAGAGAGATTTGCCAAGCATTAGGCTTGCATTCAACTTCAACAGTTCATGGGTACTTGTCTAGACTTCAAAAAAGAGGATTGCTTCAAAGAGTTGCACTTAAACCTCGTACAATTCGTATTACATCAGATAACGAAGAGCCAAGCTTTTATGCTTCAAAAGAAATGGTAGATGTTCCTATTGTTGGTAGGGTTACAGCTGGTTCTCCAATACTTGCTGTTGAAAATTTAGAAGATACATTTCCACTTCCTATTGATTTCGTTGGCAATTCAGAGTCTTTTATGCTTAGAGTTCGTGGAGATAGTATGATAGAAGCAGGAATCCTAGACGGAGACTTAGTACTTGTTAAGAAGCAAAATGTTGCAGAAAATGGCGATATTGTTGTTGCTCTTATAGAGGACGAAGCCACAGTCAAGACTTTCTTCAAGGAGAAGGATCATATAAGACTTCAACCACAAAATAGCTTTATGCAACCAATTATCGTTCCAAGATGTGTAGTTCTTGGCAAGGTTGCGGGAGTATTTAGAAAATTATA